>Ga0194123_10007573_pt1 | contig 10764 bp, 9 predicted proteins | sample TA2MahsurfametaG_5_FD_155479 | JGI IMG/M metagenome (GOLD analysis project Ga0194123, IMG submission 155479) | Freshwater microbial communities from Lake Tanganyika, Tanzania - TA2015023 Mahale A surface | ecosystem: Environmental > Aquatic > Freshwater > Lake | place: Tanzania: Lake Tanganyika... | reverse complement strand
CGAGCGCGTTCTGAATCACAAGCTCGACAAGCTGATGTTGACGTATGACAGGCACGGATATCTCGACGAACGTCGTGACGCCCTCGAGCGATGGGCGGCGCACTTGGCATCACTGAAGGAGAGCCCATGAGGGACAAAAAAACGCGGTCTAGATTAAAAACGCGGATACGCCGCCTGCTAGCTCCCGGCGTTCCGCCTGGATATTCGGACCTACAAAATTTCGTCGATGCGGTACAGGATAAAAACGCGCCACCTGCGGCGGTCATGAAGCGCCTCGCGGGCTCCTTCGATGAAATCCTTGAGGGTAAACCAGCCGATCAGGCGCTTCGGCTACAACGTCAGGGGCGTAAGCCCCCAAATGGTAAGGATCTCCATATACGCGCGACGGTCGCGTATCGCGTTGAGGATTTGCGTCGAAAAGGGCGTACTCGGGAGGTCGCTATCGCAGAAGTGGCAGACCAAACCCGAGGGCTATCGGAAAGTCGTGTCAGGCAGTGGTACGAGGCGCATCGCGAGGATGCTCTTCGCTTCATGCGCTTGATGAGCGCGATCAAAAAGGACGCACCGCAACAGTAAGTCAAGACCTCTCGACATCCGCCCAGGATAGCCAAACAAATATCTCTGATTTGTTTGGTGTGACGCTTTCATGCCGCTGCACGACCATTCGCCTCACAACATCATCGTGAGGCAAGTTTCGTGGCAAAACATAAGCGAGCACCCACCGAAGGAAGTCGGGTCGTATGGCCTTCCGGCGTCGAACGACGCTACGACATTACGGCAGTAACCCGATGGCGCTGGGAGCGATCCGGCCGACTTCCACCCCGTGACTTTTCTATCGGCGGCCGCACCGGCTGGCGAATCGAAACGCTTGACGCTCTCGAGCGCAGTGCTGCGTGAGCGCCCTTCCCGAACACAAAAAAGAATGAGCCCAGGCCGGCCAGCCGGGGCTCATTAGTTATGCAAATCAAGGAACCTAGAAGATGCCAACTCTACCGAATCGCCAGGCTGCGCGCCGGCGAAACCCTGAATTATTAAAAGCCGCAGCAGAGCTGCGACGGCAACGCGACCGCGATCGCCTCGAGCACCTTTGGGCGCGACTCTCGATCGACAAGTGCGGCCTCTGTCGCGAGGGTAAGCCCGGCCCCAGGTGCGCGGCATGTCTACTTCGTGGCCTGCAATCGTGAGCAGCGCCGCCCAACGTGTCCTCGAACGGCTTGATGGCGTGCGCCGCGCTCGTGATGGCCGATGGCGAGCCCGATGCCCCTCGCACGGATCTCGAGGCGGGTCCTTGGCAGTCGCTGAAGGTGACGGCCGAGTGCTGCTTTTCTGTCACGGCGGATGTGAAGTCGAGGCAATTCTCAACTCGATCGGACTCGAGCTAGCGGATCTATTTGATCAACCTCTTGATCACTCTCGTGATCGTGTACGTCGGCCCTGGAGCGCGAACGATGTTCTTGAGGTTGTGATGGATGAATCTGCCGTCATCGCTGTAATTGCGTCCGACATGCTTGAAGGCCGCGTAATTACGGATGCGGACTGGCAGCGACTCGCCCAGGCATCACAACGACTCGACCGACTCGCGACGATGGTGCGCGCATGAGTGTAGAGGCGCTGCGCGAGAACCTCGATGCCTCGATGCTTCAGCTCATCGACGGCGAAACGCTCATGGCGGGCAGCTATGCGCAGCCGCAGCCGATCATCGAGAACATCTTGCTTCCTGGCGCCACGCTCATGCACGGCCCCGCAAAGAAAGGAAAGAGCTGGTTCTTGCTACAGATGGCGACCGCGATCGACGCGGGCGAAACGTTCTTGGCGTGCGCGACGCATCGACGCGATGTGCTCTATGTCGGCGCCGAAGATGATGAGGCTCGGTTTCGCAGTCGCCTTGAGCGCATAGGTGCTCGCGGCACGGTGAAGTTCGTCACACGCACCGCCCTCGAGCGGTTCGGTGCAGCCTTGCGCGCGAGCCTGGGAGATACACCTCCGACGGTGGCGATCGCCCTCGAGCAGCTCTGGCAGCAGGCCGGGCGCCCCTCGGTGGTAATCCTCGACACCCAGGAAGTATTTGAGCATCACCTTGGCATCGCCCACGGTAAGCCGGGCGATTCGGTAACTCGTCGCGACTACCTTGCCACGAGCAGCTATGACGGCATCGCGCTAAAGCATCGGATCGCGATCGTCCTGGTCGGCCATTGGGGCGAGATCAAGTCGATCGAGAAGGCAACGCTCAACCCGCACGAATGTCTGAACACGACGAAGGCGCGCCTGGCAGGTGTCACGACCTCGCTCACGCTCGGCCCTCTCCCGAATCAAGACGCGGGCGAATCAAGCCGCGATATGCAGCTCTCGATCCGCAGTCGCGATCTACCCGCAGGCGATCAATTCCTATGGGTTCGCCAGGATGCCGACACCGGGCGTTATGAGCTCATTGGAGCCGTTCGCGACGTGATGGTGACGCAGAGCCAGCAGCAACTCGTTGAGGCGCTCATCGCCGCTCGCAAAGCGCACGGCACGGAGCATTGGACAACGGCTGCCGATCTCGCCGAGGAGTTCGGCGTCTCGGTGCAGGCGGTCAAGCAAATGGTCGGCCGGGTTCGACGAGCTGCAAAAGCGCGCGGACGCGAGCCGGTGGCCGGTGGTTATCGCCTCGAATCAAAGCCCAACAAGGGATACCGCGTCGTATGAAAAAACGCGAATGGGGCCCCACACCTACACTCTATATACGATATCTACTATGTGTGTGTATGTGGGGGTATTCGTATACGCCCACACACATACTCGTGCGCGCGCGAGGAGCCGTCGATGACGTCCTCACAATACCTCCATCGAGGTATGCGCGATGAAGGGTTGCGCCAACTGCGCCGCGCTCGTCACTACCAGGCAAGACGCCTCCCTGCACGACCTCGAGCACCCGATCGTCTCGCCGATCGGCGCGCTCGCACACCTACCCCATACACCCATGCCCGCACGGCCCACCCTCGGAGATTCCATGCCGAAGCGAAACGCGAAGTCACTCCGTCGATACGCTCGCCGAATTCGACGCCTACAAAACCCGCGACCGTCTCGAGAAGGTCATGTTCATCGGTGATGTCGGCCGAACCCTCGAGCGGATACCGGAAGCACCGTGTGTAACGTGCGGGTTCTCGCGTATGTGTCGCGATCAGCTTCTCGCCTGTCATGGTTTCTCGGAGTTCGTGGATCGCGGCAAGTTCGATCGCGATGCACCGCGACGGCCGACGAGCAAGGTGTATCGACAGCTCTTTACCGACGAGGTGGAGGGGGTGTCAAAATCCTCGGGCGCATCAAGCTGAACACCGAGTGCGGAAATGCGGCTCTCTAAACGGCAATAAAATGACCGGTTGCCCGACCGATACGATGCTGACCGACTCCGCCTTCGCAAACCGGCGGCTACACTCTTTCATACCTATACGGGGTATCTTCCCCGTTTCGATAAAATCCAACGATATCCGCCTTGCCATCGCCGTTCGTATCAACGACTTGGGCTTCGGGCTTGCCGTCGCGATCTTCATCTATCAGAACAGCATCGATCTTACCGTCTCCATTAGTGTCCAGATGCATTTCAATGGGCTCTTTTACGTCATCTGGAATTATGAGAACTGTTTCTGCTCTACCATCGCAATTGAAATCCACCAAACTCCTATCGGATTTCTTGTCGTCTCCGCGGAACGCTCTTATCACCTCCGGCTCACAGCTACCCGAAGCCGCGTCCAGCCGCTCGTTTTTCGGTGGAGCAACAGATGCGGCAAACCGATTCTCGCCTCTGTTGAGGAACGCGCGAACATCGTCCGCAGATACTGCGTAATTCATCCCTTCACCGGAACCCTTGAAAGAATTAACGCCTATGACCAAGCCACTCTCATCTATGAGGGGGCCACCGGAGTTGCCCGGATTTATGGGAGTCTGCGTTTGAATAATCGCAGCAGAGTGCTCTAGACCCGACTCGGTTCTCCACTTGTAACCCCGCCGTACTTGGCTAACTATTCCCTTGGTGTACGACCACGACTCGCCGGTCGGGTGCCCAATGGCAGAAACATCGGCTCCCACTTGCACTGAAGTCAGTGGTCCAAGCGATAACGGTTTTACGTGCGGTGGAATTTTCTCGGGCTTAAGCAATGCCAAGTCCGCTACTTGATCAACCCGAATAACAGTCGCAACTACCGCATCCGCTTTTGTAAGCGTTGCCCCCTCGATCACCGGCTTAAAGACCACCACCACCCTACGCGATTCACCTACCACATGGTAGTTAGTTACAATTTTTCCATCAGAGCTGACGACAAACCCGCTACCGACGCTATCTTACCGAGGCCATCCACCGACGCTGCGTCAAGCCCAGTTACCAACCTGGCCGCCAGTACATTAGCGGATGGATCTATCAATTTCAGCGCCGGCGCTCCGACAATCATCGGCGCGCTTTTTACAGCAGTCGGGTCGCTTGTTGACTGACCGACCAATTGGGTAATACTTCCCATAGGCTGGGAGGTTCGACTTGCGCCCTCAACGACCGGTAAAAAAAGTATCATGGCCAAGATAATGAGGCAGTTAAGCTGTCGATTTTTCATATCCTTTTTCTCCCTATTTGGCGGTGCAGTCTCGACGGAGGCAGCGACAGAGCCCGGGCTTTCGTCTGCCGCCACTGCGAAATTCGAATCGGTTTGGGTGTCCGTGCGTGAGGCCTACTGGAGTGGGGATCTTAATACTGCCCAACGAATTCTTGAAGATACAAATAGTTCGTTCATCGCCGGACCAAGCACACCAGACGAGTTAGCGCTCGCGGAGGCACAGTTTCAGATATGCGAAGAGCAGGAGGATTACGCCTGCGCGGTCCCGGCTGGCAGAAGGATAATGAACTCGTATGAAAACTTTCTCAAAGACGCCAAGTCCCGAGACCCTACCGCAGATGACCTGGAGGCGTTCGCACGGTGGGGATACTATATCCATAAATTTCTGCTTATCGGCTCTCAAGGAAAAAAAACACCCGAACTAGAAAAAGCTATCGACGCTCGATATCTCGACCAACCGGGCGAGTTGATGAGGTCAGTCGACACCTTTGTTCGTAGACGCCTGCTGCTCGCCGACTTAAATCTTTCTCTGGGCGATCGCGCGGCCGCTCGTGTGGCAGTCGAAGGGGCGCTTGCCGCACTACTCTCGATTGATAATCCAGAAGATCAACCCCTACTGCTATTGATGCAGTTGATTGATGTGATGGATCGCCTCTGGGCGTTAGACGATCACCAGCGGATATCAAAGTTCATAAAAATTTTAACGCCAACAATAGAAAAGACTCTACCTGATCCTTCCTTATGGATGGTTCGATACAGGCTACTTCAAAGCGTAGCCGAACTCGAAGCGGACAAACCTGGTCGTGCCTATAGCTATGCCGAAAAAGCACTCGACACACTCGAACAGCTCAAGACTCATGCCTCATTAAAATCTTCACTCACCGACCGTGTTCTCTCGGCACTGTGGTCTTCTTCTATTCTGTCTGGCAACAAGGAAACTGCGTACGCTACACTGAACAAGCTAGCTGAATTTTGGCGTCTCGACACCGTTCGTCAAACCGAGAAGGCCGATTATTGGCAGGCCTTTGCACTAATGCAAAATGCCATAGGGCGGTTTATGTTTGGAGACCGCATTAGCAAGACGGATCTCAAAATATTAAAGACTATAAAGGCCGGATCAACAAAAGATCCGAATACTTTCGGTCTCGCCGACTATATTGAACTAGCAGTATTCTTTCAGGAGAGTTTGAACAACTACTCGGTCGATGTCACGTATAGAGCTGCACTACAATTTACATCTAGGATTCAACAGTTAGCTCGACGTGATTCCTTCGATCATCTACCAAGGTCATTGGTTGAGTTCCGCATTGCGAGCGCCCTATTTCTAGAACTTCTTGCTAAAGAAGGAACCCGGGACAAGCGAATAGTAGATCTATCGCTAGTTCTGTCCGACATCATAAGTCGAACGGGTAGCGATACCGAGAGCCAACTTACAGCACTTCTTTCGCTCGCGGCATCCGACGAGGAACGCCGGGTATTGAGACAGGGCTTCCACCTTGTCGCACGCAAGAACGACTTCGAAACCGAAACTCTAATCGCCCTGAAAGACCGCATACCATCGAAGAACAATAACCTCCAACGCAATTTGACCATCGATTTTTCGCAGCACTTTATCTTTGGCGACTACTTCATTGAGCTGGATCGATGGAGAGACGTAATTGGAAAGATCAATCCAGCTTTGAATAACCAACCCGTATTAGCGGGCGGCAACTCCGCGCGAAAAGGCCTTCTATCGGACGACGCAGCACTGGCCTTCACGAAGACCCCTCGCGGCGCGATATTCATTGCGTGCCTACGAGCAGATAAGCCGGGCATGCTCGTGCGGTCGCCGGAGAGCCTCAATGCTCTAGTAATTCATGACCGCACGATTCGGCTATCACTCACCGCCTCTCATGCTCCGAACAAGACGCTAGACCAACAGTTTCCAACTAGCGCGTCGGTCGCGCTCTATAACGCTCTGTTTTCGCCTGTTGAGAATTGCACGCAAGAAGCGAAAAACCTCATCTTGGCACTCCCCCCGCCTTTGCTTTCGACGCCGGCGGCGGCTCTATTAAAGAAAATGCCCGAAACTACGAGAGATGGCTACGATCTGCAAAATGCCGCGTGGTTAATCCGATCCCATGCTGTTCGATACGTCACTTCGACACTGCAGTTGTCATATCCTGCGCGACAAGTTGCTCAAGCCAACCATCGCAATGCTTTCCTTGGCGTCGGCGATCCGGTCCTCATCAACGCAGGCACAAACTCGGAGGCAAACTCTACGACGGTTGAATACAAACTACGGGGAGGAAGGGGTATAGAAACCCTGCAGGAGCTACCAGAAACCTCTCTAGAGCTACGGCGGGTATCCGAATCGCTTAACGGTCAGTCGACTCTGTTATTGAGAGAGCACGGGAGCGAAAGCCGTCTTCGACGTGAAGATCTGTCGGCCTATCGTTACATCGGCTTCGCTACCCACGGTGTCCTTCGCGAGGAGATTCCGGGCCTAATCGAGCCCGCATTGATCCTCACCCCAACCGACGCCCGGAGTTTTTCCGATGGTATCTTGACTACGTCCGAGATAAGCGTCCTTGAGAACCGCGCGGATCTCGTTTCCCTGACTGCATGTAATTCTGCTTCATTTGACATGGCCGAATTTTCTGTTGGCCTGCCAAGCTTGGCGTCTGCATTTTTTGTCTCTGGCTCGAAGCAGGTTCTCGCTACTCGCTGGGCAATTAACTCGGACGCGGGACTTGCGATGGGCACACAGTTCTTCGACAACCTTCGAGGTCAAGCTGAAAGCAACGCTGCACTGTCGCTCCGCGAAGCACAACTCGCAATGATTGAGGGCAACCAAGCCGATTCGTTCTCACATCCAAGATTCTGGTCTGCATTCGTTATTTATGGACATACAGTAAACAATGACGTGTCGGCTAGCGAGCCTTCCAAGTTGATGATTGAGAGCATTCCCCTAGTTAACGACGCTGGCGAGATTCTCGGTATTTCGATAGTCCCGAGTACCAATGAAATTGTAGGCGTAGGAATCGGTAAATTTAATAACCAAAAAAAAATATTCCCACGCGAGACAGTGATTTCGACGTCAGACGGGATCACACCGACTTCGACGGCAGTGGACGGGTTTTTTCATAAATCTATAATCTCTTTTCGTACCGACAATTTTATAACCGCAATCAGTTTTTACGATAACGTTTTAGGATCACAGTCCCTTTCAGTCGCGGAGATTAATAAGTACGGGAAAATCTTAAAGACTGTGAATCTTCCATTGAAAGACGCCTTTTTTAATAGAGTCGAACTCCAAAGACTCCGTGACGGCTCAATTGTCGCTCTAGTGCTCTGGACGAGTAACGACTCAACCGAGGCGCATACGCTCACCGCGATACAGCTAACAGAGGAACTTTCGATTCTTCGGTCGACTTCGACAAAGACTAGAGTCTATGTCTCTAATCCCTTTATTTCGGCAGTAGACCAAAATGGCAGGTTACTTATATCCCTCGGCGCCCCAAACGATCAGTCCCCAGAGAACAACCCGTCCCCCGGTGCGCTGGTCGATACGCCTCTAAAGTCACTAGCAACCTGCGCGACAAAAGCATCGACGATCTTCGTTGAGCTTGATCTCAAGGTATTTACTTTCACGGTGGAATCCAACTACCGCGATATTGCTATTACCCGACTGCAAACTAATGACAGACAAGAAATCTATGCGGCCGGCTGGGAGCAAAGCTGCATCGGAGTCAAGAGAGCCATTTTGGTGAGAAAATTCGACAACGACCTAAACGCAATTTTTACGGACGTATCGGGATTCGACACCCGGGCCCAGGATTTTTTTATTAATAAAAACGGTGATTTCATCCTCGCGGTGCAAGGGGAACAGGCGCTAGACGCACCGAGTAAAAACTATTCGCTCGATAGCGATATCGCATTGGAAGTTAACGAGCAGGGGACGATAAACGAAAAAGTAAAGTCTAGCGTCGCCTTCGCCGCGGTATATGTCTTGTCGCCTAACGGTAAATCCAAAGAACGAATGCGACTGGCGTATGGCGATGACGCGTACGTTCAAGGACTTATCACGTCTGATGACAGCACAGCGTATCTGTACGGAAGTAACGGAGCGCTTGGAGCGATATGGAAAGTGGGCTTGCGCTAGGGATTTCGCGTACGGTCACCGCCTCGAAAGCCCGTTAGGAGAGTTTAACCTTGAGTTCATCAAGTATGCCCCCGTAATGCACCGGACGGCCGGAAGCCCAGGGCTCACTGCTTCAGGGGCGCGACTTAATAGCGCCGAATTTAAGGTGGCTCCACAGATTTACGGCGTTCTACGAGCGCGTCCGAAAGCGACCGATGAATATTCACGCAATCCCTTGGATGGAGTTATAGACCCATATGGCTGCGAAAGGCCAGCCCACCAAACCTAGGATAGACAAAAAAACAGCGCGCGCGCGGGTATTTCCCAGCAGCCCGTCCACGATCATCTCAAATATTAGTGTCGTTACCTGCAAAATCAGGAATAGGACAATCGGCCAATACCACGACGTTACCTGCCAATAGTTATAAGCTAAAAACAAGGCGGAGAAGCAACCAGTCACAAAAGAGAGGTTAAGGAGCAGATCAGTGAAAGGTCGCCACCTTCCCATGAATAGTTTTTTGTTAATGGCGCTATAAAGGTGATATAGCAGATCATTCAGTACAAATGCTGCTAACAGCAAGTCAAGCGGTAACGATTCCGGCATGGTTACACCTCATTAATAACTAAAGCTCGTAAGATGGGCTGTCAAACTTGGACGAGAGAAGTGGGCAGATTCAGCCAGGGGTTACTTATCGCCTTTACTACCTGATGGGCTTTGGTGGTCGATCTGGGTCGTTAAACAGGAATCCGGTTATGCTGGGATCAAAAAGTTCTTGATCGGTTGCTTGAGAAACACCCCCTCTAATCGATTCACGTCGACGGATATCTGCCTCCGCTTTTCTTCGGACTTTCGGTAGCGCTGGAGGAGACTGGCGCGCGCACGACGGTGGTTCACGAGTCACCGTGACTGGCTTCCACTCGCCTTTCTCGATCACAGCTTCGAGCCCACCGTCCCACCGATAGACAGTGCCCTCTTGGTACCTGTTTCCGTTTCCGTCTAAATCGCTGTCTGGATCTGGCATGGCCCGAGGCATATCCACCGGCACCAGCTTATCGAGTTTCGTTATCGCGAATTGCTTTACACCCGACTCTAGAAACTCATCCGACTCGAGTTGATAAGTCACGCCAGCGAAGGACAGCTCTCTGCGCACGATCACAGAACCGCGGCAGACGGTATAGATTTCTCCGACGTCCTCAATCGTCACTTGTAAAGGCGCGTCGTGGCTCACGCTGCACCCGGCTACCGCACAAACGACCACAACGAGTGAGAGGCGCGGATCAAAATGGCTTGTCATCGTGTGTACCCCAGGAACCAACCTAGTCGCAGCGAGCATCTGCTAGGTTAAGCGTGAGAGGCTTCTCGCGAACGGCTTGAAGATCAACCACAGGCGGTAGCCCGCGGATGGGCTGAAGGCACGCATCGGGTACAGGCCCGACGAGTCGCGTCCACCTGCGGGATGTATCTTTTTCAGTCCACATCATTCGCGCCCTGCCGACCGATCGCACCCACCAGATAGTGCCGTGCTTCGCTGGGAGCCGAAGAGAGTCTGTCAGCTCTTGGAGCCTAATCACTCGGACTATTCGCCCAAGGTTGTTGCGGTTATGCGCAGAAATTACGACCGCTAGGTCGCCAGGTTTGCAGTTTGGCATGTCGGTTTAGCTTGTTCGGCTTAATGCCAGGCCAGCAATCGAGTCAAATCTGCCCTTGGGCTGCTACGCCGCCCGCGTGAATTTTACGCTTTTAAGCCCGTTTTAGACACCCTGTTGACGCTGCGATTAAGTGCTCGACGAGCCGCTGCTCACGCGGGCTCAATCGTTCGAACAGCCCCGAATGGAACAGCTCGCGGGCATCGATAAGGCGACCGACCTCGAGGCCGCGATCGTCACCAGCGGCGACTACGACCTGGCGGCCGGTGAAGCCGATCAGCTCAAAGTCACCGGGCTCTGTTACCCCGGGCAGCGATGTAACGGTATCCATGCGTTTCCTCCAAAAGTGACCACAAAGGTGACCACAAGGAGATTTGGAAACGCATGTAAGTAATGGTCGGGACGCCGAGATTT
>Ga0194123_10007563_pt1 | contig 10772 bp, 11 predicted proteins | sample TA2MahsurfametaG_5_FD_155479 | JGI IMG/M metagenome (GOLD analysis project Ga0194123, IMG submission 155479) | Freshwater microbial communities from Lake Tanganyika, Tanzania - TA2015023 Mahale A surface | ecosystem: Environmental > Aquatic > Freshwater > Lake | place: Tanzania: Lake Tanganyika... | reverse complement strand
TCGGGCCGATGTCGGCTCGCACGTCGATCATCCCGGTCTCTGCGGTCGCTGTACGTCCAACCTGTTTGGCAGCGGCGAACAGCGCCGCATTGCCTGAAGCGCGAGACTGACGACGCCATGGCAAAAAAATCCGGCGGCATGATGATCTGGGTCGGTATCGCGATCATCGTGGTGCTGCTCGACCAGCTGACTAAGATCACGATGATGCGCCTGCTGGCCTATGGCCAGTCGGATCCGGTGACCTCCTACTTCAATCTGGTGATGGTCTATAACAAGGGGGCTGCGTTCAGCTTCCTGTCCGACCAGCCCGGGTGGCAACGCTACTTCTTTACCGGGATCTCGACATTAGCGTCATTATTCATTGTATGGATGCTGAAGCGAAACCCGACGCAGCGTCTGTTCTGCTGGGCGCTGGCGCTGATTTTAGGTGGTGCGCTAGGCAATCTGATTGATCGTGTGGTCTATGGGCATGTGATCGATTTTCTGGACTTTCATCTCGCTGGCTGGCACTGGCCTGCCTTTAATGTGGCAGACAGTGCGATCACCGTTGGCGCATTGCTATTTGTGCTGGATGAATTTCGCCGCGTAAATCGCTGAGACTTAGCGCTGCGCGCCGGGTATAAGGACAACATGAACCTTGCTGGCAAAAAAATCGTGCTGGGGCTGACCGGAGGCATTGCCTGCTACAAGGCCGCCGAGCTGGCGCGCGGGCTGGTCAAGGCCGGCGCCAGCGTACAGGTCGTGATGACCGAGGCATCGCGGCGTTTCATTACGCCAGTGACCATGCAAGCCTTGTCGGGCAAGCCAGTCTATACCGATCAGTGGGACAGCCGCATCTCCAACAACATGGCGCACATTGATCTGTCGCGCGACGCAGATGCGATCCTGATCGCGCCCTGCTCTGCCGACTTCATGCGCAAGCTCGTGCATGGCGCAGCGGATGATTTGCTCTCCACGCTCTGCCTCGCGCGCCCATCCACCGTGCCATTGCTGGTGGCGCCCGCCATGAATGTCGAGATGTGGGAGAACCCGGCCACACAGCGCAATGCGGAACAATTGCGCAACGATGGCGTGAGCCTGCTCGGCCCGGTCGCGGGCGATCAGGCCTGCGGCGAAACGGGACTGGGCCGCATGATGGAACCCGAACAGCTGCTGGAAGACTTGTCGGCTTTTTTTCAGCCCAAGCTACTGACCGGTAAAAAAGTCATGATCACCGCTGGCCCGACGTTTGAACCGATTGATCCGGTGCGTGGTATTACGAACCTATCGTCGGGCAAGATGGGCTATGCCATTGCACGTGCTGCGCGCGCGGCGGGAGCCGAGGTGACACTGGTCTCCGGCCCAACCGCCTCGTCGCGACCCTCCGGTGTCGTCTTGCTGCCCGTGACAACGGCGCGCGAGATGCATGAGGCGGTGATATCGCACATCGCCACGCAAGATCTGTTCATCGCAGTCGCTGCCGTCGCCGACTGGCGCGTGGCCTCGGTCAGCGAGCAGAAGATCAAGAAGCAGGAAGGTCAGACACCGTCGCTGCAGTTCGAACAGAATCCCGACATTCTGGCCGCTGTCGCTGCACTGCCCTCCCCCCCCTACTGTGTGGGCTTCGCGGCCGAGTCCGACGACTTGCTCGCGCATGGCGCTGCGAAGCGGGAGAAAAAACGTATTCCTCTGCTGGTGGGCAATATCGGACCTCAGACCTTCGGCAAGGATGATAACGAGCTGGTGCTGTTTGACGAACAGGGTCATCATCGGCTGCCACGTGCCAGCAAAGACTCGCTGGCGCAGACGCTCATCACAGAAATCGCGCAACGCCTCCCTCTGAAAAAATAACCATGAAAACCATCGCCGTAAAAATCCTCGACCCGCGCATGCAGGAGCAGCTGCCTGCCTATGCGACCTCCGGCAGCGCCGGGCTGGACCTGCGCGCCTGCATCGATGTACCGCTGGCGATGGAGCCCGGCAGTACGCATCTGATCCGCACGGGTCTTGCGATACACATCGGCGATCCGGCATATGCAGCGATGATCCTGCCGCGCAGCGGCCTCGGCCACAAGCATGGCATCGTGCTCGGTAATCTGGTCGGACTAATCGACTCGGACTATCAGGGCGAGCTGATGGTGTCCGCCTGGAACCGCGGCGGTGCAAGCTTTGTGCTGAATCCGATGGAGCGCCTCGCTCAGCTCGTCATCGTACCCGTATTACAGGTAGGATTCAGGGTGGTGGAATCCTTCGGGGATAGCGAGCGTGGCGAGGGCGGTTTCGGGAGCACAGGGAAAAAATAATCCAGGCAACATGCGTCGCGTGATTGTCATCCTCACTCCGCTGGCAGCGCTGTTGCTGAACGCTTGCAGCACAACGCCGCTCTCCACCAGCACCCCACCGATCGTCCGCTCACAAACACCCGCCGAGCAGTCACCCTCCTCAACCACAACCAGCTCACCGACGCCCTCGCAAGCCACGCCCGAGAGAGATGCCGCGCTGGAAGCACTGATGACGCGACAAGCACGCGTCTACCGCATCGCTGCACCTTTAATTACAAAAAACGCCGTGCTCTGCCGGACTCAGGCAAGGCCCTTGCTGGGCTTTACCGCAAAAAATGTGCACTCGTATCCCTCAGAGCTGGCCGGTGCAGCACGCCAATTGCTGGCGCTTGACGAACGGCTGCAAGTGATGCAAGTGCTGGACGGCAGCGGTGCTCAAAAGGCCGGGATGATACGCGGCGATATTCTGCAGACGATACAAGATATCCCGATACCAGAAGGCGCGCAGGCCGAGAGCGACACAGCGAAACTGCTGGCTCCTGTGCTGAAGAACCTCGCAGATATTCGCGTGCGGGTGCTACGTCGCGGACAAGCAGTCGACCTTCAGGTACCGCTGACGCTGGCGTGCGCCTTTGCGATCGATATCGGCAATGCACCCAACATAAACGCCTACGCGGATGGAAGACGCATCATGCTCACACGCGGACTGCTCGATGCATTGCCAGCTGATGATGATGTAGCGGTGATCATTGCACGCGAGCTCGCGCACAATGTGCTGCAGCATGCCCGACAATTACAGCAGACAGCCACCATCGCGAGCGTCATCGATAAGCTGTTGGCACTCAAGCCTGAACCCGCCAGCTACGCCGGAAGCAGTGGTATCAAACCTCTGACCGACAAGATGGATCAGGAAGCCGACCGGCTCGCTATGTTCATGCTCGCACGCGCTGGCTACGATCCGCTAGCCTTATCCAAGCTATCGCAAAGGCTGGCCGACACTACCCCGGCTAATCGAATGAATAGCTATAGCGCACTTCATCCGTGGACTGAAGAGAGGCGCCAATTTGCGCAGGCCGCAGCGAAAGAACTCCGGCAGAAGCAGAAAGCAAAAAAACCACTCGTGCCGTAATCCTTACAAAGGGACACTCACTTTGTACAGAGCACTACAAAAACTACCTTACAAAGGGACACCCGCGATGCTGCATGCGAAGGTGCACTCACTTCGCAAAAAAGGCTGGATAGAGCTTCAGATAGCAGATGATGCTCGCCGCAAGCACGTGCGACTGTCGAGTTTGGCTCTCAAGCATTTTTCCCGTTTAGGCGCTTGTATCGAGCGGGCGCTGACCACCTAGGGCACCTGACGCTGTCGTAACAGCTAGAGTCCGATTGCTGATTCTCCAATCCCGAAGTCGGATTTGAGCCCCCCCGTCCGCGATGGTGACCGGCGGGGCTCCGATACGGCAAAGATCCCATGTCATGTTTAATGACCTCTGAATGAGTTTTTAAATATACAATTCTAATCGTGGCAACGAACTAACAGGGTGAATTTGGCACAAATCCGGCTTCCAAATAATTTTTCTGGAGCCAACGTGAGTATTAATACCAATAGCATCCCGCCCGCCTATCCGGTTGCCACAACTAATACTTCAGGCATCACAGACACCGCAACTACTACAACCACTACAACGACCTCAACCGTTACAACGACTCCGACTACCACCGCCACCACCTCAGCAGCCCAGTCCATCGAGCAGGCCGCTGTAATTCAGCCAAAATTAAGCAGCAAACCGATCGGCCAGCATGCGAGAACTCTAAAACTAGACTGGAACAACCCCTCTGAACGCCAAAAATACCTAGAAGCAACCGGCCTCCCAGAAGTTCATGCCGCGGTTCTGAATGAAGATTGGGAAGCTGCAGAAAAAATACTCAATTGGAAAGACATAGAAGTCTTGTGGAGGAGTGCTTCATCTCGCGACGCAGGTTGCCTTGAGCAATTAGTCAGCTTAGATCGAGATCAGCAGCAGTCGGCAATCACCGATATGGCCATAAAGATTGTAAATAATACTAGTGTTGAGGGTGCAGGATGTGTTCACGGGAGCAATTTGTTGACGCTCGCTCTGCAAAAAGCCGCTCCCCTATCATTTTTAAAGAAGCTCATTCACCTAACAGAGCAATGCGCCTACAGCACCCTGAGTGCACCTGATGCAAGTGGCCGAACTCCGCTTTATATCGCAGTTGAGAGAGGGGACAAGGAACAGGTTGCCTTGCTATTAGAAGCTGGTGCAGATCCCCATATTCTTTGCAACTTTCAAGGAGAGTCGGTTTTTTGTGTGAGAAATTCAAATTTTACTAATTCGGATGTATCGAAACCGACTCTGATAAGCGCCTATCGGCATGCCATGCATCCTGAGAAACTAGAAATTTTCTCGCTGCTGGTCGAAAAATCTCTAGCAAACTGGAGTCTACAGGCATCTGATCCGGTGCACTTCCGTGAAAAAACGGAATACAAATTTATACTGTCTTTGCAACTTAATGAATGGGCAACACAAAATAACGAAGTCGCAATTCGCACAATAGGAAATAGTTTCTGCGATCTGAAAACTGATTTATTTAATGCCAAAGACTGTACTGGAACAAGCATCGTTTATCGCCAGCTAAAAAACAAGCAGCCTATAGATAAAGGCGTGAAAGTTACCGCCGACATGAATCCGTATGATTGGCCGATATGCAAGGCTGCAAATTCACAAGATGTCGCAGCTTTTTTTAGTGAACTAGAAATCTTGTTAAAAAACGATCCATCATCAATAGATCATCTTTTACGACAGGTTATTGAGGTATTTGTAAATCACAACACGCAAGATAATATTCGATTACTTGTGCAAAAATTTCCAATCGTTGCTGAGTTCATTTATTCGATCATCTTTTATAAGATGTATGATTCACAATTACCATATGAAGAATTTGCTCCATTAGTCAAGGCTGCATGGCCAGGCTTGACCCCTGAGAAAAAAAATGAGCGTTTCCAAAAGTGTGCGTTTCAGAGTGATGAACACACAACTTTAATTTTGAGTCACGCCGATTTTTATTTGGGTCAAAACCATGAGGCTTTCTCACCTTGGATTAACAGAGCGCTTGCCTACGGTAATCGGACCATAGTTGAATACCTATCAAAGCATATTGATTTGTTTAATAAAGTTAGAGAGGAGCTACCCAAATTCAACGAAGCGCCTCACATACACGAGACTAACTCAACAAAATGTATGCTAATCGGAATTTTAAGATCCGGCGGCAGAGCTCAATTCGAAAGACTCATCATCGCTGGCTTGAACCTGCAAAAATTCATAGAATGCGATCCAGAGATACTTCCCCTGATCGCTGACTGCAATCCAAACGGCATGACGGATTGGATTGCTGGCCTGAACATAACTGTCACTGGCGACATGATCTCGCTTGCAAAAACAAAAGCAGGACAATTAGCGCTGAACGAGCTGATTGAAACCCAAAAAACGCACTCATGACACCTAAGCTAGACTTTATTCATTTTTATCCTGCTCCTGGCCCGTCAGTCATTGAATCAACAGACCTTGCCGGCACGAACTGCCAGTTGGTGCCGCAAGGACCAACCGACCTTCTCCGATACCCTTGCGGTGTTCCGTCGCTACCTATGGCGTCAAACGAATTGTTCAGTGTCGCGCTCAGCGACTGACACCGTGAAAATATCTCGTGAACTCTTCGAGCGCCTGACCGAGACGCTTCAACAGTCATATAGTCAGGAGCAGCTTAATAACTTGGCTGCGCCCAATCCTACACTCTAGCGTATCGATCTTCCACATCTGAACTTGCGACAGACAGGGTTCCGAGCATGGCTCTTGACACTTTCTCGCAGGTGGTAGCCTCGTCCACGAGTAGACAACCATTCAAGTCTGCGATCGTATCGGTGAACAATGCCCCTAGGGCCGTAGCATCGCGATGCGCTCCGCATAGCTCGGGTACGGGGGTGTCAAGATACTTGTTGATGCCGACAAAAATCGCCTTGATCGCCATACGCGCCGTTCATTCTATTCGGGCAAGGAGCCGCTCGATCAGATCGCAGGCCTGCCGCTGCCGCAATATTCTCGCTTCACGGCGCTCGGACTCGTCGCCTATACCTAATTCGAATTTAGCAACCGCGACGGGACCGTCCTTTCGATATCCCTCAACTTTCTCATCGCTTGCAAAGCGTCGCTGCAAAATCTCCAGTGACGCCTGTACGACTCCACCGTGCTTTCCGCTTAGCTCTTTGCGAAAGTGTGCAGCAACTGTATCCAGATCTTCAGATGCATGCTCAATGCAATAAATCAGATCATGCGCGTCCTTAGGTTCATAGCGCTGATCGAAAGCGAACGATTTCAAGCAAGTAAAACCTACCAAATTTGCATGTTTGATGTACTCCGTCGCGATTCCGTTACTTTCAAGGAGTTCAGCGCGTATTTCGGCAACGTCGTGAAGATCAAACACAATGGATGAATGTGGGATATTCAGTGCAGAGATCGTGCCCTCTGTTGGCAATGGCTGGACCTTCCCTCCAACTATGTCCGATGCATCTGCCAGCAACTCCAGAACCATTACAGCACCATTTTCGGTACGCGTTTGCCAACGCCAAGAGAGTTTAGTGCCTGCGCTGTTCTCAGCTCGCTCGAAGCCCATCTTTCTGAAATTATCTTCGAGTGTGTGATAAGCCTCTGTATTAGCCAGTATCTGCAGGTCGATCACTTTGTACAGAGCACTACAAAAACTACCTTACAAAGGGAAGTACAAAGGGACACTCACTTTGTACAAAGTGAGTGTCCCTTTGTAAGGGGCGCTCGAGGATCGGCACAAAGAAAAAACCCCTGCCGAGGGGCAGGGGTTTTGTTGCGGAGCGCTACCAAGGCGACGCTTACTCGACCTCGGCTGTTTCCTGTGGTGCTGCAGGCGGTGGGGTGTCGTCCTCGGCAAACTCCAGCTTGATGTTGTCGTCGCCATCGAGATCGACGGTCACGCGGCCGCCGGAAACCAGCTTACCAAACAATAGCTCGTCAGCCAGCGCCTTGCGGATCATGTCCTGTATGAGGCGCGACATGGGGCGTGCGCCCATTAGCGGGTCGAAACCTTTCTCGCCGAGGAACTTGCGCAGCGTCTCGCTGAAAATCGCTTCAACTTTTTTCTCATGCAGCTGCTCTTCGAGCTGCATCAGGAACTTGTCGACCACGCGCATGATAATGTCTTCGTCTAGCGCCTTGAAACTGATGATCGCATCAAGACGGTTGCGGAATTCCGGCGTAAACATGCGCTTGATGTCGGCCATCTCGTCGCCTGCCTGCTTGGTGTCCATGAAGCCCATGGTGCGCTTCTGCAGACTTTCCGCGCCCGCATTCGTGGTCATGATGATGATCACATTACGGAAATCAGCCTTGCGACCATTGTTGTCGGTCAACGTGCCGTGGTCCATCACCTGCAGCAGGATGTTGAACACATCCGGGTGCGCTTTCTCGATCTCGTCGAGCAGCAGCACGGCATGCGGCTTCTTGGTGATCGCCTCGGTCAGCAGACCGCCCTGGTCAAAACCGACGTAACCCGGCGGCGCGCCAATCAGACGACTGACCGCATGCCGTTCCATGTATTCGGACATATCAAAACGGATCAGCTCAATTCCGAGTATGAAGGCGAGCTGCTTGGCGACTTCGGTTTTGCCGACCCCGGTGGGACCGGAGAACAAGAACGAACCGATGGGCTTGTCGGTCTTGCCCAGACCGGCACGCGCCATCTTGATCGCCGCGGCCAGTGCCTCGATCGCCGGGTCCTGACCGAACACAACGTTCTTCAAATCACGATCGATGGTCTGCAGTTTGCTGCGGTCGTCCTGATTGACCGAGGCCGGCGGAATGCGCGCGATCTTCGACACGATGTCTTCGATTTCGGGTTTTCCTATGGTTTTCTTTTGCTTGGATTTCGGCAATATGCGTTGCGCCGCGCCGGCCTCGTCGATCACGTCGATCGCCTTGTCTGGCAGGTGACGATCATTAATGAAGCGCGCGGACAGCTCAGCCGCTGTCGTTAACGCCAGCGCCGAGTACTTCACGCCGTGATGCTCTTCGAAGCGTGATTTGAGGCCACGCAAGATCTGAATAGTCTGCTCGACTGTGGGCTCGTTGACATCGATCTTCTGGAAACGGCGCGACAGCGCATGGTCTTTTTCGAATACGCCACGGAATTCGGTGAACGTGGTCGCGCCGATGCACTTGAGCTGGCCGCTGGATAGCGCGGGCTTGAGCAGGTTGGACGCATCCAACGTGCCACCCGAGGCCGAACCGGCGCCGATGATGGTGTGAATCTCGTCAATAAAGAGAATGTCGTTCGGATTCGCTTTCATCTGCTTGAGCACCGCCTTGAGCCGCTGCTCGAAATCGCCGCGATACTTGGTTCCCGCGAGCAACGCGCCCATATCCAGCGAGTAAACGACCGCATTTTGAAGAATCTCAGGCACATCGCCTTGCGTTACGCGCCATGCAAGACCCTCGGCAATGGCAGTCTTGCCAACGCCAGCCTCGCCGACCAGCAGCGGATTGTTTTTGCGACGACGGCACAAGGTCTGGATAACGCGCTCAACCTCGGACTCGCGGCCGATCAGCGGATCAATTTTTCCTTCTGCGGCCAGCTTGTTCAGATTCTGCGTGAACTGATCCAGTGCGCTTTCTTTTTGCTGGCCTTCTGACTGACTTTCTTCCACGCCTTCAGAAGCCTTCTGCGGCTCTGACTGCTGGTCTTTTCGCACGCCATGCGAGATGAAGTTCACCACGTCAAGGCGGGTCACACCCTGCTGGTGCAAGTAATACACCGCGTGAGAGTCTTTCTCGCCGAAGATGGCCACCAGCACATTCGCGCCAGTGACTTCCTTCTTCCCGTTCGACGCGGACTGTACATGCATGATCGCGCGCTGTATCACGCGCTGGAAACCCAGCGTCGGCTGCGTGTCCACTTCACTGGTACCCGGCACTGTAGGGGTGTTATCGGTAATGAAGTTGGTCAGTGTTTTGCGCAAGTCATCAATATTCACTGCGCAGGCCCGCAACACTTCGGCTGCGGAGGGATTGTCCAGCAGGGCCAGCAACAAGTGCTCAACAGTGATGAATTCATGGCGTGCCTGTCGTGCTTCAACAAAGGCCATGTGCAAACTGACTTCAAGTTCCTGGGCAATCATGCTTCCTCCATCACGCACTGCAACGGGTGTCCCGCTTTGCGGGCGTGGGTTAATACAAGTTCTACTTTAGTGCTCGCGATGTCCTTGGGGTAGACACCACACATTCCTTTGCCATCGCGATGCACTTTCAGCATGATTTGCGTGGCTGTCTCGCGGTCCTTGTTGAAATATTCCTGAATGATGGCAACAACGAACTCCATGGGGGTGTAGTCATCATTGAGCAACAAAACCTGGAACATCGGGGGCGGCTTTACGGCCTCGTTCTGCTCTTTCCTTACAAGGATCGTGCCATTCTCTTCGTTAGTTGCCATGCTTCTATTCTAATGCCTCCAACTTCCGCCGTGCCCGGGGAAATCACCAATATTCTGCATCTCTTTTGATATTACGCCCTTTCCTGAATGGGCGCAGACACGTGAATTTGTCCGTTTCAGACCGGCGTTGTTTTATAGGAATTTTCTGATAATCCGGTGAAATATGGCACTTTTGGCAATTAACTTGACTTTTGAGTTTTTTACCCGAACAATGCAAAAGATCAATATGTGCGGGTTGGCACTGATTGATTTTGGAGGAGCAATATAAGAGGGGGCAGCGTTACGCGAGGCTTCTTGCTTCTAGGGCTCGTGTGATTCGTTAAAAAGGGAAAGACGTTTTTATGGCAACTGGTACTGTCAAGTGGTTTAACGATGCCAAAGGCTTCGGTTTTATCACTCCGGACGACGGTGGCGAGGATCTGTTCGCACACTTTTCGGCCATCAAGATGGACGGCTTCAAAACCCTCAAAGAAGGGCAAAAAGTCTCGTTTGAAGTAACGCAAGGCCCCAAAGGCAAGCAAGCTTCCAACATAATGAATGCCTGATTATTGGTCAGTGTTCGCTGAAAACCCCCGGCGTAGCCCGGGGGTTTTTTGTTTCTGGACCTGAGCCCTTGGCGTGTAAGGATAAATCATTTGCTACGCTGACCGAGAGACGCATGGATAGCGGGAGATTCAGTTTCAGCGATAACCATTTTATTAATGAATAATAAATATAGCAAAGGCCTGTCTCTAGTAACCAGGGCCGGCTATCCGACCTTGGTTATTTTATGCCGATACTACCGATATTAATTTATAAATTAGCAATCATCACATCGCCGAAACCTGAACAGGAAACCTGCGTGGCGCCCTCCACCAGGCGGGCGAAGTCGTAAGTGACTTTCTTCGCGGTTATCGATTTTTCCATCGAACTGATCACCAAGTCCGCCGCCTCAAACCAGCCCATATGACGCAGCATCATTTCGGCTGACAAAATAACGGA
>Ga0194123_10007557_pt1 | contig 10780 bp, 10 predicted proteins | sample TA2MahsurfametaG_5_FD_155479 | JGI IMG/M metagenome (GOLD analysis project Ga0194123, IMG submission 155479) | Freshwater microbial communities from Lake Tanganyika, Tanzania - TA2015023 Mahale A surface | ecosystem: Environmental > Aquatic > Freshwater > Lake | place: Tanzania: Lake Tanganyika... | reverse complement strand
CGGCCTACCGGTGCAGAGCTTCCGGCTACCGGCCATCTACGGCCCCGGTCGCTGCCCCTTCACGCAGCTGCGCAACGGCACGGCTCGCCTGGTGCACAAACCGGCGCAGGTGTTCTGCCGGATCCATGTCGATGACATCGTCGGCGCCCTGCTCCACAACCTGGCACTGCCGCCAGCGGAGCGGCCGGCGGTGATCAATGTGAGCGACGACGCCCCCTGCCCCTCCAGCGAAACCCTGGGCTACGCCGCCCACCTGCTCGGCTGCAAACTGCCGGAGCTGCAGCGCTTTGCGGCGATCGCGCCACAGATGAGCCCGATGGCCCTCAGCTTCTGGGCCGACAACCGGCGCGTCAGCAACCGCCTGCTCTGCGAGCAGCTCGGCTACCGCCTGCGCTACCCCAGCTACCGGGAGGGCTTCGCCGCCAGCCTGCAGGAGGAGCAAGAGCAGGCCACCAGGCGGCCATGATCCAATCAGGTGGGCTGCCTGGGCGCCGCCGGAGAATCCGGATCGGGCACGAAGGGAACACCCACGTCGTGGAGCAGGCGGTTCCAATGCAGCTCCACCCAACCGCTCTCCACCCCTTTCACCAGGCCGAAGGCGATCAGCAGCAACAACACCCAGCGCAGCATGCTCCATTCAGCGAGCCCCACGCAGGCTAGGCGGGTTCGCCTGGCGATCTCCCTGGGTGATCCGGCGGGGATTGGCGCCGAGGTGACCCTCAAGGCCCTCGCCCACTGGCCGGCCGAGCAGCCCACACCACTGCTGGTGGGCTGCCGCCGCTGGCTGGAGGCCAGCTACCAGACGCTGCGGGCCTGCAGCGAGCAGCCCCTGGCGGATCCAGCGGCGCTGGACGTGCTGGATCAGCCGCTGCAGCAGCCGATCGCTGCCGGTGCCAGCGGCGCCGCGAGCGGTGATGCCAGCTTCCAGTGGCTAACAGCGGCGGTGGAGAAGGTGCAGCACGGGCACTGCCAGGCGCTGGTGACCGCACCGATCGCCAAACATGCCTGGCATGCAGCGGGGCATCACTACCCGGGCCAAACGGAGCGGCTGGCCGAACTGGCCGGGGTGGCGGAGGCCTCGATGCTGTTCACCGCCCGCTCCCCCCACAGCGCCTGGCGGCTGAACACGCTCCTGGCCACCACCCACCTGCCGCTAGCTTCAGTGCCTGCAGCCCTGAGCCCGCAGCGCATCGAGCAGAAGCTCAACGTGCTGCTCGCCTTCTGCAGCCGCTTCAGCCCGCAGCCGCGGCTCACCGTGGCGGGCCTGAATCCCCACGCCGGCGAGGCCGGACAACTGGGCCGGGAGGAGCAGGAGTGGCTGATCCCCACCCTCGAACGCTGGCAGGCCCAACACCCCAACGCGATCCTCAGCGGGCCGCTGCCGCCGGACACCTGCTGGCTGCCGGCGGCTGAGGCCTGGCAGGGGAGTGAACCGAGCGCCGCAGCCGATGGCTACCTGGCGCTGTATCACGATCAAGGCCTGATCCCGGTGAAGCTGCTGGCCTTCGATCAGGCGGTGAACACCAGCCTGGGGCTGCCCTTTCTGCGCACTTCGCCCGATCACGGCACCGGGTTCAGCATCGCCGGCCGTGGCATTGCACGGGCCGACAGCATGCGGGCCGCCCTGGAAGCGGCCCTGGAGCTGGCTTAGCCGGGCTTCACCCGCATCAGCACCTGGCCGAATTCCACGGGGGTGCCGTTCTCCACCAGGATCTCCACCACTTCGCCGCTCACCTCGCACTCGAGCTCATTCATGAGCTTCATCGCTTCGAGGATGCACACCGTTTGGCCGGTGTTGATGCGGGTGCCCAGCTCCACGAACGGCGGATCTCCCGGCGAGGGAGCGCGGTAGAAGGTGGCCACCATCGGAGCGGTGATTTCCAACAGATCACCGCGCACCGCCGGAGCAGCCGGAGGCGCCACGGAGGGAGCCGCCGGTGCTGCAGCCAACGGTGCAGGCAGAGCGGCGGGCGCAGCCTGCATCACCAGCTGAGGCTGGCTGGCTGGCAGGTTGCGACGCAGCTCTAAGCGGAAGTCGTCGCCTTCGAGCTTGAGCTCCTGAATGTCGCTGTCGCCGAGGAGTGCGATCAGCTCCCGCAGCTGGTTGTGATCGAGTTGCATGGCGATCAGTTCTCGCGGCCGAGGTAGCTATCGGTGCGGGTGTCGATCTTGATCTTCTCGCCGATCGACAGGAACAGGGGCACCATCACCTGAGCACCGGTCTCCACAATGGCGGGCTTGGTGCCGCCGGTGGCGGTATCGCCTTTCACGCCCGGGTCGGTCTGGGTGATCTCGAGCACCACGGAGTTGGGGAGTTCCACCTCCAAGGGCTTGCCGTTCCAATAAACGACATTCACCTCCATGCCTTCCTTCAGGTATTTGCGCTGATCGCCGATCTGCTTGGCGGTCAGGCGGGTCTCCTCGTAGGAGGCCATGTCCATAAAAACGTAGTCATCGCCTTCCATGTAGGTGTGCTGCAGCACAGCCTTCTCGAGCTGCGCCTGGGGCATGGTCTCGCCGGCGCGGAAGGTTTTCTCCACCACGTTGCCGCTCTGCACCGCCTTGAGCTTGGTGCGCACGAACGCGGAGCCCTTGCCGGGCTTCACATGCAGGAACTCAACAACGCGCCAGACCTGGCCATCGAGTTCGATCGTTGTGCCGGTTCGAAAATCGTTGCTCGAGATCATTCCGGCAGAACGGTTCAGGCGGGATTGTACGGCTGTGCCAGAGTCCGGGCAGAAACGAGGCTGCGGCATGGATCTGAAGCGCTGGCTCCTGGCCCTAGTGGTGGTGCTGGGCCTCAGCTGCCCGATCGCCGTGGCTCCAGCCCAGGCAGCCCTGCCGCCTGGAAACGCCGTGAAGGACCCCACGGCGATCCTGCGCAACGCGCTGCCGATCGATCAGGCCGACCTGCAGGAGCTGCAGCACCGCCTGGAAAGCACCAGTGACGACCTGCGGGCCAAACGCTGGCCCGCACTCACCAGCACGGTGCGCCGCAGCCAGACCCTGCTCAGCAGCAGCCGCGCCGCGATCCTTGGCAGCCTCTCCAGCGCCGACCAGAGCCAGGGCACAGCCCTGCTCGATGCGCTCGAGGAGCAGATCCAGAGCGTGGCCACCGCCGCCGATGCCACCGACCGCGACGCCTTCCTGAGCGCCCGCCGCGCCGCCCTGGCCACGATCGGCCAGCTCGAAGCCCTGCTGGTGGGCGACTTCCCCTTCACCATCCCGGCTGAATTCGCCGATCTGCCGCGCCTGCTCGGGCGGGCCACGGTGGAGATCGAAACCACCAAAGGCACGGTGATCGCCATCGTGGATGGCTACAACGCACCGCTCACGGCTGGCGCCTTTGTGGATCTGGTGCAGAAGGGCTTCTACGACGGCCTGCCCTTCACCCGCGCCGAAGATTTCTACGTGCTGCAGACCGGTGATCCCAAGGGTGCGGAAACCGGCTACATCGACCCGAAAACCAAAACAGAGCGCACCGTTCCCCTCGAGATCAAGGTGCCCGGTGAGGCCGAGCCCTTCTACAACGCCACCTTTGAGGATCTGGGTCAGTTCACCGCCCAACCGGTGCTGCCCTTCGCCACCCTGGGCACCCTCGGCTGGGCTCACTCCGATGAAGCCCTCAACGATGGTTCGTCGCAGTTTTTCTTCTTCCTCTATGAGGCAGAACTCACCCCCGCCGGCCTCAACCTGGTGGACGGCCGCTACAGCGCCTTCGGCTATGTGGTGGATGGCTTCGATGTGCTCGAGGAGCTGGGGATCGAAGACGGGATCGTGAAGGCCAAGGTGATCGAGGGGGCCGACAACCTCAAGCCACACGCCTGATCCGGTGCGGCTGCGCGACCTGGGGGAGTGGGAGCTGCTGCGGCGCCTGGCCGCCTACGCGCCGCCCGGCCAGTTCAACGACGACGCCGCCCTGGTGGAGGAGCGCAGCGGCCGCGAGCTGGTGGTGAACACCGACGTGCTGGTGGAGGGCGTGCACTTCAGCGACGCCACCATCGGGCCGCGGGATCTGGGCTGGCGGGCCGCGGCGGCCAACCTCTCGGATCTGGCGGCGATGGGCTGCACCGAGGTGGCCGGCATCACCGTGGCCCTGGTGGCCCCCGGCGCCACGCACTGGAGCTGGGTGGAGGGGGTGTATGCGGGGCTGCGCGAGGCGCTTGAGCCCCACGGGGCCGTGATTCTGGGAGGCGACTGCAGCAGCGGCGCCGAGCGGCTGCTCTCGATCACCGCACTGGGGCGCCTGGCCACGGGTGAGCCGATCCGCCGCGGCGACGGCCGCCCAGGCGACTGGCTGGTGTGCAGCGGCCCCCATGGGCTCAGTCGTCTGGGGCTGGCGCTGCTGCTGGATCAACTGGAGGCCGCGCCGGTGGATCCAAGCCTGCGGGAACGGGCGATCCAGGCCCATCGGCGACCAACGCCGCGGCTGGATGTCGTCGAGGCTCTGCACAGCAACCGGCCGCGCGGCGTGGGCTGGCGCGTTGGAGGCACCGATAGCAGCGATGGCTTGGCCGCTGCCGTGGGGGCCATCGCCCGCAGCAGTGGCTGCGGGGCGCTGCTGGAGCGCAGCCAGCTGCCGATCGATCCAGGCCTGGCTCTGCTGCAGGCCGGGGAGCACTGGTGCCTGGCCGGGGGCGAGGATTTCGAGCTGGTGCTGGCCCTGGCACCCAGCTGGGCCGAAGCGCTGCTCGCGGCCTTGCCGGGCGCCAGCCGCATCGGCAGCCTTGTGGAGGCACAGCCCGGCCTGGTGTGCTGGCAGGAGAGCGGCGAACCGCTGGCGCCAACAGAAAGCGGCTTCAGCCATTTCGACTGAAGCCGCTGCATGAACCACGGCCCGGGGCGATCAGCCCCGGGCTGGAGCCGGGTTCACTTCCAGTTCTTGGCCACGATCTCGGCCAGGTCAACAACGCGCTGGCTGTAGCCCCACTCGTTGTCGTACCAGCAGACGATCTTCACCATGTTGCCGCCCATCACCAGGGTGAGGTCGGCATCCACGATGGTGCTCTCGTCGGTGCCGGCGTGGTCGCTCGACACCAGGGGCAGATCGCAGTATTTGATGATCCCCTTCATGCCGTTCTCGGAAGCGGCCTTGAGCACGGCGTTCACTTCCTCAGCGGTGGTGTCGCGGCCGGTCTCGAACACCATGTCGCACACCGACACATTGGGAGTGGGCACGCGCAGGGCGATGCCGCTCAGCTTGCCCTTCACCTCGGGATACACCAGAGCCACAGCCTTGGCGGCGCCGGTGCTGGTGGGAACGATGTTCACGGCAGCGGCGCGGGCGCGGCGCAGGTCGCGGTGGGCGGCATCGAGGATGCGCTGGTCACCCGTGTAGCTGTGGGTGGTGGTCATCGTGCCTTTCACGATGCCGAAGGCCTGGTCGATCGTTTTCACGATCGGCGCCATGCAGTTGGTGGTGCAGCTGGCGTTGGACAGGATGTCCCAGTCGTCGTGGCGGTATTGATCGGCGTTCACGCCCACTACGAAGGTGCCCACCTTGGCGCCCTTGCCGGGGGCGGTGAGGATCACCTTCTTGGCACCGGCCTCGAAGTGCTTGCTGGCGCCCACGTCGTCGTTGAACACGCCGGTGGACTCGATCACCAGATCCACGCCCCACTCCTTCCAGGGGAGGTTGGCGGGGTTGCGGTCGTAGAAGGTTTTGATCGTCTTGCCGTTGACGACGATGGTGTCGTCGGTGGTGGTTACCTCTGCGTTGCGCAGGGGGCCCAGCATCGAGTCGTACTTGAGCAGGTGAGCGTTGGTATAGGTGTCACCGGAGCCGTTGATGCCCACCAACTCGATGCCGGTATTGGCTCCACGGCTGAGCCAGCAACGCATGAAGTTGCGACCGATACGGCCGAATCCATTGATCGCAACCTTGATTGTCATGGCGTCGCGCGGGGAAGCCCGCTAGCAAGGGGGATTTGGCCGCCGATCATACAGAGATCAAAGTGATGTCCCCATCTGGGGACAGGGGCCGCAACGGGAGCAGGACGCTCTCAAAAGCCTTTCAAACAGGCTGATTCGCACAGACAAGGGGAGCTTCCCGGCTTACCGTCGGCCCAGGCTTGGACACGCCCTTGGCCCAGCAGCTCGATCGCCGTCAACCCCTCCATTTCATTGGTGTTGGCGGCATCGGCATGTCGGCCATCGCTGGGATCCTGGCGGACCGCGGCTTCGAGGTGAGCGGCTCCGACCCCCGGGATAACGCTGTGCTGCAGGACCTGCGCAGCCGCGGCGTGCGCGTGTTCCGCGGACAGAGCGCCACCACCATCGCCGCGATCCGCAGTGGCACCTCCACCCAGCCGCTGGTGGTGGTGAGCTCGGCCGTGCCCCCTACCAATCCCGAACTGCAGGAAGCGCGCCGGGCCGGGCTGGAGATCGCCCACCGCTCCGATGTGCTCGCCGCCCTGATCGCCAGCCAAAACTCCGTGGCGGTGGCCGGCAGCCACGGCAAAACCACCACCAGCACGCTGATCGCCAGCCTGCTGCACGCCACCAACCACGACCCCACCGCCGTGATCGGCGGCGTGGTGCCCGCCTTCGGCAGCAACGGCCGCAACGGCAAGGGTCTGCTGGTGGCAGAAGCGGACGAATCCGACGGCACCCTGGTGAAGTTCCAGGCCTGGCTGGGGGTGATCACCAACCTGGAACTTGACCACACCGACCACTACGCCGATCTCGCCGCGCTGATCGGCACGCTGCAACGCTTCGGCCGCGGCTGCGAGCAGCTGCTGGCCAACCACGACTGCCCAACTCTGCGGGAGCACTTCAACGCCAGCCATTGGTGGTCGACCACCAGCGCCGAGGGGGTGGACTTCGCCGCCATCCCGCTGGAGCTGAGCGGCGAAGGCACCGTGGCCGAGTTCCACGAGCAGGGCCAGCGGCTCGGCACGTTCAAGCTGCCGCTCCCCGGCCTGCACAACCTGAGCAATGCCACCGCAGCCATGGCCAGCTGCCGGCTGCATGGGGTGTCGTTTGCGGAGCTGCGCCAGGCGGTGGAGGGGCTGCAGGCGCCGGGGCGGCGCTTCGACTACCGCGGCACCTGGTGTGAGCGGCAGGTGGTGGACGACTACGCCCACCATCCCAGCGAGGTGGGCGCCACCCTGGCCACAGCCCAGCTGATGGTGGAAAGCGGCCGCAGCCCGCTACCCGAAGCGCCCCAACGGGTGCTGGCGGTGTTCCAACCCCACCGCTACAGCCGCACCGCCGAATTCCTCGAACCCTTCGCCGAGGCCCTCTGCCAGGCCGATGAAGTGGTGTTGGCGCCGCTCTACGCCGCCGGAGAAGCGCCGATCATGGGGATTTCCAGCCATGCACTGGGCGACGCCATCCAGCGCCAGCGCCCTGATCTGCGCGTGACGGTGGCCGACAGCCTTGAAGAGTTGGCAGACGCCGTGGCGGAGCGCAGCCGGCCGGGCGATCTGGTGCTGGCGATGGGCGCTGGCGATGTGAACGGCCTTTGGGGGCGCCTGCAGGAGCGGGAAGACCCCCTCGCCATGTTTCCCCTAGCGGCGTGAACGCTCCTGCACCGCTGGGATTACGGCGAGCCGTCGCCCTGGCGGACTACACCACCTGGCGCGTCGGCGGCGCAGCCCAGTGGTTTGCTGAACCCGACAGCCTCGAGCAGCTGCAGGCGCTGCTGGCCTGGGCGCACGGGGCATCGCTGCCGGCCCGGGTGATCGGGGCGGGCTCCAACCTGCTGGTGAGCGATGCGGGTCTGGAGGGCCTCACCCTCTGCAACCGGCGGCTGCAGGGCGCCGAACTCGACGCCGGCAGCGGGGTGATCGAAGCCCAGGCCGGCGAACCGATTCCCACCCTGGCGCGGCGCGCGGCCCGGGCCGGGCTCTCAGGCCTGGAGTGGGCGGTGGGGATCCCGGGCACGGTGGGCGGCGCGGCCGTGATGAATGCCGGCGCCCAGGGGGGCTGCACCGCCGAAGTGCTGGAGAGCGTCACGGTGATCGATCCCCGGCGGCCCGATCACCCCTTCGAGCTCACGAACAGCGAGCTCGACTTCGCCTACCGCCACAGCCGCCTGCAACAGGAGGAGCTGGTGGTGCTCGCGGCCCGCTTTCGCCTGCAGGCCGGCCACGACCCCGCCGAGCTGAGCCGCCGCACCAGCGGCAATCTGCACAGCCGCACCAGCACCCAGCCCTACCAGCAACCGAGCTGCGGCAGCGTGTTCCGCAACCCGGAACCGCAGAAGGCCGGGCAGCTGATCGAGGCGCTGGGGCTCAAGGGCCTGTCCATCGGCGGGGCGCAGGTGTCGCCGATTCACGCCAACTTCATCGTGAACACCGGCGGCGCCACCGCCAGCGAGATCGATCAGCTGATCAGCGCCGTGCAGGAGCGCGTGCAGGCGGCCCACGGCCTCGCTCTGCACACCGAAGTGAAACGGCTGGGGCCGTTCGAGGGCCTGGCCCTGGCGGCCTGAGGCACCACGTAGCCTGCGCCAACTTGCAGCAACGCGGCGATGGCCGGTTTCGGACTCCCCAACTTCGGCCAGCTCACCGAAGCCTTCAAGAAGGCCCAACAGATCCAGCAGGACGCCGCCAAGCTCCAGGAGGAGCTCGACGCCATGGAGCTGGAGGGCACCAGCAGCTGCGGCCGCGCCAGCGTGTGGCTCTCCGGCAACCAGCAACCCCTGAAGGTGCGCCTCGACCCCGCCCTGCTGGCGGAAGGTACTCCCGCCGCGGAAGCCGCCACCCTCGATGCCCTCAAGGCGGCCTATGAGCTCTCCACCGGCACGATGAAACAACGCATGGAAGAGCTCACCGGCGGCCTCAACCTCAACCTGCCCGGCCTGGGCTGAACGAAACGAGGCAAGGGCAGCCCTGAGATAAAATAGGAACATCTTTTGCGTTTCGATTATGCGTTTAGCGCATATTGCTCTCTTCGTAGCAACAGTTGGTTTATGCGGCAGCGTCGTGGTTGCTCCGGAGAGCTCTGCCCAGGCTCAGGCCCCCACACAGGCCCGAAAAAGTCTGATCAAGCCAACCGTTTCAATCCCTGAGTTCAAAAACAACGTCACTGGCGCTTGGTGGTGGCAGGGTCCGGTTGCTCAGGACATGGCCCACGCTCTTGCCAATGAGCTTCAGGCCACGGGTGAGCTGAAGATTGTGGAACGACAAAGCCTCGGTCAAGTTCTCTCCGAGCAGGAACTGGCCGCTCTGGGAATTGTGAAGAAAGCCCCTACGTCTGCTCAGAAAGGCCAGATGACTGGCGCTCAATATATCGTTCTGGGAACCGTCACCTCATTTGACAGCAATACTGATGTCGAGAGCCAAGGAAGCGGGATGAGCTTCATGGGCTTTGGCGGCAGCAAGCAAGTAACGACCACCAAAGACTATGTATCCATCGACATCCGGGTGGTCGACAGCACCACAGGAGAAATTGTGGGCGCTCGCACAGTCGAAGGCAGATCAAGCAACAGCATTGAACAAAAGCAACGCAGCGGATCACTCCTTCCTGCCGCTGGCCTAGTCGCAGGTTTCGTCCCTGGCATGAGCTCTGCTGGATATGCAGCGACGGCGGCGGCAGGGACACTCAGCTTCGACAACAACTCAACGACAGCCAATCGAACACCTGTGGCAAAAGCGATTCGCGCCGCCTTAATCAGCGCGTCGAACTACGTCAGCTGCTTGCTTGTCCCTCAGGGCAATTGCATGGCTGAACTACAAGCTCAAGACCAAGAAAGGCGCGCGAAGACTCTGGGAACTCTCAAACTCGAGTAAAGTCAAATAAGGCGCCCCGGAATACATGCAGCACCGGAACACCGTCAATCAGCTTCGTCAAGACCTTCCTGGCGCAAGCGGCGGCGGGAAGGTCTTCGCAGCCGTTGATCGAGCAGCGGCTCGCGGCGGCTTCCGCGTTGCTTGAGACCGGCCGTGTCGCTAGTGCGGGATCGCTCACGAGACACTTGGCTCTCCACCGCCTCCAGGCAGCTGCCATAGAGGGAGAAACGATCCCAGTCGCTGCCCACGGCGCAGCCGGGATCGTCCTGATGCAGGCAGTTCTTGAACCGGCAAACGCCCGCTTCCAGCCGCTGCCGGATCTCCGGGAACAGCGGGCCCAGCGCCACGGGATCGGCCGGTAGATCGGGGCGGTTGAACCCTGGCGTGTCGGCCAACAGGGCTCCCGGGGCCAGGGGAAACAGCTCCACGTGGCGGGTGGTGTGGCGGCCTCGCTGCAGCCGACCCGACACGGCACTCACCCGCAGGGCCAGTTCCGGTGCAAGGGCATTGATCAGGCTGCTCTTGCCCACGCCGGAGGGCCCGCAGAGCACGGCGATCCCAGGCTGGGTGAGGCGCTCCCGCAAGGCGGCGATGCCCTCCCCCTGCTGCGACGACACCAGCAGCGGGTCGTAGCCCCAGCCCCGCAACCGCTCACGCCAGGCCTGCTGCTCACTGGCGCTGAGCAGATCAGCCTTGGTGAGCACCAGCTCCACCCCCACACCGGTGCGCTCGGCGGTGAGCAAAAAGCGGGTGAGCTGCAGCGGATCGAGCTGGGGTTGCTCCAGCGCCACCGCCACCACCACGCGGCTGCAGTTGGCCACCGCCGGGCGCTCCAGCAGACTGCTGCGCGGTTCGAGGGCGGCCACGGCACCGCGGCCCTCGGGCCAATCGATCCCATCGATCTGCACCCGATCCCCCACGCAGATCTGCTGGCCGGTTTTGCCCAAACGGGTGCGGCGCACGCAGAGCAGATGCTGAATGCCACCGGGGCCGGGTTGCTCGAGCTGCACGCGGCAGAAGTTGGCCTCCAGGGCCATCACCCG
>Ga0194123_10007555_pt1 | contig 10782 bp, 8 predicted proteins | sample TA2MahsurfametaG_5_FD_155479 | JGI IMG/M metagenome (GOLD analysis project Ga0194123, IMG submission 155479) | Freshwater microbial communities from Lake Tanganyika, Tanzania - TA2015023 Mahale A surface | ecosystem: Environmental > Aquatic > Freshwater > Lake | place: Tanzania: Lake Tanganyika... | reverse complement strand
GAAGCTCTGGCCATCTGACAAGCGCTCGAAGGGCATCGTCGACCTGAGTGCTGTTCCGTTGAGCGACCCCTTCACGCAGTCCCCTGTTCTTTGCGCAGAGTTCAAGCTTTGGTATTGGTTCGATCTGCTTGACAAGTCCAAGTACGCACCCGGCGGTCGCGACTATCACCACCTCATCTCGCAGAGTTTTGTTATGGATGCCACCAAACTCCTTGCAGTTATGCCCGAAACTGATGGAGGCCGACTGATTGCGACCATCGTGCCGACGTTTCACTTCGACGCGATACCGACTGCCGAGGGCCAGAAACGAGCCGACTATCTCACCGATCGTGGCTTCCCAAAGTCATACGTTCGGCTCTCCAAAGTTGACTCAACTAGTGTGTCAACGAGCGCTGCAGAGCTGCGTGCAACCGCAACTCAAACGTTGGCGGACTATCTCAACGGGAGAGGCTGCCCCACCACAGTCGGAGGCGGACTCACTGGTACCTACAGAGATCTCACGGTTACCACCGATTTCGTGTTGTCAGAAGTGCCTCGAACTTTTCAACCGTAATCTCCGAGACGTCCTGATGACGATCGAGCTGTCTGTCCCGCTAACGTTTGTTCTTATTGCACCCTGCTGGCTCAAGGTTGATCGCGAGCGAGCGTCACCGTTAGCGTTCTGAAAATGGGAGATGTTGGGGTCTGGAGTCGCTCCGACGTCCCACAAGATGCCCCAAATTGGGCTCGCTACTTTACGTCTGTTGGGCGTGAGATGGCAGAACGACCCAATCAAGGTGTCGGCGAAGTGTCTCCTGTGGTTTTTCTGTCGGTACCCACCGGACAGTATGCAGCTTGGTTTCTGGCTGCGGGAGCTCTTGGGGCGCCGCCAAAAACTCCAATGTTGGACCAGCCAGGTGATTATCGAGGCACAACTTGGGTTGCCGCAGAAGATCAAGTTGCCGATGCGAACGTGCTCGTCTGCCAGTCGAGTGCAGGTTCATCGGGTTTGTTTACAGTTCAGGTTCTCCCAGATGAGATTCCACGTCGTGGACGCCAGAAAACCAATTACAGGCCAGCGGTGGCAAGGTACCAAGCAGACAGAATGGCGGTTGTTCTCCACCCACAGGGCACGCCCGAGGAGCGACGGGGTCAGCTCAATCTCACGGCCGACGAAAGGAGTTCGATCCGCGAAGCGATAGCACCTTTACTTCCGCGAGGTACCAATTGGTACTACTGGTGGACCCAACAGTGTCTCTCGCCCGTAGTACTGGTGGGTACCGGCAGTGAGTTCCTGATGCGTCAGCGTGCCGAGATTTTGAAAGAGAGCCCCAGCTGGGTGTGGCCGACCTCGCGAACGACGCTGGCACTCGACATGAAACGACTTTGTGACCCCTTGCGACTGCTGCTCTTTCCATTTTCGGTGATCTCGCCGACCGTCGGTGGTCGAGTCCCATGGCTGCGATCGCTCCGCCCACGATTGGTCATCTACACCTCGTGGACAGCATTTTCATCACGCCACCCAGCCACCTTTGCGGGCGTGCCTGCCGTAGTGCTGGTGAATCGCCGCGTTGAAAGCTCACTGAAGTGCGCTGACGCAATTGACCAGATCTGTAACAACGATCTCAGTTCAGTGCGTAGTAGAGACATGAGTGTGCGAGGTATCGATCTGAGGTTGGTTGAATACCCTGTCGTTGAAGACGATGGACTAGTCGCCGATGTCGATGATGATGAGGAACAGCCGGATGAGTTCTAGTCATCGGAATCTCCAGACGGCGTCGGGCCGATTCGAGGCCGCAGAGCACTCGGCTATTGACTGCATTGGGGTTGAATGGTCCGAGTTTTCACGATTCGAGGCGGTTCTATCTCGATACATCGATCTCTGCGATCGCGTTGCCTACGACGATGCACGGCGTTCGGAGTTGCAAGCACTCCGCCAGGCGCGACATCTACTCTCCCGCTTGCCAATTCACCCAGATCATGAACTTGTTGGTCTCGCCGCTCTCAATCTCGGTGACCCCCGTTCGCCTGAGAGTGAGATCGACACACTCCGCGCCGATTGCTTACACCATGCAAGTGAGCTACTCCGAAGCAAACATCCCGCAGCGAAACTTGAGGCATTGTTACGAGCCAATCTCACAGATAGCGAGTCGATAGAGGGACGTGTCGCACTCGTTGCACCCGAGAAGTATCACGATGCCTTACGTATGTGCATCGATCTCAGCGGCATCAGTTTCGAACTGGTGTCGCAGTCACAGCTAAAGCACGGTGGTGTCTGGGATGCTGCGATCTATCTCGGCCCTCAGCACTCCAGTTACCCCGGCACGCCATTGGAGCTTCGCAAGAAGAAGGTGGCATGGATGTACTCTGCACCCGCTTCACGTCGGACCATCCAGATTCTCTGGTCAGGTGGATTCGACATCGCAGACTTCACTCTTTGGAGTGAGTCGCCACTTTCGCTGCGGAGAAGTGTGGGACTTACACGCCTCAAAGTATTCGTTGACGAGATCCAGCCGCCTCCTCCCCCGCCTCCTCCCCCGCCTTCGTCTGACGGCGTCCCAGGATTCGTCATCGATCTTGCCGGAGACTTCCGAGTTTTGCTCTCGCAGGAGTATGGTCCGCGAGCACACGTGATTCAGATGAACGACTTCAATGTGACTATTGAATCCGAGTCAGCCGATCGATTGGCGCGAGGAGACACATTGCTATTGCGGGTAGACCGCACAGCCCGGGAGTTCGTGATCAATAGCGCATCCAAAAAGATGGGGCGTTCTGTCTACGAGAAGGCCAAAGCGGCGAGTTCTGGCTTCAAACAGCGCGTGGTCACAAAGGAGAACGAAAACCGCACCGAGTCCGAAGCTCGTCTACGTGAGGCCGGAATTGCGAACGCTTCGTACTATCTCAACGCTTGTGCAGACAATGAGTACATCGCACCAGGCAAGTTTGAGCAGTACCAAAAAATTTGTATTGCTTTGGGTATTGCTCACTCGGTTGACGAATACACGCTCTTCAAGAAGATGCGTGCCGCGCACCGTACGGCTGGATCAGACGCGCGCGAACGAATTCAGGACAAACTCAAGCTTGACCGTAGCTGGGAAGATGAGACTCGGGAGAAGGGCTTCAGCCTCCATGACTTCGAAGATCTCGGCAACATACTGATCGCTGCGATTGTCAAAATTACTCCGATGAATGTCACACTCTCAACATTGGGACGCGTGCAAAAGGACGGAAACTATGTCGACTAGCAAGCCGTTGAGGCCCGATGAAGTACGAGAACTAATGGTAAGAGGTCTTCGGCGATCACTGGTTGGCCCGACCTCCGATGGTGATATCAGCTGGCTGGGCGAGGCCGCACAATTGAAGAACGTTGAGGATCCAAGTCTTGTTCTCGGCGATTACCCCGTCGGGCCATGGTGCGACAGCGGTGGCAACGAGGTCGTCCACAAGGATCCGCGGAAGATTTACTCCGTCGGCGTTCTGTATCCCGTTTCCAACGAACCAAAGCAGTTTGAACCTGTGGCACTCGACGACGATGACGATGGCGAACCGAATCCAGTCCCGGAGCCAATCGCTGACGACAACTCGGGAGAGACAGCTGAAGTTGACGAACTGGATCCCTTCGTCAACTTCAACAAGTTTGCACCGCCCAGATCACTTGGAATTACCTTACGACCTGAGCACATAACGCAAGCAATCGAAGTTCACGTAGCTGGAGCTTGGTATGAACCGAGAGGTCATTGGAACGTGACTAACAGCTGGTGGGTGCGACATCACTTTGAGCACACCACCACCATCACGCCTGGTGGACCTAGCACCCCCTTCTCTCCTGTGGGTTCCGGTCTCACACTGACTGTCGGATCAACACCTCGCGTGCACGACTCATCACACATGCTCACTCTGTGGATTCGCAACGACACAATTGTTGCGTCAAGCCAGCCTTTCACGAGTGCGATGGTGTTTCAAGTCGAGCTTTCAGCGACCGTCGGTCGGCTTCAGCCACTCAATACCAAGGCAAGCCTAAGACTTGACAGCCTCGACTTGTTGTACAGCTCTGAACAACTTTTCGCTACTGGCCACGGCTGCGATGTTTCGATTCGCGAAACGTCGGACTCACGAACTTTCGTTCGGACCGAGTCATTGCCCATTGTGGAACTGAAGCCGCTTACACCTGACATTCGCGATGCAGTCGGCAACCCCCTCGCCATTGGCATGGATGATCTCGCGGCACTTAATTCGGCAGCAAAGACTGGGATCAACAAGCTCATTGATGAGTACGACCTGTGGCTCAACCAGCGCCAAAAGGATTTTTCGACGATTCCAGAAAACCTTCAGACAATCGCCAACGATCACCTGAAGGCGTGTGCTGACTTCTTGAGCGACATGCGGCGTGGCTGGGGTCTCGTTCAATCAAACCCCGATGTGAGCTCATGTCTCTCTTTTGCCAGCCGAGGAATGAACCAACAGCGTCGCGCTTACAATGCTCCTCCGCGCCGACTCGTGGAGCAACCAAAAGGCGGTTACGACGTTGAGGGAGTCAGTCCGCACAGTCTCGACGGGCCGCAGGCACATTGGCGTCCATTCCAGATTGCGTTCGTTCTTGCAATGCTGCCGCGCTTCGTTGAACGCCGCGCAGAGTTGGAAGGTGACTCACGCCCCGACTGGGTGAGCGTGATCTGGATGCCGACCGGTGGTGGAAAGACTGAGGCCTACCTGGGACTGGCAGCGTTCGTGATCCTTTGGGAACGTATGGCTATTCATCGGAAAGACCCCAAAGCAGCCTCGAGTATGAAAGTGCTTATGCGCTACACCTACCGACTGCTTACCGTGCAGCAAGTCTCTCGAGCAGCTTCTCTCGTATGCGCTCTCGAACTGATCCGTAGAAACAATGCAAACATGTTTGGAGGTCAGGAGATCCGAATTGGAGCGTGGCTCGGCGGAAGTGTCACTCCGAACTCCAGAAAGGCTGCTGTTAGTCAGTTACGGAGTCTGACGACGAGGGCGAGGAGGGACCGCGGCACAAGATTCCTTCTCGTTCGGTGTCCGTGGTGCGGCACGGCGATGAATGACAGCGACGGACGACCGGTTGGCTACAAGGCAGAACCTGTGGGAAACGAGAGTCGCGTCATTGCTTTCTGCCCTGATTCGACTTGTGACTTTCATCTTCGCAAGGAAGTTAGTGCACGAGGAAATGTCGTTAATCGGGGCATACCTTTCCTCGAGGTTGACGAGGATCTCTACGCCATGCCGCCAGATTTCGTAATCGGCACGATCGACAAGACCGCACGAATTCCGTGGAAGCCAGAGGCGCAGAGTCTCTTTGGCTTGAATCATCGCAGGAATGGCGCAGACGCAAAGAAGCGGCAGTCAGAACCACCTGCACTCTTCATTCAGGACGAATTGCATTTGATTTCTGGTCCGCTCGGAACCATCGATGGCGTGTTCGAGATATTGCTGGAAGAGTTCTGCACACAATCTGGAGGACGACCACCGGTCTATGTAGCGGCTACCGCGACTACCAAGAACTTCGAGGGACAAGCAGCCGCGTTGTATCGCCGACCCGCGCGACTTGTTCCACCTCCCGGACTTTCGATCGACGACTCATTTTTTGCTCGTCGCGATGCTGAAGGACCCGGAAAGGTGTACGTGGGTGTCTGTGCGACAGGCAGCATGAGTGGTCTCGACACACAGACGGCTGTTCTGGGTTCCCTTTCGTATCATGCGGCAGTCTTGGGAACCGAGCGCTTTGGTGCCACCACTGACCCGTGGTGGTCAAATGTCGTGTTCTTCTCTAGCCGCAAAGCGCTTGGCCTTCTCTCGGCAGCTTCGACGACCAGTCTCGGTCAACGCATCAAGCAATACCGAGCGCTCAGTGGCAGACGTTCAGGCCGCAAGATCAGCGGTGGGCCACCAGACGGCAACGCCGATCGCCTACTTCGAAGAAATCGCGAGCTGACCGCGACATCATCTGACGACATCAATCAAGTGCTTGATGAGCTGTCAATTGCGCTTCCGAATGAACAGACCATCGATTTATGTATGGCAACGTCGATGATCGAAGTCGGCCTCGATGTGTCTCGACTTGGCCTGATGACAGTGATTGGCCAACCGAAGACCGCGAGTCAGTACATTCAGGCAACCGGGCGAGTAGGCCGCAGCGCAGATGCAGTCGGTCTAGTCGTGACCGTCTTCAAAACCACGACACCACGTGATTTGGCTCACTACGAAGGATTCACTCTTTGGCATAAACGTATGTATGCGTCCGTTGAGAGTGCGAGCGTTACGCCATTCACTCGCGAAGCACTGCAGCGCAGTCTTTCTTCATACATGGCAGCAATGCTCCGAATGCTCAAGACTGGCTGTGCAGTCGCTCCCTCGCTGCCCCACTGGAATGAAGCACTCAATCGAATCACCGCACACATACCTCCACAGATGACGGCCGAGAGGGCAAACCTCCGCGCAGTCGCGAACGACCTACTTCAATTGGCCGCAAGTTCTGATGCTGCCAGTTATGAGTGGGACCCGTACTGCGGCAATGAAAAGCCGCTCATGCTTGGAGCAGACTCCGAGATTCCGCAGGACCGCCTCAGCACGCCGTACTGGCGGGTTATGAACTCCATGCGCAATGTCGACGCTGACTCACTAATCAACCTCAAGGCCTCCACACCCCCTCCCCAGCCACCGCCCGCCGACGACACGCCACCCACCAATGGGACGCCGCCTACCGGTGAGTTGCCGCCTACCGACAACCCTGACGGCGACGAGGAGCAGGGAGACGACTTCTGATGGTCAGCCGATTCGCCTTTACGCCAGTGAAACGAAGCCATCTCATTCAGGGCAGTGGTGTGGGTTCACTTATTCGTTTGCGCAACGGAATAACTGCATTGGTACTTGACTTGAATGCTTGGTATCAGTCAATCCCGACCGACAACGCCCAAGGATTCAACAAGGACGCGATTAGAAACAAGCGGCTTCAGAAGCACCGCGTACGCGATCCGGAGTTAGAAGCAGCAACGGGCGCGCCATTCTTCGTCGAACCACCACCTGGTCCGTCCGACGATGTCAATCCAAGCCACGATTGGATCCTGCCTGCAATTCGGTTCCCACTATGGGCAGCCTGTTCGAATCAGCGCTGTGGACGTATCACACGAACCTCCACAGACAACCAGAGGGAGCTTCGTGGGCGGAACGGCTGTGCTTGCAACGGCAACAAATCTGGGGTGCGTCGTCCATTTCTTCAGGTACCCATAATGTTGGTGTGCCCAGCCGGTCACATTGCTGAAATTGATTGGGTTGCAACCGCCCATAACAACGGCCCCGTTTGCGCATCTCCTGATGTTCGCGTGCGATTCGGCTCGAGCGTGAAGCACCCGAATGTGTCGTGTGAAACTTGCAAGCAGTCCCACGACTCGTCTGATGACTTCTCCGCCACATGCTCTGGATCACGCCCTTGGACTGAACTGCCAAACGAACAGTGCAGCGAAAAGATGCGAGTGGTCGAACGGACAAACGTCTCGGTCTACTTTGCAAACGTAAAGTCATCGATCTATATTCCTGATGCCAGAGTGGACAATGAGCAGCTCACCGCGTGGCTGAGCGGTCTCGATCTAAAGCTCATCCTCGGCGACCCAAGCGATGTGGCCGGCCTTACCCGACTTCTGGCAAGTGCCAAGGCATACGGCTTCGGGAACGAAGTGACTCTTGACGTCCTCAAGTCACATGCCGAGAGACTCATGCTCATGCACGAAGACGACGGCGAGCTCTGGGATGAACCCGCTGCTCGAGCTCGTGAGCTCGACACTCTCAGCCTTGATCCTGCGAGCCCTCCAGTAGTTTCGCGACTATTGCGGCTTCATCGCCCTCAGAGTCGAAGTCTCTCTGCTCACTGTCAATCGGGTGGGATATTCAGTGATGTGGTTGCGGTTGATCGTCTCACGGAAACCCGAGTGCTGGACGGCTTTAGTCGCTGGCGTCCCGCCGCGACGATGGACAAAAAACGGAGCCTCGCCCTGATGTGGGGTGGGCGACAAATTCCCAGAAACGATCGATGGCTCCCAGGCTTTCGCGTTACAGGTGAGGGAATCCTATTCATGCTGTCCCCCGCGGCGCTCGACCGTTGGGAGGCGAAATCTGGGTCGGCGGTAAGAAGATTACCCAACTCTGAACCCGAGACATTGTCTCCTGCTGGTGTCGCTGCACATACGCTCGCTCATGCCGTGATGCGAACCATTGCCGATCGTTCCGGCTATCCGCTCCCAGGTATTCGCGATCGCATCTACGATCTGGTCGACGGCCGCGTTGCATTTCTGGTGTATACCGCGGATGGTGACTCGTTCGGGACGCTTGGGGGCCTCGTGGAACACGCGGAGGGCGTAAAACTCGCCTCACTGGTCGATGATGCGATTGCGTCGTTGCAGTGGTGTGCTCAGGACCCGGTCTGCAACTCCGCAAAGGCAGATGGCGAGCTACGCGAAGAAGGGGCGTGTCACCACTGCGTACTCGTACCCGAAACCTCGTGCGAACGATTCAACAACGATCTGGACAGAGGCAGCGTCGTTGGCGCACCGAATCGTTCACGAATCGGTCTTCTCTGACGCCACCTGCGAGTCCGGCGTTGGCGTTCCCATCATCCACTTCTCACAGTCTCGCAACAGCAAGAACTGCACAAAGCCAGCTAGCTCACACAGAATCTCTGAGCTCTCGACCGAGAGTGATGATTCAACCCGGTGCCACACGGTCCTGAAGACTCTGTGGACTCGGGCTTCTATCTCAGCAATATCAGTACGCAGCCGCGCAGCTGTCTCCGGATCCCTGAGGCTTAGCGCCGCCAAGAGGAGGTGGAGTTCCTCCCTGAGCTGATCCTCGAGCTCGCGCTCTTCTTGCAGCGCTAGGTAAAACCGACCTGTTTTGCTCATTGCCAACCTTCTCAATCAAGACTCAGCGTCACGGCAACCGGCGAATGGTCACTCATCTCCCATGACTCGGGATAATCGTGAACACCGCCGGAAATATCTTTCATTCTGTTCGCCAGATGGCGTGAAACGAAAATGTAATCGAGCTCCTGTCGGGCACCGTTCGAACACTTAGGACCATTTTTATGTGTCCAGATGCGGCTTCCTCCCGAAGGGGCCTCTAAGTCGGGATACGACGTCCTCGAGCCAGTTACATCAACCAGACCCAGATCTTCAACCGTTGGCACGACGCGATCGGGCCAGAGATTGAAGTCGCCTGCCAAGACAATCTCTTTGTCACCGTGATGGCGTATCACATCTCGAATCTCATTTGAGATAACTCGTAACTCACGCAAGCCGTTACCAGTGCCAGCAAGCAGCCCGTATGCGGCAATCACACGTAGCACCAAGTCGCCGTCGCGCGAGACATCGACCGCGAAAGTAGTTGCCGAATGAGGTCGATCTTCTTCGCGCCGTGTCTTACGACGCTTGAACTCGGTCAACCTCAAGTCGAATCCGCGGGCGGCAACTATCGTGCCGTACCGCCGCTGCTTGTCGACTCCTCCGGCCTGATAAATCGCAGTCCAGCCCGTAGGCAAGCCGTCTTTGGGAACCTTCGCTTCCGTAAGCACTAGCACGTCCGCTTGAGTGACATTAATTATCCAGTCCCACAGAATTGGTGCAGCCTGTCTTGGTGCGACGCCCTGCTTTGTGTTCCATGTTGCAAGTCGAGTTGACACGTTAACCCCAATCGTTGGGAAGAATGCTAGAGCTTTTGGGTGTGACTTTTCTGGGATGAGTTACCAAGCGCAGCACGGTACGCCTGGCGCATCCGATGGGTCCTTGATGGCGACTCGGGAGCTCACACTCCTCTCTAGTGCGGCCCGATCAACAATGACTCGTGACTTCTTGAATGTTTCAGAGTGAGTTTCTGGCCCGCAGCACTGTTCGTTCTAGTAGACGTTCATCTTGTCGGGACATCTTCGCGGTCAGGACAGCCCCCGAGAACCGAACGGGTTCGCGCCGTCGTTGTAATGGGAGTAGAACTCTTCTTCATTGTCGTTGAAGATAAAGAGCGTCTCTGGTTGTTGTTCGATCATGTAGTTGAAATCTCCAGTGCGACCCGGGCCACTGAACTTGCTCTGCATCACTGCAATGTTGTATTTCTTCGCGACTGAGTCGAGTTCGGTGACAATGTGATCCCGCACCACCTGTGCGGTGTTGAAGATTCGGCCACCGAGTTTGGTGATTGAATCCCAACTGTACGCAAGCGAAGTGAAGCGGCCGGACGCCAGCAGCCGATCGATCTGGGCGATGGAATCAGCCACCGCCTTGACAACTTGCTCATCGAGCGCTGAGTAACCCATGTAGTGCGGTCCGGCCTCATACGTGCCTGTCGGAACACCCGCGGCACGCCAATGGGGCTCGCATTGGTACGGACGTATCGAGGCGTTACCGCCTCCTGGAGAGCAACGGTGCGAGAGATTCGGCGTGTTCGAAGAGATCATGGCGTGGAAGAGGTTACGCAGGGGTGACGGGTAGTTGTGATGTCGTAGCCAGAGGGGGCTAGCGTTTCAACAATGCGAGGCACGTGGCGCCTTTGGCTCGGTGTTGCCGCAGTCATGTTCTTCGGCGTGCCTATCATGCGGGTACTGTCGTGGATCGTTGGAGGATTCTGGGGGTTCTTGGTGCTCGTCATCCTCGGCGCCGGGGCCGTTGTTATCCTCGGGAGCACCACAGATTCAGGCGACGCTAGATAAAGACTCTCGTGCCCATAGGAGGCACGCTGGCCCCCGTTTGTGCCTAACCCGTTGCCTCAAAGGCGACCCATTGGAGTCCTGTGTACGAGAGCTGG
>Ga0194123_10007551_pt1 | contig 10787 bp, 12 predicted proteins | sample TA2MahsurfametaG_5_FD_155479 | JGI IMG/M metagenome (GOLD analysis project Ga0194123, IMG submission 155479) | Freshwater microbial communities from Lake Tanganyika, Tanzania - TA2015023 Mahale A surface | ecosystem: Environmental > Aquatic > Freshwater > Lake | place: Tanzania: Lake Tanganyika... | reverse complement strand
TCATCAAACTCCTCTTCAATATCATCATCATCTACGAATCTTTGCACATGATTACCAGGTATATTTAATCCAGAATCAGTACCTCTGGGTCCAGGTTTGGGAGGAGGGGGACCAACACGACCACCACCAGAAGCTGGAGGAGGAGATAGAGCATTGGTGCTACCTTTGTTAAGTGTTGTTCTAGCATTAATTGTGGCTGCAGCTAAATTTTCATCAGTACCTCTCGGTCTAGGTTTTGGTGGAGAAGGAGTAACATGGCTACCGCCTACTGCAGGAGGAGGTACTAAATATTCATTTTCACCAAAATTTTCTTCGATAAAATTATCGTTTTCTTTATCAATTAGTCTTCTATTACCTTTATTAGATTGTGAAGATTTTCTTCTGGATGAACTCCTGGATGAAGATAGACTTGGAGATATGAGCAAGTTATCACTGACAGGTTCAAGACCATTCCTATCACTCGCGGTTTTCTTAATCGGTACGGGTTTGTAAGAAACTGTATTGCTACTGGAAGGATGAGCTAAATCCTCCCCTAAAGCCAGATTGAGAGGGATACTCATGACTGAAGTAAAAAACATCAGCGAAAAAAGAAAAATAGAAAATTGTTTTCTCATAGTATATATAATATTTTAAAATTAAGATAAATTTAAATCATTTTTTATTTTTTTTTTCGAAATGTAAAATATATAAATCAAATTGCAAAATCTGCATGAGGTGTCGCTTTAGGTGGCCTTGTTTCAGGCTCAGTTGGTAACATTGTCGAAGGGGGTATTGAAACTTATAATGCTTATAATGATTACAACTCAGGGAATTACTTAGGTGCTGATACTGAAAAGCGCTTAAATCGCTTAAGATAAAAATGATGTTATCTAAGCACTTTTCTGTCACCGCTGTAAGTGGCTTGGACTTGTTCCAAGCCCAACCCCCTTAGGGTATCTCAGCGGGTGTTCAATAGAACACTATATAAAGGAGTATTAAGAATACTCATAGAATCTATAAAGATTCATTCCTATACAAGTATAGGTATTTTATGATTTAAATCATATAGTTTTTCTTTAATGAAGAATGACTTGGGATACTTTTTTAAAAGTATTCTTCTTTCGAAGGCAAAACTAAAAACCTTAGTCATTAATAATATATTATAATTTATCTTTAAGCTATAATAATTTTAGGAGATAAATAAATTATAAACTAATTAAATATACTTGATTTTTAAAATATTTAATCGTTTTAAGCGTTTTTAACTAACTGGAGTAGAAGGTGTTGACGCTGGTATCCACTTTGGCGAAGCCATAGGAGAAGGAGCAGTCTGCGATGACTACTAATACGATGCATAATATTCAATCGGTATTTCCTCCGTAACCAATTTTTTTATAGATTTTGGTAAACTTAATAATTTTACTCCTTTTAATCGCGTCACAATTAATGTTTCCAATCCACTGGGTAGATGATCTAATGTTAAATTTCGATTAAACCATTTATATGGCGAATCACCTATATGTTCAAAAGGATATGGATAATGAAATAATAATTCCAAATGAATTAAAGAAGCTGGTAAAAAATCTAAAGATTGTTGAAAAAAGAACCCTAATTTCAAAACTTTTATTGAAGGTAAATGTTCAATTGGTTGATTAAAAGAGAATCCATAAGTAATGCTTTTGAGACTTGTTGGTAAATTATCAGTTGGTTGATTGAAATCATTACCAAAAATAATATGTTGAAGTTTGGTACATTTAATTATGGGAAAAGGGGATTGATTGAAATGGTAGCCGAAGAGTATTTGTTCGATTTCTGTAAAAATTGGATGTGAAATATATTTGTCAAGTAGTTCATTAAAATTTGGGTCAAACTGAAGAAGCTTAATATTTTTTAAGTATCTCGCTTTACCATTGAATAAAATTATTTCGTTATCGTTCATTTTTAATTTGATAGGTGATAAATATTTTAACATTCAATTTTTTTATTTAAAAATAAAATATTATAATATAATATAAAATGCACTTTGGACATATTTTCCACAGAATCGAACATTCTTTTGAACAAGATGCTATTCACGCAGGTGAAGGCATGATTGAGCACTATGCGATTGGTTTTGTTGCTGGTCTTCTTTAAATTCGTTTAATTACTAAATTTTTACAATTAAAAATTATAAAATTTTATTTGCGAAAAGTATTAAAAAATTATAATATTTAATATTATAATATGACTTTGATAAACGTAAATTACCTCATAGGAGTAATAGAGTCAAATGCCACCGAGATTCCATTAACAAATCCTTTACATTCTTCCCTCCAGAATTGTTCAGCTGGTTGCGATTTAGGAGGATAAATACTTAAAAATATTTTATAATAAATTATTATAAAAATGAATTTTGATAACCTCTTCCAAAATTCCGGTTCCAAACCAACAACCACTACCACTCAAACAACACAATCTTCCAATCCTTTATCTGGACTTGAGCAGTCTCTTATTCAAGATGGTGAATCCATCTTAGAAAAAGTAGCTGTCGGTGTTCTTGCTGGAGCTATTTTTTAATTCATTCAATATTTCATATTGAATAAATAAAATAATGCATTTCCTAGATCATTGTGATCTTTATCTTCTACTATAAACCTAGCAGGATAATTAAAATCCCTGAAAACATAATTCCGAGCATAGTAGATACAATATTTATTATTTTTCATATAAAGAAAACACCCACTTTTTAATGAGTCAATTGTTTTGAATTGATCAATTGGTCTTTTATATAATTCCAAGATGTATTTGAATTTGCTTTTTTGTTTTACGATAATTAGTTTATGATAGTGTTTTTCATCATTAACTCTATCATTAAATAAATAATGAAAACGCATTTTTTTTTATGATGAATTTAGAAAAATAAATATTCATTTTTTTCATGAAATCAATAACTCAATGTTTATTAGAGAAGGACATTAACAAGATAAGTCTTGATTCCATGCTATGAATGGATTGGGTAAAATTATATCATTTGGCAAAGGTATTTTTTGTGAATTTACAAAAGAAACACCTTGCATTGAATGCCTAGTAAAACACAACACTTTATAATTAGTCATTTATTAGATTATGTAAGAAAATTAAAATGATCTCATAAAAATAAATGGATTTTAGAATGCGTAATGCTTGTAGGTCAGGTGACTTAGAATATATTAAAAAAGATTTAGAATCTTTCAAATATATCTATCAAAGATTGGATGGAGAATATCCTCATCCACTATTTTTCTGTGCAAGTGGCGGTCAAAACGTTGCGATAGAATTTTTATACAATAAGGGTTTATTTTATCCAGATATTATTATTGAATCGATTGGAATAGCTGCTATTTCTGGTCATCTTCATACTGTTGAATTGTTATTTAAAATAATAAAAAATAATTTTTCAACAAAACATCCTCGATTAATTAGGGCTCTCAATATTGTAATTCTTAAGAAAAATAGGAAAATGATCGAATATTTAATTGAAAAAGGAATTTATGACGAAGATAGTGATGATAACCCTTTTCTAACTTGTGCCGAAATTGGCGATGTTGAAACTATGAAATTACTTATGAATAAGCATCAGTGGTGTGTTAACAGCGTTCCAGATGCAATTACAATATCAATTATGAGGGGACATAGAAACTCTGTGAACTTTTTAGCTGGTCAAGAAATGGTTTAACTTATAATTAACATCGTCAAATTTACTATTTTCTATTTTTGAGAAATTCAATATCTTTTTGCATAGTGATAATGACTTCCTCAAATCTCTTCATCTTTGAATTTCCATTAACAATCATTGGGGTGTTGTAATCCTCAGATTCTTCTTTAGTCATTTCAATTTCAGTATTTAATGATGTATTAATAAATAAAAATCTTTTCATTGTTATAGTTAATCCTGCTTCTTTCAATTTGTTAATTCTTTCTTTAACAAAATTTCTAATTTTGTAAATAGTAACAGCACAAGAAATTATAGAACCAACCCATAAAACAACGAAAACTAATCTCTCATAACTATCCATACACCACCATCCATCAAATGAAAATTTAGATGATGGACAAGTTAAACATACTGCTTGACCAGGTCCTTCCGTAAATTCATTTCTTGGACAAGGAATACAACCTCCTGCAGATTGTGATGGGATTGTGTTTTGAGGACATTCATTAGGTCTAGCACTTCCTGTCCCACACCAAGAACCCTCCGGACAATTCTTACATTTAATACTTCCAGTTATATCTGAATATGTTCCTTGAGGACACAAAACCGCATTATTTCCTTCTCCTGAACAATAAGATCCAGGAGGACATTCCATACATTCATCTATATTTATCGCTTTTATTCCATTGAAATATGTTCCAGCTGGACAAGCAATTTTTTGAGATGAACTAGGACAATAATAATTCGATGGACAAGGTAATGGGTTTGTAGAACCACTTGGACAATAAGTTCCATTTGAACAAATATAGCATGATGCAATAGTAGTTTGTCCAACTTCTTGATTGTAAGTTCCACTTGGACAATTAATGCATTCTGTATAATCTTTAAGATTATATTTATCACTATACGTTCCAGTAGAACAATCTTTGGGAATTGTAGTTCCCTCTGGACAATATTTTCCTAATGGACAATCTTGTGGTGTAACTGTTCCCAAAGGAACATTGCACAGATATCCTGCAGGACAATTTAAACAATCATTTTGAGATTTACTTCCAAAATTACTATTAAATGTTCCAGCTGGACAAGGTGTATTGCTTGGCATTCCAGTATTTGCACAGTATCCTCCTTGAGGACAAAGTTTTGGTAAAGGCAATCCTTGTAAATTACAAATAAATCCAATCGGACAATATAAACAAGATTCCATAGATGTTGACCCAGTTTGATTATTATATGTTTTTTGTGGACAAGGATTTGGTGTGCTCATTCCTATAGTTGGACAATAATTTCCAGCTGTGCAAAAATATTCGTAAGCCATCATTTCATTCGGACAATAACTTCCTACAGGACAGGGTACTGGATTTTTTAATCCAATTGATGGACAATAATTTCCAATAGTGCATTTTATAGGAATAATTAATCCTTCTTGATTGCAGAAATAACCTATGGGACAAATGAATGGCGCGGTAATACCTGTTTGTGGACAATAGGTCCCTAATTTACATAAAGTATAATTAGATAAACCTGAATTAGGACAGAATGATCCGGCTGGACAAAAGGTGGGATTTGCCATAGCAGTAGTTGGACAATAATTTCCAATTAAACAACTTAAACAATCTTTTTGAGTTGTTTTTTTTGTAAATGGATTATATGTTCCTTTTCCACAAGCCAATCCGATAGTCATACCTTCACTTGGACAATAATATCCTTCAGGACAATCTATTGGTGTTATTGTTGCTAAATTTGGACATATTGTTCCTATTGGACAAGAAATGCATGATGGTCCCCCATTTGCATTAAATTTACCAATTGAACAAGGTAATGGAGCTGGTAATCCTTTTTGAGAACAATCATAACCTGGACTATTACAAGCTGTTCGGCTTCCATTATTACAATAAAATCCAATTTCACAACTTAAACAATCTTCTATACTTTTTGCTCCAAGAACTGTATTAAATGTTCCTGATGGACATTGAATACCGTTAGTCATACCTGTATTTGGACAATATGAACCAATTGGACAAGGTGTTGCCACACTCATTCCATTGTTAGGACATATTGATCCAATAGGACAAGGAGCCTGAGCACTCATTCCTGAATTAGGGCAATAATTTCCATACTGGCAAGCTATTGCATCTATCATACCTTCTTCTGGACAATAAGACCCAGGTGAACAAGGAGTTGGACTAATAGCTTGTTGTTCTGGACAAATATTTCCTCTGGGACAAATTGTAGGTTTACTCATTCCAGCTGTTGGACAATAATGTTTTATTGTGCATTCATATCCTGAATCCATCCCTTCTTTTGGACAATAAAATCCTTGATTACAAGGGGACGGTTGAGGACTACTTGGTTGACAATAACTTCCAGCAGGACAAATAATCGGGTTAATTGTTGCTCTAAGACAGTAATATTTTGAAGGACAAGCATCGCATTGTTGCATTCCTTCAGTTTTACAATATGTTCCTGGTAAAGCAGGTGCTGGACTAGGTAATCCTCCTTGACAATAATATCCAGCTGGACAAGTAATTCCTTGAACCATTTGTATAGTATTACAATATTGACCAGGTGGACAAGGTATCATTGAAGCCATTTTAAAATTGGGACAAATATTTCCCTCCTGACAATTTTGTTCCGATTTATTATCTTCTGCTTGAGGACAATAAAATTGTGGATTACATTCTTTCGGTGCTGCCATTTTAGATTCATCACAATAATATCCTGCTAAACAAGTTTGAATTGGAGTAGTTCCACCTGGACAATAATTACCGGGATTACATTCTTCTTCTCTTCCATTTTTACAATAATGTCCAGGTTTTGCGTTACAAGCAAAAGTGTATGTTAAAATCGATAAAAATATGATTAACTTCATTTTTTATGTCATTAATATTTTAAATATTTTACAATCATTTTTTATAAAAATGATTTTCTATATAATGAATAACATTTTAGATAATCAATCTGAAGAACCTTTTACTTTTCCTATTCAACATGTAAGTGAGCCAGTAGGTGAGCCAATATTTAGTCGCTTTGGCTCAGTTGAGGCATTTTAATTATTTTTTGAATAATGAGAGACGAGTTATCGTCTCATTTCAATATCTTTTTTCTTTAATTTATGATAATCAAGATAAGGACAATCTTCTAATCTAACTTGTTTATCAGATGGTATATATTCATTGAATGATAAGCAATGAGTATCTGGTATCAATATTCTTCTTGGTTTCCAATCAACATATTTTTTATTTTTTTCATACATATCAGAAACAATTCTTGATCGTTCTTCAATGTAATCAAATAGTTCACTAAAATGGTCAATTATATCGCCATTTCAAATATATGTGGTCAATTGATAATTCAAACATTTTTTATATTTTATAAAAACTATTTTTTTATAAAATCAATTTTTTATTCTGGACCAATTCCGACAAAATATTCACCGCTTTTTTCATAAAAACTTAAACCACAAAAAAAGAAAAATTGGTATCATAAGAGATGAAGACTTAAGAGAGATGATGTATAAATCATTAAAAGAAGCACTCAGATACGTAAAATCGCAGAAATCGCAGATTGCGATTTAGGACTTTTTTAAAGAACACGTTCAAACCCTTGGTCATAAATCATAAATTTTTTTTGTGTTTTTTTCTTACATCTAAAAATTGTAATTTGGTTTTTATTACAAAGATGTAAGTGTAGGTTTTTGTTTTTACGGGAGCCTTGGGATGCTAAAAACACTCTCTTTTCAGAGGCAAACCTAAAAACCTTAGCTCCTACCTAATATAATAAAGTTTTCTTTAAGCTGTTTTAATTCAAAGAATTTAAATTTTCAGGTTAAATATAAAATAAGTAAATCTGCGATTTTTGCGATTTATTGCAACAGTTCTATTGAACACCCGCTGAGATGCAGCGGTGACAGAAAAGTGCTTAGATAACATCATTTTTATCTTAAGCGATTTAAGCTCTTTTCAGTATCAGTAATAAATATTCAATAAGAGGTAGAAAAAAACTTCATCCAGAAAAATATAATATTTAATTGCGATAAATGTAATCATGATTTTTATATATCACCTGGACACATAAATTTAGGAAATAATTGGTGTTCTTATTGTTATGGAAATTTCACATTATGTAATAATGATTGTGATATGTGTTATAATAAATCATTTGCATCAAGTGATAAGGTGTAAAAATAATATAATATTTTTTAGATAAAATGTTATGTCTTTCTTTATTATTCAGTAATTTTATATGTTAAATATTTTTAATAATTTTATTTATAAATTTTTTTTATACAAGGAATATCTTTCAGTTTAAGGAAAATAGATTATGTAAAAGTAAAAATTGATTTCAAAATTATTTATAAAAGAATAAGTAAATGGAAGAACCAATTGAAATTATGATAAAAAAAGATATAGAAATTGAAAAAAAGGAGACATATGATGAAACGCAAACAAAAAAAATATTGCTTTATATTGATATAAGTATATTATTTTTATTTATTGTGAGACTACTAAATAATTACAAGATAAAAGAGACTTCAATTTGGTATATTGCAACATTTTATATTATCACAATAATAATTTTAATTTACAATTTATATCGAAAAAAATACATCAAACAAAGTTTAATTGTCAACGCAATAATTTTTTCATTTATGATATCAGAAGGATTTATTTCAATTTATTTATCATTTGTCCACAAAGAAGTATCAAGTTTTATTTTAACTTCCTTAACAATATTATTAGGTATAAATGGAACTTATTTTAGTAAAAAATATTTTAGCAAATAATTCTAATATTTTATCTACATCAAGTTCACTTCAAAATGTAAAAAATCTAATACAAATATTCAACTATGCAAATATATTTTTTGCAATCATTGGCTAAAAAAATATAAAACCTAAAAATTCTATTGATATATGATATAAAAAATGTGAATTTAATAATAATTTGATAAAATATATCTATTTTACCATTAAAAAATGGATACAAGTGCTCTTCAAAATGTACAAAACCCTTTACACATCGCTAATTATAGAAATTGATTAGACCACCAACAAGGACTTGGTTTTATTGCACAAAAACAAAATATTTCAAAGAGTTGTTATTACGAATATAATTTAATTCGATTATAACAAAAAAAATTGAATAAAAATTATATTAAATTTTACTAATATATAAAAGCTAGAATGAATCAACCAATAATAAATTTATATAATTTGCACAAAGAAATACCAGAAATTTCTTATGAAGAATTTCAAAATAAGTTTTACAAAGAATTTTACGAATCTATATTTAATGATTGTTCAATTATCATTAAAAAATACAATCTAGATCACAATTTTATTTATCAAGATATGAATTTATTATGTTTTTTAGCATGTTTTTCAAAAAATAAAAAAGATATTAAATTTTTCAAAAAACATTTTACAAAAAAACAATTAAAATATATGGCAAAGTATAAAGATACAACATCAAGTACTGTATTTCATTATTCTGCAAATAATATTGAAAATATTAAAGTTTTAAAGTTTTTGTTAAAAATTGGAAAAGATATTGAAAATCCGAATGAGGAATCATTTTTTGAGCGAACCCCTATAGATAAAGTAGAAGAAGAATATGATGGTCAAAATTGTGACGATTGTAAATGGCTAAAAATAATGAGGAAAACCATTGTTAAGAAAAGTAGAAAAAAAAATATTAGATGATTTTCCATCTAAAATAAATTTTTTCTATTTTGTAGAAATTAAATTATGAAAAATATCTATTATAATATTGAATGCAATGATGTATAAATGGTTTTTAGTATGATCATGGAGTACTTGATGGAAGTGAAGACATTCGTTCAACAAGCAACTTTTAGAATATTTAATTATAATAATTTACTCATTTTTTTTGTTATACAAAATGACGCATCAACTTATCCCTGACCCATTAATCCAATTGATCCTGCAACACTAATGCAGAAATTTAACGAAACCCAAAATTTCGAATCCAGCTCTGGAAGCAGAAGCAAAAGAATTTTTAGAAAAAACTCATTAACAAATTAAGATTTATAAAAATTGATTAAAAATACTGCTTAATTATTTAAAATAAAATGAATACAATTATTGATTACACTTTGTATATTTTATTAAGTTTTTTAGCATTTATACTTCTAAGTGTTATGCTTGGATTCTACGTTTTTATTGAAAATCATCAATCTGATAAAATTGATGAATTAAAAATGTTCAACATATCTCTTGGATTATATATAATCTTAATAATCTTAATAACCACAGTTTTTTACAATGCATATGCGAATTATTTTTTACAAAATAATCAAATTTTTATGAATTATTTGATTAAATTACACAATAAAAGTTATTCGTATTATTTGAAAAAAATATCTAAAAATGTTTTTATTGATATCCTAATATACAATTGTATTTTTAAAGAATCAATGAATTGGATTAATGCACATTATGTTAAAGAGATGACTTGTTTAACATTTATTTTTTCAAAGATATATTTCTGCTAGTATGATGATAAAAAACACAAATTTGTATATTTGATTTATTTGTCAATTTTGAGTGTATTTATCTTCAAAGATAGTGTATTTGCTTCTGCATTATACTATATTTTTGCGAATATTATTACATATATTTCAAAAAAATATGTAGCACTTAATATTATTATCAAAAATAATTATAAAAATTTTCTTCTTTAGATATATAAAAGATGCGTCATTTCCACGTGACTAAAACTGTGATGACTTCTGCCCCAAGTGTCAATTACACAAATGCAACAATGAACAATTGTGATATGACTGGACATTCAATGCAAAATGGTATTTTCATCAATTTGACTGCAGATGGAGGTAATTTTTCAGGCGATAATATTCAAAATGGTGATTTTATCAATGCTGATCTTGAAAATGCAAATTTTTCAGGAGCAAATTTATCAGGAGCAAATTTTACAAATGCTAATTTAACTGGAGCAAATTTTACTGGGGCGAATACCACTAATGCAGATTTTACAAATGCAATTGGTATTCCTTAGGATTATTATATTTTTTCTCCAATAATTGTCAATAGTTTCGTTAAAAGTCAAAGCAATTTATTTTTTATTATTTACTTGAAAATAAATTTTCAAGTAATTTCTAA
>Ga0194123_10007549_pt1 | contig 10790 bp, 9 predicted proteins | sample TA2MahsurfametaG_5_FD_155479 | JGI IMG/M metagenome (GOLD analysis project Ga0194123, IMG submission 155479) | Freshwater microbial communities from Lake Tanganyika, Tanzania - TA2015023 Mahale A surface | ecosystem: Environmental > Aquatic > Freshwater > Lake | place: Tanzania: Lake Tanganyika... | reverse complement strand
CGAAATCCCCCCGAGCACACCACCCGCGTTGTTACCGACAAATCCGTCCGGCGTGAGCGCATCGCCATGCGCACTGCCGCGCTGACTGACGCTCGCAAAGCCGGCGCCGATTTCCACCCCCTTGACCGCATTGATACCCATCATCGCGTACGCGATATCCGCATCGAGCTTGTCATACAGAGGCTGCCCCAGCCCCACCGGCACGCCACTTGCCACCAAGCGCAAGCGGGCTCCGCAGGAATCGCCCGATTTGCGCAGCGCATCCATGTAGCTTTCCAAGGCCGAGACATCGGCCACAGGTGCAAAAAATGGGTTGCGGTGAACCTGGTCCCAGGACTCAAAACCTATGGGCAAGTCCCCGAGCTGACTCATGCATGCGCGGATGGTGACCCCCCGATGCAGGCCTAGCCACTTGCGCGCCACTGCACCGGCAGCCACCATGGGCGCGGTCAACCGGGCCGACGAGCGGCCGCCACCGCGCGGATCACGAAGGCCGTACTTGTGGGCGTAGGTGTAGTCGGCGTGACCAGGGCGGAAGGTATCGAGGAGGTTGCCGTAGTCCTTGCTGCGCTGGTCGGTGTTGCGTATGAGCAGCGCAATCGGGGTACCGGTGGTGCGACCTTCATAGACCCCGGAGAGAATCTCGACCGCATCAGCCTCGTTACGCTGAGTGACATGGCGGCTCGTACCAGGTCGGCGACGGTCGAGATCGGGCTGAATGTCGGCCTCGCTCAGCTCGAGTCCAGGCGGGCAGCCGTCGATCACGCAGCCTATGGCCGGCCCGTGCGATTCACCAAAATTCGTGACTGCAAAAAGTTGCCCGAAAGTATTGCCGCTCATGCCCCGATTATCCCCGAGCGGTCAGCCCCCTGGGGAGCACCTCAGGCCTTGGCCTTATCGGCCGGCCAGTCCCGGATGTAGGCCTTGAGCAGCTTGTTCTCAAAATTCTGACTGTCCACCACCGCCTTGGCCACATCGTAGAGGCTGATCACCCCCATCAGCCTGCGCTCATCCATCACCGGCATGTATCGCGCGTGCCGCTCAAGCATCATGCGCCGCACCTCATCGAGTTCGGTGGCCAAAGTGCAAGTCATGGGAGCATCGTCCATCGCCGTGCGCACCAACATCTGGCCCACAGAGCCTCCATTGCGTACCACGCTGAAGATCAGCTCCCTGAAGGTGAGCATGCCCACCAAGTCGCCATGCTCCATCACCACCAAGGACCCGATGTCTTCCTCGGCCATCACTTTGGCCGCCTTGGCCAGCGGCTCGTCGGGCGACACTGTAAACAGGGTGTTGCCCTTGACCCTGAGAATGTCCGAGACCTTCATACCTTTCTCCAAAACCAGCCGAACGCTTTTCGACGCTGCTCGAATATAGCCCACAATCGCAACTTGACTTTACTGTTTTCGACCTGCAGGAGACACCATGCCCGGCCACTCAGACCCCGGATTCGACACGCTATCCCTGCACGCGGGTGCCGCCCCTGACCCAGGCACCGGCGCCCGCGCCGTACCCATCCACCTGAGCACCTCCTTCGTCTTTGAGTCCAGCGACCAGGCCGCCAGCCTCTTCAACCTGGAGCGGGCCGGCCATGTGTATTCCCGCATCAGCAACCCCACCAATGCGGTGCTCGAACAGCGCATCTCGGCCTTGGAAGGCGGCATCGGCGCCATCAGTACCGCCAGCGGACAGGCGGCCCTGCATCTGGCGGTGGCCACGCTGCTTGATGCGGGCTCGCACATCGTCGCCTCTTCAGCGCTCTACGGTGGCTCGCACAATCTGCTGCACTACACCCTGCGCCGCTTTGGCATCGAGACCACTTTTGTCAAGCCGGGGGATCTGGATGCATGGAAAGCGGCGGTCCGACCGCAAACGCGGCTGTTCTTCGGCGAGACCGTGGGTAACCCTGGGCTGGATGTGCTGGACATCGCGGCGGTGGCCGACATCGCGCACGGTGACAGCGTGCCGCTGCTGGTTGATTCCACCCTCACCTCGCCCTGGCTGATCAAGCCCTTCGAGCATGGCGCCGACCTGATTTACCACTCGGCCACCAAGTTCCTCTCGGGCCACGGCACGGTAGTCGGTGGCCTGGTGGTCGACGGCGGCAGCTTTGACTGGGAGGCCAGTGGCCGCTTCCCTCAACTGAGCCAGCCCTACGCCGGCTTTCACAACATGGTCTTCACCGAAGAAAGTACGGTGGGCGCATTTCTGCTGCGTGCGCGGCGCGAAGGCCTGCGCGACTTCGGCGCCTGCATGAGCCCGCACACCGCTTGGCTGATTCTGCAGGGCATGGAGACGCTGCCGCTGCGCATGGCACGGCACATGAGCAACACCGAAAAGGTGGTTGAGTTTCTCCATGCCCACCCCCTGGTCACCCGCGTGGGCCACCCCATGCTGCCCGATCACCCCAGCCACGCGCTGGCTCAGCGCCTGCTGCCACGCGGCGCCGGCTCGGTGTTCAGCTTCGACCTCAAGGGCAGTCGCAAGCAAGGCGCGGCCTTTGTCGACGCGCTCAAGGTGTTTAGCCACCTGGCCAATGTGGGCGACTGCCGAAGTCTGGTGATCCACCCGGCCAGCACCACCCACTTTCGCATGGACGATGCCGCTTTGGCTGGGGCAGGCATCAGCCAAGGCACGATACGCCTGTCGATTGGCCTGGAGGATCCGGCCGACCTGATCGAAGACCTCAAACGGGCTCTCAAAGCAGCCGAGAAGGCGGGGGCCTGATCATGGAGCTCGAAGTTCTCGGGGCGCGCACCTATCTCTATGCCGGCGGGCGGGCCTTCAAGCCTGAGCAGCTAACGGTGGTCTTCATTCACGGTGTGCTGCACGACCACAGCGTCTGGATTTTGCAAAGCCGCTACCTGGCCCACCATGGCTTCAATGTGCTGGCCGTCGACCTGCCCGGCCACGGCCGCAGCGCCGGTGAGCCGCCGGCCAGCGTCGAGCAGGCGGCCGACTTTGTGCAGGCCCTGCTCGACGCCGCCGGCGTGCAGCGCGCCGCCCTGGTCGGCCACAGCTGGGGCTCTCTGATTGCGCTTGAAGCGGCCGCCCGCCTGAAAGATCGCATCAGCCATGCAGCCTTGGTCGGTACCGCCTTTCCGATGCGGGTCTCGGCCGCGCTGCTGCAGGCCGCCGAGCACGAGCCGCTCAAGGCCATCGCGATGATCAACCAGTTCTCGCGCAGCACCTTGGCGCCGCCGCCTTCGGTGCTGGGGCCGGGCACCTGGGTGGACGGTGCGAGCATCGCCCTCAACAAGCGCATCCTGGCCAGCAATCGGCAGGTCAACCTGCTGCATCGCGGCTTTCTGGCCTGCGACCGCTATGCGGGCGGTCTCGATGCGGTCAACCAAGTCAGCTGTCCGCTGCTGTTTTTGCTCGGCCAAGTCGACCAGATGACCCCGCCCAAAGCCGCCCAGGGCCTGATCGACCAAGCCCGTGCGGCCGGCAAGGCGGTGCAGGTCAGCCTGGTGCCGGTGGGCCACCACGAAATGGGCGAGGCGCCGGAGGGTACGCTGGCGGCCCTAAGAGGGTTTCTGGGACGCTAGGACTGTCGCGACCCACCGCAGGACGCCGCTGCCGACAGCCAAGGCCTACACGCCTACACTGGGGCTTGTGAGTCAAAAAAATCTCGACGCCCCCAAGGGTGCCCCCAAATCCCTTTCGGGCTTGCTGCCCTTCCTGCGGCCCTATCGCGGCCGCATCGCCCTGGCCCTGCTTTTTTTGCTGCTGGCTGCCGGCGCCACGCTGGTGTTTCCGCTGGCCCTGCGCGAGCTGATCGATGGCGCGCTGGTCGACCCCAAGGTCCATGCCGACAAGCTGGGCGGCCACTTCTTTGATCTCTTTCTGGTGGCCGTAGCCCTGGGCCTGTTTTCGGCCATCCGTTTTTATCTGGTGAGCTGGCTTGGAGAGCGCGTCACCGCCGACCTGCGCAATGCGGTGTACGCCCATGTCCTCGAGCAGAGCCCCGAGTTTTTTGAGGTGACACCCAGCGGCGAGGTGCTCTCACGCCTGACCACCGACACCACCTTGGTGCAAACCGTGGTCGGCTCGTCCTTGAGCATGGGCCTGCGCAATGGCGTGATGGGCCTGGGCGCGCTCCTGATGCTGATCTGGACCAACCCCTGGGTCATGGTGCAGGTGATCGGCGTGCTGCTGCTGGTCGTGATTCCAGCCGCTCGCTTTGGCCGGCGGGTGCGCAAGCTCTCGCGTGCCAGCCAGGACCGGGTGGCCGATTCCAGCGCGATGGCCGGTGAGGTACTCAATGCGATACCCGTTGTGCAGAGCTACAGCGCCGAGCCTCGCGAGGCCCGGCGCTTTACCCACGCCACCGGTCAGGCTTTTGACACGGCGATCAAGCGCACCCGCGCCCGGTCCGTGCTGGTGGCCTTCATCATCATCGCCACCTCGGCCGCCCTGATCTGGGGCCTGTACCAGGGCACCCAGGCCGTCGTACGCGGCGAAATCAGCGCCGGCCATCTGGGCCAAACAGTGATGTATGTGCTGATCCTGGCCGGCGCCTTTGCCGTACTGGGCGAGGTCTACGGCGACCTGCTGCGCGCGGCTGGCGCCACCGAGCGACTGATGGAGTTGCTCGGCAGCCGCTCGAGCATTGCCTCGCCCGCTCAGCCCCTGGCGCCACCCTTGCCGGCTGCCGGCAGCGCGGTGCACTTTGAGGCCATCGATTTCCATTACCCCTCGCGGCCCAGCCAGCCGGCCCTCAGTGGCTTTGAACTACAGGTCGAGCCGGGCGAGACCGTGGCCCTGGTCGGGCCCAGCGGCGCCGGTAAAACCACGGTTTTCTCGTTGCTGCTGCGCTTTTACGAGCCGCAGTCGGGCCGCATCATGCTCGACGGCACGCCGATCGGGCAGCTGAGCCTGCAAGGCCTGCGCGAGCGGATTGCCATCGTGCCGCAAGAGCCAGTGATCTTCTCCAGCAGCGCCCTGGAAAACATTCGCTACGGCAAACCGCAGGCCAGCGACGCCGAGGTGCACGCTGCCGCACGGGCGGCCTTTGCCGATGAATTCATCGAGCGCCTGCCCGAGGGCTATGACACATTTTTGGGCGAGCGTGGCGTGCGCCTGTCGGGCGGCCAGCGACAGCGCATCGCGATTGCACGGGCTTTGCTGAAAAATCCGCCCCTAATGCTGCTCGACGAGGCCACTTCCGCGCTAGACGCGCAAAGCGAGCGCATGGTGCAGGCGGCCCTCGATAGCGCCATGCAGGGCCGCACCACCCTGGTCATCGCCCACAGGCTGGCCACGGTGCAGCGAGCCGACCGCATTGTGGTGCTCGACAAGGCTCGTCTCGTCGAGCAAGGCACGCATGAACAATTGGTGAGCCAAGGCGGCTTGTATGCTCGCTTGGCGGCTCTGCAATTTAACGCTTAGAAAACATCTAAGTCCCGCGAGAGCGTCCATGCATGGCTTGCATGGATCAAGGCGAAATCGGACTTGGACGGGCGCACCGACACCGCCTAAGCTTGAGGCCTCTTTATTCCCACAAGGAAGCCCCATGAGCCTCGCGCTTGAGCCGGTCGCACACATCGACCGGACCCAACACAACCCACTGTCCTACCTCAAGGCCGACGATCTCGGTCCCTGGGGCCAATACCTCGAACAGGTCGATCGCGTTCTTCCGCACCTGGGCCGGCTCTCGCGCTGGGCCGAAACCCTCAAGCGCCCCAAACGCATCCTCACGGTCGATGTGCCGATTGAACTGGACAACGGCCAGGTGGCGCACTTCGAAGGCTACTGGGTTCAGCACAATGTCTCGCGCGGTCCGGGCAAGGGGGGCGTTCGCTTTCATCAGGAGGTACCCTCTCCTAGGTGATGGCTCTGGCCGCCTGGATGTCCATCAAGAATGCCGCCGTCAATGTCCCTTATGGCGGTGCCAAAGGGGGCATACGGGTCGATCCGCGCACCCTCTCGCGCGGCGAGCTCGAGCGCATGACGCGTCGCTACACCAGCGAGATCGGCATCATCATTGGGCCGAATCAGGACATTCCGGCCCCCGATGTCAACACCAATGAACAGATCATGGCCTGGATGATGGACACCTACTCCATGAATGTCGGGGCCACCACCACCGGGGTGGTGACGGGCAAGCCGGTGGATCTGGGTGGCTCGCTCGGCCGACGCGAAGCCACTGGACGCGGCGTCTACACCGTCGGCCAGCTCGCCGCGCAACATCTGGGCCTGGACCTCTCCAGTGCTCGTGTAGCCGTTCAGGGCATGGGTAATGTGGGCGCGGTAGCCGCCCGGCTCTTCGCGCAGGCCGGAGCGCGCGTGGTGGCCGTCCAGGACCACAGCGGTAGCCTCTACCAAGAGGCCGGCCTGGACCTGCAAGCTCTGCTGGCGCACAGTGCACGCCACGGCGGTGTGGCCGGCTTTGAACAGGCCCAGGCCCTGAGCACCGAAGGGTTCTGGGAGATCGAATCCGACATTCTGATTCCAGCCGCCCTGGAACACCAGATCACCGCCGAGCGGGCTCTGAGGCTGCGCACACGACTGATCCTGGAGGGGGCCAATGGACCGACCACGCCATCGGCCGATGACATCCTGGCCGATCGCAACATTCTGGTGGTCCCGGATGTGATTGCCAATGCGGGCGGGGTCACCGTCAGCTACTTCGAGTGGGTGCAGGACTTCTCCAGCTTCTTCTGGGACGAGGCCGAAATCAACCGCCGCCTGGTCCGTGTCATGAGCGAGGCCTTTCAGGCCGTCTGGGAGGTTGCCCGAGAACGGCAGGTGAGCCTGAGAACCGCCGCCTTCATCGTGGCCTGCAGGCGCATCCTGCATACCCGAGAGCTGCGGGGCCTCTACCCCTGAGGCAAAGCCCTCGATACGCAAGGAGCTCCCACTTGGGTAAAAATGCCGCTAACACAAACCTCAGAGAGCCTCCATGCTTTTCCCCACCTCCATCGTCGGCAGCTACCCCCAACCCGACTGGCTGATTGATCGGGTGAAGCTGGCCGGCCGGTTTCCGCCCCGCGTGCGGGCCAAGGAGCTGTGGCGCGTGGCCGAACCGTATCTGCAGCAGGCGATGGACGATGCCACCGTTTTGGCCATCAAAGCCCAGGAGGATGCAGGGCTGGACATCATCACCGACGGGGAAATCCGGCGCGAGAGTTACTCCAATCGCATTGCCACCGCGCTCGAAGGGGTCGATATCGATAACCCGGGCACCGCCCTGGACCGCTCTGGTCATCCCAACCCGGTACCGCGTATCGTGGGCAAGATCCGGCGCGCCCGGCCGATCGAGGTCGAAGACCTGCTGTTTCTCAAGAAGCACACCACGCGCAAGGTCAAGATCACGATACCGGGCCCCTTCACCATGCTGCAGCAGGCCCAGAACGACTTTTATGCCTCCGAGGAAGAAGCCGCCATGGACTATGCGGTGGCGACGAATGAGGAGATCAAGGACCTGTTCGCCCACGGTGCCGACGTGGTGCAGGTCGATGAGCCCTACCTGCAGGCGCGGCCGGAAAAAGCCCGCCAGTACGGTATCCAGGCGCTCAACCGGGCGCTTGAGGGCATCGCTGGCACCACCGCAGTGCACATCTGCTTTGGCTATGCAGCCATCATTCACGCTCGGCCCAATGGCTACAACTTCCTGCCGGAGCTGTCCGCCTGCAGTTGCCAGCAGATCTCGATTGAAACCGCGCAGTCCAATCTGGACTGCGCCGTGCTGCAAAGCCTGCCGGGCAAGCAGATCATGGTGGGTTGCCTGAACCTGGAAGACCCGGCCATTGAATCGCCGGTAGTGGTGGCCTCGCGCATCAAGCGGGCCTTGCAATTCATCAAGCCCGAGCAGGTCATCCTGGCCCCCGATTGCGGCATGAAGTACCTGCCGCGCGAAGTGGCCGATGGCAAGCTCCGAGCCATGACCGAAGCAGCCAAGATCCTGCGCGCCGAATACGGCGCTTGAAGGCCTAGGCGATCGGTCGAGGCGCCCTACTGCAGTGGCTTCTTCAGGGCCTCGGGCAAAACCAGCGGCAGCACAGAAATACCCTCGTCGATGAGAGCGGCTGCCTCATCGGCTGAGGTGCGGCCCCGTATGCCGCGCTCAGGCTCCTCGCCGTAGTGCATCTGCCGGGCGAGGTCGGCAAAGCGATCGCCAACATCCTCGGTCCTCTCCACGATCTGTCGCACCGCTTGCAGCCACAGGGCCTGTACCTGCGCGTTGCCGGTGGCCGCAGCCACCTGCGGCGCTGGCGATGCGGCCATGTCAGGTGCAGCGCCCAAATTAAGGCGCGGAGCGCTCAGCTGTTTCTCAATCGCGGCATCGCCACAGACAGGACAGCCGACCAATCCGCGGGTGCGTTGATCCTGGAAATCATCCTCCGAGGCAAACCACCCCTCAAAGACATGGTGGTTCGCACACCTGAGATCCAAAACTTTCATGCCCCGATTATGCGTTCACTCGAACAGCGCAGATGGCCTGTGGTTTTTGTGGCCGAGAGCCGCTTCAGCGCCAATCGAGCGACCAGAGCCCGGAGCGCACATTCTGGGCCCAAAGCAGGCAAAACAGGGTCTTGGCATCGGTGAGATGTCCGTCCCGAGCCCACTGAAGCAACTGATCCAGATCGGCTGAAAAGACCTCCAGGAATTCCCCGGGGTCAAGCTTGCGCTCGCCGGCACGCAGGTCGCGGGCAAAAAACAGATGGATGACCTCAGTAGAGTAGGCGATGGCCAAATGAACCGGGCCCGCGTAGGCCCAGCGTCCGGCCGAATATCCTGTCTCCTCAAGCAACTCGCGCCGCGCACAAGCTGCCGGGTCCTCTTCAGCATCGAGCTTGCCAGCCGGAAACTCGATAAAGGCCCGAGCTAGGGGGTAGCGCCATTGCCGCTCGACCACCAGCTGGCCATCATCGCGCTCGGCCACCACCACCACCGCCCCGGGATGGCAGACATATTCGCGCTGCCCCAGGCTGCCGTCGGGCAAGCGCACCGTGTCACGCCGCGCAGTTAAAAAACTGCCCTTTAGCAGCTCCTGGCTGTCGACCATCTCCTCCCGAAGATGCGGGTCCGTCAGATGCGATGGCCGGTTCACGCGTGCAACTCAGGAGCGACGATAGAGGTAGCGGTAGACAAAGCCGGGGAAGGCCAAGGTCAGAAAGAGGCAGGCCGTCACTGCGTAAAACTCCCAGCCCTGCGAAGCCACCCGCCCAACACGCTGCTCAAGCGCTATCGCGAGCAGCCCCACAAGGCCGTACAAAAGGCAAAGCTCCAGCAGCCGCAACGCCAGGGGTTTAGGCCCGGCCAGGCGACGCACAAGGAGCGCCCGATTGCTCAGGAACGGAAGGTTGGCTGCCACCAAGGCCAGCACAATGATCGTCCAGACCAAGGCCGAGGTGTTCATGGCACTCTCAACTGCCCACGGACTTGAGAACGCTGCTCATGGACTGAGCGCACAAGGTCATCAAGCCGCCCGGCATCAGGCCAAGCAAGAGCATCAGGGCGCCATTAAGACTGAGAACCACGCGAACATCCTGGTCCGCATCGATCCCGCCAGGCACATGATCGGGGATCGGGTCGAAATACATCACCTTAACCACTCGCAGGTAGTAGAACGCCCCGATCAACGAAGCGAGAACTGCAAAGACTGCCATCAGCAAGTATTCGAGCCCCTGCGCCGACAGCAGCGCATCGAGTACAGACAGCTTGGCGTAGAAGCCCACCAAAGGCGGTACACCGGCCAGCGAGAACATACCCAGGGCCATGATGCCGGCATACAGGGGGCTGCGTTGATTCAAGCCGGCCAGGTCACCGATTTCCTCGGACTCAAAACCCTCCCGGGCCAGGAGCATGATCACCCCAAAAACAGCCAGAGTGGTCAGAACATAAGTCACAACATAAAACATGGCCGACCCGTAGGCCGTCTGCGCATTGACCTTTTGACCGTCCACCACGCCGGCCAGCATCGCCAGCAGGAAAAATCCCATCTGGGCGATGGTGGAAAACGCCAGCATACGCTTGAGATTACTTTGTGCCACTGCGGCCAAATTGCCCACAAGCAGTGAAGCCACCGCCAGCACACCGAGCATTTGCTGCCAGTCTATGGCCAAGGGCAGCAAACCCTGAACCAGGATACGCACCACCATCGCAAAGGCAGCCAGCTGAGGCGCCGCACCGATCGCCAAGGTGACCGCTGTTGGGGCGCCGTGGTAAACATCGGGCAGCCACATATGGAAAGGCACAGCCCCAATTTTGAAAGCCAGTCCGGCCACCACAAACACCAGGCCAAAGACCAGCACCTGGTGTTTGATTTCACGACTGGCTATAGCCTTGAAGACCTCAGCCAGGTCGAGGCTGCCGGTGGCGCCGTAGATCATGGACAGGCCATAGAGCAAAAAGCCCGAAGCCAGCGCCCCAAGGACAAAGTACTTCATGGCCGCCTCGGTAGAGACCGCATGATCCCGGCGCAGAGCAACCATGGCGTAGCTCGAGAGGGTCATCAATTCCAGGCCCATGTAAAGAACCAGGAAGTTATGGCCCGAAATCATCAAAAAGGCGCCGAGCAGGGAAAAGAGGGCCAGCGTAAAGAACTCGCCTCCACGCAGCATGCCCCGATCGGCAACATAGGGACGACCGTAGACCACGGTAGCCATCAGGGCCAGGGATGAAAAACACTTGAGCCAGTTGCCCATGGGCTCGCTGATCACCATCTTGCCAAATCCGTAGAGAGTCTGGCCAGAAGAAGCCTGCACTCCCGAGACGATGGCGACCCAGGCCAGCGTGCCCAGAGTCAGCAGATAGCTGAGGTTTCGCCGCGGGGTCTTGAC
>Ga0194123_10007547_pt1 | contig 10792 bp, 9 predicted proteins | sample TA2MahsurfametaG_5_FD_155479 | JGI IMG/M metagenome (GOLD analysis project Ga0194123, IMG submission 155479) | Freshwater microbial communities from Lake Tanganyika, Tanzania - TA2015023 Mahale A surface | ecosystem: Environmental > Aquatic > Freshwater > Lake | place: Tanzania: Lake Tanganyika... | reverse complement strand
CATTTTTTCTTTGCGCTTCTAAGTGAGCTTTTACTATCAAATCGTAGGAAAATGTTTGCGGGGTTTGTCCTCGAAGAAATTTAGAGCGATCAGGAATTTCTTTAACAAAGCGTTGATCATCGATGATCGCTAACGTATCATACGTAGGTATACACGTATTTACAGCTTGATGGATTGCTGCTTTTTCAATATTTTTTTGTAAAATTTCTTGGCTAACAAATGGCCTAACACCGTCATGAATCAATACAATATCAGTATCAGGTCCTAGTGCCAAAATCCCCTGCCAGCTCGATCCCTGCCGATCTTTTGCACCTCTTACTACATGTATCGGTTTTTGCGTAAAAACCGATACCTCTTTACTTACCTCTTGCATCCACTCAAAAGGGGTGACAAGCACCACCTCATCAATCCATTCATGATCTTGCATAGCTTGAAGAGAGTGAAGATAGACCGCTTTTCCGCCCAATTTATGGAATTGCTTAGGGGAATTGGCTCCAAAACGGATCCCCTGACCTGCCATTAAAATGATTGCCTTCACGGTCTTATCTTGATACATATTACACTCGTATTTTTGCCAGTTTGCTTTCTTTGATCAAAAAGATGAGTAAAAAAGAAAGTAAAAATGCTAACGGGAAAATCATGAATGCAGTGTGAAAATCGCTTACTGAATAGATAGGTATTCCTCCTGCCATCTTGCCATCCCAGTGCCAATCGATGAGCTTGCCTGATAGTGGCTGTATAAACGCTGCTAATCCCATAATAATAACGGCTGCAACTCCCATGGAAGTTCCTGTGAGCTCTTTAGGATTGTTTTCTGTAATCATCGGGTAGCCCAAAACTTGCGTACTTGTCGTTAGCCCTAAAAGGAAAAATAGCACCGTTAAAATCGCTTGTGATGGATGAGGCAGCATGATAATCAGCATCATGACAACAAATGAGCTTAGAGCTCCTAAAAGCATCGGCAAACGTCTTTTGCCCATCTTATCGGAAATCCAGCCAAATAGTGGTGATCCAACGATTGTTCCCATGCAAATCATACTTACTATAAACGCCGCAGTTTCGCTAGGAATATAATGAACTTGCATCAAAAATAGGCTTCCCCAAACCGCGCTGATGATCATCAAAGGAAGATTCATTAAACCGGTATAAAGGCCGCAAGAAATATTTTGCAAGTTGAATAGGGAGCTACGCACTAAACTCCAAAATGGCGCATTTGCTAGCTTTTCTCTGATGATTTCATCAGCTGGAGCATCTTTGACAAACGCATAAATCAGCCCTAAAATTCCAAAGCCTATGCCAGCATCAATGAATAAAGCACCACGCCAATCAAAAATTTTAGCTAAAGATGAAAAAGGCGCCTGAGCGATCACCGCACCAAGCATGCCGATTGTGACCATAAGACCTACCACAAAAGCCTGTTTTTCTCTAGGAAACCATCTAGAAACAAGCATCATGCAGCTCAAAAAACAAAAGGCATTTCCGATTCCTGATAAAAAGTGGCAAATGCATGCAAACCATAAGCTATTGGCAAATCCAAAGCCTAATGTGCCCAATATACAGAAAAATAGTGCTGTTAAGATCACTTTTCTTGTCGAATAGCGATCCAAAATGATCCCTGCCGGTAAAAGAAAAATCACATCGGCAAGTAAATACGTTGCACTCACTAGACCAAAACTTGTCGCATTAAGATGCAAATCTCGCATCAACATGGTAGAAATTGAATTCATCATGTGCATTTGGACTAGTTCGTAAGCAAAAAACAATGCTGCTGAAAGGCAAACAAGCCATTTTTTCATACAGAAACTCCATTAATAGGGACCATGGTTCTAAAATGTTTCATGCAAACAGAAACGTAGCTATCGTTTCCTCCAATTTGCACTTGCTCTCCTGCTGTCACAGGCCGTCCTTGAGCATCAATGCGGACATTCATTGTCGCTTTGCTGCCGCAGTGGCAGATTGTCTTGATTTCGACAAGCTCATCAGCCCAAGTTAGTAAATATTTACTTCCTTCAAAAGGCTCTGCCAAGAAATCACTTCTAAGACCATAAGTCAAAACAGCAATAGAAAGCTCTTTAGCGATTGCCACTAACTCAGCTACTTGCGCTTTTGTCAAAAAATGTGCTTCATCAAGCAGAACACAGCGAAGATTTTCCATATTCTCTAACGCTTCTTTGGTTGCTGAAAAGATACTGAAATCTTTATCAAATAAAATAGCTTCTTGCATCAGACCAATGCGTGAATAGATAGCCGGTGATCCAAATCGATCGTCAAATTTTGGGGCAAAGAGGAGTGTCTGCATCCCTCTTTCTCGGTAGTTGTAACTCGACTGCAAAAGAGTCGTGCTTTTTCCTGCATTCATCGCAGAATAGTAAAAATAGAGCTTAGCCATAAAACTCCTAAATCTAAAGATGAGTCATTATATCAAGATTTAGGAAAAAGACAATGAATTTAAGAGGGGAATTTGATCTCAGATGGACTCGAACCATCGACCCTATCATTAAAAGTGATATGCTCTACCAACTGAGCTATGAGATCGTGTTTTATGACCCGTAGGGGATTCGAACCCCTGTTGCAAGAATGAAAATCTTGTGTCCTAGACCTGACTAGACGAACGGGCCGTCGTTTTACAGCAGTAAGCTTACAGAAATTCTGATTTTTTGTCTATACTGTCATCACTTCTTTTTCTTTTTCTTTGTAAATTTCATCAAGCACCTTGCAATTTTCATCCGTAAGTTCTTGAATCTGTTTCTCTAATCTCTTCATCGCATCTTCAGCAATAATTCCATCTTCTTTTTGTTTTTTGATCATTTCATTGCTTTCTCGACGTACTTGACGGATGACAACCTTCGAATCTTCACATTTTTTCTTCGCTTGCTTTGCTACATCCTTACGAACTTCTTCTGTCATCGGAGGAATAGGAACGCGTACAATTTTTCCATCCACAGTCGCCTGCAGCCTAACTGGTGAATGCTCTATACTTTTTGCTATAGCATGAAGGCTGCTATTATCGAAAGGGGTAACTATCAATTGTCTTTCTTGAACTGAAACAGTTGCTATTGATTTTAGCGACATTTGCGAGCCGTATAACTCTACGGTGATGCCGTCTAATACCGCAGGATTGACTCTTCCAGAGCGGAGATTTTTATAATCTTTTTTTAAATGCTCTACAGCTTCTTTCATTCTTTTTTTTGTTTCTTCTAGTACGTTCATAAAGCATCTCCTGTTACTAATGTTCCGCCACGGCCGTTCACTGCTGCTTCAACCATGGCCTCTCGATTGAATAAATTGACTACTCGTATGGGAATTTTGTTGTCTCTACATAAAGCTATAGCCGCTCCATCCATTACTTTCAAATTATCGCTTAAAGCTTGGCTATAGGTAAGTTTATCATATAAAATGGCATCTTGATGCAAAATAGGGTCTTGGCTGTATATGCCATCAACTTTTGTAGCTTTTACCAGCTCATGACAATTCATTTCACTTGCTCTAAGAGCTGCTGCGGTATCGGTAGTAAAAAATGGATTTCCTGTTCCAGCGACAAAAATGACAATAGAACCTTCTTGCATGTAAAGTTTGGCTTGCATCCAGTTGTAGGTATCTACGATACCATCGAGCGTTCTAGCGCTCATCACTCTTACTTTACAGCCTAATGTTGCAAGAACTTGACTCAATGCAAGTCCGTTGATCGCGGTAGCTAAAAGACCGATATGGTCTGCTGCTGTTCGTTCGAAGCCAAAAGCCTTGGCTAAATTACCTCTAAAAATATTGCCCGCACCTACAACAAGGCCAATCTGCACTCCTGCATCATAGACCTCTTTGATGGTACGGGCAACTTCTTGACAAGAGTGATGATCAAGTCCGAATTCCTGCCCTTTCGCAAGAAGCGCTTCACCGGACAACTTGATCAATACTCTTCTTGTCACTTCAAATTACCTGCCTATTTGCCAGCGGATAAATCTTGTTACTGAAAGATTTTTTCCAGCTGCTTTTCCTTTTGCTGCTACTAGATCAGAAATCGTGATTGACGGATCTTTGATGAACTTCTGATTTAGCAAACAAACTTGCTCATAAAAGGCTTTGAGTTTTCCATCAACAATTTTTTCAATAATGTTTTCTGGCTTGCCTTTTACTTGCGCTGCGGCAATTTCTCTTTCCTTATCTACAATCTCTGATGGAATATCTTGTGAAGATAGATAATCTGGGGCTTCTGCTGCTATGTGTAAAGCAATCTCTTTAGCAAGTTGCGCTTCATCTGCTGCGCCGCTGATCTCTACAACAGTAACAATTTTTCCACCCATGTGCGAATAGAAAGAGTATGAGCAATCCTGACGTTTTGTGATGGATAAAACGCGAGAAACTACGATGTTCTCTCCGAGAACAGCCACAACTTCTTTGCGGTAATCATCAATGCTTTGCTCTGGGTTTTTGCTGTATTTTTGGCTCATGAAATCGCTCAGAGAAGCAGATTCATTCATAAGAAGTTCGTGGCAAACATTCACGTGGAAGTGTCCAAATCTTTCATTGTTCACTACGAAGTCCGTCTCTGCGTTGGCTTCAACGAGAACGATCTTCTCGCTTGTTTCCATCGCTTCAATTCTGCCTTCATTAGTAGCACGTGATTCTTTTTTCACAGCAGAAGCAACTCCTGCCTTTCTTAAGAACTCTACAGCTTTATCGAGGTCTCCGCCGACTTGCTCTAAAGCTTCTTTACACTTACCCATTCCAAGGCCCGTACGATCACGGAGCTCTTTTACGGTTTTTGCATCAACTGCCATAATTATTGCTCTCCCCCTGTAGCAGATTCACCTTTGCCTTCGTGTCTGTCAAATTTTCTACCTTTTGGCGCTCTGCGAGGTTTTTTCTCTTCTTGCTCTTCTACAACTTCTTCTTTATCAAGAGAAATTCCTAGCTCTTGCTTTTTAGCAGCAATAGCGCGTGCTAATGAAGAAAGAATGATTTTGTTGCTCTTAAGAGCGTCATCGTTAGCTGGTATGACATAATCAATTTGATCTGGATCGCAGTTGGTATCCACAATTCCCATAACAGGAATGCCAAGCTTTCTAGCTTCTGCTACTGCAATGTGCTCTTTGCTTGGATCAACAACGATTACAAGACCTGGCAATTTTCTCATTCCGCGCATACCTGCGAGGTTGCGCTCAAGTTTTTCCTGGATTTTTGCGCTGTCAGAAATCTCTTTTTTCGTAAATCCCTCACCACCTGCAGCGAGTCTTTTTTCGATTTGATCCAATTTCTTTACAGATTGACGAATGGTCATCAAGTTTGTGAGCATTCCGCCGAGCCATCTGTGAGAAACACAGAATTCGCCTGCAATGTCTGCACACTCTTCGACTACATCTCTAGCCTGCTTTTTGGTTCCTACGAATAGGATGGATTGTTTTTTTGCAACAATCGACTGCACAACTTCTCTTGCTTGTCGAATCTGGTGCATAGTTTTTGCTAGGTCAATGATGTAAATGCCGTTTCTTTCTTCGAAAATGTATCTTTTCATTTTAGGATTCCAGCGTTGTCTCTGGTGGCCAAAGTGAGCTCCCGCTTCGAGTAAATCCTTAATCGTAACTTCCTGTTGTGCTTGCATGCAAAAAAATCCTCTGATAGTTAGTGGCAATAAAGTTAACAAGAATACGATTTTTTAACAAGACGGGTAAAAAATTATTGAAAGTAGATTAAAAACCTTATGGTTGTTAAGCTTGCGCGGGAAAAAATAGGAATTTCATGATTTATAGTACTTTAACTAGCTCAGGATCTTCGTCATTTGAGATACCAAATTACGAAAACCCTCTAAAAAGCTTTGCTGATGAAATAATAAACATCGCTCAATCTAATGGAAATTTTTTTAAAGAAAGAGAAGTCTGCTATCTTTTCAATAAAGGGCTCCATTTTGACTACAGCGATGAAAGTAATGGCATTGAATTTTCTAACACAGCCTTTCACTCTGCATTAGACAAAGCCTACCAAATCGCACAGCTCAAATTTTTGCATGCTTTTTCGAGTAGCTATGCAATCTACCCGATCAGCACAGATTGGATAGAAAAATCAAAATGTTTTTATAATATACCCTTCCATGAATATTTAGGAATATTGCAAGCTCTTTCCCGCCCGGTGACATCGATTGTCAGAAATCCATCACCTAATTGCTTTGAAGCATTTGAAAGCCAGATGGTATCAGACTCAAGTGCAAATGCTCAGCAAGATTGGGGATTTGTTTCTGTAGATATGGATGAAACTGAAGCTAGCCTTTCTCTTCAAATGCCTTTAGCCTCCTCAGCACAGATGGATGAAAGCTCTGAAGCTGTAATTGAAGACTGTCGTTACCAAGATCTAGCAGCCATCCACTTACTTGTAAGAATTGCAGAGTTTTTCTTTGTCCACCCAGAAAATTTTGCTGCATCTTCTATAGCTGGATCTGGTGTATTAACAACAGATAATCCGATCTATAGCTCTGCTTGCTCTTTAACTCGAAGCTTTCGGCATGTAGTCCATTTAGCGTCTTTAGATGCCAATTATTTAGAAATTGAATCTCAATCTATTGATTTTTTCAAACAAGCTAACGGATTTTCTCAAAAAGTACTGCAATCTTTTTATAACCAACAGCACGTACGCAGCTTCAGCCGCTCTTATGGTTCTTTATGCCTTTCTCCTCACGGCAGCCGTAATAGAACGCCTAATTCTGTCGCAACAAGAAAATTTTCAGAATTGCAGTTTGCAGAAGCTAGCAGTCCAAGAGAAAAAATGTTGAAAGAAAAATAATCTCTAGAAAAAAAATCCCTCTTTTTGGTTTAATGTGACCATGCGCCTGTAGTTTAATGGTAAAACTTCAGCCTTCCAAGCTGATAACGTCAGTTCGATTCTGACTAGGCGCTTTTTCTTCTACACGGGAGCTTTATCTGGGCTCAAATCGATACGGCAGCGAATCGATAAGACGCAAGGCCTTGCAGGTTTTGCGAGTGATATTTCTCATTTTTTTAGCTTTGGCTATGCGCGTTTGGTATCTTGCTATTATCACCCATGAAGAGCATGTCCAAATTGCAAGAAAACCTCAAGTGCGTACAGTCATTGAGCAAGCAAGCAGAGGGACGATACGCGATCGCTTCAACATCCCTTTAGCCATCAATAAAATCCAATACGATGTCACCGTCTGCTATGACCCAATTAGAAGACTTGCTCGTACGCAGTGGAGAAAGGATGCATCAGGCAAAAAAACAAGAGTGTTTCTTCGACAAGAATATGTAGACAATTTGTGCAATATGCTCGCTAAAGAACTCGATCTTCACGCTAAAGACATTGAAGATCTTCTCTACAGCAAAGCAGCGCTGTTCCCCAATACTTCATTTACAATCAAAGAGAACATTCCAGAAGAACTTTTTTATAAAATGAAGCTTCTAGAAAGAAAATGGCCGGGACTTGATCTACAAATTTCTTCAAGAAGATACTACCCCGAGGAAGAAATTGGTGCGCACGTAATTGGATACATGGGTGCAATTAGCGAAAAAGAGTACCTTTCTGTACACCAAGAGCTCAATGAGCTGAAGGAATTTGTCAAATCCTACGAAGAAGGGATTCCAACTCTTTTGCCAAAAGGGTTTTCCAATAGCTTAGAGGTAAAACAAAGGCTAGATGAATTAAAGGCGCGCTCTTACACGATCAATTCCCGCGTAGGAAAGGCAGGAATTGAATCGACCTATGATGAAGATTTGCGGGGATTCTACGGGAAAAAGAAATATGAAGTAGATATTCAAGGGCATTTTCTTCGTGAGCTTCCTGAATCCTACGCTTCTACTGCAGGCCGAAGAGTACTTTTGACAATTTCAAGCGAGATGCAGGCCTTTGCTGAATCGCTACTTGCCCAAAATGAAATTTATCGCGAAGAGAACTTCAAAAGAGCAGGTGTGTTTCATGACTCTGTCCCTGCTCCTTGGATAAAAGGGGGCGCTATAGTTGCAATCATTCCCCAAACAGGTGAAGTTGTAGCCTTGGCTTCTTATCCAAGATTCAATCCTAATGACTTTATAGAAAAATCCCCCTCTCTTCATAAATGGCTAGAAAGCAATTCGTATATCGCTGATATCTGGGATGGAGCTCGCTGTTTAGAAAGAGATTTTTCAGCAGCACACAAACCTCCCCATATCTTAGAAAAACAAGAGCTTACCTGGGAGTATTTCCTCTCTACTGTTTTATCAAAAAAAAGCTCTATTAGAAAAGTGCTTAAACAGATCGATTCAGTAAAACAGATTGCAGAACTGCAGATGCGTTTAGAAGATCTTTTACAAATAGATAGTCTTCAAGAAGCGGTAAATAAGCTTCCTGAACTCGCATCAATACCCTCTACAGAAGATAAAATACTCTTAATCGATTTATGTAGAGTTGCTTTACATCACCATTTATTCAATCCTGAGATTTTACCTCATCTCGATAGCATCACACTTCAAGAATATCGAAAAGCCTCTCAGGCAGCAAGCGTGCTAAAAAAAGAGATCGCTAAACACACTAAACAGCTGTTTCATTTAATTGATTTTCCTAAGTGGAGAGAGCTTCATTTTAAAGAGTATCTCAAGGAAAAACGGGATCTAGAAAAAAAAGAAAAACGGCACCAAAAGCCCTATCTTGAATATCTCGAAGAACGTGAAGAAGCTCTTTTTGAACTCTTTTTTTCAGAAAACAGCTACGCTCTTTTATCTTTATATCTTGTCCCAGATGAAAAGATTTTTATAGAGCATCCTTTATACCCATACATAGAAGGGTTAAAAAAAATTAAGGGCCCTCTTATTGATCAGCATCTAAGTTTTCTGAAAAATCATTTAGAAAAAATCCCAAGCTCTATTGTTATCCCCTATTTAAGGACTATGAGGCGATTTGATGAGCTCACAAGACCTCTTTTAGGACGCTATTATTTGCCCTCAAAACCGGGCAGAGTGGCTATAGAAAAAGATCTAGCTCGTCATTTTTATCCAGCTAGCGGTTTTGGATTTGCTAGATCTTACGCCTTCCAAGAAACCGTGCCCCAAGGCTCTATTTTTAAAATTGTCACTGCGCTCGAAGGTCTTGATCAACATTTTGCAAAAACTGGAGATCTCAACCCCTTTACAATTGTCGATGAATGCAAAAACCTTTCTGATACTTCCGCTTCTGCCGTTTTAGGTTATACAAGCCAAGGCACTCCCATCACAAGATTTTATAAAGGGGGAAGACTTCCCCGTTCATACAAAAGGATTGGCAAAATCGGTTTATTAGATGCAATTGAGCAATCTAGCAATATCTATTTTTCTCTTCTTGCTTCAGAGGTGATCAAGGATCCGCTAGACATTGGTAAAACGGCAAAGAAATTTGGCCTTGGCTCTAAAACAGGGATCGATTTGACAGGAGAAGCTGCAGGTATTATTCCTACTGACGTTGCAGATAACGTCTCAGGGCTTTACTCTTTTGCTATCGGGCAGCACTCTTTAACAGTGACACCTTTACAAACTTCACTATTTCTTTCAGCTCTTGTGAATGGATCTTTACTTCTTAAACCTCAAATTACCCGATATATTGCCAATATGGAGCCTTCAACGAATGCAGAATCTAGGTTGCTGTCTTCTCAATACAGCTACAAAGATCTGCTTAGCAGCATAGGGATTTACTTTCCATTTTTTACTGAAGCTGAAAGCAAACCTGAAGCTCCTTATTTATGCAAAACCAAACCAGAAGTGCGTAATCGCCTCTATATTCCCGAGGAGGTGAAAAAAACTCTTCTTCTTGGAATGCACCGTGTGATAAATGGGGATAAAGGCAGCGGCAGGATAAAGAGTATTCGTACACTTAATGAATTTTTGCCCATGAAAAAAACTTATCAAGAAATTCAACCTAGCATGATCGGCAAAACAGGAACTGCGGAGATTTTGTATCGCCCTTGTTTGGATAAGGAATATCAACCTATTTTGTGTAAGCACATCTGGTGTTCTGTTGCTTCTTTCAAGCCAAAAGATTCGGTAGATGAACTATTTGATGAACCGGAGCTCATTGTTATTGTCTCTTTGCGCTATGGAGATTATGGAAAAGAAGCGCTACCTTTGGCTGCAGAAATGGTAAAAAAATGGAGAGAACTGCAAAATAGATGAAGGTACTTACATACAATATATTAGCTCCATGTTATGCCTCTTTACATGCACATCATTATCCTAGCTGGGATGAAAGAAAACACATCATTATCGATCAAATCCACTCTGTAAATCCCGATATTGTCTGCTTGCAAGAAGTGGACTATAAATCTTTTATGTTTATTGAGTCTGAGCTTAGAGCAAAAGGGCTTCGCGGAATTTATGCGATGAAAAGCTTTGGGAAACTAGAAGGTGTTGCCCTTTTTTTTCGCTTTGAAGAGCTTTTATTTGTAGGCTCTGAAATCGTCTTATATCACGACTACTACCTTGACAAATCAACTTCTATCCCCTTTGCATCAGGTGATAATGTCCTTTTTCTTTACGTAAAAACCATCAAAGGTCTTTTAGGGGTAGCAACAACGCACATCCATGCCTATTTTCCTGAAGACAACTATATTGAAAAAAAGGTCAATTGCTACCAAACTCAGCAGCTTTTTACTTCCTTTCTTCCTGAGAGAACTTATATTGACCATTGGATCATTGCAGGAGACTTCAACACAGAGAAAATCAAAGACTCCTATTTAATCGATAACGATTTAGTCGATGCTCATAAAGATGTATTCTTAAGCACCTTTGAAGATAAAAAAATCGATTACATTTTGCACTCTAACACATTAGAGAGCTCTCCTATACTGTTA
>Ga0194123_10007545_pt1 | contig 10794 bp, 11 predicted proteins | sample TA2MahsurfametaG_5_FD_155479 | JGI IMG/M metagenome (GOLD analysis project Ga0194123, IMG submission 155479) | Freshwater microbial communities from Lake Tanganyika, Tanzania - TA2015023 Mahale A surface | ecosystem: Environmental > Aquatic > Freshwater > Lake | place: Tanzania: Lake Tanganyika... | reverse complement strand
CCCCTCCTGCCAGGGGGCATAGCGGGCCGTGCTCCAGTGCAACTGCACCCGCTCCAGGCGGCCCCCGAGGCGATGGCGCGAGGCTTCAAACGCCCGATGCAGGCCCTGGCGCCCGAGACGCCAGGGTAACGGAGCCAGCTTGGTGGCCACCAGCAGCCGATCCCGCTGCTCAGGCGGCAGGGCGCTGCGAAATTGCCCCAGCAGCGCTTCACTGCGTCCCTGCAGGCGCCCGGTGCCGTAGGAATCGGCGGTGTCAAAAAAGCGCAATCCCAGCTGCACAGCCCGCTCAAACGTGGCCTGGAGCGCCGCATCCTGCTCACTCCGGTACCCCCACAGAAACTGGTTGCCCCAAGCCCAGGTGCCCACGCCGATCGGCACAGAATCCGAAGGATGCGCGATCGTGGTGGACTCCATGAGCGTCACCGCTCAGCTCCCCGCCATGATGCGCCAGCCCACCGCCACCGCTGAGCAACCCCGGGGAGAGCAGGACGCAGCAGCAGCCCGCTGGGATGAGACCGCCGCCGCCGCGGAACCGGTGCTCTGCAACCACTGCGGGCGCACCGCCAGCAATGGCCTTAGCTGCATCGGCGCCTGCGTCGCCGATTCGGGCTATTGACGATGGCGCGGCGCTGGTCTGCTGATCGCTCGCTACCGGCTGCCTTGCTGCTGCTGGGTTCTGCTGCCATGGCCCCGGCCCTGGCCGGCAGGCCGGGGCAGCAACTGCCGCGCCAGCCCGGGGTGCCCCCGCAGACCGCAGCGCCGTCGGCCACAGACCCGGCGATCGGGCCTGGCCACCAAGAGGATGGCTTTGGCCGCTGGGAAAGCACGCTGCGCCGTTGCCAACTGCTCTGGCCCGGCCAGGGTCCCGCCGGGGGCCGCCATGCCAGCAGTTGTCTCAAACTCAGGCTCGACCAGAGCATCGAAGGGATGCTGCGGGTGCGGTTCATCAACCCTGTAGGCGGCAGCCGCTTTGCCAGTGAAGAGATCACCTTTGCCGGTCTGCTGCTCAAGCACGATCAACCGATGCGCTGCCGGCAGGGAGCCTGCGACCCCATCTGGCCGCTGCGCATCCAGGTGCACGGGGTGGCGAGCCGCCGCTTTGACGGGCGCGGCCTGGCCGAGCAATTGCCGAGCAACCATCTCGCCAAGGGCAGCTGCCAGCTTGGCCCCGTGCAGCTGACCTGCCAGGCCAAAGGCTCAGCAGGCCAAAACTGGCAGGCGAGCGCCCACCTCCCCGGGGTTGCGGCGGTGAGACAGCGGGAGCCACAACCCTCACCGAAACGGATCTGAAGGCGGCACCCAGATTCGAACTGGGGATAAAGGATTTGCAATCCTCTGCCTTACCACTTGGCCATGCCGCCAGAGCGGGAGCAAACTCCCAGGAGCGGATCGTATCAGCCATGGCATGCCCGACCGACTGCTGGTACTGAGCAACGGCCACGGTGAAGACCTGATCGCCCTGCGGGTGCTGGACGCTCTCCAGCGCAGGCGGCCGGAGCTGGAGCTGGCCGTGCTGCCGCTGGTGGGCGAGGGCCATGCCTACGGCGCGGCCGAGGCGGCAGGGCGGTTGCGGCGTGTGGGGCCTCGCCAGCCGCTGCCCAGCGGCGGCTTCAGCAACCAGAGCCTGCGGGGCCTGGTGGCCGATCTGGGGGCCGGGCTGCCGCTGCTCAGCTGGCGCCAATGGCGCCTTGTGCAGCGCTGGGGAGCCACTGGGGCACCCATCCTGGCGGTGGGCGATCTGATGCCACTGCTGCTGGCCTGGGCGGCTGGGGGGCCGTTCGGGTTCATCGGCACCCCCAAAAGCGACTACACCTGGGCCAGCCCGCCTCCCCGTGGCTGGGGCGCCAGCCCCCTGGCCGACACCTACCACCGCTGCAAAGGCAGCGAGTGGGATCCGTGGGAATGGGGCCTTATGGCCAGCCGCCGCTGCCATCTGGTGGCCGTGCGCGATCGACTCACGGCCCGCGGCCTGCGCCGCCACGGGGTGGCAGCCCTGGCACCGGGCAACCCGATGATGGATGGGCTGCAGAGCGAGCCCATCCCGGCGGCACTGGGCCAGAGGCGCCGGCTGTTGCTTCTGGCGGGCAGCCGCATGCCCGAAGCCCTGCACAACGCCGCACGGCTGTTGGCGGCCCTGGCGCTGCTGCCGCCGCAGGGACCGCTGACCCTGCTGCTGGCCACCGGCTCGGCGCCCACTGCGGCGCAGCTGACGCCGCTGCTGCTGGAGCAGGGGTTCAGCGCCGGGCCCTGCCCGCCGCCCGATGGCCAGGCCGCCGCACCCTGGGCGCCGGATGCCATCTGGCAACGGGGCCACATCCAGGTGTGGATCGGAGCCGGACGCTTTGAGGCCTGGGCCGGCTGGGCCGAGGTGGGGCTGGCCAACGCCGGCACCGCCACCGAACAGCTGACCGGGCTGGGCATCCCGGCGCTGTCGTTGCCGGGCGCCGGCCCCCAGTTCAAGGCGGGGTTTGCCCGCCGCCAGAGCCGGCTGCTGGGGGGCGCCGTGGTGCCCTGCCACAACGGTGCACAACTGGCCCAGCGGCTGCAGCTGCTGCTGGCCGATGCCGCGCTGCGCCACCAGCTCGGTGCGCAGGGGCGCCGCCACATGGGGGCCGCCGGCGGCAGCGCTGCGATCGCCCAGTTGATCGCGCACCGCCTGCTGGGCGCCGCAGGGCATCGGCCAGCATGATGGCCCCATTTCAGCGGTTCAGCGCCATGGCCGGCATCACCGACCGCAGCTACAGCATTCTCTGCGGCCGCATTGCCAGCCTCATGGGCATCAGCCAGTCGGCAGCCCGCCGGCGGGTCGACATCCGTGCCGCCCAGCAGGGCCACAAGGAGATGGCCGCCCGCATCGCTACCGCCGAGGCGATGCTGAGCGAGCTAGAGGCCAGCAGCGTCGATCACCAGGCCCTGCTGGAGGCCCAGCTCGGCACCGTCGGCAACGACGACCTGTACATGGTCGAAGACTGACCAGGAGACCTGCTGATCAGCGGGCGGATCGCTTCAGCGCTAGCGGTTGCCGCCGCTGCTGTGCTCAAACAGCAGATGGAAGCGCTGGCGATCCAGCTCGGCCATCACCGGCACGCAGCCGAAGCAGCGCACCGCCAGCTCCCAGCGCTCCTCGCGCTTGAGCATCAGCTCAAGGCGGTCGCGGGCGGCCAGCAGGTAGCGCACGTCGCCGGCGGCATAGGCCAGCTGGGCGTCACTGAGATCTTCAACCCGTCCCCAGTCGGAGCTCTGGGCCTGCTTGTCGAGCTCGATGCCCACCAGCTCCTGCACCACCTCCTTGAGGCCGTGGCGGGGGCTGTAGGTGCGCCCCAGACGGCTGGCGATCTTGGTGCAGAAAATCGGGTTGACCGTGATACCGAGGTTTTCGGCCAGGGCCGCCACATCAAAGCGGGCGAAGTGGAACACCTTTTCGATCGCGGCGTTCTCCATCAGCGCCTTGAGCCGCGGCGCCTCGCTCTGGCCGCGCTGCAACCGGATGCAGCAAACGTTGTCCTGGTCGTCGCAGATCTGCACCAGGCAGAGCCGGTCGCGGCCATGGATCAGGCCCATGGCCTCAGTGTCGACCGCCAGGGCGCGGGCGCCGGCATACAGGGCCGCCCACTCGGCATCAAGGTCGCCATCGAAGACGGCAAAGCGGGCAGGGGCGGGCAGGTTGCTGCTGGAGGGAGCCTGGGTCAAGACGGGGTTGCGACAGACACCCCATGCTGACAAGTCGCAGAATGGGCCCCATGTCGACCACCGCCTCCACTCTGCTGCTGACCCTGCTGCTGGCGATCGGCCTGGGCTTTTTTCTGCGGGCTGCCAGCAAGGACCGCACCACCGTGGTCGAGGTGCACTCGCCGCGATCGCCCCTGGACGTGCTCGACGGGCTGAGCACCTGGCTGACGGCCCGGGGCTGGAGCACCGCCGGCGGCGACCCCGAGCAGCAGCTGCTGCGCTTTCGCGGCCAGGTGGGCAGCAGCCTGCCGCTGGCCGTGCTGCTATCACTGCTGGGCGGGGTGGGCGCGGCCTGCCTGGGCCTGGTGCTGCGCCAGCTGTGGCCGCCACTGCAATGGTGGCCGCTGCTGCTGGCGCTGCTGGGTCCAGGGGCAGGGCTGCTGTACCGCCGCCGCGCCGAGCGCGACGAGATCCTGGAATTGCGCCTGATCGAGAGCACTGCCCCGATGGGTGGCTGCAGCCTGCGGCTGCGGGCCCACCGCGATGAACTGATCGCGCTGGAGCAAGAGCTGGGGGCCGAGCTGGGCCTGGCCAGCGATGGCAGGTTGCTCAGTTCTCCGATTTGATGGCACTCATGATCCAGACCCCGCCACCCGCCACACCCCTGCGGCGCCTGGCCACAGGGCTCGGCGCGCTGCTGGTGCTCGCGCCCCTGCTGAGCCCACCGGCGGCCGCCCAGGGCCTGGGCCAGCAGCTGGCCCGCAGCAGTGCAGGTCTCACCGGCCCGCGCTCCCAGCTGCCCAAGGATTGGCAAGGTCTCAGGCCTGTAGCCCCAGACACCGTGATTCTGGTGATGCCCGGCCATGCCGACTCCCAGGGCTTTGGCGGCGGGGCCAGCGGCGCTGCCGTGGCCCTCAGCGGAGCGCGGCCCATGGATCCAGCCATGAGCGACGAGCTCTACTGGAACCTGCTCACGGTTGAGGCGGTGGTGCGCCTGGGCCAGGCCCGCGGGCTCACCATCCGCAGCTACGACCCGCTGGTGCGCCGCATCGCCAACGGCAATGACCCCCGCACCACCTGGAGCGTCGGCAAGGCCCACGTGCTGGCCGGTGGCTACGCCCTGGAGATCCACTACGACGCCCACGGCTCGGCGGGTGTCGGTTCGGGCCTCATCCCGCCGATCAGCCAGACGCCCAGCCAGATCGATGAAAGCCTGGCCGAAGAATTCGGCGCTTTCCCGCGCTGGTTTCGCGAGGGGCTGGGCGCACCCAAACGGGGCATCGCGATCCTCGAAATCGGCAAGCTGGAAGGCCCGCTGGAGGCCAGCCTGCGCAATCAGGCCACCCGTCAGGCCACCCTTGATGCGGTTGCCGAGCGGGTGGTGCGGGCCCTGGAGAGGGGGCTAAAGCGTACGGGCGAACTGGAGCCGTCGCAGCCGACGATCCAGCCCAGCATCGCCATGCCGCCGCTCAGCCAACCGCCTGATGTGGTTGGCAGCGTGCCTGCAGGCTCAAATCCTCAAGCCAGTTCTGAGGCCGAGTGAACACCTCGGTGAGCAGGGCCTCACGGCTGCCGGGCTCGGGGCTGTAGCCGTACTCCCAGCGCACCAGCGGCGGCAGCGACATCAGGATCGATTCGGTGCGGCCGTTGGTCTGCAATCCGAAAATCGTGCCGCGGTCAAACACCAGGTTGAACTCCACATAGCGCCCGCGGCGATAGAGCTGGAACTGGCGCTCGCGATCGCCATAGGGCGTGTCGTGCCGCTTCTCTGCGATCGGCACATAGCTGGGCAGAAAGGCGTTGCCGCAGGCGCTGGCCAGGGCAAACAGCTGCTCCCAGCTGTGGGGTTGGGCGCCGAGTGCCTGGGACACCGCTGCCGCAGGGCCGGCGGGGTCCTGGCCCTTGTACAGAACCCCGGAGTCGTCCTGGTAGTCGTAGAAGATGCCACCCACGCCGCGGGTCTCGCCCCGGTGCTTGAGGAAGAAATACTCGTCGCACCAGGGCTTGAACACGGTGTAGAGCGCCGGATCCACCGAATCGCAGGCCCCCTTGAGGGTGCGGTGGAAATGCTGGGCGTCCTCCAGAAAGGGGTAGTAGGGCGTCAGATCGGCGCCGCCGCCAAACCACCACACCGGGCCCGCCTCGAAATAGCGGTAGTTGAGGTGCACCGTGGGCACATAGGGGTTGCGCGGATGCAGCACCATCGAGGTGCCCGTGGCAAACCAGCGCTGACCGGCCGCTTCAGGCCTCTGGCTGAGGATCGAAGGAGGCAGCTGATCGCCCTCAACCTCCGAGAAGTTGACGCCGCCCTGCTCCAACACGCGACCACCCTTCATCACCCGGCTGCGGCCGCCGCCGCCCTCGGGGCGCTCCCAGCTCTCTTCAGCAAAGCGGGCCTCGCCGTCGAGCGCTTCCAGACCAGCGCAGATCGAGTCCTGCAGGCCCATCAGCAGGGCCTTGGCGCGCGCGCGGGAGTCGGCGGGAGGGGCTTGCGACATCTGAGCGTTGGGCTGGAAGAGCGCCTGGGATGGCTTCACCTTTTCAGCTCGCCTGCCGCTCGCACAAGGGGGCTTGAGGGTCTGTCATGGGCTGCGCTGCCAGCCGTGGTGCCTAGGATCCCGGCCAGCCCTGCCGCCTCTGCCACCCCGCCGCGATGACCTCTGCCGCCGCCATCACCACCGCGCTCGAGAGCCTGCGCGACGCGGGCAGCGGCCGCAGCCTGCTGAAACTCGGCTGGATTCAGAACCCGCGCCTGGCCAACGGTCGCGCGGTGTTTCGCCTGACTCTCCCCGGTTTTGCCCACAGCCAGCAGGGGCGCATCGCTGACGAAGCCCGCGCGGCCCTGCTGGCCGTCGATGGGGTCGACGAGGTTCAGATCGAACTCGCACCCCAGGCCCCGGGCGGCCATCAGGGCGCAGCCATCGGCGCCGCCGGCCATGGCGCCCCCGCCGCAGCCGCTGGCCAGCTGCCCGAACGCCAACCGATCCCGGGCGTCAGCCAGGTGATTGCCGTGAGCAGTGGCAAGGGCGGCGTGGGCAAGAGCACCGTGGCGGTCAACCTGGCCTGCGCCCTGGCCCAGAGCGGCCTCAAGGTGGGCCTGCTGGATGCCGACATCTACGGCCCCAATGCCCCCACGATGCTGGGGGTGGCCGACCGCACTCCCGAGGTGCGCGGTGAAGGGGCCAGCCAGGTGCTCACCCCGATCGAGAGCTGCGGCATCGCCATGGTGTCGATGGGCCTGCTGATCGCCGAAAACCAGCCGGTGATCTGGCGCGGGCCGATGCTCAACGGCATCATCCGCCAATTCCTCTACCAGGTGGAGTGGGGTGAGCGCGATGTGCTGGTGGTCGACCTGCCGCCGGGCACCGGTGATGCCCAGCTCACCGTGGCCCAGGCGGTGCCCATGGCCGGGGTCGTGATCGTGACCACGCCCCAACAGGTGGCGCTCGCCGATGCCCGCCGCGGCCTGGCGATGTTTCTGCAGATGGGCATCCCGGTGCTGGGGGTGGTGGAGAACATGAGCGCCTTCATTCCCCCTGATGCCCCAGACAAGCGCTACGCCCTGTTCGGCAGCGGCGGCGGCCGCCAGCTCGCCGGCGAAGCCGGTGTGCCGCTGCTGGCCGAACTGCCCCTGGAGATGCCGGTGCGCGAAGGCGGCGATGCCGGCCGACCGGTGGTGCTGAGCGCCCCTGAATCAGCCACCGCCCGCGCCTTTGCCAGCCTGGCGACAACCCTGGTCCAGGCCGCCCAACCGGTGGCGGCCTGAAGCGATGCTGAGCGCGCTGGCCCGCCGCAACCGCATGTTCGCGGGGCCGGGCAAGACCAAACGGCAATGGCTGGCTGGGGTGGATCGGGTGCTGTGGGGCATTCCCCTGGCGATGATTGCCGTGGCCGGCATCCTGATCGCCAGCACCCAGCGCGAGGCCAACTACGCCGACTGGTACCAGCACTGGATCACCGCCGGCGTGGGCATGGTGATCGCCCTGGCGCTGGGGAAGCTGCCGCTCGAACGGCTGCGGGCGATCCAATGGCCGATCTATGGCGCCACGGTGGCCAGCCTGATCGCCGTGCGCATCATTGGTGTCAGCGCCCTGGGCGCCCAGAGCTGGATCAACATTGCCGGCTTTCATGTGCAGCCGTCGGAATTCGCCAAGCTGGCGGCGATCCTGCTGCTGGCCGGTGTGCTGGCGACCTACCCCGTGGAGCGGCCGGTCGACCTGATCCGCCCCACCGCGATCATCGCGGTGCCCTGGCTGCTGGTGTTTGTGCAGCCCGACCTGGGCACGTCCCTGGTGTTTGCCGCCGTGCTGCTGGTGATGCTGTTCTGGTCGGGCATGCCGGGCAGTTGGGTGGTGCTGCTGCTCTCCCCCCTGGTGAGCGCGATCGTGGCGGGGGTCTGGGCCTGGGGGCTACTCGTCTGGATCCCCTGGATGGGCTGGCTGGCCTGGAAGAGCCTGCCCTGGAAGCGCATGGCCCTGGCCGTGGTGGTGGCGATCGAGAGCCTGTTTGCCGTGGCCACACCCTGGCTCTGGAGCAACGTGCTGCAACCGCACCAGCGCGCCCGCCTGACCATGTTTCTCGACCCCTCCCAGGATCCGCTGGGGGGCGGCTACCACCTGCTGCAGAGCACGGTGGGCATCGGCTCGGGCCGACTCTTCGGCATGGGACTGATGCAGGGCTCACTCACGAAGCTGCGCTTCATCCCCGAGCAGCACACCGATTTCATCTTCAGTGCCCTGGGCGAAGAGATGGGCTTTGTGGGCTCGGCCCTGGTGGTGGTCGGCTTTGCCGTGCTGATGCGCCGCCTGCTGCAGATCGCCGATCGCGCCAGCAGCGACTTTGAAGCCCTGGTGGTGGTGGGCATCGGCGCGATGCTGATGTTTCAGGTGGTGGTCAACATCAACATGACCATCGGCCTGGGGCCGATCACCGGCATTCCCCTGCCGTTTCTGAGCTACGGCCGCTCGGCCATGTTGGTCAACTTCATCGCCCTGGGGCTGGTGTCGTCGGTGGCACGGCGCGGCCGCCAGACCAGGCGCAGCCCATGAGCCTGCGGAGCCTGCGGCATCTGCTGGCCTCGGGCGTCGGCGCCGGTCACGCCGACGATGATGCGGTGCGGCGCCAATGGTGGGCGGCCCTGGCCACCCTGCAGGACGACTTCCTGCTGCCCGCCGCCCCGCTCAGCGGCGTGTGGCTGGCGGCCCCCCTGCCGGCCCTGTTCGACCCGCGGCTGCTGGGGCAGCTGCAGGGCTGGGTGTGGGCCCCGGCTGAGCTCGACACCCTGTTCAACCCCCCACCAGCGTTGCTGCCCGCCGGCTCTGCCCCAGGCCAGGCCAGCGATCAGGCGGGACGCTTCAGCCGCCTGCCCCTGAGCGAAGACGACGGCACCGACCCACTGCTGCTGGTGATCACGCCGACGCTGCAGCTGGCGATGGCGGTGGACGGGCCGGCGGGAGCCCGCCGGCTGCTGGTGCGCCTGGAGCCGGCAGTGCTGTCCGAGGCGTTGGGGCTGATCCATCTGCGGCTGGAGGAGAGCGACCCAGCGGCGGCCAGCGCCCTGCGCCAGCAGCTGCAAAAGCTCGGCCCGCTGCACAGCGACGACAGCCTGGCGCTGCGGTTCTGGAGCCGGTTGGCCGAGCGGCTGGCGGCCATGGCCCCCAGCGTCACCCTGCAGCCTCTCATCAGCAGGCCGGCCAGCCCACCTGCCGACGGCACCCCAGCCAGCGCCGCACGCGGAGAACTGGCACTGCTCGAGGCCATCACCCATGAGGTGCGCACACCACTGGCCACGATTCGCACCCTGATCCGCTCCCTGCTCAAACGCAGCGACCTGGGCGATCTGGTGCGTCAGCGTCTGGAGCAGATCGATGGCGAATGCAGCGAGCAGATCGACCGCTTCGGGCTGATCTTTCTGGCTGCCGAACTGCAGCGGCAGCCTGCGAGCAAGGCGCGCGCTGACGGCCAGCCCCTGGCCCGCACCGACCTGGCGGCCCTGCTCCAGCAATTGCAACCGCTGTGGGAGCGGCAGCTGAGCCGTCGCGGCCTGCAGTTCAGCCTGCAGCTCGCCGCCGATCTCCCCCCGGTGCTGAGTGACCCCAGCCGGCTGAAAACGATGCTGGGCGGATTGATCGATCGCTTCAGCCGCAGCCTGCCCAGCGGCAGCAGCGTGCAGCTGAATCTGCTCGCCGCCGGCAACCGACTGAAGCTTCACCTGCGCAGCGAAACCCCCGGAGAGCAGCACCCATTCGCTGCCGAAAGCGATCAGCCGCGGGAGCTGCTGGGGCCTGTGCTGAGCTGGAATCCCACCACCGGCAGCCTGCAGCTCAGCCGTCAGGCCACCCAGCAGCTGTTTGAACAACTGGGCGGGCGCCTGACCGAGCGCAGCGGCAACGGTCTGACCGTGTTTTTCCCCGTTTGCTGAAGCGGTTTGTTGACGGGGTGTGAAGACTGCAGCGCCAGGCGCCGAAGGGCCAAAAACACGGTGTTAATTTGCGATCGAACGTCTGCCGATCCCTCGCGGCATCGCCATGAGCGCAATTCAGTTGAAAGGTCAACTCCCGAAGTACATCGGCAGCACCGGCGGTCTTCTCAACGCTGCTGAGACCGAAGAGAAGTACGCCATCACCTGGACCAGCACCAAGACCCAGGCCTTTGAACTGCCCACCGGCGGCGCCGCTGAGATGCACGAAGGCGAAAACCTGATGTATTTCGCCCGCAAAGAGCAGTGCCTGGCCCTCGGCACCCAGCTGCGCACCAAGCTCAAGCCCCGCATCGAGGATTACAAGATCTACCGGATCTACCCCGGCGGCGACACCGAGTTCCTGCATCCCAAGGATGGCGTGTTCCCCGAAAAGGTGAACGAAGGCCGTCCGATGGTGGGCCACAACCCCCGCCGCATCGGTCAGAACGTGAACCCTTCGGCCATCAAGTTCAGCGGCAAGAACACGTTCGACGCCTGAGCCGTTCAGGCCAGCTCCTATAAAGGCGGGGCCAGGGGCCCCGTTTTTTTTTGCCGATCGGACGCGCCATGCCGAGTTCAGCCCGCACCACGGAGCGCTCTGCCGCCAGCGATGCGCTGTTCGCGGCGCAACGGTCTGCCGGCTGCAATTTCATCCCACTCAGCCG
>Ga0194123_10007544_pt1 | contig 10795 bp, 10 predicted proteins | sample TA2MahsurfametaG_5_FD_155479 | JGI IMG/M metagenome (GOLD analysis project Ga0194123, IMG submission 155479) | Freshwater microbial communities from Lake Tanganyika, Tanzania - TA2015023 Mahale A surface | ecosystem: Environmental > Aquatic > Freshwater > Lake | place: Tanzania: Lake Tanganyika... | reverse complement strand
TGGGGGAAAGCCGACAGGAGTTCGAACTGGTCAGCTGACGAGGCCGCCGTTGACCTTCAGGGTCTGGCCGGTAATGAACGAAGCCTCCCGACTGGCGAGGAAAACCACCGCCTCCGCCACGTCCTGAGGGTATCCGAATCGCTGCAAAGGAGTGGCGGAGACCACTGCCGCGCGGTAGTCGGCACGCATTTCCCGCTCCGCGAAGGCGGTTTCAATCCAACCGGGCGCGACCTCGTTGACCCGCACCCGGGGTGCCAGTGAACGGGCCAGGGCCCGCGTGAAGCCGGTTATCCCCGCCTTAACGGCGGCAAACATCTCGGGGTTCCGTCCACCCATGCCGCGCAGGGCCTGATCCCAGGAGGTGTTGATCAGACACCCTCCGGCTTGCGCGGACAGAACCTCGGACGCCGCCCAACTCGCCAGAATCGTGCCCCGGAGATCGGTATCGAGCAGCATCGCGAGCTTTTCGTGGTCCGGCAGCCGGGCGCCCTCCCCGGTGAGGATGTCGGCGCCAGCCATGTTGACCCAGAGGTCGACCCCGCCAAGCCCACCCACTGCCGCATCGACTAGGCGGGTGATATCGCCAGCAATCACCACATCCGCCTGGCAGGCAATCGCACGCCCGCCTTGGGTCGCGATCTCGCGTACGCAGGACTCGGCAGCTTCGCGCGACTTGCGGTAGTTGATGACCACGCTGGCGCCTTCACGGGCCAGGGCCAGAGCGACGGCTCGCCCGATGCCGGTGCTGCCACCGGTCACCACGGCCTTCCTGCCCTCGAGTCGCATCGCGGTCCCTCGTCTCTCGTTCAAGGAGGAGCGGTGGAATCAGGCGCCGCAGGTGGCGACCATTCCTGCTTCAGGACCACCTCACCGATTTCCTTGCCCGGGAAAAGCTGCCCCTGATAGATGATGTAGCGCCCGCCGGCCTCGGTGTCCGTGGCCGGACTCGCGGTCCAGATCCACAGGTGACCTTCCATGGTGTCGAGGATCAGGGCCTTCTCGGTGCCGAAATCCGAGCCGGCATTGATGGGAACCGCTTGGTAGCGGGATTCGGCCAACGCGTTGGACGCCACACAAAGCGCGAAGCCACCCAGAAAAACAGGGAGATGTCTCATGATCGGGCCTCGCTCGGGCTGAGGTGAGTTTGAATCCGCCGACGGCAAGGGAGCAGTAGCCGCATCAGGCAAGCATCTCCAGCGCAGCCCGGTGCAAGTGGGGATTTGCGGCAGCAATTACCCGCCCCCCACTGCGCACCGGCTTGCCTTGCCAGTCGCTCACGACGCCGCCCGCGCCCTCCACTATCGGCACCAGTGCCGCGATGTCGTAGAAGCCAAGTCCGGCTTCCACCACCAGGTCGACATGTCCTGCCGCGAGCATGCAGTAGGCATAGCAATCGGCTCCGAAGCGGGTCAATCGCACTCGCGCGGCGAGTGCCTCGAAGCGGGGCCACTCGTGTTGCCGGTCGAACATGTCCGGGGTGGTAGCGAAGAGTGAGCAGTCCGCGAGATTCGTCACCCGGCTCGAGGCCAGTCGCTGCTGCTTCTCACCGCGTTGGCACAAGGCCCTGTCACCATCGCCGAGGAACAATTCCCCCACGAACGGCTGAGACATCATACCGAAGCGCGGCGCGCCATTCTCACACAGCGCAACCAGCGTTCCCCAGGTGGGCAACCCGGACACGAACGCCCGGGTGCCGTCGATGGGGTCTATGACCCAACGCCAAGGCGCCCCAGGCAGAGCCTCGCCGAACTCCTCGCCCAGAATGCCATGGGTGGGGAACTGTTCGCTGATCGCTTCGCGCAACTTCAGCTCCACCTCGCGGTCGGCAATCGTTACGGGATCGAAGCGGGTACTGCCCTTGTCTTCGACCTCCAAAACGGTTCGGAACCGGGGCAAGCTGAGGTTTGCCGCGAGCTCGGCGAGCCGCGTCATGAATGTAAAGATTTCCGGGGCCGCTGGCTGGATCATGCGAGCATTCTGCACCAGCTTCCCCGCACGCATAAAGCATCGTAACGCGGCCGTCCGGGCGTGTCAGCGAGTGCCCTTCGCGCTATAATGCGCGCTCCCGTCCTTCCGCGCCCAAACGAGAAACCCGCAGGTGCAGGGACGAACAATGAAGAGATTTCCTCGCCCATGCTCGCCGAGTTCCATGAACGCATCGTCATTGCACGTCCGCGCCTTGCGCTGCTTCTGCTGACAGCCCTGCTGGTGCTGTGCGGACTGGGTCTGCAGCACTTCAGGCTCGACGCCTCGGCGGACTCTCTCCTGCTCGAGAACGATCCGGACATGAAGCAATACCGGGATCTCGCCCTGCGTTACAACGCGCGCGATTTCCTATTTGTCACGGTCACGCCGCCAGAGGGTGTGTTCTCGCCGGGAGGCAAGACACTCATCAGCGATCTGCGGGCCGCCCTCAAGGCAGTGCCGGAAGTTTCCTCGGTGCTCACGGTCCTGGATGTGCCTCTGGTCAAGAACAAGCCCGGACGGCTTTCGGAAGTGGCCACCAACTACCGGACCCTTGAATCCCCGGATGTCGATCTGGCCAAGGCCGAGAGCGAGCTCCGCAGCAGTCCCCTGTACCGCAATGTTGTGCTGAGTCCGGATGCCGGCACGACGGCGATACGTGTGATGCTGCATGACGACATCAAATACCGGCTGCTGCAGATAGAACGCGCTGATCTGCTGTACAAGCGGGGAACCACCGGCCTCTCACCCGAGGAAACGTCGAGGCTCGCGACAATCGAACCTCAGTACACCCGCAAGAAGGATGAGGTGGACCAGGCCAACCATGCCACCTTGGAAAAGCTGCGAGCCCTGCTCGCCACCTTCGAACCCCGTGCGGAGATCCATCTCGGCGGCATCTCCATGATTGCCGATGACATGATCACTTTCGTCCGCTCGGACATCGTGGTCTTCGGGCTGGGTGCACTGGTGCTGGCCGTCGCGATGCTCGGCTACATCTTTCGCGAGGCACGCTGGGTGTTCACCCCTGTCATCACCTGTGCCGTGTGCACTTTCATGATTCTGGGCTTGCTCGGCCACTTGGGCTGGCACCTGACGGTGATTTCCTCCAATTTCATTGCCCTGACCCTGATCCTCACCATCTCGATCAACATCCACCTGATCGTCCGCTACCGTGAGCTGCACGAGCAGTTTCCGGACTGGGGGCAGTATCAGCTGGTCCGCCAGGTCGTCCGCGACATGTCGCGACCCTGCCTCTATACCTCGCTCACCTCGGTGATCGGATTCGCCTCGCTCATTACCAGCGATATCCGGCCAATTGCGGACTTCGGCTACATGATGACGGTGAGCCTGCTGGTGGTGTATGTGGTGGTCTTCTCGCTCGTGCCCGCCATGATGGCTCTCATGCCCAAGCGCGAGCCCCGCCTGAAAACCGATGACCGGCTGGGTTTCACCGAGCGGCTTGCGGTATTCACCGACCGCCACGGAATTTTCGTGCTGGTGGCATCACTGCTGATTGGCGCCGCCGGTGCGGTGGGAATCACGCGACTGGAGGTCGAAAACAGCTTCATCAGCTATTTCAAGGACGACACGGAAATCTACCGTGGCTTGCGCAAGGTCGACGAGACCCTGGGTGGCACCACCCCGCTTGAAGTGGTCCTCAAATTCCCACCTCCGGTGGAGGACGCACCCGCGGAGGGCGAGTTGGGCGACCTGTTTGATGAGGTGGAGCCTGCGCCCAAGTCCGACTACTGGTTCACCCCCGAGAAGGTGGAACGCATCAAGCTCGTGCATGACTACCTGGAAAGCCTGCCAGGTGTGGGCAAGGTCACGTCGCTCGCCTCGCTGGTGCGCGTGGCTGAAGATTTGAACAAGGGTCGCGAATTCGATCCCTTCGAGCTCAATGTCATCTACAAGCGGATTCCCGGTGACCTCAAGCACGAGATGCTGTCGCCTTACGTGTCCATCGATGACGACCAGGCGCGCATCTCGCTGCGCATTCTGGATTCCACCCCCGACCTGCGCCGCCACGCATTGCTGGCACAGATACGTACCGGTCTCGAGACGGATCTGGGCCTCAAGCCGGATGAATTTGAAGTTGCGGGACTGATGGTGCTCTACAACAACATGCTGCAGAGCCTTTACTCCTCGCAGATCGAATCCGTCGGGGGTGCCATGCTCGGCGTGCTGCTCACACTCTGGTTCCTGTTCCGTAACCTGCGCGCAGCCATCGTCGGCGTGCTGCCCAATGCGCTGGCAGCCGCGTCCGTGCTCGGCTTCATGGGTTGGATGGGTGTGCCGCTCGACATGATGACCATCATGATCGCTGCCCTCACGATGGGTATAGCGGTGGAGGACTGCATCCACTACCTCTATCGTTACCAGCTGGAGTACGCGCAATTCAGGGATGGCGTGAAAACCATGTATCACTGCCACGGGAGCATCGGCAAGGCCGGGTTCTACACCACTTTGGTGGTGTGTTTCGGATTCTCGATCCTGATGCTCTCCAACTTCATCCCCAGCATACTGTTTGGATTATTGACCACGGTGGCCATGACCATCGCCATCCTGGCAGCGCTGACCTTGATGCCCAAGCTCCTGCTTTTGTGGCGGCCCTTTCACTGACCTCGGTCGGTGGCTCGCGGGCCCTGCTTGGCTGCGGATAGCATTTCCCACCGGTTGTTCTAGAATCGGGCACACCCAACGCGGAGCACTCTCATGAACTCACGTCTTTTCCCCAAGTTTCTGCATGGCCTTGCCGCTGCCGCCGCCATTGCCGTGCTACCCGTCGTCCACGCCGACGAAACCTGTTTCTCGCCTTACATGGCCAAGATCACGGGCCAGGAAGACTTCATGTACGTGTGGACCCTTGGTGTCCAAGGCATGGGTGATGAGCAGGACAAACTTGTTACCGTGGACGTGCGGCCGGGCAGCAAGACCTACGGCAAGATCATCCACAGCCTGTCTGTTGGCGGGCGCAATGAGGCCCACCACTCGGGATTCTCGGACGACCGTCGCTTCCTGTGGGCGGGCGGGCTGGATACCAGCACCATCTTCATCTTTGATGTCCATACCGACCCGGCACAGCCCAAGCTCGTGAAAACGCTCACCGATTTTGTGGTGGACACCAAGGGCGTCGTCGGTCCCCATACCTTCTACGCCCTGCCCGGGCGCATGCTGATCACAGGGCTGTCGAACAGCCAGGATCACGGTGGGCGCACCGGGATGGCCGAGTACACCAACGAGGGGGAGTTCATCACCTCGCACTGGATGCCGACCGACGACAACCTCCAGGGCGCGGTGAAGACCGGCAACATCGCGGATGGTTATGGTTACGACATACGCGCGATGCCCCGCCTGAACGTGATGTTCACTTCATCCTTCACCGGATGGAACAACTACATGATGGATCTTGGCAAGATGATGGCCGATCCGGAGACGATGAAGCGCTTCGGCAACTCGGTGGTGATGTGGGACCTGCATACGCGCAAGCCGCTCAAGATTTTCGATGTTCCCGGCGCGCCGCTGGAGATCCGCTGCGCGTGGGATGAGAAGCATGACTACTGCTTCACCACCACGGCATTGACTTCGAAAATCTTCCTGATCCATCGGGATGAGAAGGGTGATTGGCAGTCGAAGCCCGTGGCCGATATCGGCGATGCCAGCAAGATTCCACTGCCCGTGGATATTTCCATTTCCGCGGATGACACGCGACTCTGGGTCAACACTTGGAACGATGGCATGGCACGACTCTTCGACATCAGCGATCCCCACGCGCCGAAGGAAATCTACAGCCTGAAGATTGGCGAACAGGTCAACATGGTATCCCAGAGCTGGGACGGCAAGCGGGTTTACTTCACCTCATCGCTCCTCGCGAGCTGGGACAAGAAGACCGGTCCCGAAGGCGATCTGCAATATCTCAAGGCCTACGATTGGGATGGCAAGGCGCTCAAGCCCACGTTCAGCATCAACTTCGTGGCTGAGAAGCTGGGTCGCCCCCACCAGATGACTGCCGGGGCTTATGCGCTTTTCGGCCTGGCGCCCCAGGAAAACGCTCCCGCCTTCGCCGGTCAACCCTGACCTTGCTCTGGTCCCCATGACCCGGGAAAGCTCGCGGGGCATCCGCCCCGCGGGGCTGCGCAAGAACTCCTGGCTCCTGCTGGTTATTGCCACGAGCCTGCCCAGCGCAGGCGCCCTCCTGTTCCCCGCGGCGGGAGCCACAGAGGCCGGACATGAGCATCATGCCCCGGCGGCACGCGCGGTCCCTGCTCCGGGTTACGGGGAATTGATCCACCCCGGGCCAGAGCCCGCCACCTATTCCCTCCCCGCCGTGCGCAAGGCACCCGACGGGGAGGTGTTGCTGTCATCCGGGGAGGCGACCCGCCTGCATGAGGTCATAGCCGGCCGTCTGGTCGTGCTCGGTTTCATCTTCACCAACTGTTCGGATCCGGCGGGCTGCCCTCTTGCGTCATTCGTGATGCGCCAGCTGGGGCGGCGTGCTGCCGCAGATCCCATGCTGAATGGCAAGCTGCGGCTGGTGAGCCTGAGTTTTGATCCGGCGCGTGACAATCCGGCCAGAATGCGGGCGTATGGCGAAAGCGTGCGCGCAGGGGATCTCGACTGGCAGTTCCTCACCACCAGCGGCGAATCGACACTCGCCCCGGTCCTGAAGGCCTACGGACAATCGGTGATCAAGGATCCCTCCGGTGGAAGCTACTCGCACCAGTTACGGGTATTCCTGATCGATTCGGACGGAAACATCCGGAATGAATACAGCACCTCGTTCCTGCATGCGGATACGGTGCTCGCTGATCTGAAAACACTGGTTCAGCCGGCGTCTGCTCCGCCCGCAGTGAGGTCGTCGGACCTACCGGCGTCAGTGGCGGCGGGGGACGACAAGACCGGCTACGAAACGCCTGACTACCGCACCCGCTCGCGTGCCCTTGCCGCACGCAGTGGCAAGGGCCTGAACCTGGGGCAGCTCATCAGGACTCCACCTCTTGGCCTGCCGCCCATTGGACTCGCGGCCGCGGATCTTCCCAGTGATGAGCAGATCGCGTTGGGGCGGCGCCTGTTTCAGGAGCGACGCCTCTCCCACAACAACACCCTGAGCTGCGCGAGCTGTCATCTGCCGGATCAGGGATTCACAAACCAGGAGCTGCGTACCCCTGTCGGCATGGAGGGCCGCACGGTCAAGCGCAATGCACCTTCGCTCTACAACGTGGCCTACCTGCAACGCCTCTTCCATGATGCGCGCGAATACAGCCTGGAACACCAGATTTGGGCCCCGCTCTTGGCCGGCAACGAAATGGGCAATCCCTCCATCGGGTATGTGCTTGAGAAGCTTGCGGCCACAGGAGATTACCCCCAACGGTTCGCCCAGGCTTTTCCAGGGCGGGGACTCGATATGGAGACGCTGAGTCTCGCGCTTGCCGCCTATCAGCGTGGATTGTTATCCGGCAACAGTGCGTTTGATCGCTGGCGACATGGCGGCGAGAAGTCCGCGATGTCCGCGGCCGCCAAACGGGGTTTCGAACTGTTCTCCGGCAGGGCCGGATGCAGTGGCTGCCACAGCGTGGGAGAAGAGCACACGCTGTTCACCGACCAGCAGCTACACAATACGGGCGTGGGCTATGTGCGCTCGATGAGACGGGAGCAACCCGCGGAAGCCTTGGTGGGACCCGGCCATAACCTGCGGCTGGCGCCAGGGGTGGTTGATGCGTCGAGTGAGGCGCCCCCCAATGATCTCGGCCGCTATGAAGTCACCCTGCGGCCCGAGGACCGCTGGAAATTCCGCACGCCGACCCTGCGCAACATCACCCGCACAGCGCCCTACATGCACGATGGCTCCATGGCGTCGCTGGATGAGGTACTAAACTTCTATGCGGGCGGGGGTTTCCAAAATGACAGCCTTGATCCGGCCCTGCGGCCCTTCGAGATGAGCGCGGGAGACAAGACGGCCCTTCTGGCTTTTCTCGAGGCTCTCACCGGCGACAATGTCACGGCACTCACGCTGGACGCTTTTTCGCAGGCGATTGGGCACTGAGCTTGTGTTGGGCCTTTTCTCGCTCAGCCCTCAGACGTCGCAGCGACTCCGTGCTCAGCCGCGGCGTGGAGCCTCCGTAACGGCTGCGGTTTTCGCCTTAGCCGCTTCATCCGCGCACGTCATTTCCATCACCGAGGGATCGAGGCTGACTGTGAAAGGGGCCACCGTTTTAAGGGCGGAAAGCCCAAGAATGTCCTTCTCTGCCCCGGGAATGGCCACCGCTTCGAAATTGCGAATGACGCAGCCGGCGGACAATTTGAGCTCATTCACACGGTATACAGCAGCGCGTACGGTTGCATTGTTGGCCATCACGGCCCGCAGGTGACGCACTTTCACCAATGCCGACTGGGCCTCCAGCTCGCGGCGGGTGGAGTCGGATAGCACCACATAGGCCGAACCGGTATCCAGCAGGAATTCAGTCTTCACGCCCTTGCCCATCTCGCCCTGCATGTGCAGGGTGCCCACGTCGTTGCTGGTGAGGCCTACACTCGTCATGCCTTCAGTAGCTGCCGTCAGGCTGGAAAATCCAAGCATCAGTCCCGCGCTCATCTTGAGGAGTTTCATGGCAGCACCCTCGGGTGAACATCTGATGCAGTGGCTTATGCATTAGGGATGCCAAGATCGCGGCAAAAAGAAACACTCGCAAAAACAGCAGGTTGAAATTTCAACGAAAAAATCTTCCCGAAAAATTGAACCAAATTGGTAAGCCCGCAGTCGTACCTGCACAGTTCGCGTGCAAAACGAGGGATGCGCGGGCTGACGAAGGCCCCGAATGAACGGGGCCGGACCAAGTTGATATCCAATCAGAGTCATTAAGGAGACCGACATGCGCAAAACCTCTCTCATCATGCCCGCCGCCCTTGCCGCCATTGCACTGGGATTCGGCAGCCAGACCATCGCCGCCGATGGCACGGTTACCGCTGAACAGGAGCAGGCCATGCAGCAGGCAACCCGCGCCCCGCACAAGGTGGCGAACCGCTACCACAACCGCTACGGTGCCGAGGAGAAGGCCCAGTTCGCGCGCGTCGAGATCGCCCCTGACGCCGCCACGGGTCCGACCCGTCGCCCGCACAAGGGTGGCAATCAGTTCAGCGGAACCCGCTGAGCTTACCGACTGCCGGAGCCTGTGCCGGCAGTCATTCCGACTCGAAGCCTGCGGTCGGCGGTGTTCCTTGACCCCGCCCGCAGCCCACCATCGAGCTCCACCAGGGCGGTAAACCATCCTGCCCCGGGGTAATCACTGACCCACGCGATTGAGATTGGACCCATGTCGGCCTGCCGACCCTGCCGCCGTTCGCGCGCATCGATGCCGCTGGCCTTGCTGTTGGTCTGTACTCTCGGCCTCGTCCCGGAAACTCGCGCGGATGAGCTTCAAGCCTGGTATCAGAGCACGGTATTCAAACGTCTGAACGAACGCTGGAGCGTGGGCAACTATCTGGATTTGCGCGCGACAGACGGGGTTGGTCCGCTCGCCCTCGGCATGGTGAGTCCCCGGGTGAGGTACGATTTTTCCCCCAACTGGGCCGGCGAAGTCCACGCCACCTGGCTCAGGGCGCGCTCCGCAAGCAGTTCCACCAAGACTTCCTTCGAACGGCTGGAGCTGGAACTGAACCCGCGTTACGGCATGGGTGAGGGTTTCACTTTTTCTGCCCGCAACAGGTTGGAGCTGCGTTGGGCTGACAGCTTGCCGGGCACCAATGAGCGACTTCGGATACGCCCGCAACTGGAATGGGCCACGCCTTGGGCTGGCCCGGTGGCGGCCGTTTTTGCCAACAACGAGATCTTCTACGACTTCGACCAGGGACTCGTGACCGAAAACCGGCTGATTCCCTTCGGTCTGGCGTTCAGGCCGGCACCGTCAACCGACCTTCGCCTCTATCACCTTTGGCGCCACACACGGGCCGCCACCCGGTGGTACGACTTCCATGCGATAGGCTTCGCGGCCAATTTCAATTTCTGAATCCGACACAGTTCTGGCGCGGGGTGCCGGAGGCTCGCCCGGGCAGTCCGGACGAGCATTCCGACGGTCAAGGCAGATCAGTCAATGATCGCGGGTGCCTGATGCTGGCAGGCATTGAGAACCGGCATCGGCACTGACGTGAAGGCATCGAGACTGAAGGGCTCGAAGGCCTGACTTGTCGGGTTGTACTGGGTGATCCGTCCTTCGGCAATGTCGTAGTACCAGCCGTATATCTTCACATCCCCGCTGGCGATACCCGCAGCCACGCACGGGTGCGTGCTCAGATTGTTCATCTGTACAAGGATATTTTCTTCCACCGCAGCGACCAGACGCGCCGCGCCGGTGAGGTGGGGGTATTTGCGCTCCACGATGTAACGCGTCGCCTCGGCGTGTGAAAGCCAGGAATGCACCGCCCGCAGCGAGGTGAGGCTCTCCGGTTTGAGCATGGCATCCATCGCACCGCAGCCGGAGTGCCCACAGATGATGATGTGCTTCACACCAAGCACGGCCACGGAGTACTCGATGGTTGCAATCTCACCGCCGACCATCGTGTTGCTGAAGGGCGGTACCAAGTTGCCAGCATTGCGGATGGTGAAGAGCTCGCCGGGCTCGGTCCGGGTGATGTGGTTGGGCATCACGCGCGAATCGGCGCAGGTGATGAACAAGGCCTTGGGTCGTTGCGGCTTGGTGGCCAGATGCTGGAAGTATTCACGCTCGCGTGGATAGTCTTCGGTCTGAAACTAGAGCACGCCTTGCAGGATGGATTCCATGTGGTTCGTTTCCTCTGGGATGGCTGGTGTTGATGCGCTTGCGGTGTCTCAGGGTCA
>Ga0194123_10007541_pt1 | contig 10796 bp, 12 predicted proteins | sample TA2MahsurfametaG_5_FD_155479 | JGI IMG/M metagenome (GOLD analysis project Ga0194123, IMG submission 155479) | Freshwater microbial communities from Lake Tanganyika, Tanzania - TA2015023 Mahale A surface | ecosystem: Environmental > Aquatic > Freshwater > Lake | place: Tanzania: Lake Tanganyika... | reverse complement strand
ATCTAGTTACAGAGCTTATTTTTACCGAATTTTCAGTTAGACGCTGGGATCCTAATCGAAAAAATGTAGCTAATTATATTGAGACTCAACCAAAAAAAGCGCCTGTGCAAGAAGCAATATCTTATGTGTTAAATTCCTATAGAGCGCACAACTACTCTCACTACAATGATATAAGAAGGATTTTACGAGATGATATCCATTTATACGGTAATTCTTACCAAGAAGACTTGGCCAACATGCAAAAAGCTAATGAAATCTTGTAAATGCTTTTGAGATGGTCTATCTACGTAGGGATTAAGAGTTCTTAATCCCTACGATTTTTTCAAATTAAACATTTCCATAAATTGCATCATTTTTAATTAAAAATTACGAGATGACAAATATAATAGTTTTAGATTAAAATATGGATCAATTATTGAAATCAAAAAGAGTTAAAAAATAATGATTGGATCAGATCTTTCTCATCATCTACCTAGTATCTTAGAAGCGTATGAATGGGGACAGACAATAAGATTGAGTGCATACCCTGATTTTTATTCTAATTTTTTAGAAACAAATGACGCAATAATTAGACCTGCGAACGAAAAAAGCTGCTGGGAGAGTTTTATAGAAGGTTTTCAAGCTTTTTTTGCGGCGATTTTTGCTTGCTTATGCTGCGATTATCGAACTGAGCTAGAACGCACTCAAGATTTTCTTTTAGATCGTACACATACAATGTCCGCAGTAATTCAAAAACTTTGCGATCTATCAGCATACATTAACACAAACATAAACAAACTTCCAATAGAAGAGGTCGCTTCAGCAAATGCCTTAATCATCAATACGTTGGAAAGCCGCTGCCGGCATTACGAAGCTCATGACAAAGATGAAATCCATCTAGCGCTCGCTACTTCTTTAGATATTGACGCTCTAGCTTGTAATGAGCACCTGAACGTGAGAGAGCCTAAAATTATCCCTCAAAGCTTGACAGTTCAAAGTACTCTTGAACAGCTTGTGCTTAAAGACTTAAGATTAAGAAGACACTCTTATAACTTACTAGATGCTAAGGCTTATATAGATTTCTATCCTAAAGCAAAGCTAGTGCAACAAGCGATAGCCTATATCCTAAAATCTTATCAAATTCATGAGATGGGCTACCACATAAACATAAGAACTATTTTAAGAAATGATGCCTACACAGAGCAAAATTCTTACCAAGAAGATTTAGCTAACATGCCAAAAGCTAGTGCTAATTCTTATGAATACTTTTAAGAAATTTCTAGCACAAGGGGATGAGTCTTTGAATCCATCCCCTCGATATTTTAAAGCTCTTCGAGAACGATTTATTCTTTTTTATTCAAGACAACAGAATGCTTGAGCTCTCTTTCTGAATAAGACTTTTTAGAAGCGTGCTATGTTTTAGATTTTATGCATACTTTTTTTCGGGATTGATTGAGAACGTATTGGTTTACCCCCCTCTTTTTCCTATTTTAATTTAAAACATAAAATTAGATTGAAAACTTTTAATATCTTTTTAGTTGATTTTACATAAATTAAGTGTTAAATTATTAATCGTTAACATATTGTAATAAGTTTTTTTAAATGGCTAATACACCAAATGTTCTTCAATATAATATTTTTCAATGCTATGAATTTGGAACAAATGCGCGATTTTTGTTATCCGAAGAATTACGAGATCAAGATCTACTTTTAGAAGAGATTGATACGCTAGATCTTGATTGTTGGGAAAATTTTGTACAATCGTTTAAAGATTTTTTTCAAATGATCTTTGATTGCCTTTGTTCTCTTTTTTTGCAAAAAGATGCTATTGATCTGATTGCTGATGAACTTTCTACACGTCAAATTTCTTTAGAAGGTGTAATTGACAAGCTTTTAGAGCTATCAGATTATTTACAAAACCACATCCATGAAATCACTAATAACCAAGCTAGAAAAGCAAACAATCTAATCGCAAGCACTTTAGAAGATAGATGCCGTCAATATACTGTAAGTGATTTAGAAGAGATCAGAAGAAAAAAAGCCGATGCAGGCATTCATGAAGAAAATACTACTTTTATCTTAAATCCTAGTATCTTACCTTCTGATTATAGTGCTCATCAAACAATACAAAGGCTTGTATCTATAAGAGCTAACAAAAAAAATATCCAGATTTCTTTAGTAGATGCTCCTAATTTTATAGAAAAAAACCCAAAATGTGTGTTCATAAGACAAGCTCAAGACTACATTTTACGATCGTACAAAATACACGAAATCAGCCATTACAAAGATGCATTAGCTTCAACATTAGCTTCTCGTATAAGTCCTGATTCAGAAAGTTGTATGCAAGAAGATTGCGTTAGAATAGAGCGGGGCCGCGCTGCATATAGAAGGGTTTTAGAAAAAAATCAAAACGCTGCTAAAAAATAGATTTAATTTTTCTATCCCCTTTCATGCTTCTTTAAATAAGGCTTTTGCTATACTTTTTGCATGGATAAAAGCCTTTATATTCACTACCCGTTTTGTAGAAAAAAATGTCCTTATTGCCATTTTTTTGTCCTTAAGTATGGTCAAGAAGAAGAAAAAAGATGGATAGACGCTCTACTAAAAGAGTGGGATCTTCGTAAATCCTTTTTTGAAAGCTCCTCTTTAGTTTCTTGCTATTTTGGAGGGGGTACACCCTTTTTGCTCAGTACAAATTATTTTGAGAGCATACTATCTCGCTTGCCGTCTGGGATCGAAATCACCGTAGAAATGAACCCAGAAGATCTTTCAGAAGAAAAACTTAAAGAGCTTCGCTGTCTCGGGATCAATAGAATTAGCATAGGCGTACAATCTTTTGATGATCACCTACTACAGATACTTGGTAGAAATCACAGCGCAAAAAGAGCCGTAGAATCGATTGAAGCAGCTTCAGCTGCAGGATTTGAAAATATCACTATCGATTTGATGTACGATATTCCTCATCAAAAACCTTCCATGTTTGCCCAAAGTCTCAATATCGCTAAAGCTCTTCCGATTACCCACCTCTCTTTGTACAATCTCACCATCGAGCCCCACACCGCTTTTCATAGAAAAAAAACGCAGCTGCAAAAAAAACTCCCCTCCGATGAAGAAAGTCTAAAAATGCTTCAAGAAGCCATATCCCATTTTGATCAAGATCCATGGGAGCGCTACGAGATTTCCGCTTTTGCTAAAAAGGGATACCGCTCATTGCATAACTTAGGCTATTGGCAAGGCAGAGAGTTTCTTGGACTTGGTCCTTCTGCTTTTAGTTATCTAAATGGCAGCAGAATCCAAAACATGTGCAATTTTCCCCTTTATGAAAAAGCTCTCTATGAAAATCGTCTACCGATAGGTTTTACAGAAACTCTACCCCCGCAAGGAGCATTCTCTGAATTGATCGCTGTAGGGATTCGCGTTAAAGAAGGGGTTTTAATCGAAAACCCTTCTAGAGAATTTGAAGAGAAGCTATCGCTTCTAATCAATAAGGGGCTGATTGAAAAAGATGTCACCTATAAGCTTACAGAAAAAGGGCGTCTTTTTTATGACGAAGTGGCTATGGAGCTGATTGACTGAGAAATTGGCTGAGTCTTGCTATCACAAAATCGATAGCAGCTTCACTATGTCTACTTGCTGGAATAATGATATCGGCATATTTTTTACTTGGTTCGACAAACATCTCGTGCATCGGTTTAACCGTATCGATGTACTGATTTTGCACTTCTTCTAAGCTTCTTCCTCTTTCTTGTATATCTCGAATCGCTCTACGCAAAATTCTCTCATCGCTATCTGTATCGACATAAATTTTCAAATCAAACAGATCTCTAACTTCTTCTACGGCAAAAAGCAAGATCCCTTCGACAAGAACTATCTTAGAGGGCTCAATGAGCTCGACATCTTCAATTCTTGTATGGTGGCAAAAATCATAGATAGGGATGTGGACTGGCATTTGCTTTTTGAGCATCAAAATATGGCTTTTTAAAAGCGAAAATTCAAGCGCATCAGGATGATCAAAATTGACCTTTGCTCTATCCTCTAAGCTTAAATGGGATAAATCTCGATAATACGCGTCTTGACTGATTAAGATCGCTTCAGGAAAGCGCTCATGGATTTTCTTTGCTAATGTGGTTTTTCCAGAGCCGGTCCCCCCAGCTATAGCCACAAACAATGTGGATGAAGCATAGATAGACTTAAGCCAAAACGTAAATAAGGCAATTTTTTTTATCATTCTTTAAATGCTAAATAAACAGTATTTAAACTGCAATAAATATATTTAAATAGTTTATAATTAATGCCATTAGAACAAATCAATCAATCTTAACCCTCGTTAAGGATTTAAATAATAAAGTTTGATATTTAATTAAACTTTATTATATAATATTAAGAGTTAATAAAAATAAATTAGGTTTTTTTATGAATAATATCATAGGCAATAGTGTTGGTTATGTAGCAAAAGCGCATGGAGCAGCTTGCAATTTTGTTACTTGCAATCCTGCAAGGGGGATGGAGTTTGTTAAAGCCTCTCCTCAGTCGGCTACCATTATGTTTGTAAATAATGTGGATTATCAAACAGCAAAACAGATCAAGCACGTAGAAGGGCCAATCAAAGAACCATTTAATAGCTCTATGAAAAGAGTACGCGATATCATTATCGAAGCACTTCCAAATCGTTAAAGATTGTCGAAAAGCGAGCGGCCGATTTTTTAGCCCTTATAAAATCGGCTCTCTCGCCCTTTTTTTAGATCAAAACAAAAGCAATTCTGAGCTTGATAGCTTCAATTTTTTTAGTTCTTTTTCTACTATACATTTAAGTAAGGACCATCTTTTTCCATCGAGCTGCTTTTTGAGCTCATCTGATATGTGTCCGTTGATTATTTGTGTTATGAAACGATTATCCCAATTTTTTGATGCACTGCGATAGATTGCTATGGATAAAGAGGTACAAAAAGCTTTCTCTTTAGGAAGATCTAAGTAGCTAATAAATGGCATGTCTACGAGATAAATAGCGAGCTTTTTTTCCCCTTGTTGATAAATGGATCTACCCATTTGTTGAAATAATAGCCGATCTTCCTTAGGGATATGAGAAGAAAGAATCAAATGGGCTGTGTCGTGGAGCATGATTTCTAAAGGGTGGATCGCTTTTTGACCATGCACTGCGCTTGGGATGAAAAACCTTGAATTGGGTATACTCAAAGGTCTTACATCAAAACACCAGTCTTGGAAATGGGTGCTATACCCAAAACAGCTGCTAATCTCTTGAACATTATCAAAAAATTGGCATTGCAAGAGCTTGTGCATACTTAAAGGCATTAAGTGGATGATCGATTCATGATCATAACAGGCGCCTCTAAGAACAAAATCGTTAAAGGGTTTCATCGTTGATTTCTGATGAAAGCTGATTTTAAAAATGAGCCTTTCTACAGGGCTTGGAAGTTTTAAAAGCTCTTCGTACCCTTCATTTTTTAAGCTTCCTCTGCACATAAGAGAAAATAATTCTTTTCCTCTTGCTGAATCAAGATCGACTATCTCGATATTTGATACTAAGGGATCTAGAGGAAAAATGGCTGATAAAAGAGCATAAGAGGTGATCTGCTCTTTAGTAAGATCACTAAGCAGAGCATAATCAAACCAATCTTTTTGCCAAAAAAATGGATGATGTTGATCAAACGGTGGAAAGGGATCTATTTTTTTGGCAACTCGATCAAAAAGCTTGAGATCTTTACGGAGAAATAACGTAGACTGCAGGTCGTTTTTGGACATTGATGGTTTTTTTTCTCCAATCACTGACAGTATATCTATGGACTTCTTGATTTTGTCCTGTCAAATCAAGAGCTACACATAGTGTTACACTTGGCTTCAATATTGTGAGTAATTTTTCAAGAGTCTGTTCGTTTCTATAAGGTGTTTCAATGAACACATGGCTAGAAATTTTAGGGCTCATCATTGTTTGTATATCACTTAAATGCCTTGGGAAATATCCGTAAAATGTGAAAGAAGCGGCGTTCATACCCGATAACATGAGGGCTAATATGACAGAACTTGGACCTATGTGAGCCATAACTTCTATACCCAAATCTTTCGCAAGTTTTACTAATTTGTAACCTGGATCTGCAATACAAGGAAGTCCTGCATCAGAGAGATAGGCGAAATTTTTAGATTTCTCTAAAAGCTCGCTGATTTCTTTATCTGTTGTATGTTCATTGTATTCTTTCATCGGCAATGAAAGAAGTCTTTTATACAATTCAGGATCTGAAGCCAAAAGGCGTTTTAGATACGCTCTTGCTTCTTTTGGCGTCTCAACAATCAGCACATCTAAAGTGGGAAAGACTTCGTAAATAGAGGGTGGAAAAATCTTTTTTGCATCAGTATCTTCAGCAAGAAAATTAGGTAATAGATGGAGCATAAGACCTTTTTTGTTGGAAATAGAAAATGAGTAGATCGAGAGCTTTTTTGGGATCTAGATAGGTTTTTGCGTCAACTTCGAGCTCAAAAAGATAGATGAGTGCTTCTTTAAAAAATGGCAAACCAAGCTCTTTTGCTGTTTTGACATAATCAGGAAACCGGTTTTTGTTGATCTTAGGAAAATCTTCTACACCTGGATTTTTTCTACTAAGAATCTTCATTCCTAGTTGAATCTGGTAACGAACAGCTCCTAAAAAAGAGAGCCAATCGTTATCATCTATATGAACAATTTGTTTAGACCAAACGAGTTTTTCTGCCAGATCCCACATCCTTTCTTCAGGATCAGAAGGCAAAATGGTCTGTAAATCTTGCAAAGTCAAACACTCTTTTTTACCAGAAAAGACTATGCAGCGATCTAAAGTAGAAAATAACAGCTTTAGATTGAGCTGACAGACGGTAATGAGTCTTTCAACTAGCACAGGCTCTAAAACCTTAGAGGACCTTTTCGCATAAGCATACAGTTCAGAGACGATTCTCTCCTTGCGGTGCCAGGGTTTTTCTTCTGTTAAATCAAGTGATATTAACTCTTTTTTTAGATCTGTATACAAAGAGGCGATTTTCCCCTTAGCGCTACTGCTAGCAAGGATATAAAATGAGTCTTTTTCCCCTTTTTCAATCACTTTTTTAATTAGATCGAGGGCCTGCTGGTCTAAATCTTCTAAATTGTCAAAAACAAAGAGCGTTCCTTGATGAAACAGGGAATTAGAAGAGAGTTTCTCACTTAGATCTCTTATGCTGTGGCGCTCTTTATCGTAACTCCACATATCCAGTGAAGGGAAAAAATGGGTCAATCTCTTAACGAGATTTTCTATCATGAAATCTCTTTCATCTTTTACCGGAATGGAAAACAAAAAGGCCTGAGAGACATGATCAGGAAACGATTTTTTGATGTGATTTTCAAAAGAGCTAAGATCTTTGTACTTCATGAATCCATTTTGCCAGCGCTATTTATAGAACTCAAGGGTTATGCTTTTTATGAAAAAAATATCTGCTATTTTCTTGTGGAAGGGGTCAAAAAAAGTAAAAAGTGACTTCTAGAAACTCCTAGTGCAACCAGATTTTTCTACTTTTTTCAATACATGGATAGAGCGCTCAAGTGGACGTTAAAAGGGTCTATCGGCTACAATGGGTCTTCTTTAAGGAGATTGTAACATGCTAAAAATGGATTTAAAAGGGAAAAGGGCTTTTGTTGCAGGGGTCGCTGATGACAATGGATATGGATTTGCTATAGCAAAAGCGCTCTGTGAAGCTGGTGCTGAAGTAATTGTGGGAACATGGACACCGGTACTAAAAATTTTCACTACCTCCTGGAAAAATGGGAAATTCGACGAATCTCGCAAGCTTTCAGATGGCACTTTGATGGAAATCGCTAAAGTTTATCCGCTAGACGCTGCTTTTGATCACTCTCAACACGTGCCAGAAGAGATCAAAAACAATAAACGCTACCAAGAGTGCGAGGGGTATACAATCTCAGAGGTTGCCGATTGTGTTAAAAATGATTTTGGCTCTATCGATATTCTTGTCCATTCTCTTGCTAATGGTCCTGAGGTAAAAAATCCTCTGCTAGAAACCAGTAGAGAAGGATATTTAGCTGCGATCAGCAACTCTTCTTATTCATTTGTCAGTCTTGTTAAACATTTTGGACCGCTTATGCCTCAAGGCGGCGCTGTTCTCAATTTGACCTACGCTGCGTCTAACCACGTAGTTCCAGGTTACGGCGGAGGAATGAGCTCAGCAAAAGCTGCGCTTGAAAGCGACACAAAAATGCTTGCTTTTGAAGCGGGAAGAAAGTGGGGAATACGTATCAATTCGATTTCTGCCGGGCCATTACGTTCAAGAGCTGCTAAAGCAATTGGCTTTATTGATGACATGATCAACTACTCTAAAGCTAATGCTCCTTTAGCAAAAGATTTAGATGCTGAAGAAGTTGGGCAAGCGGCTTTATTTTTGCTATCGCCTATGGCTTCAGCGATCACAGGTGAGATCATGTTTGTAGACAATGGTCTTAACACTATGGGACTTGCTGTAGATAGCTTATCTTTGCAAAAAGCGTAAGGCTTTTTCAAATCCTTCAATCACTCCCCTTGTTACTGAGGGGGGTGCAATAATATCAGCGTATTGAAATAGCTCTTTATCTCCATTTTCCATGGCAATCGAGCAGTCTGCTTCTTGAAATAAAGAAAGATCATTCATTTGATCTCCTGCTGCAATCAAAGGTCCGCTAAATCCTTTTTTCTCAATTAAATACCGTACGATATCCCCTTTGTTAGCATTTTTGGTTGTAACTAAAAGGATGAATATCGACTTGTCTATTGTGTCTTGAATCGTGGATACGCTGAAACAGCCTTCTTCTTTGAGCAGGTACTCAATTTTTTTAAGATCTTCTTTTTTACCAAAATATTTCACTAGCGAGAACTTTGACGCTTCCACTTGATCCCAATGGTCAAGTTTTACCCATCCTTTTGTCACAAGATCTTTCAGTTTATCCATATACTGAACTGTTTGTTCTGAAAGAGTGTCGTGATTGCAATAAAAGCAAAAATCTCCGGCTTCGCTGCCTGCATAAGCTAAAAAACCGGGGTGAACTTTGGCGATTTTAAGAAGATCTGACCTTGGTATAAAGTTTTGCACTTCTATTTCTCCTTCAGGCATACGAAGAACCTCAGCGCCGTTTTGAACGATGAGATAATAAGGAAATAAGAAATGCTTTACTGCCCTTTTGGCAAAAGAAAACATCCTGCCAGTAACTAGGCATATGACAAAACCCTCTTCATGGAGCTTTTTTAAGTAAGAAGCTACTTCAATGGGTATTTCATCGTTTTCGTCTGTCAATGTGCCGTCGATGTCAGAAGCTATGATACCTTTCATAAGACTAAAATAGCTGGACGAGAAAAGAAAAAAAAGAGATAAGTTTTTTATATGAAGAAGTTTTGCTTATTTTGCCTATTTCTATGCTCTTTTGTTTTAGCAGAAGAACAAGAACCCACTTCCCCTACTTTAGACCCTCAGACGATCCAATCTGCTTCTGAAGAAAATGGATTGTCATGGGATGCTTCTGGCGAATACAAGATCGCATTCTTTCGCACCCTATTTATCATTATTGCCATAGGGGCTATAGCTTTGATCATCATCTACTACCTAAAAAAGCTCTCTACAGGTCGTCCTATGATGGTCAATAATTACAAAAACATCAAAATACTGGAAAGAAGACCGTTGAGTCCTCAGACAATTTTGTATCAAATAGAAGTTGGCACAAGGCAAATCATTGTAGCTGAATCTAAAGTTGAAATCAAAGTTTTGACAAGCTTTGATCCTCTTGAAAAAACGACTCCCTTAACCTAAGCTTTTAAAGATCCTTAGCAAGACGAATTCCTGTGCAATAAATAGAGGAAGAAGGATCTAAAGAGGCTCTAAATGTCGGTCTAAAATAGCTTTCTTGCGTAAGACAAGATCCTCCCCTTAAGACCTTATGAGCAGGATTGAATTGATTTTTAGCGCTAAGGATTTCCTCTTTTTCTTCTTTAAATCCAGGATAATGAGAATAAGGGCTGCATGTCCACTCCCATACATCACCAAACAATTGCAATACACTTGATTTAGCGGAACTTAAATCAGCATTCTTTAAAGCAATAGGCTGCAAAATATGGGATTTAAAAAAATTGCCAAGTTTTTGATCTTGAGCTGCAACTTCCCATTCCATTTCTGTTGCTAGTCTAGCTCCTATCCATTTAGCATAGGCTGCTGCTTCAAAATAATTTACATGGGAGACAGGCTCATTTTCTATCAGCGGATGGAGTCCTCTAAAAGTAAAATTTAGCCATTCACCCCCTTCATTGATAAAATATGCTGGAGCCAGTTTTTTGTTTTTTTGTAAAAATTCCCAGCCTTCTTCTGACCATAGCTCTTTTTTATTGTATCCCCCATCATCGATGAATTCGAGAAACTCCTTATTTGTCACAAGTCTATTGGCAAGCGAGAAAGGATGAAGGTAGACGATGTGTCTAGGCTTTTCGTTAACGAATGCAAAACTTTCATCATCAGCTCCTATATTGAAAAGCCCCGGAGAAAAAGAGACCCAATTTATCGGTCCTAAAGGAGCGGGCTCAATCTGAAAAGAAGGCTCTGACTTTTCGTAAGAAGGTAACAAGGGGTTAATATAGAAGTGATGCTTAGTATAGGATAAGAGTTTTTCTTGGATTTCTGTCTCATAATGAAGCCCGATTTCAATTACGCGCTGAACTTCATACAAATCTTGATGGCCAAGACGGTGAAAAAGTAGATCTTCTATAGCTGCATCCACATATGTTCTATAGGCTAATAGATCTTCTACAGAAGGTCTAGAAAAGATCTTTTGC
>Ga0194123_10007536_pt1 | contig 10800 bp, 12 predicted proteins | sample TA2MahsurfametaG_5_FD_155479 | JGI IMG/M metagenome (GOLD analysis project Ga0194123, IMG submission 155479) | Freshwater microbial communities from Lake Tanganyika, Tanzania - TA2015023 Mahale A surface | ecosystem: Environmental > Aquatic > Freshwater > Lake | place: Tanzania: Lake Tanganyika... | reverse complement strand
GAACATACCATAGGTAATGACTGGCCTTACAGAGGCACGCAGATTCGTAACCCACAGCGATGCGTCTTTACCGATGGCGATGTCGTGTGCATACAGTGCTTCTCGTTCCTGCACCGCTGTCTGCATTGCTATCTGATCTGTCCTGATCTCTTCTATGCGAGCCTGTGCTACAAAGCCACGCTCCAGCATCTGCAGTTCACGTTCAGTCTGCATCCGTGCTAGTTCAAGTTCATGAGCCTTATCTGACCTGTCTTGAAAGAACTCAAGGATCTTGGGCATACCGCCCATAAGGAAAGAGATTAGTGTAGATAATAGTGTAATCATTACATCAGCCCCATCATTTTAAAGATTCCGTACACCACCGTTGATGCCACTAGCAGCCATAGCATCTCTCGTCTGGTTTCCATGCGTTTGCGATACATCTCATCAGTTAGTTCTAGGTGTTGTTTACGCATCTGCGTTATCAGTGACTTGACTTCGGACACAGCAGAGAGACCATACTCCTGCTCAATCTGTTTATACATCTCTGATTCTGCGTCACGAATCTGCCTAATGATCTTGTATTCTTCATAGGCATTGACGAACATCATGTCACCACGGCGTTCAATCTGTTGTTGCTTACGCTTCCAGGCAACACGAGCCTTTGCTTCCTCGTCTAAGAAAGCATTTACTTCTTTTGCTGTTTCCTTGATCTCACGGCCTACAGCAACGGCTTCTTTGATGCCTCCTAGCGCAGCCCTAGCGGTTGCGGCTGGATCGGACATTATTGGCCTAGTTCTTTTTCTAGTCTAGTTAGTTCTTCTTGTTCTGCAGCAGACAAACCAGGACCAGCAGTCCCTGCAGTTGGAGTAGGGGGTTGTGTTAAGTCTTCAGGTGTAATTCCTACCTTTTCAAAAGCCTGAGATGCTTTTAAGAAAAGATTCTTACCGATAGGTAATCCAGACTCTTGTGCTTTAATTATACCTAAAGCAGCATTAGTTGCTTCTGGGTTTGTGGCCGCTTTGGCCCAAAAGCGAGGACCAAGAAGAATTGTACCTCCAACCAATGCTGTTTTTACAGGATTATCTGCAGCAAGATTTCTTGCCTCATCACTTAACACTAAAGAACCTAACGACAATAGAGCACCAGTGGCTTGAGCCTGTTGAGCAGCAAAGAATAAAGGAGCACTTGCGCTTGGTTTAACTTCAGACAAACGAGCGGCTTCTAACAAAGTTGTAACTCTTTTTTGTTGTTCTTTTGAAAGCACAGCCTCAAATGTTCTCCGCAGTGTTTCATCATTTTTAATCTTGTCGCCTAGTTTTGCAAAAGAACCTTCTGATTTAAGCAAATTTTCTAAGTAACCACGGCGAACAGACTCTATTGTTTGTTGTACGTTTAAATTTGGTTTTAATGTTTTTGCTCTTGATAAAGCAGCAGTTGCTTCATTCCAAGCAGTTACATTACCATTTTTAAATATATTCTTACCAACAAATTCTGGGTCTACATTAAGAAGTTTAGCAGCAGTATCGTTATAAAGGTCTTGAATACCTTCACGATAGAATTTGGAATAAAATTTATATTGATCTGCTAATGTATTAGCAGTATCGTCTGGTAAACGTCCTTGAAATGGAATAGCAGTGCCAGCAAACTTAGAGCCAGCCTGATCCATTGATTTTTCTATATTTGATACAATTCTTGTTAATTGTGCTACTGTTTTTGAATCAGGTTCTGCTTGATTTCTTTTTAGATCTCTAAGAGTAGTTTTTAATGAAGATGAAATATCATGTGCAGTTACAAAATCAATCTTATTTGGAAGATTAGCAAAACTCTCTAAATAACCACGTTCTTTTGGAGATAAAGTTAATCCTTTTGTTTCTTCACCACGAGCCAATAATGATTGAGCGTCTTTTTTTAGAACAGAAATGTCTACAGGCTCTCTTGCAATTTTTGGAGATGCTTGTAGAGCCTCATAAAAAGGCCTAGTAATGCTTTTTAGAGCATCGTCACCTTCGTTAATGGCTGTTGCAAACTCTTTACCTGTTTGTAAACTATCATAAACTCTTGTAGAAACTTCATCAAGAATTTTATTTTTAGCAGCCATAACAGCCTGCTCTGACTTTTTCTCTGCGGCTTCAAACACAGGCCTACCAGTAAAAGAACCACGAGCAACAGATTCTTTAAATCCTGCCCAAGGATCTTCTGTGGCCTGAAATGGTGTAAGAGTAGCGCCTTCTTGCTGCAATAAACGCTGTGCAGCAGTCGTTGCTTCTACTGGTGCTTCGCCAGGAAAGTATTTAGCAATTTGATCTTTTGCTATTCTATATGTTTTACCAGCAGCAGAGAAAATTAAGTTTCCAGCGGCATCATAAATTGCTTGCTCAATCCCTCCCCTAACCACAGCCAATGGAGAAGGCCTACCAGTAATTACTTGTTGTGCTGTTTCCCCCGCAGCGCCACCAATACCAGCGCCGATCATACTACGAACACCAGCCGCTCCTAATCCATAACCAGCACGAGCACCTATAGGGGTTCTGGTTGCTAACGCTCCGGCCACCCCTCCAGCCATGCCTCCAAGTTCAGGAAGTGTTTCTATTGCTGCTTGTCCAAGTTGTTTTAAAAAACCAGGCTGTTGTCTGTTATCTAACATTACAGAGCCAGCAAGTTCTGACTCTAATTGTGCGAGTTCCTGCTCTTCTTGAGGTGTCAAAGTCATTACTGTGCTCCAGGTTGTCCGGCTTGTCTAGCACGAAGTTCTTGTAATCTACGAAGTTTTGCTGCTCGATCAGTGAATTGTTGTTCGGCTAGGCTTTGTGCTTCTTTACGCTTAGAGACAAAGTTATATTTATTAAGATCTCCACCACTAGCAATATAGTCCTGTGCTAATTGGTTTTCAATTTCAGATGAAAGAGCATCTTTTCTTAAGCGATCAACAACATTTCTTAATGTTTGAACAGTAAACCCAGGAGTTCCAATTGCTTCACGCAAAAACTGCAACTCTTTTTCAGATAAAGCACCAGGAAGCGTCTTAGCCTGTCCTTGTGCTAACTGTGCTAACAACTGTTTAAGTTGTTCTGTTTCAGAAGTTCCTGTAACCGTAACACCAAATGCTTGTGCAACCTGTGAAGCACGAAGTTTAACATCCGCACCAAAACCAGTAAACGCACTTGATAACACACGGTCAATAGCATTTGCTGTTTGATTTGTTTTTGTAGCCTGTAATGCGCCTGTTTCAATTGTTTCAAGTGTTCTTGCTTTTCCAGGCAGTGTTGCTTTTTCTGTTGCTGATGGTTTTGGAACACCTGCTTCTGCTTTTTCAAGTTTACGTTTTTGTAATAAAGCATTAACTTTTGCAGTTTGTTCTGCGGTATAGTCAGCAAGGCTAGGTTTAACACCAAAACCAAGTTCGTTAGCCACTTCAGCAAAATCAGCGGTTGTTTTAACCATTGGTTCAGGTTTTTCTTGTAATGCTTTTATACCAAGTGCTGTTTTTTGAAATGCTTCTGCCTGTGTAAGTTGCTGTTGTTGCGCTAATTTAGATGCCTCTTGCCGCATAGCCAACGCCATGCCACTAAACTGAGGCAATTGATTTAGATTGTTTGCAAGTTGCACAAGGCCTTCCGGCGTACCAAGATCAACCTGTTGTTGTGTCTGTTGAATAATACTGCTAAGAGCCTGTTGCGGTGTTTGCTGACCAAAGGCACCAGTAATATTCTGTTGCAACGAACCACCAGTGCGTCCAATCAATCCAGAAAACGCCTGCATAGGATCAGAAGCAACTGGTTGCTGTTGTCCCATTGATAGACCGAATAAAGATTGCATTACATTCGCCATATCTATTCCTTAGAAGAAAATACCATAGTCTTGATAGCCGTATTGTGGCCCAGTTCCTTGACCAAGCGGGGATGTTCCCCTAGTGCCGCCAAATAACTGACCAAGGTTTAAGTTACCAAGAACATTGCCAGTTTGTGTCGGTAGTCCAAACAAGCCTCTGGTAGCGCCACCAAGGCCAGCCAATGCCTCGCCTCTGGCTTGCAATCCTAGCTGTTCATAAGGTGCACGCATCCGCAGACCTTGTAGAGCAGATTCAGCCGCTAATAGTTGATTTCGGCTTGCAACGGCTCTTTCCTGCTGTCCCAAGGTAGCAGCAGCATTGAGTGCCGCTAAGGTTTGCTGATCGATTCCTTGCGCCCCTGAGACCAATCCTTGACCAAGGCCAGCCTGTCTAATGGCTTCTTCTGTACCAAATCGTTGTGCCTGTAGTGCCTGTTGACCACGAGCAGTCTCTTGTGCAGACAAGAGTGATTCCATGAAGGGATTCACAGTTCTAATACCACCACCAACGGTGGGTAAATTTTGACCAGCACCAAGTAAGCCACGTTGTTGCAGGCTTGCTATCAGTGCTTCTTGCTCACGAGCACGACCAGGAGCAGCCAAGGCCTCAACCTGACCATACAGTGTCTGGGCAGCCTGTGCAGGATTAACAGCACCAAAGGCTTGACCAGCCAATCCAAGTTGCTGTTGACGCAGAGCCTGCATCTCTGGAGAAGTGACCGCTGTGGCCTCTCCTGGCCTTACAGTGCCTACACCAGCGCCTGTGGTAACAGTATATGGAGTAAACGGAATAGCGCCTTCACGGCCAATTCTAGAGGCTTCTCCGGCTAGTTCACGACCAAGGCCAGTAGCCTCACGCTGCAGTGCCTGCAACTGTGCAAGATCTATGCCAGCACCAACAAGACCTCCAAGATTAAGGTTACCAATACCAGGAAATAAACTAGTTGCTGCGGGCAACAGACTAGTCAAATTTGTCGTAGGTGTAGGTGTAGGCGTAGGGGTTGGCGTAGGCGTAGGGGTTGGCGTAGGAGTCGGGGTTGGTGTAGGCGTGGGAATAGCAGGACCAGTGGGAGTCAGCCCAGTAGTCAGCAAACCAACAGAGGCACCGCCAATGCCACCAAGACCAGCCAAGGTTGCACCAGCCAAGTTCTGTGCAGTTCCAGGCGAGATGCCAGCATTGATAAGACTCTGTGTTAAGTTAGCAACACTGGGGATAGCGTCCATAAAGCCGCCAGTATTGATAGCACCAAAGTTACCAATATTAGGACCACCTGCTAATTGACTACTTAAATCAATACCTGTAAATCCAGGAGTACCACCAGCAGGAATATTAAGCATTCCGCTTGGAGTGTTCATAGTAAACACTGGAGTCCCGCCAGCACCAGCACCGCCTACTTGATCGGCAGCGGCACCAAAGCCTTCAATACCAGGAATATTAGTTGTACTTGTGGGTATATTCAGCGTAGTTGCAACATCACCAAGACCGATGTTGTTCATTATGTTTCCAACAGCACCAGACTGAACTGCTGCTGTGCCAAGTCCAGCCAATGCCCCTGTCACTAAACCTTTTTCTGCATCCCCAGTAGCAACTCCTGACACAACTCCAGAAACAATAGCGTTACCGACTGCACTAGCCGCAGTTCCTGTTAATCCTAAAGAAGCACCAATACTAGCACCAATGTTAGGAACAGCAAAGTTAAGTGCTATAGGTAGAATAGATTTAACAAAGTTACCAAACTGACGACCTTCAGCAGAACGCTGTCGATCACGCTGTTGCATATAGTCTTGTGTTTCTTGTGCCGTTGGCTGACGACCAAGCCTAGTGCGAAGTTCTGCTTCATCACCAGTCCTGATGGCTTCAGCAATACCAGCGGCAGCGTCAGGCCCAGTTAGTGCGCCTTTGAAGTAAGCATATCCGGAAGCATCAAGATCACGACCAGCATATTCTTTATAGATACGAGATAATTCTGCGGCAGCAGGATCAGGGTTAAGTTTCTGTCCTTCTGGAGAGATCTTTAACTCAGTCTTCAGTGCCTCAATCTCGCTGTTGCCGTAAGATTGAATATACGGTTTCTCTTTAGCAAGAAACTCAGTGTAGGTTTTTAATCCGCTTGCATCTGGATCACGACCAAGAGTGTTATTATAAATTGTTTTAATCAAAGACTGGCCTTCAGGGGAATAGGCCATATCTTTTTTAATCGTATCTAAAGACTTATCAGATTCGGCATAAGATAGTAAACCAGAAATGTCAGGAGAACGACCAAGTGTTTCTTGGTAGATACGAGAAATCTCATCAATACGGTCTTCAAAGTTAGGAAGCCTGTTCTTTGCCTCGTCTACAATTCTATTAGTCTGTGCCACAGAAATACTAGGCAACATCATCCCTGTTCCAGTACCTCCAGCCGTTACAGGCGGCGGAAGAGTAAGAGCACTTGTTACAGGGGCCGCTACTGGTGCCGGAGCAGGCTCTGGAGCAGACGTAGGCATAAATAATGCTGGCGCAGGCTCTGGGGCCGGAGCAGGGGCTGGCGCTGGAGCACTAAAGTATGCAGCAGCATTGGCCGCATTATAAGCAGCCAAGGCATCCATTATGTTAGTGTATCCCTGGGCTTGTAATCCAGGAAGTGCTTCTGCAAAAGTTGCCATGTTTTACAATCCTATTAAATTGTTCTTCCGGTTACGGCATAGACATCAAGTTTTTGTATTGAAACACCATTACCGTTAATGGCAACTTCAATACCGATTTGAACCACATTACCAAAACCACTTAGTTGCCGTTTAATTTGCTCATACGGAACTGATATTGAATATTCACCAATTCCATATTCAGCAACACCGTATTCGGCAATATTACTGGCTGCGGTTGTTACTTGTACACTTTTATAGCCAGATGAGTAGTCAAAAGCCCATCTAATATCTAATGCTGTTTGATTAGCACCAAAGATCGTTAACACAATCTTCTTGAGCATTTTTGAAATCGATGGCGATCCAAAGTCAATGTACGGAGTATAATATGTAAATGTATAACTTAAACCATTATCTTGATAGTTTTTGTATTCTCCGATGCCGTTTTCTCTACCAATAAGGAGTCTACCATTCCTAGTAGTTGCTACTCCTTTTGGTGAAATGCTGTTCCAAATTGTTGTTCTAGCAGCGCCGTTTTCTAAAAAGGCTCTTACATCAAAACAGTACACAAAACCAATAGAAGGTAAAGACAATAAATAAAAAGCATCTCTCTCGTAGTAGACACTTCTGTACGACAGTTCGTCTTCTAAAGTAATAAAGTTAAGTAACTGATCTCTTACATTTATACTGATGTCTTTTATCGGTGCTGATTTTTCTTGAATTGTTCTAGCAAGACTACGAACACCTGTCTTGGACAAGAATAATAAGTCTGTTCCAATCTTTTGCACAGAATCTCTAGCAACACATCCTACACCAACAATTACATCTTGTAAAGCCAAATTTGATATATTATCAGCATTATTATAGATAACAATATTATTCTTACAAAAGATGATAAGAAAGTTATTGTGTGCCGCTAGTGCTACAATCCTATCATCATTAGGGACTACTTTTTCTAAGTTGATAACACCAGAACCGGCACCAGTAAAGTCAACAGGATCTAATAATTTACTATAATAAACTGTTAACTTATCTGTGTCATTGATATTGGCAAGCCAAGTGCGCCCAAAGGCACCGATACCACAATTAGGCAAAAACGTGCTACTACTAAAGCCTGATGGCACATTACCAACATCGGATAACAATTGAAAGCCAAAAGGGCCGGTGTGTGCATGAGCAGCGCCACCACTAATAGGCATCTTGTGGTACACTAATGGCTTATGGTCTTTTTGTACAATTATAGCATGAGGCGATGTTGTTAGTCCACTATTATATTGAGCAGAAACTACTTGCCAGTTATTATCTGTAATAGTATAAGTGGCATTAGCACTATTATCAGCGTTACGAACTAACTTCTCTGTCATCGTTGTTTCACCAACAAACAACTTATTATTACCAAATGACAGAATGCTGAAGGTGCCATCGTGATTATCAAACTCAGCAATAACTTCAGGATTGGTTCCAGTACCGCCAGAGGTAGTTGTATATGCCCAACCTTTTCTAGAAGCAATACGACCAGATTGGTCAATAACAGCATTAAAGGCTTCTAGTGCAAACGATGGATTAAGGTTTACACCAGAATCTTGAGTATTTAGCCCAAAGAAACCTGGAGATGTTATTGCAGTAGATTGTAGTGGTTTGTTTGGCATTATACCCAGTAGAATGAGAACTCATCAGGTCTGCGATTGGCTTCTACAGCGATTCTGTCTGCCAGTGCCTGCTTTGCTACAGCGTATTGGCTGCTAACATTGACACCACCGTCCTCACCACGCTCTTCAATGGCCTTAGCCCATGCCAGCGCCACAATAGGTATCTTTGGTAACTTTGTTGAACTAGAGTTAGTGGTTAGTTCTGCCTCTGGGGTATAAGCATCAACTTTAATGGTATAAGTGGTATCAGGCACAGGGAAGATCTGAATCTTTAGATCACCACTGCCATCAATACCATCTGTGGAATAATAAGCGGGTATACCATAAAGAGTCTGTGCCGCTAGATCAATGTTGGATATAAAATACTCGTGTGGTCGTTCTGCTAAGTAAATACGGTTAGTAGTGTTGTACACACGATGAATCCTAGAAGCATCTCCAGCACCAGTAATCGAATAAGAAGTTGTACCATTGGAGGTAGAAATAGTGTAAGTATTTGCTAGTGCTTCCCAATCCCAAGCATCTTCTACTTCACGCTTTGCGTCATTGACTAACTTACCGATAAGTGAACTGTAGTCAGTATCAGATACATTACTAACAGTGGTTTCACGCAACCGTGTCAAGACATCGTTTACTAATTGTAGATATGTAGTTGCCATTTAGCAATCCCATTTTCTTAGTGCTAGTGCTTTCCTTGTTGGTCTACCTTTTTCATCCTTCATTGGCCCCGAAACCCCAGACATACGAGCACAGAAGGACTTACGCCTTCCTGCTGCTTTGGGGGACTTTGCTGCTTCCTTGGCCGATACTGGTGGTTTGAGATTAGCGCCTTCAGTACGCTTGAAATAGGCTCTACCTTTAGCATTTAAACCACCTTTAGGATTCTGATAGACTTTTTTGACCATTATTTCTTCGCAGTCTTCTTGGCTTCTTTGAAAGCCTTAGCAGTAGGAGCACCTTTGGTTCCAGGCTTACGCATCTTTTCACCACTGCCTTCTTTGATGCGTTTACGCTTGGCTTGGATATTGGCATAGAGTCCTGGTTTCATCGTCCACGCCCAGTCTTCTTCATCATCATTGGCTTCTTGGACATACCAGCCTGTGACATTGCAATCGCCACTGCCTGCTTGCGTGACTTCACCACTGGCCCGCCTTTACCGCTATGCAGAGTACCAGACTTGTACTCACTCATAACTTTACCAACCTTTTCTGCTTTACCTTTTTTAGTTGTCGGCTTTTTCATTTTGTTTACCTTTCTTTAACCAAGATTGCACTGTTTTAGTTTCATAAATACGGAAGCAAGACCATACGATAGAAAATATTGCTGCCAGAGCAGGCAGAATATCTGCTAATGTACCAAGCACGGTGATGATCGATAGACCATCAGTAACTTGTTTAATAGTTTCTGTACTATGCTGCGACATCTTTGTTCTCTTCCGGCCTCGGTAGTTGCGGGACGACTTGGGTTTGGATCTTCTGAATCAGCGCCATTGCGTTGGTCTTGGCTGGCAGTTCGCCCAAGGCACCGATGATGCCGTTTACCTCGTCAAGCGAGAGTTCTATGATTAGTTTTACTGGCTCGGTCATGGACGGTTTGCCTCTTGTGCGGCTTGATAAGCGGCTATAACCGCAGGTGTCCATGCCACATTACAGATAGCCGCTACATTGGCGGGTTGGCCTGTCAGGTCTTGGCCCGGTGTCAGAGAAGTACGGTGGTAGGTCTGAGTCAGAACCTTGCCGTCCTCAATAATCCTTGTTGCCTCACGATACAGAACGATACCGTTCTCAGTAACTGTAACCTGATCTACGACTGTTTCTTTAGTGATTGCCATTTTGATACTCCTTTATAAAAGTCCGTCTACGCTAGTCTGGCGTAGATATAAGTTAAGTTAAATATGAAATTGAAATTGGAAAACCATGACTATTTCCACCTGGATATGTACCATCATACTTTGACAAAAGTAGTTGTGTTGTTGACTGTTGATTTATTCCAAATACATTACCAGTTACTGCGTCTTCTCTACCTGCACCAGCAAAATTATTTTTTCCTATTGCAAATGGAAGACCAGCAATCAATAAAGACTGAGAACCTGTTCCATTAGTAGTAATTGATGGGCGACAAGTTATTGTTACCATGTTTCCTACTTTTGTGTAATTACCTGTTCCATTTACAACAGTAGTTAAAGTTCCAGCGGCTGATGTTAATGAAGGTGTCCAAGTCCCCTCCTCATAATCATCCAGCGTGTTTGCATCAGTCGATGCGGATTGGGTTGCGGGGAAGGCTATACCAGTTCCGGTGGCCGAGGTGTTACCGCCTGATAGACAGAGGATTGGTGCGCCAGCGTTAATACGCATACGCTCTGTGTTGTTGGTTTGCAACACTAATGGGGATGAAACGCTAGGGCCAACATAAACTTCACTACCAGCATTGTTTGCCAAAGAAATAATGCAGTCGTTTGTTCCTCTGGTTACCTTAACTTCTGAACCATTGTTTCCAGCAACTTGTAATCTAAATGTTGGAGATGTTTCGCCAATCCCCACCCGACCACTTGAATCAATCCTCATCGCCTCTGCACCACCTTCTGTAAAGGCAATAGTGTCAGCGGCAGGGGAGAAGATTCCGGTGTTTGTATCGCCGGTAAAAGTGATGCTTGGATCTGATGCAGTTCCAGCAGAGAACACCGTTGGAGCGGTAAATGTGGGGTTACCGGACGAATCTA
>Ga0194123_10007528_pt1 | contig 10806 bp, 9 predicted proteins | sample TA2MahsurfametaG_5_FD_155479 | JGI IMG/M metagenome (GOLD analysis project Ga0194123, IMG submission 155479) | Freshwater microbial communities from Lake Tanganyika, Tanzania - TA2015023 Mahale A surface | ecosystem: Environmental > Aquatic > Freshwater > Lake | place: Tanzania: Lake Tanganyika... | reverse complement strand
CTGAATTAAAGGGTTTTTGGCCTCCTAAAGGGGCTTTCAGGGGGGGGTGGGCTATCACCGAAGAAACACCCCTCCGACACGGGTTCGTAACAATCGTATGGGATGATTCCCATGCTTTCCAACCCATGCACACCATCCTCAAGTCCCTCGCGCTGGTCGCCCTCACGACGACCGCCGTCACCGCCCAGGCCGCCGACGCGGTCACCGTCGACCCGAAGATCCCGGCTTACGCCGTGACCTCCGGTGTCTCGGGTAACCTCAACTCCGTGGGCTCCGACACCCTGAACAACCTGATGACCTTCTGGAGCGAAGGCTTCAAGGCCCAGTATCCCAACGTGAAGATCCAGGTCGAAGGCAAGGGCTCGGGCACCGCTCCGGTCGCCCTCGCTTCCGGTGTCGCCCAGGTCGGTCCGATGAGCCGCGAGATGAAGGCCACCGAGATCAACGCCTTCGCCGCCAAGTTCGGGCACAAGCCGACCCGCATCCCCGTCGCCATCGACGCCCTCGCCGTGTTCGTCCACAAGGACAACGCCATCAAGGGTCTCTCCCTCCGGCAGGTCGACGGCATCTTCGCCTCCACCCGCAAGCGCGGCGGCCAGGACGTCGTCACCTGGGGCGACCTCGGCCAGAAGGGCGCCCTCGCCGGCAAGACGATCTCGGCCTTCGGTCGTAACTCCGCTTCCGGCACCTACGGCTTCTTCAAGGAAGTCGCCCTCAAGACCGGTGACTTCAAGGACACCGTCAAGGAACAGCCGGGCTCCTCGTCCGTCGTCCAAGGCATCGCGGCCGACGTCGGCGCCGTCGGTTACTCAGGCATCGGCTACGCCACCTCCGGCGTCCGCGCCGTCCCCCTGTCCACCGATGACAGCGGCAACTACGTCGAGCCGAACTACGCGAACGCCCTCAGCGGCGCCTACCCGCTGTCCCGCTACCTCTACGTGTACGTCAATAAGGCTCCTTCCAAGCCCATGGACAGGCTGACCAGCGAGTTCATCACCTTCGTCCTCTCGAAGCAGGGCCAGGAGATCGTCATCAAGGACGGCTACTTCCCGCTGCCCGCCGACGTCGTCGACGAAGGCCGCGCCTCGCTGAAGTACTACAGCGCCGAATAAGCTTGGTCTCGAAACCGTATCGCCGCCACCACGCCCTCCGGGGCCGGTCCGCAAAGCGTGGCGATACGGTCTCGGGTCCTCCCAAGGCGGGGTCTCCCCGCCTTACCCTTTGTTAGGACTCCCGGCACCCGAACGTCACATGATGGCAACTTCCGACCCAAAGCCCGCGCCCGACGCCGCTGCCGAGGCCCGCTTCACGGTCAGCCCGTTCACCTTGGCCGTGGACCGCTGGATGGGGCGGCTGATCCGCTTCGGCGGCGTCGGCGTGGTGCTCGCGGTCTTCGGCATGCTGGCCTTCCTGGTCTTCCAGGTCTTCCCGCTCTTCGTCGGCGCGAAGGTCACGCCGGCCGCCTCGCTCGCGGTCCCGGCCGATGCGGTCGCCTTCGGCGAAGACGAATACGGCGAATTCCCGTTCGTCGTCCGTCGCGACGGCTCGATCTTCTGCCTGCGATCCAAGGACGGTGCCAAGGTCATGGAGTGGGCGCCTTCGCTCGGCGAGCGACGCGTCACGGCGGTCCGCAGCTACCCGCGCACGGGTCTGGTCTTCCTGGGTCTTTCCGACGGTTCCGTCCAGGAGGTCCGCATCGTCTATCGCTCGACGTTCGACGAAGTCGGCAAGCGCGCCGTCGAGCCGGTGGTCACCGCGCTCGAGCCGGTCGCGATCGGTCGGGCCGGCCTGCCTTGCTTGGATGTCTGGAACGCCAAAGGCCCGCAGTCGCGCCTCATGGTCGTGCGTCAGGAAGAAGGCGGCATGCCGCTCCTCACCGCGGTCCGTCTGACCGAACGCAAAGGCCTCGGGGGGCGCGGCAAGGTCACCGTGAGCGAGCCTTTCGTCGTGGCCGCGGACGCGCCTTCGATCGACCAGGTCCTCCTGCCTTCCACCGCCGAATCGCTCATCGTGGTCGGCCGCTCGGGCGAAGTCCGCACCTATGCTGACGACGGCGCGACGTTCTCCTTCTTGCAGTCGTTCGTCCCTTTCAAGGCCGCCGCCGATCCCTCGGTCGCCGCGGCGGGCCTGATCTTCGGCAACGTCTCGGTGGTCTTCGTCGACAAGACCGGCGCCCAGCAGGTCTGGTCGATGTATCCGCAGCTCCAGCCTGACGGCAAGAGCCTGCGTCGCTGGGGCAAGATCCATGACGGCGAGCAGCTCGCCGCGGCGGGGCAGGGCATCTACGCCGCCGAGTCCAACAAGTGCTATCTCGCGGCGGCCGGCGGACGGCTCACCCTGACGAACATGACGACAGGGACGGTCCGCTGGGAGGGCGAGGCCCCGGCCGACGCCCTCCGTCAGGTGGCCTTCGCCGGCGCCTACGACCGCTTCACGGCGCTGTCCGTCGACGGCAGGCTGCACCGCTGGAACGTCGTCGACCATCACCCGGAATCATCCTGGAGGGCCTTCTTCGGCAAGGTGTGGTATGAGGGCGCCACCGGCCCCGCCTACTCCTGGCAGTCGAGCGCGGGATCCGATGAGTTCGAGCCGAAGTATTCGCTCGTGCCGCTCTTCTACGGCACGGTCAAGGGCACCTTCTATGCCTTGCTCTTCGCCTTGCCCATCGCCCTGACCGCGGCGGTCTACGTCTCCCAGTTCCTGCGCCCCGAATACCGCCAGGTGGTGAAGCCGGTCATGGAAGTGATGGCTTCGCTGCCGTCCGTCGTGTTGGGCTTCCTCGCCGGCCTCTGGCTCGCGCCCCTGGTCGATCCCCGGCTGGTCTCGCTCTTCTGCGCCATCGGCATCCTGGCGCCCGCCGCGTTGTTCGCCGGCTTCTTCTGGTCCGTCCTCCCGCAGCCGGTGCGCCGGCAGGTCCGCCCCGGCATGGAATTCCTCTGGTTGCTGCCGTTCCTGGCGATCTGCGCCTGGGCCGCCTGGCAGGCCGGCCCGGCCATCGAGTCGCTCTGTTTCACCGTCAAGGACAGCGCGTCCGGGCTCCCCGTCGCCGATTTCCGCGAGTGGTGGCGACAGACGACCGGCGAGACGTATGACTCCCGCAACTCGCTCGTCGTCGGCTTCGTGATGGGCTTCGCCGTCATCCCGATCGTCTTCACGATCGCCGAGGACTCGCTTTCGAACGTCCCGAACTCGCTCGTCTCCGGCTCCCTCGCCCTGGGCGCGAGCCGCTGGCAGACGGTCTGGAGCGTCGTCATCCCGACCGCGATCTCCGGCATCGTCTCGGCGGTGATGATCGGCTTCGGACGGGCCATCGGCGAGACGATGATCGTCGTCATGGCCACGGGGAACACCGCGGTCATGGACGCCAATCCGTTCAGCGGCATGCGGACGCTCTCCGCCAACATCGCGGTGGAGCTCCCCGAGGCCGCCGCGGGCCATACGCACTACCGTGCGCTCTTCCTCGGCGCCTGCTGTCTCTTCCTGCTCACCTTCGTGATCAACACCCTCGCGGAAGTGCTCCGCCAGCGCCTCCGCGAGCGCTACAAAGTCGTCTGACCATGGCTTCCTCTTCCGACAGCAGCACTCCCCGGGGCGAAGCCTTCGTCTGGTTCAGCGGCCTCGGCCTCATCATCGGCCTGGGCATGGTCATGGGCCTGCTCGCGCTGGTCCTGATGAACGGCGCCACGGTCTTCTGGGCTCCGCCCGTGCCGGTCGCGCAGGTCGACGACGGACGCATCCTCATCGGCCAGCTCGCCCAACGTCGTATCCGGGCGGGCTCCCCGGCCGACCATCCGGTCTACGAGCGCCAGTATCAGGTCGGCCTCCGCGAACTGAACGGCAACTCCTACCTCTGGGTCGACGAAGCGAAGATCAAAGGCGAGACCTTCCCGGCCGACGTGCTGGGCCTGGAGCGCGTCGAGAACGGTCCGGCGTTCGTCCGTCCGCAGTCGTTGCGTCAGTCCGACGGCAAGGTCATCCCCGCGACCGATGCCGCCTTCGAGACCGCCTTCCAGGCCGAAGTCGCCGCGGCCGGCGCCGTCCGTGCCAAGCTCGCCGAGATCACCCGGCACCGGATCGGCGACGTCAACGCGGCCATGGACAAGGCCCGTGTCGCGCTCCGTCGGGCCGAAGACCTTAAGCTCGCCGACGATGTCGCTAGCCTGCAGAAGGAGATCGCCGCCCTCGACGGTCGTTTCGCGGTCTTGCAGGAGGAGGCCAAACAGGTCGTCGCCGGTGGCGCGGTCGCCTCGCTCGTCTCGCAGGACGCCGCCGGACGTGAGGTCGTGGTGCCCCTCACGCAGGTCATCCGCGCCTGGTTCCCGAACCGTCTCGATACCTGGGGCCGCGTGAAGCTTTTCTGCTCCCGGCTCGGCGAGTTCATCTTCGACGAGCCCCGTGAGGCCAACACCGAAGGCGGCCTGATGCCCGCGATCTTCGGTACGCTGGTGATGACCGTCTTCATGAGCCTGCTGGTGACGCCCTTCGGCGTGATCACGGCGATCTACCTCCGCGAATACGCCCAGCAGGGGCCCGTCCTGCGCATCGTGCGCATCAGCGTGAACAACCTCGCCGGCGTGCCCTCGATCGTCTTCGGCGTCTTCGGCCTCGGCTTCTTCGTCTACGTCCTCGGCGGCTCGATCGACCAGCTCTTCTTCGCCGACCAGCTGAAGTATAACAACAATACGCCGGTCTTCGGCACCGGCGGGCTCCTCTGGTGCTCGCTGACGCTCGCCCTGATGACCTTGCCCGTCGTCATCGTGGCCACCGAGGAAGCCTTGGCGGCCGTCCCGCGCGGCATGCGCGAGGCCTCCCTGGCCACCGGCGCCTCGAAGTGGCAGACGATCAGGGACATCCTCCTGCCGGCCTCCGCGCCGGGCATCCTGACCGGCGTCATCCTCGCCATGGCGCGCGGGGCAGGGGAGGTCGCCCCGCTCATGCTCGTCGGCGTCGTGAAGCTCGCGCCGACCCTGCCTTTCGATGGGTCCGCCCCGTTCCTGCACATGGACCGCAAGTTCATGCACCTGGGCTTCCATGTGTATGACCTCGGGTTCCAGTCGCCGGACTCCGACGCGGCCCGCCCGATGGTCTTCGCGACCACGTTGCTCCTCATCGTCCTCGTCGTCTGCCTGAACCTCGGCGCGATCTGGATCCGCAACCGCCTGCGCGCCCGCTTCAAGGGTGCCTCCTTCTGAGAAAACCTCATGCCCCAGACCATGAACCCGCCCTCCGCCCAACGCATCAAGGTCCGCCCCGCCGCCGAACGCGAAGGCCGCAAGGATTACATCAGCATCCGCGACTTCGGTTTCTGGTACGGCGAGAAGAAGGCCCTCGACGCCATCTCCCTCGACATCCCCGAGCGTCAGGTCGTCGCCTTCATCGGCCCGTCCGGCTGCGGCAAGTCGACGCTCCTGCGCAACCTGAACCGCATGAACGACCTCGTCGACGGCATCCGCCACGAGGGCGACATCACCATCAACGGCCGCTCCATCTACGACCCCGGCCTGGAGGTCATCTCCCTCCGGCGTCGCGTCGGCATGGTCTTCCAGAAGTCCAACCCCTTCCCGAAGTCCATCTTCGAGAACGTCGTCTACGCCCTGCGCGTGGTCGGCGTGCGCGACCGCGCCGTGCTCGAGGAGGCCTGCGAGACCTCGCTCCGCAAGGCCGCCCTCTGGGACGAGGTGAAGGACCGCCTCAACGACAGCGCCCTCGGCCTTTCCGGCGGCCAGATGCAGCGCCTGTGCATCGCCCGCGCGATCGCCAACCGCCCGGAGATCCTGCTGATGGACGAGCCGTGCTCGGCCCTCGACCCGATCGCGACCGGCAAGATCGAGGAGCTCATCCACGAGCTCAAGGAGCAGTTCACCATCGTCATCGTCACCCACTCGATGCAGCAGGCCGCCCGCGTGTCGGACCGCACCGCCTTCTTCTACCTCGGCAAGCAGGTCGAATACGACACCACCGAGAAGATCTTCATGAACCCGTCGCAGGCCCAGACCGAGGCCTACATCTCGGGCCGCTTCGGCTGATTTTTTAAACACACACGACCATGCAACGTTTCTTCCACGACGAACTCCGCCAGCTCCGGGACGACCTGATCCTGATGGGCGAGCGTTCGCTCGACATGACCCGCCTCGTGCTCCGCGCCGTCGAGGACGGCGACGACTCCCTGGCCCTGCAGGTCCGCGGCATGGACGACCGCGTCGACGAGCTCGAGAAGCGCGTCGACCGCGAGATCATGCGCTATCTGACGCTCTTCGGCCCGATGGGCAGCGACGTCCGCCTGCTCCTCGCCGCCCGCGACATCGGCCACGACCTCGAGCGCATCGCCGACGAGGCCTCGGTCATCGCCAAGCGCGCCATGGTCATCTCCGAACGCGGCCCGCTCAAGGACCTGCTGCACGTGCCGGCCGAAGGCGTGATCGCCTGCGAGGTGCTGCGTCTGGCCATCGACAGCTTCATCGAGGGGGACATCGAGAAGGCCCGCCTGGTGCTGCGCCGTGACGCCGAGATCGACGCCCTGAACCGTAAGAACTACGAGGAGCTCTTCGGCAAGGCCGGCGACGCCGCCAAGGTGTCGGCCTCCCACGTCGAGCTGATCTTCATCTCCAAAGCCCTCGAGCGCATCGGCGACCACTCCAAGAACATCGCCGAGCAGGTCATCTTCCTGCTCTCCGGCGAGGACGTCCGCCACGCCCGCTGAGCCTGCCTCGGGAAAGTCCCCCCTTGTCGGGGGGCTTTCCTGTGGTATGATGCGGGGATGGAAGTCGCGCGTCGTCTCGGTGTCTTGATCCTCGAATGGGGTTCCCTCGCCCTGGGGGTCTTTCTGGCCAAGTATTTCGGTTTCCTGAGCTACGGCGACCCCGTGACCCTGGCCGTCGTCGCCGTCGTGCTCGGGCTGTTCAACTCCTTCCTCCGTCCGTTCCTCCTGGCGGTCTTCATGATCGTCTCGATCCCCATCCTGATCCTCACGCTGGGCCTGGGCGCCTATCTCGTGCTCTTCGTGACCAACGGCGCGATCCTCGCCCTGACCGACAGCCTCATCAAGGACTTCCACCTGAACAACTGGGCCATGGCGACCCTGACGATCTCCATCACCTCCTGGATGATCTCCTCCTCCGTCGGCATCGACCAGCTCAAGCCGCTGCGCCGGGCCAACGAAGCCAAGGCCAACGCCCAGAAGGCCAAGGACGACGCCATCGACATCTGAGTGGCGAGCGAAGCTCGCCTGGGGCAGGGGTTGGGGCAGGGGAAGGGGTAGTTCTGAATCTTCTTGGCGGGGTCGCTGACTCCTTCGCTGACGGCGTCAGGTTTGTCCTACCCCAACCCCTATCCCGACCCCTACCCCTCTCGGTCAGTCTTGCCAATCCGCCGGGAGTCCTTTGCGTGGGGGCTCCACGCCATGTCGAATCCCGCTCTCTCCTCCTGGGCCCGCAATGTCGCCCCGTCCCCGACCCTCGCCGTCGATGCCAAGGCGAAGGCCCTCGCCGCCGCCGGCAAGGACGTCGTCGGTTTCGGCGTCGGTGAGCCTGATTTCGACACCCCGCAGTTCGTCAAGGACGCCTGCGCCAAGGCCCTGGCCGAAGGGAAGACCAAGTATGCCCCGACGCCGGGCATCCCCGCCCTCCGCAAGGCCATCGCCGAAGACTACACCCGCCGCGGCTTCACCGGCATCGCCGACGCCAACGTCGTCGTCTCCCCGGGCGGCAAGATGTCCTGCTACCTCGCCATCCTCGCCACCATCAGCGCCGGCGACGAAGTGATCATCCCGGCCCCGTATTGGGTCAGCTACCCTGAGATGGTGAAGCTCGCCGGCGGCAAGCCCGTCGTCGTCAACGCCGAGGACTCCACCGGTTTCAAGATCACCCCTGCCCAGCTGTCCGCCGCGCTCACCCCGAAGACGCGCATGGTCATCATCAACAGCCCGTCCAACCCGACCGGCGCCGTCTACTCCCGCGCCGAGCTCGAGGCCCTCGTGGCCATCTGCGTGAAGGCCAACGTCTGGATCATGTCCGACGAGATCTACGAGAACCTCGTCTATGACGGCCAGACCACCTGCAGCCCCGCGACGTTCTCGCCCGAGGCCTCCCGCCTGACCATCACCGTCTCCGGCTACGCCAAGAGCTACTCCATGACCGGCTGGCGCCTCGGCACCCTCGTCGCCTCCGACAAGGCCCTTGCCGCCGCCGTGGCCGACCTCCAGAGCCAGATCTCGTCCAACGCCACCACCTTCGCCCAGTTCGGAGCCCTGGCGGTGCATCAGCACCCCGACAAGGCCAAGGCCTCCCTCGCCGAGATGGGCGCGGTCTTCGACAAGCGCCGCCTGAACCTCCTCGCCGGCCTCAACGCCATCCCCGGTCTGACCTGCTACCGCTCGCAGGGCGCCTTCTATCTCTTCCCGAACATCAAGTCGTTCGGCCTGACCTCCGCCCAGTTCGCCGACCGCCTGCTCGAGGAAGAGCTGATGGCCGTCGTCCCGGGTTCCGCGTTCGGCTCCGAAGGCTACATCCGCCTCAGCTACGCGACTTCCGACAAGGTCATCACCCAGGGCCTCGAACGCCTCGCCCGCTTCTGCGCGAAGCTGAAGAAGTAAGTTCGGCGAGGGGACACGTGGGCACGGTGACACGTGGACGCGGGGAAGGGCGCAGGGGAGACGGGGTCATCTCCCGTCTGCTTCTTCACGGGCTTTGCGCATCTTGATGGTGCCGCCCAGCAGGCGGGCGACTTCGTCTAGCTGCGCGGCTATTTGGACGACCACTGGCTGGGGGATGATGCCGAGGTCCTCGGCGATGCTCAGCTGCGTCTCGAGTTCCGCCAATTTGCCGCGGGCGATCTGGAGGAAGCGCAGGGAGTCTTTGTTCGTCCCTCGCTCGTCTCCTTCCGCGATGTTCGAAGGGATGGAGACCGCCGATCGCATGATCTGATCGCACAGCCCTCGATGTCTATCGAAGGACGGCGTCATGCAAAGGCGATAGGCAGCGGACGCGAGTGAACGCGACTTCTGCCAGACGACGAGGTCGCGATAAGAGTTAACCTTACCGAGAGGCTTGGGGGTATTCATCACCGCCAAGACTGTCTGCTTTGCCGCTTCCGCGCACCGCTTTCATCGCACAACCAATCCCTATCCTTCCCTGAAGGATACCTTTGCTAACATCCCCCATGTCCACGTGTCACCGTGCCCACGTGTCCCCTGTTTTATTAGGCCGGCTCCACCAAGATGCACGGCATCCCGGCGGCGTCGGCGGCTTCCTTGCCGCGCGGGCTGTCCTCGATGACGACGCAGTCGGCGGGCTTCAGGCCGAGGCGGTCCGCCGCGGCGAGGAAGAGGTCGGGGTGCGGCTTGGAGCGCGCGGCGTCTTCGGCGGTGATGACCGCGTCGAAGAGGTGCGTGATGTCGATCCGCTTGAGCGTGGTGTGCACGTGGTCGCGGCGGCCGGCCGAGGCGACGGCGGTCTTGTGGCCGAGGCCGCGGACGTGGTGGACGACGGCGACGACTTCGTGGCGGGCGGTGACGTCCTTCTCGAGGTGCTCCTCGAGGAACTCATGGCCGTCGGCGAGCAGCTGGTCGACGTTCAGGTCGAAGCCGTAGTCGTCCTTGAGGCGCTTGCAGGTGTCGACAGCGGACATGCCGCCCATCGAGCAGAAGAGGGGCCAGGGGAAATCGAACGGACGACCGATCTGCTTGCTCACGATGTGGGTCCAGCTGCGGTGGTGGATCCACATGGAGGCCGCGAGGGTGCCGTCGCAGTCGAAGATCCAGCCCGGACGGGAGAGGAGGGCGGGGTCGAAGGGAATCATCGGGGACATGGCGATCAGCGCATGCCGGGGAAGCCGCCGCCGGGGAAGCCGCCGCGGCCGCCGCCCATCTGGCCCATGCGGCGCATGAGTTCCTTGCCCTTGCCGCCCTTCATCATGCGCATCATCTCGCGCATCTGGGAGAACTGCTTGATGAGCGCGTTGACGTCGCTGACCTGGGTGCCGGAGCCCTTGGCGATGCGCAGGCGGCGGGAGCCGTTGAGGATGTCGGGGTTGCGACGCTCCTTCTTGGTCATCGAAAGCACGATGGCCTCGGTCTTGGCTAGGTGCTTCTCCTCCTTGGCGCCGACCTGGATGCCGCCCATGCCGGGCATCATCTTCATGATGTCGCCGAGCGGGCCCATCTTCTTCATCTGCGCCATCTGCGCGAGGAAGTCCTCGAGGTCGAAGTCGGCCTTCTTCATCTTCTCGGCCAGGCGTTCGGCTTCCTTGTGGTCGACGACCTCCTGGGCCTTCTCGACGAGGGAGACGACGTCGCCCATGCCCAGGATGCGCTGGGCCATGCGGTCCGGGTGGAAGGCGTCGAAGTCCGCGGACTTCTCGCCCGTGCCCATGTAGCGGATCGGGACGCCCGTGACCGTCTTCATCGAGAGCGCGGCGCCGCCGCGGGCGTCGCCGTCGAGCTTCGTCAGGATGATGCCCGTGAGGGGCGTGGACTCGTGGAACTTGGCGGCCACGTCGACGGCCTGCTGGCCGAGGGCGGCGTCGGCGACGAGGAAGACCTCGTGCGGCTGGAAGGCGTCACGCACGCGGCGGACTTCCTGCATCAGCTCGCCGTCGATCTGCAGGCGGCCGGCGGTGTCGACGATGACTAGATCCGCGGCGGCGGCTTCGGCGTCCTTGACGAGTCGGCTGACCATCGCGGCCACGTCGGTGGCGGCGCGGTCGGCGCGGAAGTCGAAGCCTTCGTTCTTGGCGAGGGTCTCGAGCTGGTCGATGGCCGCCGGGCGGCGCAAGTCGGCGGCGACCAGGGACGGCTTGCGGAGGCCCTCC
>Ga0194123_10007520_pt1 | contig 10816 bp, 24 predicted proteins | sample TA2MahsurfametaG_5_FD_155479 | JGI IMG/M metagenome (GOLD analysis project Ga0194123, IMG submission 155479) | Freshwater microbial communities from Lake Tanganyika, Tanzania - TA2015023 Mahale A surface | ecosystem: Environmental > Aquatic > Freshwater > Lake | place: Tanzania: Lake Tanganyika... | reverse complement strand
TAGTGAGTCAAATGACGATAATTGGGATTGATTATAGTTTAAATTCTCCAGCAGTTTGTGTAAGTAAAGGCGATTTTACTTTTAACAAATGTAAATTTTATTATTTAACAAGTAAAAAAAAACATATTGGTTATATGTCATCAAATATAGAGGGTATAGAACATACTGAATATAATAATCCTATACAAAGATTTGAAAATCTTTCTAACTTCATATTAAATATTGTAAAAAAATATACATCACCAAAAATATTTTTAGAGGGCTATTCATATGGCAGTAAAGGTCAAGCCATATTTCAAATTGCCGAGAACGGTGGCATTTTAAAATATAGACTTAAAAATTATGATTGCACTATATTAGTGCCTAGTGTTATAAAAAAATTTGCAACAGGCAAAGGTAATGCTGATAAACAAAAAATGTATGACCAATTTTCAAATGATACAAAAACAACTTTATTACAATTATTTGATATACCAACATTAAATAATCCTGTAACAGATATTGTTGACGCTTATTATATAGCAAAAGCAGGTTATGAGAATATTAAAAGCAAAAATTAAATTAAAAGATATAAAATTACCTTTACAATTGTTTAAAGTTAAAGATATTAATATTATACCTACTTTAGATTGGATTGAAAATCGCTCGAATGAATTTGGTTATAATGATAGTTTTAATAATAGAGGTATGATATATCCTATTGTTATAACAGATGAAAAAGAGGAATGGGTACAAAAAAGAATATTACCAAAAAATCCACATCATAGAGATAAAAATGGTAATTTAAAAAAAGGATTATACGTACATGTAGGTAATAAAAGAGTATTATATGCAATTCAAAATAATTATGATATGATAGAGGGATATTTTGTAGTTAATGAAGATGATAAAAAACAAATACAGTTATTACAACACATACCACATACAAATATACCAAAATGAAAATAGCAATAGTAACATCATTTAATAAAGAGCTATATGAATATTACGCTTTTAGATTTTTAAAAACCTATAACTGGCCTTTTGATTGTTATATTTACCACGAGGGCTGGGTACCTGAAAGTAAGGCAAATAATATATTTTATAGAAATATATACGAAACAAATCCTACTTTAAAACTTTTTAAAGAGCGAAATGCTAGTAGAAATAATTATAGTACTGATAGAAATGACGCTAGTAAAATAATAAAAGGTTTAGGTTTTATTAAAGACGCAATTAGGTTTAGTAATAAGGTATATGCTAAAACACATTTAATGATTGAAAATAACTATGATTATGTATTTTGGATTGACGCTGATGTAATATTTAAAAAAACAATTACCGAAGAAGAAATTTTACAAAATATTTTACCTACTGATTATACAGTGTGTTATTTAGATAGAACTGGACCGCCTAGATATCCTGAATGTTCGTTTGTAGGGTATAATTTGACAAATATTCATACAAGAAACTTTGTAAAAAAATTAAGAGAATATTATGAATTAGATTTATTATTTGAAGAATTGCAATGGCACGATAGTTATGTATGGAATAGAGTAAAACAAAAATACTTATCAGGACAACCACAATATGATTTAACAAGAATAATATCAAGTGATCATGTGGTTCCAAATTCAGTAATAGGCAAATACATAACACATTTAAAAGGTTTAAAAAGAAAAGATTTAGGTAGTGATTTTAGCGAAATATAAATAAAAGTATTATGATAGATAATTTGATAAACATTTTTATAGGATACGATAGTAAAGAAAAAATAGCGTATCACGTATTAACTGAAAGTATATTAAGACGCAGTACAAAACCAGTTTCTATTACACCAATATATTTACCTAACATTAAAGATAATTTTGAAAGAGAAAGAAATAATCTTTCATCAACAGAATTTTCATTTAGTAGATTCATAATACCGCATTTAATGAATTACCAAGGTTGGGCTTTGTTTATGGATTGTGATATGTTAATGATGGCCGATATAGCCGAACTATGGCAATTAAGAAATCAAAATTATGCTGTTCAAGTATGTAAACATGATTATATACCTAAAACTAATACAAAATTTTTAGGTCAAGTACAAACAAGTTATAAAAAGAAAAACTGGTCGTCTTTTATGATTATGAATTGTGGTAAGTGTACAGCCTTAACACCTGAATATGTTAACACTGCTAGTGGTTTAGAGCTTCATCAATTTAAATGGTTAGAAAGTGAAGACTTAATTGGTTCATTACCTTTAGAATGGAATTGGCTTGTTGGTGAATATCCTTACAAAGAAGATGTTAAGAACGTACATTTTACGGATGGCGGCCCTTACTTTGATGAATATAATACTTGCGATTATTCATCAGATTGGTATAACATATACACAAATACTGTCAAAATACAAATTAAAAAATGAAAAAAAAACTTACTATCGCAGATCAGCAATACCTGCGTGATCAAAGTTTATTAGTTGAAATACGTAATGTGTCCGCTAAAGTTGATAATTTACAAGAAAAGATAGAAGATTTAAATACAAGATTAAGTAAACATATTTCTTTAATTGAGCAGATTTATCAAACACTACAATCACCAATAGATAAAGTTAAAAAATTTTTTAAATGAATTAACGTGATGTATGTCAGAAAAAGTAAAAAGAAATATATCAATATATTTAAATACAGTATATCCAACACCATATAAAATTAAATGGATAAAAGCTTTTCATTTAGGCGTTTGTAATCATAAAGATTGGGAGTCCATTTTAGTTAATAATAATACGATTGTAAATACTGAATATGCTTTATGTTTTGCGTATCAAATTAAAGGCGATTTAAAAAATGATGTAGCAATTTTAAGGCGTAAGTGCATTGAAAAGTGGGAACCTATAGGTAAAATATTTTATATAGACAGTGATATATTAATATCTTATGATGGATTTGAATTAGATGATAACACTATTTTACCTAAAACATTAGAAGGTAAAAAATATGTTAGATTTCCTTATTCTTCAGTTTACGGAGATAAAGTAAAATATTTTTTTGATAAAATAAAAAAAGAAGATTTATTAAAAAAGTGGGAAGAGATTAAAAAAATAAAAAATATAGAAGTAAAACCTTATGATAAGAAAGGTGATTATATATTAATTAGTTGTAATAGAGGCTCAGAAGGATATTCAGCAGAAGGACTAAATGCCACAACTTTTGCAATAGACGTAATATCTGAATTAAAAAATTATACGAACAGGCCTATTATAGTTAGATACCATAAACATTTAACTAAACAACAAGAAGAAGATATAAAAAAATTAGAGATGTGGTTAAAAAGTAATTCTATTAATAATGTTTCTATACAATCAAAATATAAAAATAATTATATCAATAATTTAGATGTAATAAAAAATAGTTATGCAGTTATAACTTATTCTTCGTCTTCAGCAGCGCCTGCTATTATAGAGGGTAAACCTCTATATGTAAAATCTAAAAATTGTTATTTTTATGATATGAATTGTGGCGACTTAAAAGATATTGAAAATTATTTAAATATACATAATAGAGAAGAATGGTTTTTAAAATATGCAGGCACACATTATAATATTAATGAAGTTGAAAATGGATATTTTTTTGGCTCGGTGAAAGAATTTATATAAAATGGTTATATGTGTTGATAAAATTAATGTAAAAAATGACGAAATCTTAACAGATATCTTTAAATCAAATTCGTTACATAAATTTATTAGAAGTGATACAATAGATGTTAACGATAAAACAATACGTGTTTTTAGAGGTATTGTACGTATTAATCCTATTAAACAATGTATAGAGAATAATATTGATTTTTATTATATAGATTCAGGATATATGGGTTGTTATCCAAATAAAAGTTGGCATAGGTTTGTAAAAAATAATTTTCAAACAATGTCACATATGTCATATGTAGATTTATCAAATCTTATAGATATAAAATCATTACAAAACAGATATGCAAGAATAACAGGTATTAAATATGATGAATATAAACCTATTAAAAAAATTAAAGGAAATAGTATATTAATAATACCGCCTACAAAAAAAGTTTTAACTTCTTTATTAATTATGAAACATGTTGATTTTACTTATGATGATTTTATAAATTACGTTACAAAAGAAATTAAAAAATATACAGATAAAAATATAATTGTTAGACATAAACCTGATAGAAAAAAAAGAAGAAATATAGGTACAAGATTAATAGATCAATTGAAAAATGACAATGTTCATTGTGTCGTAACTTTTAATAGCATAGCTGCTTTTGAATCTATACAATATGGTTACCCAACAATAACTTTAGGTCCAAATGCAGCTAGTTATTTGTCAGAAAAGCAAATTAAAAATATAGAAAATCCGTATTTTCCAGATGAAGATAAAATTAGAGAACATAGTTTATATTTGTCAGCTTGCCAATTTAATAATGATGAGTTTATAAATGGTTATGCTTTAGAAATGATAGAAAAAATACAACATAAAGAAATGTATTATAATTTTAAATTTCAATGTCAATAAATTATACTTTATGAAAAATATAAAAGGTTGGTGGTTGCCAGATAGCGATAGTCATTTTGAACAATATATAGCTGATGGTGGATATCAAACAGTGCATAGAACTACTATATTAAATTATATTAAAAATTATATAAAAGAATTTAATAATGTTATTGACGTAGGTTCACACGTAGGATTTTGGTCAAAAGAATTTACAGAATTATTTAAACACGTTTATGCTTTTGAACCTATAAACGAAGTAAGAGAATGCTATATTAAAAACATAGTTAAAAATAATTATACGTTATATCCCTATGGTTTAGGTTCTGAATATAAAAAAGTAAAAATACAATACGATCCTTATGAAACAGGCAATACTTTTATAACAACATCAGGTAATAAAGAGATAGAAATTTATTCTTTAGATTACTTTAACTTAAATAAAATAGATTATATAAAAATAGACGCTGAGGGTTATGAAATAGAAGTTTGTAAAGGTGCTATCAATTTAATAAAAAGAGAACAACCTTTTATACATATAGAAAAGAAAGAAAAAGTAATGAAAAAAACAGGATTAACAGAAAATGATATATACAATTTTTTTAATAGCATAAATTATAAAGAGGTATTATCAATAAAATCAGAAGTATTATTTGCACCAAATGATTAATTGCCATTTTATTAATTGGACTAAATGTTTATCACATCAAATATGGCCTGCCATACACAATGGTTGGAAAGATGAAGATAGACCTATACACTTTTTTTGGGGTTTGGCAGGTAAAAATATATCTCATATAAAAGAATGTATAGATAAAAAAGAAGAATGGTGGTATGTAGATGTAGGTTACTTAACACAACAAATTAATAGATATCCTGAGCCATTTATATACGATAAGAATAAAACTTATTTTCGTATTGTAAAAGGCCAAATGCACACAACAAGAGGTAAAGTAGGTAATGGTATAAGATTAAGTTTGTTAGAATCAAAAGGCATAGACGTGCATTTTAAAGGTTGGAATACTGGTGAAACAAAACACGTATTACTTTGCCCTTCATCAGAAACAGTAACATACCATATAAACGGTATATCGCAACAACAATGGATTAACGAAGTAACAGAAACATTAAAACAATTTACAAAAAGAGATATTGTTGTAAGAAATAAACCGAGGCCAGGTAATGAGTGGTGGAATAAAGATATAAAAGAAGACTTAAAAGATTGTCATTGTCTTGTTACAAATATGAGTATGGCGGCTGTTGACGCAGTAATGAATTATGTGCCTGTTATATGTCATACAAGTAATGTTGTATCGCCAGTTGCTTCACATGATTTAAAATTTGTAGAAAAACCTTTTAGACCTGGCCGTAAAACTATGAACGAATGGCTTAAATTCATTACAGAAAATCAATTTACGTTAGAAGAAATATCTAATGGCACTGCCTATAAAACTTTAAAAGAGCAAGATGTATGATAAATGTATGTTGTGTTTACTATGGTAATAAGTATGATACAAAATATGTAGATGTATTATACAATATGGTACAAAGACACCTTACAGTACCTTATAAATTTTATTGTTTTACAGATCACGTAAATTTGCATGATATTGTAAAAAAAAATATTATATTTAAAAAATTTCCAAGATGGGATATGCAAGGATGGTGGAATAAACTACAATTATTTAATCCTGAAACTGGTTTAGAAGGCGTAAACTTATATTTTGATTTAGATGTATGTATTTTAAAAAACATTGATTGCTTTGCAAATTATGGTAACACAGATAGTTTTAATATATTAAGAGACTTTGGTCAACCAACGACAACTTATAATTCAAGTATTATGAAATGGAATAATATCAACGCTTCATCATTAATATGGGAAAAATACTTATTAAATAGTTTTACTTTTAAAAGACTTCAAGGTGACCAAAATGTAATAACAGACTTAATGCAAAACAAAAAGGAGTTATTACCTTTTCCTGATGAGTGGACACAATCATATAAATGGTTTAGTAGAACTGAACCAAGATTTAATAAAAATCAGCAAACTTTTGAGTTAAATCCACAAACAATTGTGGCCGTATTTCACGGTAAACCAGATCCACACGAATCAACACAAGAATGGGTCAAAAACAACTGGAAATAGTCATAATACCCTTCATTAGAACATAACCAGAACAAAAATAGTTGCTAAACCATTGATTTTTAAGAAATGTTTTTTTGCACGGAGAGCTTGCAATCCTATATAAAAGTGTTATATTATATGTATAAACAACGATTATTATACATTATGTACAAATTGACTTTCTTAAATTCAGTTACAAATAAATCAGATATTGATTTAAATAGAATAGGCGATAAGCTTATATCAAAAAACGTGCAAGCATACGGCTTAACAATGCACAGCTCAAATCCAAACAAATTTACCTTATTTACAAAAGAAGATCCTAATAAAATATTCGATCTTTTTAAATCAAAATTTCCGTATATGACTACGGATACAATTAACTAACAAAGGAGTATATTATGATATATCTAAACAAAAATGACATTGGCAAAAACGTTTATAGAGTTGTAAAAGATTACAATGTTGAAGTCGCTTATTATGTAAAAGCTAGAAATGCAGATGAAGCTGAGGATCTAGTAAGAGATTATGGTGGTTTAAAACTTAACAATGATAGTTTTAATGTAGATTCTGAACAATTAGAACTTGATTTTTACAATGATGAGTTTGGCGATACAACCACTGAGCATTTAGGTAAAGTTGTTGTAGATGATAATGACCAAGACGAAGTAGAGCTTGACAAATACGCTACAGAAGGAGTATAATATGAATCCATATATGGATACAAAATTTCAAGCTAGATCACATTTATTTCAGATAAATCAATTAGACGACATAATTAGATTTATTGACCAAAATCAACCTGAATCAGTAAAGATAATGGCTATTTCAATGATAAAAGACTTATTAAAAAATATATATTTTTCAAAAGATTTTTCAAAAGATGAAGATTTTGATTATATAAATTTTTGTGAATTAGAAAAAAAATATACTAAAATGATAAAAAAAGGAGCAATATAATGATAAACATTGAACTAATACAAATAGATATACTAAATCAAATTATAGGCCATATTGATAATGGTGATGTAAAAACTGCTAGAGATAGAGCAGTGAAATTTAGAGATTCATTACAAGAAGATGTAGATAAAGCAGAATCAGATATTGATATACAATTAAACCTAGAAAACGAAAGTAAATACGGAAAATGAATTGGGAGGCAATAATATTTGTTATAGCTGGCATATCATTAATAATTTTTATGTTAAAATCAAGGCATAATGAGACACCAAAAAAAAATATGAATCCTTTTGAACAAATACCTAGTGATCTACACAATCTTGTGGATCCACACAATTTTAAATTAGTAGAAGAAATATTAGTAAATGAAAAAGATAAAAACAAATCACAAAAAGATGAGATAAAAAAATGATGAACTTGACATTTAATTTAATTTATTATATTATTAAATATGGTGTTATAGCAATTTTAATAGCAGCTTTATTATATGCTGGCTCTATGATTATGTTTACAATTTTAATAGAAATGATTTCACTAGCTGCATGGATTACTGAATAATGGAAATATATATTTTTTTAATACTAACTGCTAATATAGCTTATTACATAACACACAACTAATAATATGTGCGATAGATCAGTAAAAATGAAATTAAAAAAAGGTTCTATATTGCAAGATGTAAATTCAAATACAAATACAATTGAATTAAATGTAAAACCTATTGATAATTTTAATTCAAAAGCTTTTGGTAGACACGCAGAAACAGCACCTATGGGAAAAAAAGATAATGACAAATAAAGAACGTTTAAGATTAGCATTTAAAAAACATACAAAGTGGTTAAAGTCATTAGGTTTACGACTTAACAAATACGGTAAAGTAATGAGCCGTCATATTGGTTATGATTTTCCAAATTATAAAGTAAGAGCTTCTATACCTACAAGCGATAGAATATCAGGTAATACATACAAAAAAATATATGCTACCAGGTTACCTGAAGGAAAAACAATTAGTGTGGCATATAATAAAGGTCCTTATATGATTGTTGACGCTAAGGATTTTAAAACTATGGGAAGAAAAGTATAATGAAAATAAAAAATAAAATAGATTTAATGGGTGCTATTATTATGGCAGCTGTGTTAATTATATTATTATTATTTGCTCCGAAAATTAGTTTAGCAAATGATAATTTAGGGTTAACTAATAATAGTAATCCTGAAAAAGATAAAAAGATAGAAGCCGTCTGTGGTAAAATACAAGGTTTTTTAGAGAAACAATGGTGTGAAACTAAAGAATTTCAAAGGCTTAGTTGGTTAGAAACAAAAGACCAATTTAAAAAAACAAGTGAAACCGTAGAAGAGTGGTTTAATAAATTAAAGTGATTAAATTCAAAGAATTATTACTAGAAAAAATATCAGGCACAAGTTTAGGCCGTACAATCATTTACACAATGGGACATATAGGTATTGCTATGGTTTGTAATAGAATTATAACAGGCGCTAATTGGTGGTTAGCAGGTGCTGACGCAATTATAGAACCATTAATTAATGGCTTTTGGTATTATTTTTTAGATAAAACTTGGAGTAAATTAAGTAAAGCATAATGTTTTGGTTTATTTTAGGATTAATAATAGGCGTATGGTTAGGTTGGCGTTATGAGCATATAATAAATGATATTATTGAATCAATAAAAGGTGAGTAAAAACAATAACTTTAAGTCATTGAAATTAAACACATATTTGTTACAATTTAGACATAATTTGAACACAATTAGGTGTTATATTAATACAAAACAAAAGGAGATATAATGATATATTATGATAAAGAAAATCTATTTAAAGAATTTGATGTAGCCAAGAAAAAAGACTTTGAACTTGCTAAAAATCAATTTGAAGCCACCAATAAAAAATACTCACAAGACGATATAGAAACAAGTGTTTACACAAATCGAATATTGTTTTTTAAAGACCATATTAAAAATAAATCTATTCATCCTAAAGTTTATGAAAATTTAGATATAAACTTTGATAGTTTATTAAAAACTTATGAAACTGAATCACCAAGAGATACTTTTTATTTAGATGTTTTTGGTAAAACGTATTTACAAAAGAAATATGAAGAAGAAGCTGAATTAGAAGCTGAATATGGTAAGAAATAGTTTTATTGCAATTTTTTTATTGTTGATTGTCAGTAATTGTGCCAACAATCGTAGCCACGTAGGTGCGATTGGCGGCTCGGTTACCTCAACAGCAACCTGTTTACAATATAGTGATAATCCATGGGTAGCTGCGACCTGTGCAGTTGCAGGTGCATGGTTAGGTGCAGAACTTATGTATAAATCGGATTATGATGTACACAATGCTGTATTTGTCGACCACTTAAATCGAGGTACATCTTCATCATATACAAATTGGTATAATGAAAATACACAAAATTCTGGTAATATAAAGACTTATTCAACATATTTAGAAGGACCTTTTAAGTGTAAAGATTACGAAGCAACGATTGATATAACAAATCAATGGCCGTTAATTGGTATTGGCGGTGTAAATCGTAAAGTTGTATTTGGTACTGCTTGTCAGTTGCCAGATGGAAGGTGGGTAGAAAAACAATGAGTAGGCACGATTATAGTGAAGCAATTAAAATACTCGAAGAAAGAGAAAAAGAAATAATAGATGAATTAGAGGTTTGTTCTAAATCAAAAGCAAAAGAATTAGAAGATGATTTATTTGAGATACGTGATAGTATTAAAAAAATGGTAGCAGAATGACCAGAGACGAACAATATAAAAGAGTAAAAAAACAATTAGAAACTGGTTTAGTATTTTACTTTATAGTGGCACTTATGATACTAGCCATTGTAAAATATTAATGAATAAATTTATGCAAAAAACAAAAGAGCTTACAACACTTGGTTTAACAAAAACTGGTAATTTTTTAAAGCCATACTTATTTGAATTATTTGATACGATTGTTTATATGACTTACAGTTTAATACAATTTATTATATCTTTATTACCAAAAAAACAAATGATTTATTCTTGGCGGTGGAAAAGAGTATTACCTAATATCAAAAAATACTTTTTATTAATTGTAATACTTTATTTTGGTTTACACGTGCTAATCTCAGCAGTAAAAGCAAATGAAAAGTTTGTAATGCCAAAAGGTGAGTTGACCGAAGAAGAAAGAGAACCACTAAAAAGAGTTAAAAAAGAACAAGGCAAAGTTTTATATGATAC
>Ga0194123_10007517_pt1 | contig 10819 bp, 11 predicted proteins | sample TA2MahsurfametaG_5_FD_155479 | JGI IMG/M metagenome (GOLD analysis project Ga0194123, IMG submission 155479) | Freshwater microbial communities from Lake Tanganyika, Tanzania - TA2015023 Mahale A surface | ecosystem: Environmental > Aquatic > Freshwater > Lake | place: Tanzania: Lake Tanganyika... | reverse complement strand
GCAGATTTAATACCGCCTTGCACAACAGAATTAAATCCTCCTTGATCTCCTCCTTGAGGTGGTTTATATTTTAATGCTCTTATACGAATATGATCTTGAGAACCTACTCCACTATATTGCATATCAAATGGGAATGGATAAACTTTTCCAGTAGTATTAGATCCAGATCCGTTATTAAAAATTTTTGGATCAAATGGGGGATTTGCTGCAGGAATTTCCTTGCTTGTAGATGTAGGAGTTCCTGTTGGTGTTGATTTTGTATTCTGATCATATGCCTGTTCTGCAACAACACCCTGAAGAGTTTCTGTAGATTTTGATGCTGTAAGTGCCGCGTTAATTTTTGTTATATTTGTTGGGTTCTGAGAAACCGTAACTGCTTCAGCATGTGTTAGAAAAGTTCCATCTGCATTTTGCGCGGTTATAATATAACCAACATCAGGTCCAGATTTTGAAACGCTTACCTTGCCACCAGTTCCCTTAGGAGTGGTTATTCCCCCAACATTTATAGTATCATTTTTAATCCGGGTCTGACTTGCCATTATTTAGACATATCTGTCACTTTTATTTATCACCCTACCCATACTTTGTTTGGTGATATTATTTGTCCAATTTTGTTCACAAAAGATTCAACAATGAATTCTTTACCAGATAATCCAACTATATCATTATCAGGAACTCTCACCACATTACTCATATTAGTTCTAATGTAAGTATGCAAACAAACCTCTGGTACAACATTTGTACTATTTAACCAACTCTTAACAATAGTTTGACGATATGATGGATTTAAATAATGTATGTTAGCGCCTAAAACACTGCCATCACCTTTAACTTCTAATATTTGTGCGAATGGATATCTATCCCAATATGGATATCTATTTGGAAATTTTGCTGAATATGAAAAGAAATAAAATTTTCCAACTTGTAACCCAAAAGTGTCTATTAAATCTGTAGTATCTTCTTGTGGTTGATTATTCAAAGCCTCAAACATCGCATTTCGATACCATTCTTGAGAAACAAATCTACCCCCAAATTCTTTATATTTTTTTGCCAGTATTTCATCAGAAGCCTTAAGTGCATCACTCATATTCCTAAGTCCTCTTCTGTAAGTATTTTGAATTCGAGTAATCTATTCGCACAATACTCCTCTGCTGCTTTCCATTTTGCTTGATTTTTAGCATATTCCTTAACTTCATTCACCCAACTTTTAGTTTTTCTTTTAGGAGTTGTTGTTGGACCTATAACTTGTTTTTTAGGTTTAATTTCAATTAAATATTTTTTTATACCTCCAGTTTTTTCTTTAACCTTTATATAAAAATCTGGAAAATATCTATGAATTTTTCCATCAAGTGGAGATATATAAGGAACAATTATTTCTTCACTACCAAATTCTAAAATATTATCATTATCGTCGCAATATTTTAAAAATTTTAATTCCCAAGAAGAACGATAAATGACATTTGTGGGATCACCTTTGTACTTTTGATAGTTCTTTACCTTATACTTTCCTTGATAATATTGCCTCATAAATCATATACATATTATGGTTGTATTACCTATTTATTGTTAGATGCCTTTCTTTACAGAACCCGATCCAAAAAAATTAACCCGAACAATAGAAAGCGTAAAAAATACTTTTTCTAAGGTATCTACAACCACATTTTTTAATGTCACGTTTCCGTTAAATCAAACATTGCGTAGTTGGTTGAGTGGAACTGGTATTTTTGATGCTTCAGAAACTGATGGTTTGGATGGAATGGAGAAAATTGAACTTCTATGTTCTGAGGCACTCTTACCAGGGCCTGCATTTAAAAAAACTGAAGTTATGGGGAATAGACAAGGTATTAGGGAGAGTTATCCTATTTTAAGAGCACTTCCTCAATTGTCTTTAACTTTTTATGTCGATAAGGATCATGCTATAATTAGATTTTTTGAAGGATGGTGTAATTATATAAATCCTCTCTCATATAATGGACAAATTGTTGAATCCACTCGAAGAGAGCAAAATAATAGTAATGCTTTTGATAATGCTGCTATCTACAAATTCAAATATCCAAATGACTATTGCCAACATATTCTTGTAACAAAATTTGAAAAAGATTTAGAAGCGGTATCTTCAGCATCCGTTGCTAATTCATCTTATTTAACATATGAATTTATTCAAGCGTATCCTTCAGATCTTATCGCATCCCCCGTATCATATCAAGGGTCTCAAGTATTGAAATATACTGTTGTTTTTGATTACATGAGATATATCACAAGAAGAACCCCAGCAGGATTTGTTACGGATAGAACTAGTCCAAATAGTGGTCAAGCATCTGGATTACTCGCAGGTATACTATAATAAATAATATTATTGAAATTGATTTTATATGCCATTACCTACAATTGCGACTCCAACTTACGAACTTATTCTTCCCTCCAACGAAAAAAAAATTAAGTTCAGACCATTTTTAGTCAAAGAAGAAAAAATACTAATCATTGCTTTAGAATCAAAAGATGTTGGACAAATTACATCTGCGGTTAAACAAGTTATTTCGGATTGTATTTTAACAAAAGATATCAAAGTTCAGGAATTGCCAATCTTTGATATTGAATACCTGTTTTTAAATATTCGAGCAAAGGCAATTGGAGAATCAATTGATCTTATAATTACATGTGGTGATGATGGTGTTACTCAAGTACCAGTAACTATCTACGTTGATGAGATTAAAGTTAATCGAGACGATGATCATACTAATAAGATTGAGATTCAAGATGGATATACAATTCAACTTAAGTACCCATCTTTAGAACAGTTTATCAATAACAATTTTGATTTAACAACGAAATCATCAGAAAATCTAGAAAAATCTTCTAAACTCATTGCCATGTGTATAGACATGGTTTATAATAAAGATGACTGTTGGGTGGGGTCTGATTGTACTGAAAAAGAAATTATGACTTGGATTGATACTCTAAGTCCAAAGGATTATAAGAAGATTGAGAAATTCTTCAAGACAATGCCAAAATTAAGTCATGAACTTAAAGTAGTTAATCCAGAAACAAAGGTTGAAAATACTCTTGTTCTAGAGGGGTTATCTGATTTTTTCGCTTAGGCCTGGCAAAGGAGGATCTGGAGACATACTTCAGAATCAATTTTGCTTTGATGCAACACCATAAATATTCTTTGACTGAAATAGAAAATATGATTCCTTGGGAAAGAGAAATCTATCTTGAACTTTTAAAACAGCACATAGAGGAATTAGAAGAGAAGAAACAAAATGGCTGAGGTTCAGCAGCAAGAAGAAAAGCAAGAAAAACCAAATGTCATTGACATTTCAAAATTTTTTGGTGGAAAGACTTTATCATCTGCTAATATAAAAGTTAATAAAAATGAGACATTAAAAACACAACCATCTTTTATTGCTGCTCCTGAGTTAGCATCTTTACTTGATGTTGTTGCCACAAGTGTTGAAGATAAAAATAATACTATTGAAAGAATAAAATCTGTAGAAAGAATTCGTGAAAGAGAAATTGTAGAGAGATCTACTTCTGATTCTATATTTCAAAGAGCCCTTAATGGATTAAGATTTGATGTTGATTCAATTTCAAAATCTTATGCCAATTTAATTAAAAGTTTAGAAAGTGATAGGAAAAATAAAGAAAAGGAAAATCGTCTTGCTGAGGATTTACAAAAACAAAATGAAACTAGATTAAGTAAAGAAAGAGTTGGCGCATCTTTAGTAAAACCCACACAAACTATTACTGGGGAAGAAGAGACAGCACAAGAACAACCGCAAGAGGGATTTGACATAAAGAAATTTCTTGGTGCCGCTGCTGGTGCTGCTGGTCTTGGTGCTGCCAGTATGTTTGGTGGTGATGAAGACGGTGGTGATCCTGGACAGGTAGATCCGAATTACAAACCACCATCAGGAAAAAAGTTTACTGTGGGGCAATTAAAAGAATTAGCATTAAGTGTTGGATTTAATGAAAAAAATGCTTCAATTGCTGCTGCTGTTGCAATGGCTGAGTCTAGTGGATATTCCTCTAATGATACTATAAAATCTGGGTTGTACGCCAGAACTGGTGAAACCTCTTATGGACTGTGGCAAATTAATATGACTGGTGATTTAGGACCAGATAGAATAAAGAAATTTGGGTTATCATCGTATAAAGATTTATATGATCCAGTAATAAATGCAAGAGCAGCATTTAAACTTTCGGGGGGATCTAATTGGGATCCTTGGACAACTTACGACAATGGTAAATACTTACCATATTTAAAAGAAGCACAGAAGCATAAAAAACCAGCAGCGTCAGCAGCACCAGCAACATCAGCAGCGCCAGGGACACCAACTTCAACTTCAACTTCAACTTCAACTTCAACTTCAACTGCAACGCCAGCATCCTCAACTGTAGCAGCAACACCACAAAAACCACAAACGCCACAACAAATAGCACAAGAAGAAAGTTCTATGAACCCTGCTGTTGCTTCTGCTGCAATAGACAAGATTAAAGTATCCGAAATAACTCCAACAGAAACTGGTTCTCAATCACCACCAATTATGATATCTCAGTCCCCACCACCAAGATCTTCTGGCGGATCATACGATGATGGAGAAACTGTAGGTAGTGTACCAGGATTCTCATCAACAAATCCAGATAATTTGTATACGGCATATGCTTTAAAAGAATTAAACATAGTGTAATATGGCAAAAACACTAGTTCAAGTTAATACTGATACTGCTCTAGATTTGTCAAATGAGATAGAGCAGTTTAATTCAAGATTTAATAGTTTCATAAACTCTCTTCAATCTAAAGATAGAGAAAATCATTTAGAAACAATTAGTTTAATAAAAAGGAACAGTCGTATTGCATATCTCAACTTCAATGAACAAAAACAAATTGATCAACCAGAACCATCTGTAGAAGCACCACCATTAACACAACCAAAAGCAGAACCAATTACACCGAAAAAAGAAGAACCTAATATCTTTGAACAAATAGCAACCGCAGCGGCAGGTGGTGCAGTTGCAACAGGTGGTTTAATGGGAGGTGGCATTTTTGGTGGTGGTGAACAACCTCAGGGTTTGCCTCTTACTGGCGAAAACGGTAGAATGAAACCTGAACAATTAGTGTCTGTTGGTACTTTAAGTGGTTCGCCATCAGGTGGTCCATATTGGTATGGTAGGACCGCATATTTAAGAAAGAGTGATGCTGGACCAGCATTTTTGAGAGCAAAGCAAGATGCTAATAAAGCAGGTATTACTATTATAATTAATAGTGCTTATAGAAGTTTAGAACATCAAAAAGCACTTCAAGGACAGTACGCTGTAGTTGCTGCTCCTGGAGCATCTCCTCATGGAGATGGGATTGCGTTAGATATAGAACGTGGCCCAGGATGGGATTGGATGGCAAAAAATGGACCAAAATATGGTTGGAAGTGGATGCAAATTCCAAATGATGATGTTCACTTTGAATATGTTGGTGGTGGACAAGGCGCAGCACAACCTGCTCCCCCAAAACCCAAACCAATAACTCCACCCGCACCAAATAAGCAACCTCCCATGGTTTCTACATCACAACAAAACCCACAACCACAATCGACTCAGGTTGCAAGTAGTTCATCTCCTGGTGTGTTAAATACTAATAGTTCTGGTCTCACTAGAGAACAACTTTTCTTTGCTACAGTATAATTAAATGGCAGAAAATAAATACGCTATTCAAGAATTTATTGCAACTCCAGTTGATCCTAATTCCGAATTAAAAAGTATTAATCTTAAACCAGGAATTATTGGACTCGATTATTATGAGGATATTCTTTCGCCAACAATTACTGCTAAGGTGTTATTTTCTGCGACAGAAATTGTAACTCAAAATGGTTCTGAGGAAGTTAAATTAGTTGGAGGTGAAAGTATATCTTTTGATATAACTGTTCCAGATTTTGAGAATTTAAATATTGAAAATATGGTCATCAGAAGTATATCTGGCGATAAGACTGGACGACAAGGATTATATGTTTTAGAGTTAGTTTCCAAAGAATCTGTGACAAATGAAACTACAAGAATAGTTAAAAAATTTAATAAACCAATTAGTGATATTGTAAAAGAAATTATTGAAACTTTAAAGACGACTAAGGAAATTAAAATTGATCAAACCTTTAATCAATATAATTTTGTTGCTACCACTAAAAGACCATTTGAAACCATAATTTGGTTATGCCCAAAATCTGTACCACAAGATAAGGGAACTCCAGGATTTTTCTTTTATGAAACTCAGGATGGATATAATTTTTTAAGTGCAAATAATTTATTGACTGGTGGTGGTGGAGAGTATAAACAAATATATTCACAAAAAGAAAATAGAAACAACCCTGGAGATGAAAAAAATAATTTTAAAATTCTGAGTTCGGCCATACAAAAAAATAATGATATCATGACTTCATTAAGAAGTGGAATGTATTCCAATGAGTCCTTATTCTACAATGCATTTACTCAAGAGTTTACTCCAATCAAATTCACTCTCAAAGAAAAATTTGGAAAAGAAACTCAAAATACTGCTAACGACTTATCTTCACCAAAACTACCAGATAAATTAGAAGACACTATTTCTAGAATTTCATTAAAAATGTTAGATCCTGGAGCATTAACCGCAGCAAATAAATTTGATAATGACCAAGATTTACCTAAATATCAAGCGGAGTCTGCTGTAAGATATAGTTTATTATACTCTCAAGTATTAAATATTATTATACCGTGTAATACTGATTTGAGAGCAGGACAATTAATTGAATGTGAAATACCTAGACCATCATCAAGCAAAAATAAAGATATGGAGTCCACCGCAAGTGGTAAATATGTTATAGCATCTCTATGTCATAGATTTGATCCAAATCGAAAAGCATTCACGAGTTTATCCCTTATTAAAGATTCCTACGAATTCATAACTACCTAAAATGGAAAATATTCAAAAACATATTGAAGAAGATAGTAAGAAAATAAATGATCCTATGATTAGTTCACAAAGTCGTAGACATTATGAAGAAGAATTGTTAGCACTGCAAAGATATCAAGAACGTCATCCAAATAGTGACTACGATCCATCTAATTTAGAATTGTTTTGTGATGAAAATCCAGGTGCAATAGAGTGTAAAATTTACGAGAATTAACCATGTCACTTCTTGATCAATCTTCCACCGATATTAGATTACAATTAAATAAAGCAAACTTCTTAGGAAGAGATGGGTTTTCTTGGTGGATTGGTCAAATTGCAGATTTAAAATCTAGCACTGCAGATGAAGTTCAACTGCAAGCAAATGAATCTGGCGATCCTCTCTACTATAATAGAGTAAAAGTTCGAATTATGGGAAACCATACTGGAGAGGGAAGTCAACTCGAAGATAAGAATCTTCCATGGGCACACATTATGATTCCTTCAGGAGAACCAAATGGTACTCTTGGAAGTGGAAAGTCACATCAATATAAAGGTGGTGAAACTGTAATCGGATTTTATCTTGATGATGATTCTGGGCAGCAACCTGTGATTATAGGATCATTTTATAAGCACTCTGGAGTTGTTGCTAAAACTAATCCAAGTAAAATTAAAAATTCTAAAAGTTCTGGATATAAACCATTTGAACCTACAAGAATAGATAATCCACAATTACAAAATACCAAAACACCAGATGCTGCTGGTGGTAAAAACGTTTCAACTAAAGTAGAAACACCAACTAGTAACCCAGAAGCACAAAAACCAGGTTTAGAAACAACTATAGTTGGAAGTAAAACTGGAGATTCAAAAGATGTTAGTAGGGCAGCAGATATATTTTCTCAAAAAAGTAATGATTGTACAAAACCTGTAGAGAAGTGTGAGCAGGATGAAATTAGTCGAATTACCAAAGAAATATCAGAACTACAAAAAACTTTATCGAAAGTTCAAGAGTATGAAGGTAAATTTGTAAATTATGTAAGTGGCAAAATTATAGATCTTGATAACAAAATAGATAATCTTGCGACAAAAATTACCGAAACTATTTCTGGTCAAGTTAAAGATGCACAGACAGCATTGTATAGAGAAATATCAAAAACAATGAATAACCAGATTGATAATTTATTTCCAAAAAACAAACAAGCGGAAGCAGGTAAAGAACTTAGAACTTTAAATACTGCAATATATTGTTTGTTTAAAAATTTTGTCAAATCTTTATTTGGATTAGTATTAAAAATTGTTAAGGAATTATTAGATCAATTGTTTGGGAATTTATTATGCAATATTAATAAATTCATCAGCACAGTTTTTAATACTATATTTGAAATTATTTCTAATTTACTTAATCCAATAATTACCGCCATTAATGTATTTTTGGGTGGAACTTTAGGCTCGATAACTGGGATTATAAACAAAGTATTAGGAATTGCGAATGTTATTAAATCTCTGTTGAATTGTGAAGAGTCTCCTTGTAAAACAAACAATGAACAGTTTTGTATGAGTAATGGATCAACAACTTCATCAATTCCATTGTTCAGTAGTGTTTTTGCAGATTCTCCTGATTGTCCTCTTTCTTTCGAATGTGGACCTCCTTCGATTCAATTTCTTGGCGGTGGTGGATTTGGAGCAGTTGCAAACGCAGTTATTAATGATCTTGGGCAAATTCTTGGATTTGATATTATTGATGGTGGATCTGGATATACTGAACCTCCAATCATAAGTTTAGATGATCCTTGCAATAATGGATCTGGATCTGTGCTTGGATCTCCAATTATAGAAAACGGAATAGTTGTTACAGTTCCTATAATTAATCCTGGGTCTGGTTACTTGAATACTGTTGTTACTGTAGTTCCTGGAGAAAAACCAATTTCACAACCAAATCCAATTATAGAAAATATAGTTCCAGAAATTGATATCATTCATATTGAGAGTGGGGGGATTGGATATTCTCCTAATGATACTGTTGAATCTGGTAATGGCGAATGGCAAGTTGTTACTGGACCAAATGGAATTATTATAGGATTAGATTTAATTAAACCCCCAAATCCAACAGGAACAAGAGTTCCTGATGTGACAATAAATACATCTACTGGAGTAGGCGCTATTTTAGTTCCAATAATTAAGTTTAGCAGACTTAAAGATATTCAAGTCGATCCTACTAAGGTCATTCAAGTCATTGATTGTGTGCAAAGATGAGTAATCAAAAGAAAGAACCAAATGCAGAAATAACCGATTATTATCGAGTGGTATCTGGAACTTCAATTCCAGTTCATGGTAAATCTGATTATGCAATGTTTACGAACAAAGGTCAGGGGTTTGGTTTTTTTGAAGATGGGGATCATGTCGTTGTTTGTGATAAAACATCATATGAATCTGTTGGTAATGAAATGCCATCAAATAATGATGGTAGTAATCCACTCAATCTTGCAAAATGGATACAAGCAAAAAATGGTGATATTAAAATAGAAGCACCAAATGGAACAATACATTTAGAGGCAAAAAATATTCACATCAGTGCAGTTGGAGGAGATCCCCACGGAAATATTATTATTAAGGCAAAGAATCAAATCGAAGTAAATTCCAAGGATGGAGTACGATTTAAATGTATAAGTATGGTAATTGATTCTTCTTTATCTCTAGATTTAAATACTCAATTTTTTAATACTGTAGCACAGTTTGCAACCTCTGGAACCTCCATCGATGCTGCTGCTGGAACATTATCTGCATCCAGTGCTGCAATCAAAGGTATTTCTGATTTACAACTTGGTTAATTATGTCAAATTCTCCTAAACTATCAGCAGAAAAATCTTTACTTGTTGGACCTACAGATCCCGCACATAAAATTCCTGGGCCATCCCCCAATTTGCCTGGAATTGCTGCGATTAATGGTCCATTGATTGTTGGTGGAATATCTGATGGATATGTTTCGGAAAGATATACCAGGTCAATGATAAGTGTTCTTCCTGCTAGTGGGGAGGTTAAAGATAATCCTTTAAGCACTAGTGGTGAATTTTTTGGACCTCTAGCAGACGCCATTACAATTAGTAAACAAGGAAATCCTGCTGCTGGATCTGGGAATAGGTATAATGGAGCAGGGATAAGAGTAAATGCAAACGCTCATAAAATTGAAGGTGGTGAATTTATTCAAATTTTATGTGATAAAAATATTGAGATTGAATCAAAAAAGCAGGTGATTGGTATAGGACCATTATTTAATATTCAAAACAGAAAATTCAGAGTGGATGGAGTGTCTACTTTTAATAAACAAGTAAGAATAAATGCAATTTTGATGCTTGCGAACTGTGGAAATGTTGCTAAAAGAATTGATAGAGCAGATACACTACCAGGTTCTGATAAGAGACTTAAAACCAATATAATTCCAATTCAAAATGCACTAGATAAAGTATTATCATTGGAGGGTGTTGAATTTGATTTTCTAGATGAAAAAAACTATGGATATTTGGGAAAGCATCAATTAGGAGTAGTTGCCCAACAAGTTGAAACTGTTGTACCAGAACTTGTTACAACTAACCCTGATGGATATAAAGGAGTTTCCTATCAACACTTGACTGCATTACTCATAGAAGCAATAAAAGAACAACAGAAAGAAATTGAAGAATTAAAAAAAATTATAAAGGAAAAGTAAATGGCAACCGAACCCCAGAAAACTAATCTATTAAATTTATTATCGGAAAATTTTACTGGAAATACTAGAGCAATAGAGTCTTTACAAGAATCATTATCTGAAGTTGAACCTATTATTGAGTACTTTACTCCATCTTGTGAAGGATTTGACACAAGAATAGTTGCTTTAGCGTCGAGTATTAACAATATTAAATCTGAAATTGT
>Ga0194123_10007516_pt1 | contig 10820 bp, 13 predicted proteins | sample TA2MahsurfametaG_5_FD_155479 | JGI IMG/M metagenome (GOLD analysis project Ga0194123, IMG submission 155479) | Freshwater microbial communities from Lake Tanganyika, Tanzania - TA2015023 Mahale A surface | ecosystem: Environmental > Aquatic > Freshwater > Lake | place: Tanzania: Lake Tanganyika... | reverse complement strand
AGGACTGATACTAAAACTGCATAAACTGCAGCAACCGCAGCAGCCTCTGTTGGAGTAAATACTCCTCCGTAAATTCCTCCCATAATTATTGCAATTAATAAAAATCCCCAAATCGCATCTTTTGCACTATTGAGTAATTCTTTAAATGAAGCTTTCTCCTGTGCAGGAAGATTTTTTATTCTTGCATATACATAAACTGCAACTGAGAGCATCAATGCAAGTATTAATCCAGGCAAAAAACCTGCAAGAAACATTCGTCCAACGGATTGCTCTGTGGTTGCGCAGTAGACAACCATTACAATCGATGGAGGAATTAAAATACCAAGCGTTCCTGCGTTACATAAAACTCCTGCTGCAAAATCTTTTGGATAACCAGCTCTTACCATGCCTGCTATCATAATGGTTCCAACTGCAACAACGGTTGCTGGAGATGACCCTGAAACTGCTGCAAAGAAAGTGCATGCAAGAATGGATGCAATTGCAAGCCCGCCTTTGATATGGCCAACGCATGCAATTGCAAACCTAATAAGTCTTTTTGCAACTCCTCCGGTTGACATTAAAACACCGCCTAAAATAAAAAAAGGAATTGCCATTAGGGTATAGTGTTCTGACGTTTCAAAAAGTTTAATTGATAATGATGCGAGAGAGTCTTTTCCAAAAAATAAAATCGTTAAAACACTTGCAAATCCAAGGCAAATAGAAATAGGTACTCCTATAAAAAGCAATGCAAAAAGAGCAACAAATAAAAATAGCGTTGTCATTTTGATGTGCTATTTTTTTCTTTGAAGGACTCTATAGCTTCTTTAGCTTCATCTAAGAGATTAAGTCCATATTGTTTTCCAGTAATGATATTTAAAAAAACTTGCAAAAATCTAAATATTAATAATCCATATCCTAAAGGCATGATAAGCCTTGGTATCCATTGAGGTAGCCATTTTATATCTTGAGATAAAATTCCAACTGTATAAATTTTCTCAACATAAGTGTAACTTCCAATTAAAATTATAACTGAATAGGTAAGACAACAAAGCACGGCAACTATTGCAAATATTCGCTTTGTCTTATTTTGAAATAGATTAACAAAAGACTCCATTCCTATGTGAGCTCCAACTCTAACAGCCCATGAAGCCCCTAAAAAAATTAACCATGCAAAAATAATAATGGTTAATTCGTGAACCCAATTTAAGCTTGATTTAAGTACGTATCTAAAAAAAACGTTAACAACTGTAAGCACAGTCATTGATGCAAGAAGAAATGCAACAGTGTACTGTTCGAAATTTTCGATAAACTTTTTCATTAAAAATTAACGCCCCCGAAGGGGCGTTAAAAAATTATATTATAATTTATCTACTAGCTGCTTGAGCTGCTTTTATAAGATCAGGACCAATATCTTTTTCAAACTCTTTATATACTGGCTCTAAAGCTTTTTTCCACGCAGCAAGCTGATCAGGAGTAAGTGGTTTAACTTTTGCTTTGTTCGAAGCTACAATTTGTTTTTTTGCATCTTCATTCATCGAATTTGCAATTTGATAAGTATAAATCGTTGCTTCATTCATTGCCTCTGTTAGACCCTTTCTAATGTCAGCAGGCAAACCTTCCCACCACTTTTTATTGGTCACAACCATGTAGTCTAAAATTCCATGATTTGTTTCAAGAATTGTTGACTGAACTTCATGGAATTTTTGTGAAAACATATTTGAGTATGAGTTTTCTTGTGCATCAACAACACCAGTTTGCAACGCTTGATACACTTCAGCAAATGCCATTTTTTGTCCGGTTGCTTTTAGGTTTTTAAAAAAAGATTCGTATACGTCAGATGCTTGAATTCTAAATTTTAAACCAGCAACATCTTGTGGAAGAGATATATCTTTTCTTGCTGATATATGTCTCATTCCATTTGCCCAGTAAGCTAATCCTAAAATATTTTTGTCTTCCATAGATTTTAGTAAAGCTTGACCTTCTTTTGAATCTTGGAATTTTCTAGATGCATTTGCATCTTTAAAAATAAATGGAAGGTCGAATACCTGAACTTTTTTTGTATACCGGTCAAATTTTGAAATTGAAGGCGCCAATATTTGCACGTCATTAAGCAATAATGCTTCTAATTCTTTAGCATCACCAAATAATTGTGAGCTTGGGAATACTTCAACTTTAACTTTTCCTGGTAGTTTTTTTTCAGCAAGTTCTTTGAATTTTAAAGAAGCCAAGCCTTTTGGTGTATTCTCAGCAACCACGTGACTCAATTTAATGGTAATAGGTGTTTGAGCTATTGCAGAAATTCCAAAGGTTGAAGATGCTAAAAAAAGAACAGCAGCAAATACTGCACTTAGCTTTTTAAACATTATAATCTCCCTTATTTGATTAATTAATTAACCATAGATTATAGTCAGATCTGACAAAAACAATATTAAAAAATGTAGGAAAACTTCGAATTTTAATCTAAAATATTTTTAAATGTTAAATCCAACTAAACTTTCTAGTTCAAATTTAAAACTTAAAGATAAATTTCTGCTCAAAGATAAGTGCTTTGTTGATGGAAACTGGACCGGATCATCTTTAACATTTGAGGTTAAAAACCCTGCAAACGGTTCAAAAATTGTTGATGTTCCAAATTTTAAAAAGAAAGAGACATCACTTGCTATAGATGCAGCGTTTAATGCTTTTAAGAGTTGGTCGAAGTTAACAGCTCACGAGCGATCAAACATATTAAAAAGATGGTATCAATTAGTCATCGATAACCAAGATGATCTTGCAACTATAATGACCGCAGAACAAGGAAAACCTATACAGGAAGCAAAAGGAGAAATTGTTTATGCAGCAAATTTTATCGAATGGTTTGCTGAGGAAGCAAAGAGAGTTTATGGAGATGTGCTTCCGGATCCTATTAAAGAAAAAAGGATGGTTACAATTAAGCAGCCAGTCGGAGTATGTGCTGCAATAACTCCATGGAATTTTCCTGCAGCTATGATTACTAGAAAATGCGCACCAGGACTTGCTGCAGGTTGTACATTTATAATTAAACCTGCAGAGCAAACTCCACTTACGGCACTAGCTTTTGTAGTGCTTGCAGAAAGAGCAGGATTTCCAAAGGGTGTTATAAATATCATTACTGGAGAGCCAGAAGAAATTGGAAAAGAAATAACTTCAAATCCAAAAGTTAGAAAGATTTCATTTACGGGAAGCACTGTAGTTGGAAGAATTTTGATGGAGCAAAGTGCAGGTACAGTTAAAAAATTATCACTCGAGTTAGGTGGCAACGCTCCATTCATCGTATTTGATGATTGCGATATTGATGCTGCGGTTGAAGGATTGATGCTTGGTAAATATAGAAACACCGGACAAGTTTGTGTTTCACCAAACCGAGTTTATGTTCAAGAAAAAATTTATGATAGTTTTGTAAAAAAAGTTGTTGAAGCATCAAATAAGCTTGTTGTTGGAAATGGACTGGAAGGAAGTCCAAACATCGGCCCTTTAATTGATGATCAGGCAGTTAAAAAAGTTAAGGAACATATTGCAGATGCCGTTCAAAAAGGTGCAAATGTAGAAATAGGTGGGAAGACTCATAAATTGGGCGGAAGATTTTTTGAGCCAACAGTTCTTTCAAATGTAAACAAAACTATGAAGCTTGCAAATGAAGAAACTTTTGGACCCGTTGTTCCTTTTTTCAAATTTAAAACAGAGGAAGAAGTTATTGAACTTGCAAATAATACTGAGTTTGGACTTGCATCTTATTTTTATTCAAAAGATATCTCAAGAGTTTGGAGGGTAGCAGAGGCCATTGAAACAGGAATGGTTGGAATAAATACTGGAATTTTTGCAAGTGCCTACATGCCATTTGGGGGAGTAAAACAATCCGGCATTGGAAGAGAAGGGGCAAAATACGGAATTGAAGAATACTTAGAAGTGAAATCCTTATCTTTCGGCAATATAAAATAATTTTAAGTGATAAAACAAATTCCATCAAAAGATTTAGAGAAATTTATAAAAGAAAATCCATCGTCAATACTACTAGACGTACGAACTGAGGAAGAATGGAATATGGTTGGAAAGCCCTCGGGTAAAAAATTTAAAATAAAAACTTATTTTATTTCACTTTTAAAAGGCGTTCAAAGAATTAAGAATGATAACTTTGTACATGATGTGAATAGTAAAAAAATTTCAAAGGAAGATCCAATATTAGTTATTTGTAGATCCGGACAAAGGTCGCAAATGGCTGCAACTTTGCTTCAACAAGAGGGTTATAAAAATTGTATAAATATTTCAGATGGTTTTGAGGGAAATGTTAACGTTGGACATGGTTGGAAAAATTCTAATCTTCCGGTTGAATAATTAATCTAACTTAATAACCCCAATAGCTTCAATTGGCCTAGAGCTTACAACGTACTCTGAATGATCGTTGCTGTTAAGAGTTACTCGTATTTGGTTTAATGGCTGAGATAATTGGTCTTTAGAAATGTGATACCATTCTGAATAAATTCTATTTTTTTTTCCATTAATATAAAGATGAGCATGCCCCTCATTTGAAGTATTAGCCTTATTAATTTTTTCAGGAACAAATTTAAAATTTTTAGATATAATTTGAAGATTATAACCCTCCTTTGTATCCTTCGTTATTTTAATATCAACTGATGGAAAAGGTTGTTTTGCTTCAATAAATTTTTGTCCATGCGAATGTTGCATTTGGGCAAATGATTGCTCTGAGAAAAAAAATAAAGACAAAATTAATAAAAAATACGATAAAATCCGCATCTAATGACGATTAACTTAAAAATTTAATATGTCAAAGCGATATAGTGGAAAATCATTTCAAGACAGAAGTGTTAAGAAAAAACTTAAAATATCTAAAGGCTTAAAAAAAATCCTAAAACGAAAAAAAATTAATCTCTAAAATTTGTAAAATTAACTGGTTGGCCAATATCTATTTTCTGTATTATTCCAATTGTAGCTTGTAGTTCATCTTTTTTCTTACCATCAACCCTTAGCTCATCTCCTTGAATTTTAATTTGTATTTTAAGTTTTAAATTTTTGACCTCGTTAATTATTTTTTTTGCACTTTCTTGGTCAATTCCTTCTTTCAAATCACTTAGCTGTCTAACTGATCCTCCCGTTGCAGTTTCTGTAGACTTAATTTTTAAAACTCTTGGATCTACTTTTCTTCTTATTAAATGTGTTGATAAAAGATCATTCACTTGTTTAAGTTTAATATTATCTGTTGCAACGGTTGTAAGTACTTTTTCCTTTCTTTCGATTACAATTTTTAGATCTTTAAAATCATACCTCGTTGAAATTTCCCGAAGACAATTTGAAAGTGCGTTATCAAATTCTTGGTAATTAATTCTGCTTGTAACATCAAAGGATGGCATACTATTTAAAAACTTTGTAAAACTTATTTTTAACAACGAATTAAAATTTAATCAATGAAACTTCACTTTGTACACCGAGGTTTAATAGATAAACATTCTATTGAAAATACAATTGATGCTTTTAAAAAATCTTTAAGATTAGGTTATGGCATTGAAACGGACCTTCAAGTTACAAAAGATCAAAAGATTATTTGTTTTCATGACAAAAACTTAAAAAGAATTTTAGGTTCTAAAAAAAAAATAAATAAGACTAATCTTAATGAAATAAATTCTTTAGCGAAAAAAAAAAATATTCATATACCAGAATTTACTGAGCTTTTAAAAATTTACAGAAAGACTCCAATTATTGCAGAACTTAAATCAAGCTTTTCAGAGGAACAAATCTATAAGCTAGTTGAGTTATGTAAAAGGATAAAAAAATTAGTTTTAATTTCTTTTCAGTACAAAAATTTAGAAAAAATTTATGCTTTAAATAAAAAGCTTACCTTAGGTCAGCTTTTTTATAAGAAAATAAATAAATCTTTACTTGAAAAAGTTAAAAAAAAAAAATTTATACAATTTTGTATTTTTGAAAAGCAATCTTTAAATAATCTATTAGTGAAGCAAATCAAAAAAAAAAAATTATTTTATACTATTAAAGATAAAAAAACGTTCTCGGAGTTTAAAAATAGAGAAGGTCTGATTTTTGAATTTACTGCCTTATAAACTTGTATTTTTTGGACTTTAAAGTTTTTATGAGGTCTGCAAGTTTTTTTGCATCCTTTTAGAAGTAAACAAAAACCTCTCCAATTATAAAAATATATGAAGTAAGAACTTTTTAAAAAAAAATCTTAAAATTACTAAAATATGCTAGTTTAAGAAGTATCTGTTAAAACGTGAGGCTGATTTTTCGGTCATTTTTTCAAAACTATCAATAATTTTAAATCCTCTTCTATTGGTATATTTTGCCCCATAAGCCATACTTACGGTAATTCCTTCTATTTTTTTTTTATTTTTAACAACACCAAAAAAGTATTTTCCTTTTTGAAATTCAATTAAATCTTCAGTTTCTGAAATTTTTTTTGCCTCCCTAAAAAGTCTATTAACTAAAACATTAAGGCTTAACATTAAAAAATCTTAGAGGTGAATTATGACAAATTTTAGATTATTTAATTAATCCCTTTAGCTTTTCTCGGTGTAAAATGAATAGCCCACTAAAGACTATTATTATAGATCCAATAATCATATTGGATGATGGGATTTCGCCGAAGGTTGCATATCCAAATATTAATCCCCAAATAATAATAGTATATCTAAAAGGGGAAGTAACAGAAATTTCTGAGACCTGAATGGTTGCAACTGAAAAAAAATAACCAATACTCACAAATATTGCTGACAAGAATATTAAGATTATTGTCTCAAATTGAACAGGTTGAATTTTATAAATCATTCCAAATCCAAACCATATGGTTACGCTTAAAGATGTAATAAAGACAATTTGAAGTCCGTTAAAACTTTTAAGTTTTTTTTTTGTTACCGTGTCTCTTAGAGCTATAAAAATAGCAGATATTAAAGGGAGTATAAAAGCATAACCAAATTTTAGCTCTTGAGGGTTTACAACTATTAACACACCTAGAAAGCCCAAAAAAACTGCAAACCATCTGAACAAACCAACTTTTTCATTAAGAAATAATGCACCTGATGCGGTTATAAGCACTGGGGCTAAATTTAATAATGAATAAAGTTCTCCGAGAGGTAAAAAAACTAAAGCAAAAAAGAAAAATATTGCAGCAATGCTTTCAAGTGATCCTCTTAGATGTAGTTTTTTAGAAAATAAAATCTCTGAACTAAGTTGTTTTTTAAAATATAAATAAAGTCCAATTATAATAGTTGAAATAACTCCTCTTAAAAAGATTACTTGGCCTAAAAAATCAATATTAGAATGAAATTTTAAGATATATTTAATTATTACATCATTTAGAGAGAAAAAGAACATGCATAAGAGCATGTACCATATACCAAGTAATTTAGTTTTAGATTTTGACTTTTTAAAAAACATCAGGTCAGTTTTGCCACCAGAGACTCGTTTATTATAGACTTATAAAATTTTAACAACCTTATTAATATTATTAAAAGATATTTTTTTAGAAAAATTAAATTCTAGTTTTTTTTTTAAATTAAACACTGTATAACTCAAATAAATCCATGTAGAAAAATCATGTCCCAAGAATTTCAAAATAGTACCAACCAAAGTACGGGACATATATTTAAAGAAGAAGAAATTAAAACATTACTAGCAAACGTTAATAGCAATAATTTTGTTGCAGTTCATGATTTGCTTCAGAGCTACCATCCAGCGGATGTTGCAAATTTAATCAAAGTACTTCCTGAAGATATTCAAATTAAGTTTTTTAAGCATAAATCCTCGGATCCAGAGGTGGTTCTGGGTTTATCTGATAACTTACAGAAAGAAATTTTAGAACAGCTAAATCCTGAGGTAATTTCATCAATTGTTAAACAGCTTGAATCTGATGATGCATTTCAAATATTTGAGAACGTTCCAAAAGAATTTCAAGATCAAATACTTCAAAATTTACCTCCTAAAGATCAAACTTTTTTTAAATTAGGCCTTCAATACCCAAAAGACTCTGCTGCAAGGATTATGCAGCGAGAGTTTGTTTCAGTAGACGATGATTGGACCGTTGGGCAAACTATGGATTTTTTAAGAGATTCAACTGATCTTCCTGAACAACTCTTTGAGATTTTTGTAATTGATAAAAATAAAAAACCTATTGGCAGTGTTTCTATCTCTAATGTTCTTAGATCTAATGCTAGTAATAAAGTAAAAGATTTAGTTACTGAAAATAAAACTTTAATTCCAGGAGATCTTGATAAAGAAAAAGTCGGAAATACTTTTGCTCAATACAATTTAGTATCAGTTGGGGTAGTAGACAAAAACCAAAAATTAATTGGGGTTATAACCGTCGATGATGCAGTAAAAGTTGTTAAAGAAGAAGCTGTTGAGGACGTCTTAAGACTTGGAGGCGTAAGTTCTGAAGAAGAGATTACGGATAATCCAATTGAAACAACAAAAAATAGATTTGTTTGGTTATTTATAAATTTATTAACTGCAGTTCTAGCATCTTACGTAATTGGAATTTTCGAACAAACTATTGAAAAGGTTGTTGCACTAGCAATACTTATGCCGATAGTTGCATCTATGGGTGGTAATGCTGCAACACAAACTTTGACTGTAACTATTCAATTAATTGCATCGCAGCAACTAAATGCAAAAAATGTTTTTAAAATTATTAATAGAGAGATCGTCACTGGTTTATTTAATGGAATTTTATTTGCACTAATCACAGGAATTTTCGTTTATTTTTGGTTTAATGATCTAAGAATTGCAATTCTTATTGGTGCAGCAATGATTGTAAATTTAACTGTTGCCGGACTTGCTGGAATTGGAATCCCAGTTTTTTTAAATAAAATTAAAATTGACCCAGCTATTGCAGCTACAGTTTTTGTAACCACAGTTACAGATGTGGTAGGTTTTTTTGCTTTCCTCGGGATTGCAAGCTTATTTCTCTAATAAGAAGTAATATAATTTTCAAAAGTTAGTTTAGATAAATCATCATTAATCTTAAGATTTTCAAAAAGTGTCTTAAGGCTATTTTTGATGTCATTTTCTATACGCCATGGAGGATTAATAACTATTAATCCAGACCCTTTTAAGCCTTTATTATTTTTATCGATTATAAACTGGACATGAGAGTGGTTTAAATTTTTTAGAGAACTAGTTAATAGTTGATGTTTGTTTTTATTTAATACCGGATACCACACGATCAAAGTTATTTTTTTTATTTTCATTATTTCTTTCATAAGCTTTAAAACCATTAGATATTCCTTAGAAAGTTCATAGGACGGGTCTATAAGAATTACCTTATTAGGTGCTGAACCTTTTAGTTTTGCAATAAGATTGTTGTATGAGTTTTTATTAAATATCCTAACTTGGTCATCCTCTAAAAAATTATTTCTTAAAATTTTAAAGTCTGCAGGATGAAGTTCAAATAGATTTATTATATTATTTTTTTTAAGTAACTGTTTTGCGATATATGGTGATCCTGGATAATTTAAAAACTTTTTACTTGGATTTAGCTTTTTTATTATATCGAGATAATTATTGATAAAATTATCACTAAATTTTTTTGTTAAAATTTTTATAATTCCGTTTTCATATTCCTTATTTTTATTCATGAATGGGTCAGAGATGGAATATAATCCAGCTCCTGCGTGACAATCATAAAATATAAAGTAATCTTTTTTATTGTTAAAAAAATTTAAAATATAAACCAGTATGAAGTGTTTAAAGACATCAGCAAAGTTTCCTGCATGGAATGCATGCCTATAACTTAACATTTTAGCTTTTAAAATAATTTCTAAAATATTTAATAATTTTATTTAGATTTTTCTTTGAATATTTTTTTATTGGCGCTGTCCAAATAAGTTTTGGCCAAACAACATCCTTCTTTGATCTTCCAGCTATATGAATATGTAATTGTGAAGTGATATTTCCAAGTTTTGCAATATTTAAACTTTCCGAATTAAAATAATTTTTTATAAGTTTACTAATTAAATTAATTTCATCCAGTAGGTCAAGTTGATCTACTTTTTCAAGTTCATCAATTTCCTTTACTTTTCTTTTTGGAATAAGAACAAACCAGGGAAAAAATTGATTATTCATTAACCTTAGTTCTGAAAGATTAAGATTTGCAATAAAAATAGAAGTTTTTTTGAAGTCTTTATGAATTTTGAACATGAAATAATTTTCTATTTTTTTTTTATTTTTAACTTAATTTATAAAATTAAAAACTCCTAAGGATTTTTATGAATTTTAATAAAATTAATGATGAAGTTTCAAAGTTTGTAAAAGAAAGGAAATGGGACAAGTACCATTCTCCAAAAAATTTATCTATGGCGCTTTCAGTAGAGGCCTCTGAATTAGTCGAGATTTTTCAGTGGAAAAATGATCAAGATGTATCCGATGCAGATAAGAATAAAGTTGAAGACGAGATTGCAGATATTTTTTTTTACCTAATTCGACTTTCTCAAAAAATGAATATTGATATTGAAAAAAGTTTTTATAAAAAGCTGGAAAAAAATAAAATTAAGTATCCTTTAGGCATGGATAATTCAAAATACTTTAAATGAAATTCAAATTTTTTTTAATATTATTTTTTAATTTAATTTTCTTTCAAGATATTTCATCATCTCAAATTCAAAAAGTAAGAATAGAAATAAAAGATAAATTTTTAATAGCCGAAATTGCAGCAACTGATGAGGAACAAAGCGAAGGATTAATGAATAGATCTTCTCTTGGAAAAAATGAGGGAATGCTTTTTATATTTGAGGAAGGATCAAACCCATGTTTTTGGATGAAAGATACTACTATTCCACTTTCATTGGCTTTTATTGATA
>Ga0194123_10007514_pt1 | contig 10821 bp, 8 predicted proteins | sample TA2MahsurfametaG_5_FD_155479 | JGI IMG/M metagenome (GOLD analysis project Ga0194123, IMG submission 155479) | Freshwater microbial communities from Lake Tanganyika, Tanzania - TA2015023 Mahale A surface | ecosystem: Environmental > Aquatic > Freshwater > Lake | place: Tanzania: Lake Tanganyika... | reverse complement strand
TAGAGGGTCAAGCTCCTTTAGTTTTGAGATAGCCAATGTCCGCTCTGAGGTCTCCTTGCTGCGCTCAAAGAGAAGGCGCCACCCTCTGAGGTTTCTAGGGTTGGTTTCTACTAAATCTCTAACTACTTGCATTCCCAACTCTTCATACTGATTGTCCAGAAGCGTTCTTGCCGTTAATTCACTCAACGCATATGTGAATGGCCAATCCTTTGAAATCAAAATGAGCGCTGCCCCGTCACCTTTTGTGGCGGCCTCTTTAAAGGCTCTATCTTTTTCCCAAGGAGCAAAACCAAACTTAATGGAAAGCGGTATCAGCAGAGCGCCAATAATCAGCGTAAGGAGGACTTGACTTAGATTTATCTCCCTTTTTTTGCGAGATTTTAGGCTATTTCTCGATCCCTCTTCGAGGAATTTCTCCTGAGTGACGCTGTGAGAATAAGAGAAGAGAACGCCACTTGTAATAAATTGCAGGGAGAGAAGAGCCAAGTTGCTGGGATTAATGAGTGATTGGATATGAAAACCAGTCCAATAGGTTAGCAAGGTGACGAGATAAAAACTCTCTCTCGCACCTGCGTTCTTCAATGCATCTCTTGTGGAGCGTAGAATTTGGATTTGGATAAAAATGTAAGCAATGGCAAGGGGCAATCCCGCAAAAGTTGCTAACTCAAAGAGAAAATTATGTGGGGAATCCGAAAAAAGTCCTGCGCTTCGAACCACAGCTGACTCATCTCTATACTCCATGTAGTAATCACCGTAGCTGTCAAAGCCAAAACCAAATAGTGGAGATTTTAAAATCATGTTTATTGATGATCGCCAGTAATCTAAGCGTGCAAATGCTGAACTGGAAGTTAGCTCCCGAAGAAGTTTTCCCTGAGCAATAAGGCCTGAAATCAAGCCTAACGATAAGAGACTAGCAAATAACATTACTGTTTTTTTGCTAACTTTTTTGACTTTATCTTTGTATTTAGTAACTAACTTAAATATTATAAGTAGAGCAAAGGCTACTCCTAAAATCAAATAACCTTGAAAAGAGTTAGCTAGAGACATTATCGAGATTCCAGAAATTAGGATGATTAAATTGAAAATACTTAATAGAAAGGATTTCCTAGGTTGCAGAATCAAGAGAGACAAAGAAAGTATAAGGCTTATTGCAATTAGAGCGACAACATAGTTTGGGTTACCTAGAGAAGAGCTCGGGGTTTTCCCATATGTTTCTTCCCATAATCCAAAGTCAATGCCAAAATACTGAAGCGTGAAATAGGACGCTACCACAAGAGCACTTAAGGAGATAAAGATAAAAAAGGCAGATATCCACTTTGACAGAAAAGAAAGTGAGCACCAAAGGAGTAGAAACATCGAAAAGAAAGTTATAAATCCAAGATTTCTTCCATAAACTCCAAAGAGACGCTCATCGAGATTATCTCTATTTACAAAAAGTGAGATTGAACTCCAGGTTAGTGAAAAAATTACTAGGTAGGCAATGGATTTCTGAGCCTTCGTAATCATTAAATGCTTAACGCCAGATAGGTTAAGTGTTAACAATAGTGCTACAGCAATTACGATGAAGAAAAACTTTGGAGCGTTGGTGGCGCTAAAACTGCCAATTGGATCCATAGCTATTGATAAGATAAAAACAAAAATAAGTGTAAAGGCTGAACTAGGCTTTGCAAGGGGCATTTAGATTACCTCCATATCTGCAAATTATAAGTGGGCCCTGTCGGGATCGAACCGACGACCCACGGATTAAAAGTCCGTTGCTCTACCGACTGAGCTATAGGCCCCAATTCAGTGTCAGCTACTTAGTGGAATACTATCGGATAATCCCCAAGCGAAATCGGTTTAGAGTAAAAAATTATTTTAATCACTCTTCTCAAAGCGACTGAGTCATCTCTTTGAAAATCAAGTCGTACTTTTCAATTGCACTTCTCATGCTGAAGTGACTTTCGGCAAGATTTCTACAACGCAAAGGGGTCTCTGCATCATCTAAGAGGGTCAATAGTTCTTCAATTGCGGTGTCAAGATTGCCGTCAATCACGACACCTGTTTTACTAGACTTCAAAAGGTCATCAAGATCTCCGACGCCTCTAGAAACTACGACTGGGCGCCCCACAGATAAGAATTCGGCAATTTTTGTTGGCATTACACCAGTAAGCGAGTCTCCAATATTGCTTTTACAAAGTGCAATTCCAAAAGATGCAGACTCAATTTCGGCTAACATTTCATTTTGCTTCAAAACTTTTATTTCATCTTCCCCAATGTCAAGTGATTGCTTTTTAGCTTCCACTCCGTGACACCAAGTTACCTTAAGTGATAGTTTTTCTCTAAACCTTCTAATAAATTCCTCGGTTGCCTCCAAATCATAATAATCATTAAAGACTCCTGATAAGAGTAATTTGTTATTGATCGGAAAATCCGGACTAAATGCAAATTTGTCTAAATCGGTACATGTAGGTATTACATAATGTGGTTGATTAATAAAGGAATGTCTCCTTTTAAGTACAGGATAAACGGCTTTGGTTAATGTTGAGATTGCTTTTGCGTTTCTTGCTGCAATGCGTTCTAGTTTTTTGGCTAACGTGATAAGACATTGATTTGAGACAATGGTACCTATAACTACTTTCTGATCTATCCAAAGTCCTCGAACATCCCATAGAAAACTTCCGCGATATCGGAGCACAACTGAAACTGCAGCCAAATCCCCACGACAATGAAAAGCTTTAGCATTAGGAAGATTAAATGCAATTCGAAGAAGTCTACTTAGGCCACCCCATGCTCCAGTTTTCCCAAATTTTATAGAGATCCACTCTATTTTTGCTTTTTCGAATTTATGTTGAATATCAATATTTCGTTCCTGTTTTTCGCAGGATATTACTCCAACTTTCCAACCTAAATTTGATAGTCCAAGGACTACGGGAACTATTTGACTCATTCCAATACCTTCAGCCAAGGAATCATGAGTTACGTAAACGATTTCCAATTTCTTTCCCATCGTTTAGATGATACTCTTTAATAGTCGAGAATCAGGGGAGCGCGCGTGTATAACAAAATTATGGTTGTCGGAAGCGGCTTATTCGGTTTAACCATAGCTGAACGAATAGCGGAAGTTTTGGGAAGAGAAGTGCACGTAGTTGAGAAAAGATCTCACATAGGTGGCAATGCTTGGTCTGAATTTGATGAAAAGTCTGGAATTGAAATTCATAAATATGGATCGCATTTATTTCACACTTCACATGAAGGTGTTTGGTCCTACGTAAATAACTTCACAAGTTTCAATGATTATCGGCACCATGTATGGACTCGTCATGCCGGAGAGACATATTCTATGCCAATTAATTTAGGAACTATATCACATTTTTTCAAAAGGTCGTTAACGCCTTCGCAAGCAAAAGATTTAATTGATAAGGAAATCCAGAGCTATTTACCTGATGGAGAACCAAACTTTGAATCTGTAGCAATCAAAACAATTGGATTTTCACTATATAACGCATTTATAAAGGGTTATACAGAAAAACAATGGCAGGTTAGCCTGGATCAATTAAGTTCAGACATTTTTACAAGACTCCCTCTTCGTTTTAATTTTAATGCTCGCTATTTTAATGACAAATATGAAGGTTTACCTTTAAAGGGTTATCAGACATTTATCAAGAATCTCTCCTGCCATCCGTTGATTAAAATTGATACTAATACAGATTATTTTGCTAAGCACGCTAGTTATGACTTAAGTACTCTGGTGATTTACACCGGTCCTATTGATCAGTATTTTGATTATGAATATGGACTGCTTGGATGGAGAACCTTGGACTTTGAAATCGAGCACTTGGATGTAGATGACTTTCAAGGAACGTCAGTTATGAATTATGCTGACGTCGAAATACCATTTACGAGAATTCATGAGTTTCAACATTTGCATCCTGAACGGAAAAAGAAGAATAACTCAACTATCATAATGAAGGAGTTTTCGAGAATTAGTCAACAAGAGGATGAACCTTTTTATCCTATTAACGCAACGAAAGATCGCAATGCGTTAAAGCGATATCGTGAAGCAACTCAAAAACTCCCAAATGTAATTTTTGGAGGAAGGCTTGGTACTTATCAATACCTTGATATGCATATGGCGATTGCCAGTGCCCTAACAACATTTGAAAGGGATATTAAACCTCGTTTTAATTAACAATTTAACTCAAAATCATATTGCAAAGTAAATTTCTCCTAATTGTACGAGGTTTAGAAATTATTCGAAGTCTTGGAGTAAAAAGACAGATATTAAAAACTTGAGCATCAGGAAGTCCTAAAAAATATTCTGTCGTAATGCGGTGCTTTTGAAAGAGCTGAATAAATCAGTATTACACTTTTTTTTAAAACCTAAATAGTGTCATCTCGCTCAGTAAAAGAAAATCAATATACTGCCTTGATTTGGAAATCTGAAGCAAGTAGGACCGCTGCCTCACACGCTAGGATTAAGAGTTACATTCATTAATCTATGAAATTTAGAAAATAACTTGAAATTGTTCTTTGTTCAAAAACCCCAAGAAAATGTATTGAATAATGCCTGTTTGTCTATGGGGATGTTACAGTATTAGGGTGATATCAAGTCACATAAATATCGCTGCAGTTATAGTTGCCTTCAATCGAGATGATTTCCTCACACGAGCTCTTGAAAAAACTTTTGGGCAAACTCGTCCTTGCGACACGGTGATCGTGGTGGACAATGCGAATCAAAGATCGACTCAATCCATAGTCGAAAAATTCAATGCTGTCTACGTTAATGGCGGTCTTGATAATGGAAGCGCGGGTGGTTTTGCTCTTGGGATCGATTTTGCGATCAAGAATAGTTTTGATTACGTGTGGACACTAGATGATGATGGATATCCAGATCCAACTTGTCTGGAAAAACTGATTCACACATCCACGCAGATTGGTTTAGATGTTGCCACTCCTTTAAGTTTATCGCAGCAAGATCATAGTGAAACTGCAAACCCTTATCTTTTTGGATTTAGAAAAGTTACATCCGCGTCAAAAATTAGAAAAAGGATTATTTGGAATGGAAAAGCACAGTTTTACAATGGAATGCTCATTTCACGAAAAATGGTGGACTTGATCGGACTTCCTAAAAAGGAATTGTTTTTACGTGGTGATGAGATGGATTACTTTTACCGAGCAAGAAAGACCAAATTAGCCATGGCACTTGTAACGGATGCGCTTTACTATCACCCTAGCGGGTCTACAGAGTTTGCTAACTCCCAAAACTCAATTTTAGGAGTGATTATACCTCAGGACTCGAAGAAGAAATATTACCAGTTTAGAAATCGTGGTTACTTAGTTCGTGAGTATAAATTATTTTTGAACGGGATCTATGACTGGATTCGATATCCGATCTACTTTCTCATTTACCCCGGTAAAAACTTTTTAGGTTTCAAAGAATGGAACCGGCTGTGGCTTCAGGGCTTTAGAAGAGACTTGAAGCCATATAAGTGAGTTTTAGAGAAAAACTCATTTCATATTTAGCAGCTCTGTCATTCCGTCTTCTAAGGTAATTGTGGACTCCCAAGACAATAACTCTTTGGCGCGTCGTGTCGTTGATTGAGTTGCAGGAAGATCAATTTTCCGAGGTGGAAGAAAAACTTGGTTTGGACTCAACATATCTGCAAGATTCTTTACCGTGTGAGACTTCCCAGTCCCGATATTTATTGGTTCACCTTTTCCATCGATTTTCAAAGCTGAAACATTCGCACGCGCTACATCAAAAACGTGCACGAAGTCACGTGATTGACTGCCGTCGCCTTCAATCGTTAACGCTGCTCCTTCTTTTGCTTGACTTAAAAATATTCCCGTAACCAATGCGTAACTTCCCTCGGAAGGTTGCCCTGGTCCATAAACTTGAAAGTAACGCAATGTTGTTGCCCAAAGACCAAATGTGATCACATACGAACGAATCATCATCTCACCAGCTAACTTTCCGGCTGAGTAGGGGCTTTGGACGCGGGGGAGCAGATCTTCTCCTTGAGGCGCTTTATGATCACCGTATGCGGTCGATGAACCAGCATAAACAAATGGGATTCTTTTTCCAGTTTCTAAAATTGCCGTTAGGACATTTAGTGTTCCATTGAGGTTGCTTTCTAAAGATTTTTTTGCGAGATTAGGTGACTGAAGAGAGGGAAGGACTCGACTGTCAGCCGCAAGATGGATCACGCCATCCAAAGAGTCATTTATCAACCCGCTCAAAATTCGGAAATCACAAACATCACCCTCGATGAGCTCGATGCCATTTGGGATGTTGTTGCGATATCCGGTGCTAAGGTTGTCTAAACACCTTATTTGAGTGTTTGGATACTCTTTCTGTAATTGACGTAGAGTGTGACCACCAATGAATCCGGCTCCCCCAGTTACTAAAATTCCCATGGGGTAACTGTAACTGCCCGTCAGACCCCCGAAGGCGAACCAATATTCGAGTCTCAAAAGGGCGGATACCTCCGACATAGTAATTTCATGAAGAGGGTTTTTGCTCCAGCCCTTGCCAAGGCCGAGGTCCGCCAAATTACTTTCCATGAGCTCAGAGATACCGCAATCAGCCAAGCAATAGCCTCGGGCGCTGATGTACTGGCTATCAGCCGAATCGCAGGTCATGCCAATCCGTCGATCACGCTGAATGTCTATGGCCATATTTTGAAAGACTCAATGGGATCTGTCCAGCGAGCGCTAGATGCGTCCTATGCTCATTTGAAGAGTGACAGATATGTGACAGATGAGAATCTTCAAACTGCCTAGTCAAGAAATGTTACAGAATTCACGCTCAAAATAAAGTGGGCCCTGTCGGGATCGAACCGACGACCCACGGATTAAAAGTCCGTTGCTCTACCGACTGAGCTAAAGGCCCCACATTGCAATCCTAACGCCACCTATCATGATTTGCTAATTTTCCCCTAAGTCAGTTTGTAGATGGTTCCAAACATCCGATCCTTTGCTCTAAGAACGTAACTTAGCGATAGTCTTTCCGTGGTGTTTCAAAGTAAAGATTGATCAAGAGTAAGCATTGGAGTTGTCTTGCAAAAGATAAGAGTTCTTCGCTTAATTGCTCGAATGAATGTAGGTGGACCAGCTATTCAAATTACGGGGTTGATGAGCAATCTTCCAGGCGAAGAATTTGAACAGACACTAGTAACTGGTTTTTGTGACGAGAATGAAATCGATTATCTTGAAGTAAATGAGCTTAACGTTACAAGAATAAAAGTTGAGGGATTTGGGAGAAGAGTAAATCTTTTCTCAGATTTAGGAGTTCTTCTTGAAATAAGAAGAGAAATTAAAGCCTTTAACCCGGACATAATCCACACTCACACCGCTAAGGCTGGATTTCTAGGTCGTGTTGCCTCGCTTTTAACTTTTAAGAAACAGATTCGAGTTCATACTTTTCATGGCCACTTGCTACATGGATACTTTGGAAATTTTCAAACAAGCCTAGTAATTCTAGCTGAACGATTACTAGCTCAATTCACAGATAAATTAGTTGCTGTTGGTAGTCAAGTTAGAGATGAACTGTTATCAGTAAAAATTGGAAGCCTCGAAAAATTCAAGGTTATTGGACCTGGACTGGGAATAAGAGAGTTACCAGAGCGAATCTCATCTTTAAAGTCATTTGGTTTCCTGGAGAACAAATTCTTTGTGACCTGGATTGGGAGGGCAGTCCCAGTTAAAGCACCTCATCGAATTCTTGAAATTGCAAAGGAGTGCGAAAAGCGAGGATTAACAGTTCAATTTGTCATAGTTGGAGAAGGCCCTCTATTAAGTGACTTAAAGAGTCTAGCCAAGGAAAAGGAACTCCCAGTTGCTTTTCTCGGGTGGCAATCTGATATTGAAAAGATATTGAGTTTCAGCGATCTGGTGTTGCTCACTAGCGAGAATGAGGGAACTCCAGTTGCTCTGATTCAAGCCCAAATGGCAGGAATTCCAGTCCTTACAACTGACGTCGGTTCAGCATCCGAGGTAATAATTAATGGGCAGAGTGGGTTCTGTTTGAAGTACTCGGCCAAAGATTTTGCCGACAAAATTGAACTTCTGTCTAAAAGTGCTGACATGAGGCTCTCTTTTGGTGCTGCTGGTAAGAGTCATGCCAGAAATAATTTCTCCCTGAGGAGGCTGATATCTGATCATACAGAGCTATACAAAGATTTAATTCTTCGTTCTAAATCTTAGTCCAAAGTTCCAAACTAAATATATTCCAGAACAAAGAGCCCAATTATCAGTCTTACTGAACGTTTTTTACTTTCCTCTTTACTTTCGGGCCCTGGCTTGAACTCTATATAAACCAGATTATCTTAATTCGAACTCCCTAATATTTTTAAGGATTGCTTTGACCGGATCTAAACCATCGTAGACATTCTTATGCCAATCAATGGTCCATCGGACACTTTCTTCAAAGTTTAATTTATCTGACCAACCGAGTTCTCTTCTAGCCTTATTTGAATTGAGAAGTAACTGACTTGCCTCGTGTGGATGGGGGCTGAGGTCCTGCTGCCACTTTGTAGCAACCCCCCAAACATCCCCAGCGATCTCTGCAACATCTGAGACAGATTTTGATTGCAAATCAGTAGGCCCAAAGTTCCAGGCTCCGTTCACGCTATTCTCTAAAATCTTATCCACCAAAAGAAGATAGCCGTTTAGACAATCAAGGACGTGTTGCCATGGTCGAACAGAATTTGGAGCACGCAATTGTGGAATCTGGCCCGAACAGTAGGAGCGCACTAAATCAGGAATGAGCCTATCGGGACAAACATCCCCACCTCCAATTACATTTCCGGCCCGAGCAATTGCAGTCGGCGGATTTCCAAAACTTGCTAGCCAAGATTGCGTCGCAATATCTGCCATAGCTTTTGAAGCACTATATGGATCTTTACCTCCCAGAGGATCTGTCTCAAGATATCCCGTCTGCTTTCCAACATTTTCATAAACCTTATCTGTAGTAACAATAAGTTGTGCCTTAACTCCACCGACTGCTTGTGAGGCCCTTAGCACGTTCAGCGTTCCGAGTACATTGGTTCGCATCGTAAGAATCGGATCCCTATAGGACTCTCTTACCAAAGATTGTGCGGCGAGGTGAATAACGACATCTGGCTTAACTTCCTTGAAGCTTTTCTCAAGTTTGCCTAACTCACTTATGTCGCACCGAAGATCAAAATTTAAAGATTTACTCGCTTCAATTTTGTTGAATAGGGAATCTGAGGTTGGCTCTAATGAGACTCCGCTCACTGTGTGTCCACGTTGCTTTAGGAGCATTATTAACCAAGCTCCTTTAAATCCAGTATGACCAGTAATGAGAAAATGCATAGTAATCTTCACCCCCAATGAGTACAATTCTACCGATTTAGAACCTTTGATGGGAGACTTTAGTGCAAGTAGTTATTCTTGCAGGAGGACTAGGAACGCGGTTATCCGAAGAAACTGATGTAATCCCAAAACCAATGGTAAGAGTTGGAAATCTCCCAATTCTTCGTCATATTATGAATTATTACGCGAAGTTTGGGCACACTGACTTTGTGATTGCTATGGGATATAAGGCAAATGTCATAGTCGATTACTTTGAACAGGTAGCGATTGCTGAACCGGAGCTTTCATGGAGTATTCAGCTGATAGATACCGGTTTAGAGACCGCAACTGGAGGGAGAATTAAAAGACTTCAAAACTTGTTGCAGGAGGAGTTTCTAATGACATACGGTGATGGTCTTTCAAATGTTGATCTTGAAGCGCTATTAGAGTTTCATAAAAAGTCAAAAAGGAAGGCAACATTGACCGCTGTAAAGCCTCCCCCAAGATTTGGAACAATTGAAATTGTTGACGGCGAAGTAATTAGTTTTGCTGAGAAGGATCCAAAACAATCTGGATGGATTAACGGTGGGTTTTTCTACTTAAGTAAAGAAATCTGCTCCCTAATTGAAGGTGATCAAACCTCATTTGAGAGTGAGCCCTTGAACACACTTGTAGAAAAGGGTGAATTAGGTGCTTTCGAACATTACGGTTGGTGGCAACCAATGGACACGTTACGAGACAAAAGAACTCTGGAATCAATTTGGGAAAACAGGTCTGCTCCATGGTTAATAAATTAGCCGCTGGCTTCAAGTAAAAACTACTCTGCGCAATTAGATTTATATTTGTAGTTTTGAAAATCGACCAATGACAAATCTCTAACGGATTGGATTGATTCGGAAAATGGTACAGGGAGAAAGTTTCCAATTATTTCACCACTAAATCCGCCATCACAGTTTGCGCAGAAAGGGCCATCCATTTTGTAAGAGATGATTGTCTTGTCCTGCAAGGCAAGATATCCATGCGCCACACCAGTTGGAATATAAATAGATACAGGATCTAGTTCATACAAATCGATAATCTGTAAATTCCCAAAAGTTTTGGAGTTTTCGCGCATATCAAACAAGAAGTCAGTTGCTTTTCCCCGCACAATGGAAACAATTTTTGATACGGCATGTGGATCTCCTTGAAAATGCATCCCTCGAAAAACATTTAGGTTTGATTCAGTAAAAAAATGTTCATATGTATCAAATGGAATTGGAAAAATCTCTTTATCTGCAGCAGTGTATGCCTTGAAAAGTCGTCCCCGTAAATCAGGATATGTCGGCATTTTCCAAACATAAACTCCGCTGACTGGCCCAACTTTGGGGCAATCCACATTTGTTTCGGTAGTCAATTGCTCACCTAATCTACTTTCGCCTCTGAAAATGACTTTATCATCTTCATAGAGACTTTTCCTAGATATTTACTAAACACAACTCCCTTTCCCAATCAAATTACCACAGCGATAGTACCCTGGACGAGTGG
>Ga0194123_10007510_pt1 | contig 10823 bp, 10 predicted proteins | sample TA2MahsurfametaG_5_FD_155479 | JGI IMG/M metagenome (GOLD analysis project Ga0194123, IMG submission 155479) | Freshwater microbial communities from Lake Tanganyika, Tanzania - TA2015023 Mahale A surface | ecosystem: Environmental > Aquatic > Freshwater > Lake | place: Tanzania: Lake Tanganyika... | reverse complement strand
AAATTATCTCCTATTATCAATCTATTATATACTCCCCCCCCTATTTTATAAAAATAACACAAAAAAACCCTTATTAAAAAAAGATGAATCCAAAAATTTACGGGGAAGTCTATTTTCTACAGTTTTTATTAAGTTATAACATATGAATTTTAAAAAAGAACATACTTCTCCTCAAAATTATTACTGGTGGAATAAAGGATTTAGTAAAGAAGAGCTAGATAAGGTCCACCAAGGAGTTTCGCTGCTACCGTTTCAAGAAGCAACAACATTCGCAAGCGCCAATGATTTAATTATTAAAAAAGAAATTAGAAGCTCATCTATAAAATGGATTCCCAAAACAGATGAGTGGAAATGGCTATATGAAAAATTAATGAGAATGGCAGAAGAAGCAAATTCAATATGGAAATTTAATTTAGTTTCTGCAGATGAGAGTATTCAATATACAGAATATTATGATACTGCTGAGGGTCACTATGATTGGCACCAAGATATTGGCCCCGGATCGGGTTCTTTGCGCAAAATTTCAATCACAGTTCAGTTATCCGAGCCAAATGAGTATGAGGGCGGCGAGTTTGAAATGTGGTCTGGTGGTAAATCAATCGTTACCGCTGAAAAAGGCGCAGGAGTAGTATTTATGTTTCCCAGCTACATGATGCACAGAGTAAAAAAAATAACCAAAGGTACTCGCAAAAGTTTTGTTTTATGGGTGGGCGGTGATCACTATAGATAACAAAGATTATACTATTTATGAATAAAGAAGAAAGAGCAGCTTACAATAAGAAGCATTACGAAGAAAATCGTGAAAGAATCGCAGCTCATAAGAAGGCTTTTCGCGAAGAAAATCGTGAAAAAATCGCAGCTCGCCAGAAGAAGTATCGCGAAGAAAATCGTGAAAAAATCGCAGCTCGCCAGAAGAAGTATCGCGAAGAAAATCCTGAAAAAATCGCAGCTTCCTATAAGAAGCGTTACGAAAAAAATCGTGAAAAAATCATAGCTCGCCAGAATAAGTATAAAGCACGTCTCATAAACGATCCCATTACCAGAAAAGAATTTGCTTTAAAAAGACTTTTATGTGGTGCATATGCAAGATCAAAAAAGAAAAACTTAGAATATAATCTCGATTATAATTGGGCAGTGGAAAACTTCAAAGAAACTTGCCCCGTTTTTGGAATTCCTCTTACTTTTTTTACAAGCACTGACTCTTCTGCAACCATAGACCGATTTGATAATAACAAAGGTTATACTAAAGAAAACTGCCACATTATAAGCTGGAAAGCCAATATGATAAAAAATAGCAGCTCTCCTACTGAAATACAAAAAGTTTGTAAGTGGGTGTTGGAAACAGACAAAAAAATGTAAATTATGAAAAAACTAATTATACTATTAAATTTATTTTTTTGCTTAGATTCTTTTGCTGACCCCGTGAAGATAACGTGGGTTATTCCAGAAAAATCAGATATTCGCGGCTATTTTTTCGAACTCGAAAGCGAATCTGGTTTAAAAGTCCGGGATGATATTGGATTAAAAAACCATCACACGATTGATTTGATAAAAAACAAAAGATACAAGATAAAAATAATCCCCTACGATTTTATGAAACGCGAAGGTGCTCCTTCTAATATGATAGACTATATAATTGAAGAAAAAGCTAAAAAAATTAACCTCCCCGCCCCAATTATTAGGGTTGAAAAGTAATTTCATTAGAGTAGTTTTTTAAGTTCTTCAATTTTTTCCACGGGTTTTCCCAATCTGCTTACCGCAGTAAAGATGTTCAACTCTAGTATTTTTTGTTCAGTTCCATCGGGATTCTTCTTTACTCTTGCGGCGGAAGAGTAGATTCCTTTATGAAGCGTTGATCCTTCTCCAAGCATTCTGTTTAATTGATCAAAACCTTGGTCAAGAGTAGCTTCGGGAAGATTCTTCAATACTTCTTCATCCGCCAAAGCCACAGCCGCCGCTATATTTGACGTTTTAATATCAAACCCGCCGCAGATAAGATTGTTTTTTAAATTCTCTCTGATTGACCTTGCAACGCTAATCGGATCTTTCCAGTCTTGAACGCGGCTGGTTCCAAAGACCATTGAACCGCTTTCCAGCACCGTTTCATAATCTTTCTTGTCGAAAGAAGAGTAGCTTGAAGGCTTGGAACTGATCAGATTAAACAAATGAAAATTACCAGCCAGAGTAGAATTTGCAGTCTGCCAGAAACTGGAAACACTCAGATTGGAGAATAGTTTTGCAACTTTTTCATTATCAATAATAATTAATGGTGAAACAATTCCACTATCCACCAGTTCAAAAGCAGTTTCGAGAGTTTGCAATGCATTCGCGCAAACTTTTTTGCCTTCTGAATTTTTTGGCAATGCTAAAATCAATCCGACTTTGTTCGAGCGGCATTTGGCATTCTCTTGAATTTCTTTTGAAGAGAGCACCAGCGGTTTCATCATTCCCGCTCCGCTTCCTCCACCCGCACCCACGCACACAAAAATTTTATCAATCTTATCTGTAAAAGCATACTTTAAAAAATCCATCACATCATCAGCGTGGTTACTGTAGAGCTTTTCCGCAACCTTGGGATCTTTACCCGCGCCTCCATCACCAATGCACTTTTTATTCTCGACTTTAATGGAGGCTAAATCTTGTTGTGCGGTATTAATTGCTGCGATTTTTCTATAGCCGAGATTATAGAAAGATTCAGCAATTCTACTGCCGCCTTGTCCAGCGCCCACAAATGCAAATTTAAATGCCACATCAAATTTATCATTAACTTCTCTGGGCGGTTCAGCCGCTTGAGGAGGCTCGGGAACGGGAATCAAATCATCAGGTAATTGTAAATCTTGATTGCTCATATATTGATATAGTTGTTGTTGGTCTATTGACATTTTTGAAGCCTTTTCAGATATTCTCGTCATTTATACACTTAGAAATGAATTTATTTTTCTCTTCATTTTTTTTGGAATCTCACTATTATTTGCCGCCTTTATTTTTTTTTGAGATAACCTCTCACAGTTTCGGCTCAAATAAAACTCCACAATTATTATACACTTAGACTCTTAAAGTGTAATATATTTTGTAAGATGGCTAAAAAGAATAAAAACAAAAAAGGTCCGGAAGTTGCTTTCCCGGAGAAACAGACCAAAGATTCATCCCCTTATGTTTTTCAAAGAAACAAAATAAACTTTGAAATTAGCATAAGAGACTTAGAGTGGAGTGAAAAACAAAAAAAATTTATAGAAATTGCCCTGGATAAAAGAACCAGAATGATTCTAATTAATGGTCCAGCGGGCACTTCAAAAACACTTCTTTCTGTCTATGCTTCTCTTCATTTATTAAATGATAAAAAAATTTCTGATATTATTTATCTCCGCTCTGCTGTGGAAAATTCCGAGTCTAAACTTGGTTTTCTTCCCGGCAACGCTGAAGAAAAATTAGCTTTCTATAATTTACCTTTCTGGGACAAGATTCAAGAATTGATTCCCGGATTAGATGCAAAAAAATTAAAAGATGACTCACGAGCTCATACTTTTCCCATCAACTATATTCGGGGATTAAATTGGAATTCCAAATCAATCATATTGGATGAGGCGCAAAACTCAAGCTACAAAGAATTGGTAACTGCCATGACTCGTCTTGGCTATTTTTCTCGCATGTTTATTCTTGCTGATCCAATGCAAACTGATTTGAATAATGGACGCGGCGGCGGTTTTGAAAAATTATTTAATTTATTTGATAATGACCTTGAAGCGCAGTCTCATGGAATTTTTACTTTTAAATTTAGTGAAGAAGATGTGAAGCGCTCGGAACTGGTGGCGTATCTTATCAAGCGTTTAAATAACAAAGATTCTATTGTTAAAAACGAGGAAGAACGCAAGATGTTTCTTTAGCCGTTGGCATTTGCTAGAATTCTTTGTCTATATTTGGCGAAAGAAACGACGTTAATTTTTTCATGCTTAATATAAGCAAATTGTACTTTTTAAATTTTAAGTTTTTCTCAAAGTTTGGTGTATTAAATACTGCAGATTTAATTTATATATTTTTATTATAAATTTTAATTATAATCTAATATAATTTTTTATGAAGTATTGCACTCAATGTGGTCATAAGAGTGATGATTTTGCTAAGTTTTGCCCAAATTGCGGAAATTCTTTTTCCGTTAAAACAAGCATTGCGAGTGTCAAAAACTCTCAAAATGAAATTGAAAATGATGACGAGGGAGCTATAAACCTTTCGCTGGCAAGAAACGCCTCTAAAATAGATTTCGAAATAGAGGTCCCTTATGAAAAAATGACAGGTACTTCAATTAAAGATTTAATTAGAAGCCCTTGAAAAATAATTTAAAATTTGAAGATCACATAGGACTGATTGATTCGGAAATAAACAGACATCGCAATAAATGGTTTTTATCTGAGTCTACCGCGATTGATTTTGAGGATGTTTCTCAAATTATAAAAATACATATTTTCAAAAAATGGAAACTTTTTGATAGTTCTAAAAAACTTGAGCCATGGATTAATGCAATCGTTTCTAATCAAATTAAAAATTTAATAAGGAACAATTATGGAAATTATTCTAAACCCTGCATAAAATGCGGCGCAGCTTTAGCTGGAGACGCTTGTAGTATTTATCAAGAGCAGTGTTCAGCGTGTCCCTTATATGCAAAATGGGAGAAGACGAAAAAACATGCTTTGAGCATTAGAAAATGCCAATCCACAGAAGAGAATTCAAACTATATTCAATCTCAAGAAGATGAGTCTTTTAGTCTAGAGCATAATATAGAAAAATTAAATAATTTATTGCCTAAAATATTAAAAGAGAATGAGTATAAATTCTATAGGCTTTATTTTATAGAAAAAAATTCTGATGAAACTGTTGCTAAAAAAATGAAATTTAAAACTTGCGAAGCGAATCGCAAGCCCGGATACAAACAAATACAAAATATTAAAAAGAGCATAATAAAAAAAATTCAAAAAGCGCTCAGAGAAGATAAGATAGATCTGGTATGAAAAAAATAGATCTCACCAATGATCAGCAACTCAAAGTACTCGAAATATGGAACACTAATGACAATGAAAGTCTTCCGGGTATAAAAGAGCTAACTTCTTTAATTTTTCCAGATATTGAAGAAGATTTAAAAGATGGGAGAAGCTCTTATGGCCGCGCAATCAAAGATTTTTTAGCCAGCAGAAATTTAAAAGCAAAATCAAGAACAGAATATGAGCCCAAAGATCGCATTGATCTAACCAGCGAGCATAAAGAGTATATTGAAAAAAATGCCTCAACAATGAGCGCGGTACATATTGCGCGAATTATATTTGAAAACGAAAAGCTTTCAAATCTGAATATAGAAACTAGATCGGTTAATGATTACATTAAATCTTTACCAAACATCGTTTCTTATGCGGATACTGAGGAGATTCCAGAAGGTAATTATCGTCCACCAAAAACTTTTGAAAAAATTTCAAACAAAGTTAATCGGTATGTTTTAGATGGAATAAATAAAGATCAAGTTTCCGCTCAACAAAAAAATTCTTTGATGACGCTGATAGCTTATTTGCACACTTATAGATTTATTCATCAGATAAACTCTTATCTTTCGCAAACCGACCGGGACCTTTTTGAAAGTTCTTTTATCAGATATTGTTTTGATAAACCAGATTTAACCCAAGAAGAAGTTGATCAGTATATTATTCTTTCTAGTGAAGTGGTAATTTCTTCCAATATACAAAAAACCATTCAGATGGTTCAAGCTCAAATAGACGCGCAGGTTGAAAATGATGGTAAAATTCCCATGACCCTAATAGAAGCCTCAAATACGGCCAGAAATGAGTATAATCAGTGCGTTACGCGCCAGCAAAAACTTATTAATGATTTAAAAATTAAAAGAAGCGAAAGACTCAGCAAGCAAATTAAAGAAAATGCAAGCATCCTTAACCTCGTCCAATTATGGAAAGAGAAAGACTCAAGAGATCAAATGATCAAGCTAGCAAATAAAAGAAGAGAAATTGTTAAACAAGAAATCGATAGATTATCTTCGCTAGATGAAATCAAATGTAAAATAATGGGCCTTTCCGAGGGAGAGCTGTTGAATGAATAATGTTTGTAAAATTTGCAATCAATCTTTTTCCGAAACTGCTGGGCTTCATAAGCACATCAAGGCGCATGATCTAAGAATCATTGAGTATTATCAGACTCAATATCCTCGCTACGATATGCAATCGGGCGAAATTATAAGGTTTAAAAATAAAGATCAATATTTTTCTACAGATTTTAATAGTCGTGAAAATTTAAAAAAATGGATAGAATCAAAGCCGGAACCAGAAGTTAGAAATTATATTAAAGAATTATTAATTAATAGAAAAAATAAAAAATCAGCGCAATACTCTTTTTGTCAAGTTGAATTAAGATCTTTGCTCATGCCGCCCATTCAAACTTACGATAAATATTTTGGAAACTATTATAGATTTTGTGAGAGCCTTGGGTTTAAGAACAAATATCAGCCGCTTGGTGGTCCAATTATTTCAAAAGAAATTATAGGAAAAATTCACATTGATACTCGCGAGCAAAAACCATTATCTTTCCCAGGCAGATACACAGAGGTCAAAACATTAAATTTTGGAGATTATACCTTTAGTGATAAAAAAGCCAGCTGCGAATGTTATATTGAAAGAAAATCAATTTCAGATTTTATTGGTACTTTAAGTGGCGGCTATGATCGTTTTATTAATGAAATAGAAAGGTCCGTGGAGGCGCAAGCTAATCTGATTGTTTTAGTGGAGGAATTCTTGAGCAATGCTTTAAATTTTAATGATCTTTTTTATGTTTATCAAAAGAATACTAAAGTTACTCCAGAGTATGTTTTTCATAACGTAAGAAACATTATCCAAAAGTATCCCTCCGTTCAGTTTCTGTTTGTAAAGAATCGCGAAGAGGCGTCTAGAGTAATTCAAAAAATTTTTACATGCGATTGTATTTATAAAAATATAGATTTGCAACTCGCATACGATATGAAAGCTCTTTAATGTGGTATTGTCCAGATAAATATAAAAAAATCATCACTAATGTAAATGATGAGATGCTGAAATTAGAAGGCTCTTTAAAAGAAAGAGACGCTAGAATTTCTTTAGCTAAATTTTTACGAGCAAATATAGGAATTACTACAGAATTAATTTCGGGAATAAAGCTCGCCCCTTATCAAGAGATAATGATCAAGGGAATGATGAATAGAAATTTTAGCATGCTTGTGCTTGGGCGCGGATTATCTAAATCTTTTTCCGCTTCGGTATTTTGTTTTTTACAGTGCATATTTGAACCTGGCACTAAAATATTAATCGCTGGTCCCACATTCAGAACCGCAAGAAATATTTTTAATAACATAGAAAAATTTTCAGAAGCCAAGGGCGCGGAGCTTTTATTTCAATGTTTTGGAGCAAAATCAAGACGCGGCGACGAGTTTAGCTGGGATATAAACGGAGGATCAATAAAAGCAATTCCGTTAAATGGAGAAAAGATTCGCGGTTTTCGTGCGAATGTACTTGTACTCGATGAGTTTTTATTACTTCCAGAAGATATAATTAAAAACGTACTAATGCCATTTCTAGTGGCTCCTCAAAATATTAAAGAAAGAATGGAGATTAGAGAAGAGGAGGATAGATTAATCGCTCGCGGAGTGATGAAGGAAGAGGATCGGGTAGTTTTTCCTAATAATTCAAAAATGATCGCACTCTCCTCTGCGAGCTATACTTTTGAAAATCTTTATAAGACTTATCAAGATTGGACAAACAAAATTACAAACGACTCAATTTTAGACTCAAAGTACTTCGTTACCCAAATGGGCTACGAAGCGGTTCCTCAAGATATGATCGACAAGAATATTATTGAAGAAGCGCAGAACGGAGGAACTTCAAACTCTTCATTTTTAAGAGAATATTGCGCGCAGTTTACGGATGGTAGTGATAGTTATTTTAGTTTTAGAAAAATGGAAGAGTGCACTCTAAAATCTGAAAAACCTCACACTTTAATAAGGGGTTCTTCTGGGAAAAAATATGTTTTAGCAGTTGATCCAAATTTTAATGATAGCCCTTCCGCCGACTATTTTGCTATGGCTGTGATGGAATTGGATGAGGAAAAGAAACAAGGAATTTTAGTTCATTGCTATGCTGGGTTGGGCGGTTTGAGCAACCATGTAAAATACTTACATTATATACTAACTAACTTTAATATTGTAATGATGATTGTGGATAATGCTGGCGCAGATATATTTTTAGATAGTTATAATAATTCTGAATTTGTTAAAAATGACTCAGAAAAACTCAAAGTATTTGAATTTAATTCTGTGGCAGAAGGAGCAGATTATGAAGCGGAATTAAGAAAAGCAAGAAGCCAATATAATCAAGAGAATAGACGCATAGCTTTTCCTCAAGTCTTTGAATCTGAATTTATAAGAAGAGCAAATGAAAAATTACAAGGTGATATAGATTTTAAAAGAGTATGGTTTGCTTCAAATACGTGCGGAGATGAGTCTTTTTTTAACGAATCCTCTTCCGCTAAAGTTCCCCTAGACTTGATAATACCAGAATCTAAAAAAGACTGGAGTTTTATTGATTTTCTGGAAGAATTAGATAATTTAATTTACCAAACTAAAAAACAATGCGCTTTAGTGGAGTTTAGTACCACCGCCAGAGGCAACCAATCTTTTGAGCTTCCTCAGCACTTGAAAAGATCAAATTCCCCCAATCGAGCAAGAAAAGACAATTATACTGCTTTAGTATTGTCTAATTGGCTTGTTAAATGTTACTTTGATATAACTAAAACACTAGAAAAAAAGAATGATGGTTTCAGCCCAATGATGATATATTAGTGTAATGAATAAAAAGGTCTAAGGTATGCCAGATAATTTTATCCGAATAAAACAATTAGATAAGCCCGAATTGTCAGGCTTTATTTTTGACGCTATTTCCGGTCGAGGTTTAGAAATTTCTTCAGATAAAAGAATCACGGGACATTTTATTCCATTGTCAAGTGGAGAATCAGATTTGGGATCTTTGAGTTTTCCATTCCGCGATTTGTACACGACTGGAGTTTACATTGGTGGAAATCTTCTTTCCGTTCTGAATGGAGATTTAAAAATAAATGGAGTTTCTTTAACGGGCGATTTGGGATTTGGCGTTGTTGGTCCAAAAGGCGCAACCGGAGCGATTGGACCTACTGGCGAGTCTGGCAGAGCAATTATTAGCGTTCAAGCTGTGGGGACTCTTAATGGTGGTGCAAGCGGAATTCGTTTTGGTTTATCTGGTAAAAATGATACAGAAATAACTTTCACGGATGTTATATCTTTGCCTGCTGGTCCTTCTGGAGGCACAGGAATTCATGTCACAGGCGTTTTACCTTCTGGAACAGGAGAATTTGGCGGAGCAAAAGGTTTTAGATTTTTGTTTAGCGATAACTCGACTGGAACTCTTATCGAACTTCCTAGTGGCTCAAGTGGAGAGAAAGGAGAAATTGGTCCAGTTGGAGGATTTACTTTTGTTTTTGAAGGACCTCCAACGGGTTTCAGAACGGGCGAAAATTCTCCTCCTAGAGCTTTTATAGATCAACTTCAAGCAAGTGGATATAATCCTACTCTCAAATTAATAAGAGGATTCACTTATAATTTTTCTTATGGCGATATTGGTACTCTAGTTGTTGATGGTACCAATACAAATTTTCTAGAGTCGACCGGCGAAAATGGCTTTCCTTTAGGATTTTTGAAATTTACTTTTTTCAATAATGGCGTAACAACTGGAAGATATATAGGGGCAGAAAATGCGCCCGTTAAAGTTGACATCGAAAGTGTTTTATCTAATCACTTTTATGAATTAGATGGATTAATTGGTGCTTTAAGATATGATGCCGTCACCGGATTAAAATATGGTTTTGAACTATTTGAAGCACCGGATACCCTCATCCCACAAGGGGATGAGCCCTCTTTAAATCAATACTATGTTCTTGGGCAAATCCTTACATTTGATTCTGCTCCTCCAGGACCAATTGGACCAAGTGGATTGCGCGGCCCTCCAGGAGAATCAATAAAAGGAGATAAGGGCGATTCTGGACCACAAGGGGATCCAGGACTATCAATAACGGGAGTTCGGTTGGCTTCTGGGGCTGGAGTAAATGCTTATATTTATATTCTTTCTGGAGGATCAGAAACTAATCCATTCCCGTTGCCAACTGGCGCGCCAGGTCCAAGTGGAGCGACGGGTCCAGTGGGACCAATTGGACCAAAAGGGGATGTTTATAAAACTTCATTCTTTTCAAATGATATAGGACTTTCCGTAAGGCAAAACAATGCCGCACCGATAACTTTCCCGTCTCCAATGACTTTTACATTGAATGATGATTTGGAATTTAGTGGTGATTTTTTTAAAAATCTAGCTTATGGAGTAAATCAAAAAATCCTTTTTGTCGCAGCGGATACGGGCACATATTGGAATGGAAAAATTCTAAATTATAATGGAAATGCTGGAGTTGTTAAAGTAGATGTGCAAAGCCCTTATGCTTGTAATTCGGCTTATTGCAAGATGGTCGAAGGAAATCCAGTCTTCAGCGGAATTTTTAATACAAATATTCTTATTGATGTTAATTTGGATATAGTTTCTGCTGTTGGCCCCGCTGGACCAACCGGAAGCACTGGAGTTTCTGTTATTGGGGCTGTGAATACTGGAGGAACCGGGATGTTCTTCAATCTATCAAACGGAACTAATACAAACACGATTTCTATTCCTACTGGTGGATCAACCGGCGCGCAAGGTAAAAGTATTATATTTGCTTCGGGGACTGGAAGC
>Ga0194123_10007502_pt1 | contig 10831 bp, 11 predicted proteins | sample TA2MahsurfametaG_5_FD_155479 | JGI IMG/M metagenome (GOLD analysis project Ga0194123, IMG submission 155479) | Freshwater microbial communities from Lake Tanganyika, Tanzania - TA2015023 Mahale A surface | ecosystem: Environmental > Aquatic > Freshwater > Lake | place: Tanzania: Lake Tanganyika... | reverse complement strand
CGGCGACGATAACGAGCGTGAACTCAAGAAGCAGGAGAAGCAACAGCTCGAGCAATTGAAGCAGCTGCTCGAGCAACAGAAGCAGCAGGCCGAAGCGGCCGCGGAAGCTGCCAAGCAAGCTGAGCAAGCCGCCGAAGCCGCCCGTCAACAGGCGGATCAACAGCGCCAACAAGCCGAGCAACAGCGCATCGCGGCGCAGCAGGCGGCGGCTGCCGAGGAGGCAAAGCGTCAAGCCGCCCTGCAGCAGGCGGTGGCCGACCAAGCGGCATTCGAGCAGAAACGCCAAGCGGAACTCGCTGCTCAGCAGACAAGCGACTTCAAGGTCAACGTCGGGCTGCTTCAACAAGCCAACCAAGCGGGCGCAATCCAGAATCAAGTCGACATCACCCAACAACAGCAGGCGGCTCTCCAGAAACAACAGGAAGCGGCTGCCAAGCAGGCTGCGATCCTTGCCCAGCAACAGGAGATCGAGCGCCAACAAGCCGAGGCCCTGCGCCAACAGCAGGAAATCGCCCAGAAGGAGGCGTTGCTAGCCCAAGAACATCTCAACCAGCAGATTCGCGAGCAACTTGAAGCGGAAAAAGCCGCTGCGGAACTTGCGCGCCAACAAGCCGAGGCTGCCGCTGCCGCCGCAGCTCAAGCCAAGGCCGCCGAGGAAGCCGCAAAACGTCAAGCCGAACGCGCTGCCGCCCAAGCCCAAGCCGTCGTGACCGTCTCCACCATCACCGTCACGCGTCGCCGCCGCTGATCGTTCGTTTGTCTTCCCACCTCATCTCTTCCCAACCATCCCTGCTATGAAACCAAGCCCCGTCCGCACCACTCTGGCAAGTCTCCTGCTTGCTGTGGCATCCGCCCATGCGTTCGTCTCTGTCCCGATCTGGAGCGAGAACTTCGAGTCCTACACCGCGGGAAACCCGCCGACCAGTCTTGAGGTTCAGACCGGCGGCGACTGGCTCACGGGACCGGAAAATACCGAGAGTTTTGTCATCGAATCCGCATCGGTCTACTCCCTTCCCTCCGGCACCTTTGGCAGTAGTGTGCTTGTTGCCGGCGGCTATGATCCCGTCGATCCGGAAGTAGCGGGCGTGTCCTACTTGACCGGCCCGGAGGAGGCCTACTACACACCCGAGGACGGGGATCTTCCGGGATTCCGCTTCCGGATGGATTTCATCCTCTCGCCGGGTCCCACCGGAACCGATCTGGTGGATTCCTTCCGGCTTGGATTTTACGACCAGTCCGCAGCGCCCAACGCCTACAGTTTCTATTCCTTCATTCCCGGAGATCAGGAAGGTGAGGTGAAAGTTCTCAAGGACGACACCAACTCCCAGATCATGTCGGGCATCACCATCCAAGTGAACTCAGCTTACACGCTCGACATCCGGGCCGACATGGAACTCAACTTCGCCTTTGCTTACATCTACTTAGTCGGCGGCACGCCCGGAAGCGGCTTCACCCTCTTCTCGCCTTCGCTTTTCAATCATGGCGACGATGACGACAACAACCTTGGCGACTTCACGATCGACTGGTTAAGTGCCGACGGCGAGAACAACTGGGACGACAACTACATGATCATCGACAACATCCGCATCGAGCAGATTCCCGAGCCATCCGCTGCTTTGTTTGGTCTCCTCTCTGCCGCGGCACTTCTGCGTCGCCGCAGGAACTGAATCGCGGAAAAAGCGCGTCGCACAGCGGGGAGCGTCGGCATCCTTGCCCACTCCGCTCTGCGTGCCGCAGGGTGGGCAAAAGAGACGCGATGAAGTAGCAGACAGGCAGGAATGCCCGAACTCCGGGATGATTCTGATCCGCATGGACCATCGGTGGTGAGGCCCTCCTGCCGCGAGCGCATCTGATCTGCAAGGGATCGGTTTCTCAAGGCACGCGTGCGAGACGCATTTCAGTATTTCAGCATTTCAGTTTGACTCCCTCAAATCTTCCGCGGCGGCGGGCGTCCCCATCCATTTTCCTTTTCAAGGGAGGATTCATTCGCTATCGAATGGCATTGCCCAACTTGGGCAAATCAGGATCATGCAATCCTCCATCTCCGCCATTTCCGAAAGCGGCCATGCAGACAGATGGGCGAACGTGAGAGCCATTCCGCTGCTCTTGCTGTTGCCCGTCACCTTGTTCTGGGGCGGTTCCACCAGCCTCCTTCATTGGGGGCCGGGATTCCTTGCAGCGGGTATCGCTTTGCTTGCCACATTGTCCGGCAGCAGTCGGAACCACGCCTGGGCGTTTGATCGTCACACAGCGGCATTCCTGATGCTACTCGCTTTCTTGGTCATCCGCGCCTCTTCTTCAGGCTGGCAGACCCTTGCCGCGGCCGACATCGCCTTGGCGGCGTTCGCCGCGACGGGATACCTGATCTCACGCTCTGCGTGTCCGAGCGAACTTCGATGGCTCGGCGTTGGCACGGCCGCCGCCGCCCTGCTGCATACCGCATGCTTCGTCTTTCAGCTGTGGAAACCCGATTGGAACCCGGTGTATCCGGCCCGGACCAGCGGATGGGCGACTGGGCTCATTGCCCATTACAACCATGCGGCCGCTTTCGCGATCGGCAGCATGGGACTGCTGCTTCACCGGCTGCAGCAGGCGACTCCGGCCGCGAAAGCTCTCCAGATCACCGCGGTCAGCGGATTGGCGTTAGCGTTGGCGTTCTCCTACTCGCGCAGCGGTCTCGTGACATTGTGTTTCGGTGTTGTCGCGGTGTTGCTCCTCGTCTTGTTGCGCGCATTCCGGGAGCGAAACACCGAATGGATCTGGCTGGTCCTCGGTTTTGGCGCGATGATGTTCTGGTTGATGGCGAAAATGGCCGTGCATTGGACCATCGGACAACGGAGCGTCGATGATCCGGACCTGGCGCAGGCTTTCAGCGACGGTTATCGTCTCACGATGAGTCTCGCCGCCCTCCGTCTCGGTCTTGAGCATCCGATTCTGGGAGGTGGTGCCGGGAATTTCGCCAGCGGGGTCTACCGGATGGTTGACTCCGGGTCCTTGCGCTTTGGTGACGAACCGTTCATGGCGCACAACGAACTGCTCCAGGTCGTGGCGGATTACGGCTACCTTGCGGCGATCACGCTGCTCGTGTTGCTACTCGTGCCCCTCGGCAAGACGTTGTGGAAATACATCACGGCATCCGAATGGCGGCCGGAGGTGTGGGCTGCGGTCGGATTGCTCGGCATGCTGGTGCAATCGAACTTCGACTGCATCTTTCACACCGCCCCCTGCGTGCTCGTCGCCGGATTGCTGCTGGGTGCGATCACCCGGCGCGATTGGCAGGACCTTCCCGTGGAGCAGGCCGAGCTGCCGTCGTTGCTTTCAAGCAAGCGAATCCCCGCCTATCTCCGGCGAGGCGAGGCCGCACTCAAGGAACCGACACCCTCACGGGCATGGCCGGGTGCGGTGGTCAATTTCTCCCATGCCTACCTCGCCGGAGACTTCAATGCGCGCTACCGCCTGCTGGATGCGCTCCAGATCTCCGACGATCCCGGACTCCGGCAAACCGGATTCCGGCTGGCGTTGGCGATCAATAGCGACGATCGTGTGGAGACGACATCGATCATCCGCGAAATTGCCGCCAGGGCGATAGTCTTGATCGAAAGCGAGGGGCTCCAGCACTGGTTTCCAACGCCCGCGTTGAATCGTCACGCCACGTTCCTCACCCGCATCCGGAACTCGGCAGTGGCGGCGCTCGCCGTGGCATCGGCCGCAACCGGCATTCATCTCTGTCGATCACTTGTTCACGCGTGGCGACCGCTTTACGCGGTCGACCAACTCGGTATAGAACAACGCTTCCTGCGCCTCGCCTCGGTTCTTGATGCCAATCCGTATCTCGGATTGCAGCGTGCCATGCTCACCGAGTTTCTTTTCTATTTGCCCTCTTATGCGACATTTGAATACCGGCGGAACGTCGCAGCAGGATATTATCCCACATTCAAACGACTTGCCGTCGATGTTGGCCGTGATCCACAGCTTGCGCTCCAACTCGCCGCCATCGCCGGTTGGGCGGGTAGGACGCCGGAGGCCCTCCGATTGATGGACACCGCCATCGAAATCCAAGCTGGTCACGAGAACGTCTACAAAGCGTTGTATCTGAAGGGAGAATACCTCACGGAACTCGCTCAATCGGGTGCCGGCTCAGATCCGCCCGATGAGGTGGCGGACCTCGCACGACGGGCGCTCGATTGTCTCGAGGAAAGCAAGCGCCGCATGCCATATGCGCTGCAGAAGGAAATCAATCCGATGCGCGAGCAATACATCGAGTTGTGCAGGCAGCTCATCGCGGTCGTGGATTGACGCACGCCCATAAAAAAATCCCGGAACAACCCGTGAAGAGTCGTTCCGGGACATCCGGATGCGGTTGGCAACCGGCGCGACCTCAGGAGGCCGCCGTATGTTCGCGATCGTCGGCAGCCTCGGCGGCAACGAACTCCAACTGCACCGGGGCAGGGCAGTCCTCCGCGGTTTCCATGGCAGCCGTCTCGGTGGCTGTCTCAATCACCGTGGGAATCACCGTTTGCTCGTCCGTGACCACGGTTGCGGATGCCTTCGCCGCAGGCACCGGGGCGACCACCACGGCGCGCCGTCCCTCGTCCGACGAAGTTCCATTGCGATCCTCACGCTCCTCACGCGAATCGCGTCCCTTCGAGTCGGCACCCGATACGATCATCTTGCGGCCCATGAACGGTTGGTCGTGCAGCACTTCCACCGCACGCAGCGCGTCCTCTCGATTCAGCATCTCAACGAAGCCGTAGCCCTTCGATCGATGGGTGTTGCGGTTGTAGACAATCTCGACGCTGCGCACCGTTGCGATGCCTTTGAACAACTCCTGCAAGTCGTGCTCGCTCGCATCATACGACAAGTTGCCCACGTACAAACGTCCGGATTTCACCGAGGCCGCATCACCGCCTCGCGGCGCGCCGCCACCCGTCTTCGTGCCGGAGGCGGCCTCCTTGGTGCGCGTGCCACGGGTGTTGGATTTGATCGGCGCAACCGCCTCGGCACGCGGTTTGCGCACCTGCTTCGGCTCACGGTACAAACCGATCGCCTTGAGCAGCTTTTGCCACCAGGTGAGCTGTGGTTTCCTCGTTCGTTGACGCCTGGAAGCCAGGCCGGATTCTCCGGCGGATTCGTTGCGTTCCGTGGTTCTGGTGCCGCCGCCTTGACCGCGTTGACGGCCTCTTCCGCCGCGTGAGCTGCGGCGCCTGCTGGATCCCGACTGACGGGTATTCGTTGGTGTGTTGGACATGTGTGTCTCTGGTTCTGGGTTGCGCGGCGATCGGGTGCGGGCGGGCTTCCATGCTCCCGCTCATTGAGTGTGTCGCGACCCCGTGTCCGCCGGTGCGGGCGCGCATCGCCGGCGTTCGGGTGCCGGGGTGGAGCTCCGCCGGTTCAGGGGTCGGATCGCTTCAGCCAGATGCCATGCCCAGACCGACTCGCGCCGCTGGTGAGGCAGGTGGTTCCGGGTTCCTGGTGCCGACTGGGAAATCCCGACGCGAGCGGTCGCGAACTGGATCTGCGGACTTTCGACCGGACCAAGGCTTCAGGGAGGTGGGAATCACCTGCTCCGCTCTCCACCATACCCGACCCGGCACCCAAGGCAAGCCCCATCCCCGAAATCACCCGATTTTCCGGATTTGCCCGACCGTTGAGCACATAGGGACAGATCAATAGTCAGGACCGAGGCCCGCTGGTCTGCGGATATCATGGCCGGGTGGTGATCGTCCGTCGTTGTGCCAGCCGGGCACCATCGTTGTTCACGCCTTGTGCGCGCCGGACCGCGCGATGACGATCCGGCGCGCGTCTGGATGATCAGGCGTCTGTATCGGCGTCGGCCCCCTCGCTGGGTAGGCGGGACTCCTCTTCGCGGATCATTTGGTCGAGCGTCTTGTTCTCATCGGCGACCGAGCGTTCGTCCATCGTGTTTGATGAGCGCATGCGCATGCTGCGGATCTTGCGGGACATGGCGATGCTCGAGGCCAGGATGCTCGGTTCGTTGAACCGGACGTTGCCGCTGTTGCCGACGTTGATATTCAGCTTCCCGGCGGCGGCAATGGCGTCCTGATTGGCGGCAAGGAAAAGGAATTCCCAGCCGTGCTGTTCACGGTGAATGCGGATCATTTCACTGATCTGCAACGCGCTGTGGGTTCGCGACGCGTTTTCCTGACCATCGGTGAAGACGGCGATGACAACCTTGGCCGGTTGCTGGTCTGCGGGCAGGGTTTGGATGCGGGCGTGGGTTTCCAGTATGGTCCGGCCGATTGCGTCGAGCAGGGCGGTCGAGCCGCGCGGCACGTAGCTGAGATTGTCGAGCTGGGAAACCTGCTCGATGGGCAGGGCTTGGGCATGGACCTCGTAGCAGTCGTCGAACTGGACGAGGGTGAGGCGGGCCTCGCCCGGAACATCGAGCTGTGAGTTGACGAACTGGTTGAAGCCGGTGATGGCGGCTTGCTGCATCAAGCCCATGGAGCCGGAGCGGTCGAGGATGTAGGCGATTTCGGTCAGGTGTGGATTCATGTTTCTTGTGGTTGTGTGTTGAACGAGGGGGGGTGTCCGGCACCCGCCGAAACAATCCCCCTCTACCCTACAATGAAGTAAGGAATCCCCGGCGTGCGGGGCCATGGGAAGTGGGGTACCATCACCCCCCCCCCCCCCCCCCCCTCCCACCGGGGAAATCGATGATTTTCCCGGAAATGGTGGTAAGTAAGGATTTACGCTGGAAACGGACAGGTTCATGTGGGGTGTTCAGCGAAGTGCACTGGATGCGATCGAGAGCAAGATCCTGCGGATTGTCGCGCCATCCGGGCTCGATGCGCCAAAGTGGGATCACAGAGGGGCTTGGTGCCCCGGCCGGATACCGGGGGCATGCGAGTAGATCCACATGGCCAAACCGGGAGATCCGGGTGCCGATGCTCTGGATTTGCCTCAGGCGTTCGCTACAGGATCGGCGAACGCGGGATGCTCAATCAGCATCTTCAGCACCGAGGGATCGGCGGCGGTCAGTGCGTCATCGAGGCAGCCGGGTGGAGGATCAGGCAGATCGATCCAACTGCGGCAGCCACCGAACGCGGTGGTGTACGGGAGCTCCCAAGGGTGGGTGAGGGCGCGCACGTCGACCAGAGCGACGTGAAGACTGCCCGAGTGCATGCCCTTGCCCTGCCAGTCGAATCGCTCGCGGAGATTCGACTCCGCATGGATGTGGAAGGGTTCGAGCGAGACAACGGTGTCCCATCGGTCGAGCGTGATCGCGCGCAGCACCGTTGCGTGATGAGTGAGCCGCACGATTTCGCCGGGCTGCCATTCGCCTTGTTGCGTGACATCACCCTCGCGCACCAGCGCTCCCTGGGCGTGGAAGCGGGTGGGGAAGAGGAAGAAGGAGTCGTGGGCGAAGGAAAAGCCCGCGCGACCCTCGTGGATGCCGCCTTTGCGCAGGATCAGCGACTGCCTGCCCGTGGCGAGTGCGTTGCAAACGACCTGCCATTCCTTGAAGGCGACAGTGGCGGGCATCAGGGTGCGGTTCGAGCGGTCAGCAGAGATCCTCTGCGGTGACGGAGGTTTGTTCGCGGCTGCCGAGGAGTCGCGCTTGGCTTGTCACGGATTCAGCCGACGCCTCGAAGCGGAAGCTGTGGCAGTTCGGACAAAGATCTGCGGACGATGCGACGATCGATCCGCAGCCCTCGCAGACCTTGTAAGCGGCGGGGTTGGTGAGGATCCGGGCGGCGGCCGCGGCGCGGTCGGTTGCGGGTGAGTCTGCCATGAAATGAAAAAGCGGCACCGGGGGAACCGGGCCGCTTGGGGGTCGGGTGTCGGCCCGGGGATGATCGATCAGGCGATCGCGGCAAGTGCCTTGGCGGTCTTGCTCTTGAGGTTCGCCGCTTTGTTCGCGTGGATCACGCTGCGCTTGGCTGCCTTGTCAACGGCCGATGCGAATTCGGACGCGCTTTCAGCTGCGGCGGCTTTGTCGCCTGCGGCGACGGCAGCGAGCGTTTTCTTGCGCAAGGTCTTGATGCGCGTCTTCACCGCGCGGTTGCGCTCGGTGCGGACGACGGTCTGGCGGGCGCGCTTGAGGGAGGATTTGTGATTGGCCATGTCGGTGGGGATGGGCTCGTTGGGTCCGTGTGCGGACAGGCAAACTAGGGGTCAGGCCGATCCTGTCAAGTCCGGTCTGCGGTCATGCTCGGCCAATCCGTTGAGTTGGAAATTTTGACAACGAGGGGTCGTTCGCCGGGAGCTGCTGAAGAAGGTCGTTGACCCAAAAAAGATGACGTCGGTAGCCAGAGGGAATACCGATCAGCGAAACGGTCGCTGAACAAGTGTATTCAGCTGCGAGGCTTGCCGTTGCCGAAGGCGGCGGCAAGGGTGCGTCGTGTTTCGAGCGAGCGGACCGGGCCGCGCACGACGAACAGGTCGGCCCCCGCGCCGATGCGATTGTAGAGGTCGACCACATCCCGGCTGCTCATGCGGATGCAGCCGTAGGAGACCGGTCGCCCGAGGTTGCGTTCCTCGGGGGTTCCGTGGATGTAGATCATGCGGCGGAAGGCATTGCGGTTCTGGCCTTCGATTCCCTTGAGCCAGAGGATGCGGGTGACGATCGGGTCGCGTCCGGGTGCGTTGGGGCGGATGACCTCGCCAGTGCGCTTTCGGGATTTAAAGACCGCACCTTGGGGGGCGTCACAGCCGATTTTTTTTGCAACGCGGAGGTGTCCCGTGGGTGTTTGGTAGCTGCCGGGTTTGTCGCCGAGTCCGAATTTCGAAGTGGAAATTTTGTAGGACTTGACCGGTTTGCCGTCGGTGAGGAGCACCATCTTTTGCTCGCGCACGCTGACGATCATCTTGTTGCGACGATCCTGACCGAGGGATCCCAGCGATCCACAAGCCGACAGCAGGAGGCAGGCCAACAGGCCGACAAGTGCGGTGGTCATCGTCCGGGAAGCGGAAGAGGGCATGGCGGAGTCAAGGAGTGCGATTGCGGACTGGGGACTTTCGCAGCGAAGCGTCCTGCGGGGTCAGCATGCGTGCGATCGAAGAAAGCGAGGTGTAGAAGAATCCGACCGGGAAAGGCAGCAACAGGATGGTGGAAGTCCAGTTGGCGCGCATTGCGGCTTCGACGACGATGAAGAGGAAGAAGAAACCGAAGAGTAGCTCGATGGCCGGGGTGAGGGTTTTCATCGCGCGGTAGCTGCTCTTGCGCCAGTCGTGGCGCCTGCCGTGGGCGATGCCGTATTTGGGGGTGCGCACGAAGGCCGATTGGTGATTGAAGAGGGCCTCAAGCACGGCTTTGGCGTTGTTGATCGACATGCCGATGCCCAAGGCGAGCAGGAGCGGAAGGTAGGGCAGTTCGCGCCACCATGATCCCGGGCGCAAAGCCTTTTGGGCGACGACATAAAACAAGACGACCGAAATCGAGGAGAAGAAAAAGATCGGGATGTTGATGATGTAGTAGGTGAACGGGCCGAAATCCGGCTGCCACTGCTGGTTTGGATAGATGAGGAAACACAGGCAGATGAGCAGGAGGTAGGCGAAGTTCGAAGTGAGGTGGGTCGTCGCCTCGAGCTTGATGTAGAGCGGTGTTTTCGATCGCCAGATCGCCGGAAGCACCTTCTTGCATACCTGGATGGAGCCTTTGGTCCAGCGGTGTTGCTGGCTTTTGAAGCCGTCCATGTCCACCGGCAATTCAGCCGGGGTTTCCACATCGTTGAGGAAGATGAACCGCCAGCCCTTGAGTTGGGCGCGATAACTAAGGTCCATGTCCTCGGTGAGTGTGTCGTGTTCCCAGCCTCCGGCATCGGCGATGCAAGACTTGCGCCAGATGCCCGCTGTGCCATTGAAGGTAAAGAAACGACCGGAGCGATTGCGTGCCGTTTGCTCGAGCTCGAGGTGGCCGTCGAGGAACATCGCTTGCAGCCGTGTCAGCACGTTGTAGCTCCGGTTGAGATGCCCCCAGCGCGTCTGAATCAGTCCGATCTGCGGATCGGTGAAAAAATCAATCGTGCGCCGCAGCATGTCGGGATGGGGCACGAAATCAGCATCCAGGATCAAAAGGTATTCACCCTTGGCCGTACGGGTACCGTTTTCCAAAGCCCCCGCCTTGAATCCGGTCCGGTCGCGGCGGTGGATGTGTTCCGCGTCAAATCCCCGACGATTCAAGCGTGCGATCCCTTCGCGGCAGATGTCCACCGTTTCGTCGGTCGAGTCGTCCAGCAACTGGATCTGCAGCCGGTCCTGCGGGTAATCAAGTGCGGCCACCGCCTCGAGAAGCCGGTCAACCACGTGCATTTCGTTGAACACCGGCAGCTGAACGGTGACCCATGGCGGTTCGCCAAATCGTGCGGCCGGGCGGGGTCGACGACTCGCGTGTTTAAAATACAAAAAGAGAATCAGCAGCCGATGAGAGCCGAAACCGGCAAGCCCGATGAGTACGAGTATGTATGAAGCATACCAGATGGGAGAGGTCCAATCCATGGAAATCGGGAAAATCACTGAGGTCTGCGGTTCCACGGACCGAACGAGCGAACCCGCGCGGTCGAGGAGGCTGGAATGGGCAGGGCGGAACGTTCCGACTGGGGACGCCGCAGGCAATCAACAGGCTTCTCTGATGTCAAGCCACATTGGCGTGGCATTCGATAATAAAGGGACAGTCCTTTTATCGATTTTAGGCTTGCGCTGGGTCGGGTGGTGGTCCAGTGTTGGACGATGAGGCGCGCACGATGGCTGGCGGAGTGGCGGCATTCGCAGGAAAAGCCCGTCTTCTACCACTGCATCAGCCGCATCGTGGACCGGCGCATGGTCCTCGGTGCGGACGAAAAGGAAAAATTCCGTGCCTTGATGCGCG
>Ga0194123_10007496_pt1 | contig 10836 bp, 12 predicted proteins | sample TA2MahsurfametaG_5_FD_155479 | JGI IMG/M metagenome (GOLD analysis project Ga0194123, IMG submission 155479) | Freshwater microbial communities from Lake Tanganyika, Tanzania - TA2015023 Mahale A surface | ecosystem: Environmental > Aquatic > Freshwater > Lake | place: Tanzania: Lake Tanganyika... | reverse complement strand
CAGTTATTTCGTACTCAAAGTCGATGGGTGAGGGAAAGGTTAGCCGGTCTGTTACGTTTAAAGAAAGAGACTGGAGATGGGACCCAATTGTTCCAGGTTCAGTTAGCGAAACTTCATGGAAAATTGCTTGTGGTAGAAAGTAATCGGCAAGTTCAGTTCAGTAGTTCTTGGGTGGCATCATAGGCAGCACATCGTCGGTGTGCTTCACGTATTTTTTTATACATCAATCGCAATGAAAAGTCTAATCTTTGCTGTGCTGATGATGGTCTGCTCGGTGTCAAGGGCGGAACGGGAGTTATGTGGCAGCAGTGGTTCGGGTGACAAAAATGCTTCGTACTTTTGCGATACATCAACGATAAAAAGAAATGGCGCAATTTCACAAATGTGGAAAATAACCAATTACACAAAAGTGCAAACAAATGCAAGAGGTGATAAATACATGTCAGCAAAGGTTCTCAAGGCATACAATTGTAGAGAAGAGACAAACGCAAGAATTATACTTATTCATTATTTACAGCCGATGGGAGAAGGGGATGTTGTTTGGTCTAATAAAAGACAAGAAAGCGAATGGAAATGGAATCCAGTTGCGGGCACAGACATGCAAACTCCATGGGAAATAGCATGTGGTAGGAAATAATCAGAACCTTCATATGAACATAAACTGAAGCAAGAAAAATGAAGCGATTACTCTTTGTTGTGCTGATGATGGTCTGCTCGGTGTCGTGGGCTGGTTGGGAATTGACGAGTAAATCAGATGCGTTCGCCAACTATCACGACAAATCAACGATACGGAGAAATGACATAACGGCACAGATGTGGGTGATGTACGACTTTTCTGAGGTGCGAACTAATGCAGATGGAGATAGATACAAGTCATCAAAATCACTCTTGGCTTATAACTGCAAGTATGAGACATTGACGCTTATTTCAGTGCTCCAGTATTCGGGTTCATTGGGAACTGGAGATGTTGTAATGTCTGATACGGTCGATGAAAGTGACTGGGTTTGGGATCGAATTGTCCCAAATACACCGATCCAAATTGAATGGAGTATCGCATGTGGTAAGAAGTAGTCTCCCATCTTCTAAATCACCGAATACACCGTCCCCACACCAATCTGTAACTCCCGTGCAATCTGCTTGATACCCATCCCTTTCTCACGCAGCAGTTTCACAGCAGATTTCATGCCATCGTTCATCTTGGAAGGGCGACCCAATTTCACGCCGTTTGCCTTTGCTCGTTGCTGACCTGCCAGCACACGCTCACGAATCAGATTGCGTTCAAACTCACCAATCGCACCAAAGACGCTGAATATCATGCGCCCTGACGGTGTGCTGGTATCCATGCCTTGCTGCTGAAAATACAGGTCGATACTCAGTGCTTGAAGTTCGTTCAGTATCTCCACCAGATGCTGTAATGACCTACCCAGTCTGTCGATACTCCAGCACATCACCATGTCAAAGCGACGACGAGTAGCATCTTTCATCAGAGCGTCAAGTGCTGGTCTGTCATTGCGACTCTTTGCACCTGAGATGCCGTTGTCTGTGTATTCTTGAACGATGGTGTAACCGAGTCGTTCGCAGAGACTGCGTAGTTCGATGAGTTGATTGTCTACCGTCTGTTTGTCAGTGGAGACACGGGCGTAAAGTGCGACAGTTTTCATTGGATTTCCTTTCGAAATTCCTAACTTTTACTATACTATAATCTATACTACTTTATAGAAAAAGTCAATGAAAACAGATACTTATTTAATTGATTTGCTAATTCGTAATCAGTAGGTCGGAGGTTCGACTCCTCTCATCAGCACCAAATATCTCAAGCAGCATCAAACTCTTGGCGCTCACACAAAGATCTGTAAGTAGCGCATCAGCGACCTTGCTACTTTTTGATCAGCGCGCGGTAACTTTTCGCACTCAAGACTGGCTTGCTACCGGACTTCAAACAGTCTAGTTTCGGTCGTAACGGAGATCTCCCGTGCGCTATTCATCAAAGATCAAGCCGCTTAGTGGCCTTCAATCCCATGCGGCTGAGATTCTATTGACGTTGGGCGAAAAGCAGCAGCCACTGATCGTCACTCAAAATGGCGAGGCCAAAGCTGTACTCCAAGATGTAGGAAGTTTTGAGGCGACCCAAGAGGCTTTGACGTTGCTAAAAATACTTGCTCTTGGAAATCAAGAATTTGCTAATGGCAAAGTAAAGCCAGTAGACGAGGTCGTTGCTCAACTCAAGTTCAAGCGTATATAGCGCCGCTTCTTTATTAAAAAGATATGGCTTTCAGATTTAACCTCGGCTGTCGCTTGCGCCCAAGACAAGCAAGCCATTCGTTCTTATCAAAAACAAATGACTTGCCGGCGTCCAATGGTGGTATTACTATGTAATCACAGGTAAAACATTGGAGGCTGTATGCCGACAATACTTAGCATTAAGGGTCAAGTCACTATCCCCAAGCAGATCCGCGACGTGCTTGGCTTAAAGCCAGGTATGCCGGTGGACTTCGCCGTCAATCAGCACGGCGAGGTAGTCATTCACAAAGCAGAGGGATCGGCCAAACGCAAGCCCGACCGGTTTGACGCCGCTCGCGGCAAGGCAGACATCAAATGGCACACCGAGGAACTGATGACCCTATTGCGTGGTGAGGCCTGATGCTGGTCGATACGAATGTTCTCGTTGATGTCTTGGGAAATGGCCCCGATTGGGCTGACTGGTCAGTCAAGCAACTGCAGGCGCAGTCCATGGTTCATCGCCTCGTCATTAATCCGATCATCTATTCTGAGTTATCTCTGACGTTTTCTACCGTCGAAGCGTTGGATCATGTACTTGATGATATGGAGCTGCCCATGCTCGAGATTCCCAAACCTGCTTTGTTTTTGGCTGCCAAAGCGTTTGTGCAAAATCGCCGAAGCGGCGGTGTGAAAAACAATGTACTTGGTGATTTTTTTATTGGAGCGCACGCCGCCGTCAGCGGCTTGCCCGTGTTGACACGAGACAGTCGACGCTACAAAAGTTATTTTCCGAGTGTCAGGCTGGTGGCGCCGCAGTCATCTTGAAACAAACTGATTCTGGAGATTGTTGGTGTGGTTGCGTCCATCAGCGCGATGAAGACCATTGAGTAACTTGAAAGCGGACAAAATGAGATCCAGAGTACAAGGCGATCAAGTTTGGTCCAAGCGTACCAACTAGTAGAGGAGGTGGCGAGTTTTTGAATTTCATAACTCAGGCACCTGCATTTATTCACCTTCTCCAGCTAACCGCCTCGGCCAACTCTTCAAGCTTGAGTTTCGGTGCGAGCTGTTGAATAAAATCAATCGCATACTCCCGCATGAACGCCCCACGCCTTACTGCGACGCGCGTCACATTCGGTGCGAACAAATGATCTGCCGGAATCGCGTGCAGACCCGCAGGAAGGTAGTCGACGGCCATTGACGCAACGATACCAACACCCAGCCCAAGTGACACATATTGCTGGATGACGTCCGAATCCATCGCAGTCAGCACGATATCGGGTGCGAGGCCTTGTGCGCCGAACGCCTCATCGATATGACTACGCCCTGTGAATCCAATGTCATAAGTAATGAGTGAATGACCAGCGAGGTGTTCCAGGGTGACTGATTTTTCCTTGAGCAAGGTGTGATCATTCGGCACAACAATGACGTGATGCCACTCGTAGCAGGGGAATGAAACCAATCCTTCAAATCGGGTTAGGCCTTCGGTCGCGATACCAATATCTGCTTTGCCCGACATGACCCACTCAGCAATATGCTCCGGGGCGCTTTGCTGAAGCGCTATGCGTACATCCGGAAACGCAGTTCGAAAATGTTGAACAGCACGCGGCAGAACATAACGCGTCTGGGTATGGGTTGCTGCGATCGAGAGTGTGCCAGTTGTTTTGCCGGAGTAGGTATCACCGGCGCGTTGCAGATTTTCTGATTCGAGTAACAATCGCTCCACAATGTGCAGCACTTCCTTGCCCGGCTCGGTCAAGCCAGTCAAACGCTTACCATTGCGTTCGAAAATATCGATACCGAGCTCTTCTTCGAGTTCGCGAATCTGGCGGCTGACACCAGGCTGCGATGTAAACAGCGCATTCGCTACTTCGGTTAAATTAAATCCGCGCCGTGCCGCTTCACGAACTGATCTCAGCTGCTGAAAATTCATCGGTAACTTTGATCAGGCAGCTTCTTCAAGAAATACCCGAACACGCTTCGGCTTCACTCGAACAGTAGCGCCAACGTAAAGTTGCAATTGCGCGTAGCGCTCGGACGGCAGTACCGCCTCGATTTGTCCGCCACCGTCGCTGCGCTCAAGTTCCAGCTGTGCCAGCGGGCCGATCGCGTGTGAGCGCTTGAGAACAGCCACAATACCTTCACCTTCTGGAGTAAACGGCTCGATATCGAGCTCATGGGGCCGCACATAGCCAACGCCCAGTGCGTCACGTGCGTGGCTGTGGTCGGGAACCGCGAGTGTCGCGTCGCCAGCGGCCAACACGCCTTCATGAACACGTCCATGAAACAAATTGACGTTGCCCAAAAATCCGTACACGAAAGGTGATGCTGGGTGGTTGTACACCTCATCTGGGGCGCCGACTTGTTCGACTTTGCCGTGGTTCATCAGAACCACACGGTCAGCCACTTCTAAGGCTTCTTCCTGATCATGGGTGACAAAAATACTGGTCACATGAAGTTCATCATGCAGCCGGCGCAGCCAGCGACGCAGTTCTTTACGAACCTTGGCGTCGAGCGCACCAAACGGTTCATCTAGTAACAGTACGCGTGGTTCTACCGCGAGCGCGCGCGCCAGTGCGATTCGCTGGCGCTGTCCACCCGATAACTGAGAGGGGTAACGATCGGCCAGCCAATCAAGCTGTACTAATGACAGCAAGCGCATCACCTTGTCATGAATTTCTTCTTTACTGGGCCGAACTGCACGCGGCTTCACGCGCAGGCCGAAAGCGATGTTATCGAAAACGCTCATATGCCTGAAAAGCGCATAGTGCTGGAATACGAAGCCGACCTGGCGCTCGCGCACATCGCGTTGAGATGCGTCCTCGCCATCCAGAATGACCTGACCTTCATCAGGTTGCTCTAAACCAGCGATGAGACGCAGCAGCGTTGTCTTCCCGCAGCCGGATGGGCCAAGCAAGGCCGTTAATTCGCCCGTAGGGAAATCGAGTGAAACATTGTCCAGCGCGACAAAGTTGCCGAAGCGTTTACCGATGTTTTTGACAGCAATACTCATGATGCTTCCTCGGGGTTGATAGGTGTCTGATGCGACAGACGCCATTCAATAAAAGTTTTAATCGCAAGCGTGACCAATGCTAACAGTGCGAGCAGCGAAGCGACTGCGAAAGCAGCAGCAAAGTTGTATTCGTTATAGAGAATTTCGACTTGCAGTGGCATGGTATTAGTCTCACCGCGGATATGGCCTGACACCACCGACACCGCGCCAAACTCACCCATCGCGCGTGCGTTGCACAGAATCACACCGTACAGCAGACCCCAGCGAATATTCGGTAGCGTCACATGCCAAAAAGTCAGCCAGCCAGATGCGCCCAGTACCAATGCGGCTTCTTCTTCCTCGTTACCTTGCGATTGCATCAGCGGGATGAGCTCGCGCGCGACAAACGGGAAGGTGACGAAAATCGTGGCTAAAACGATGCCGGGGACTGCAAACAGAATTTGTATGTCATGCGACATCAACCACGCACCGAACCAGCCATGCACGCCAAACAGCAGCACATAAATCAAGCCTGAAATAACAGGCGACACCGAGAACGGTAAATCAATCAGAGTGAGCAGCAGGTTCTTGCCACGAAACTCGAATTTAGCGATGGCCCAAGACGCAGAAAGGCCAAAGATCAAATTAGCAGGCACCGCAATCGCTGCTGTGAGAAGTGTGAGCTTGATTGCTAACCAAGCGTCTTCTTCGGTGACGGCGGCGAGGTAGGCATCCCAGCCTTTTTTGAGTGCCTCGGTGAACACCACCGCTAAGGGAATCAACAAGAACAGAATCGCAAAACCAACTGCAATTACAATCAGGCTAAAGCGAACCCAATTGGGCTCACTGGTCGCCGCCGGCACATACGGCGGCTCGATGCGCGCCGTTGAGGTAGGTGTGATGGTGGCGGTCGTCATTTCGGCTCCTTGGTGCCGCGACGGCGCATCCATGCCTGTAACAGATTGATCGCCAGTAGCATCACGAACGATGCGGCTAACATCACCACGGCAATGGCTGTCGCACCACGGTAGTCGTATTGCTCGAGCTTGGTGACGATGAGCAGCGGCGTGATTTCAGAAATCATGGGCATATTGCCCGCAATGAAAATCACCGAGCCGTATTCACCTAGTGCACGTGCGAACGCCAGCGCAAAACCGGTAATGACGGCGGGCAGAATCGTGGGCAGAATTACCATCACAAAGGTTTGAAGTCGGTTTGCGCCCAAACTCGCCGCGGCTTCTTCCAGTTCGCGCTCGGCTTCTTCCAACACCGGTTGCACGGTACGCACGACGAACGGCAAACCAATAAATACCAGCGCAACCGCTACGCCAGTCGGGGTAAACGCCACTTTTAATCCATTCGGTTCCAGGTACTGACCAATCCAGCCCTTGCCGGAATACAGCGCGGTAAGTGCAATGCCAGCCACCGCTGTGGGCAATGCGAAGGGCAGGTCGACAAAGGCGTCGAGTAATCGGCGGAAAGGGAATTCATAGCGCACTAGCACCCACGCCAAAATCGTACCGAACACCGCATTCACCAGTGCTGCGGCGAGCGAAGCGCCGAAGCTGAGGCGATACGCCGCCAGCACCCGTGGTGAGGTGACGGTAGACCAGAACGCATCCCAGCTCATGGCCAGTGTGTTGAACACCAATGCAGAGAGCGGGATCAGCACGATCAGCGACAGGTACAGCACCGTGAAGCCGAGCGACAGCGAAAAGCCGGGTAAGACGCGATGGCTTCCGCGTGGGGCTGTTGCCGAAATTGCAGCAATACTCATGAAAATGCTCGAGGAACCGGAGAAAAGAGGCGGATTATTGGCGCGATCCGTTATAAACAGAACGAATTTTTAGGCATTTCTTTAGATGGAAATTGAATAAGCCAAAGCCCATAACCATGATCTGCTCATAAAAAGTCCAGTAAAAAGGCCGGCTTGCAGGACAAACCTGCGCACCGGCCGAGGCAACCAAGGAGATTGAGACTAGAGATGAATTACATCGATGCTGCAGATCATATTAAAAAGACAGCTGGTAGCGCCCGACCAGGAAGTTCTCAGTTTTGCCGGCGAGGGTGCCGCCGGAGAGACTGGTGCGTTCGTAGTTGACCGCAAACTTGGAAGATTCGTTCAGATACCAGTTCAGACCGACTGCTGCGCCCTGCGCCCGCAGCGCATAGCTACTTGGACGAAACGCCGTGGGCAGAGCATCATCAATCTGGTTTTCTTGGTAGCGTGCGACCAACTCAAACGCGCCCCAACCACCTTCAGCGCCACTTTGGAAACGGCTGAAGGGCTTCACGCCGCGAAATGAGGCATCTTCTCCGGTGAGTAGCCAAGATCCCGCCAACTGCCACGCAGTATTTTTGACGGTCGTCGTGTTTGTACCGTTTTTGATGGGCTGATTGACCCAAGCATATTCATAAACCAAACCAAACGGGCCGTTGTAGTAGTACGCCTGTGGAGACCAACGATCTTGAACACCGTTGGCAGTCGTGCCGGTGGCATAAGCGAAGAAATTATTGGCTTGCCCCGGAGTTTTGTAGCCGCTGATAAGCGTGCTGATATTACCTGTAGTAGCCGCTACGCCGAAGCCAAGCCCGCGAAGTGAACTCTCAGTATCATTGACGAATGGCGTGGCGAACAGCCGGCCTGTAAATGTTTTTTTGCTGTTCGCATCTTGGTTGGTACCAAGGTTTGCGCCATCCTGCACGCCATTAAACACGCCTACTGCGTAGTTCAGACGTTTTTCCAAGATGTCACCGGATACCGATACACCAAAGTCGCGGTTAGGGAGAATGTTGTTACTGACAAAGCTGCGCTCGATCAGTTTGATATCCGATGCGCTTTGCAGACGTTCCAGACCGACGAAGGGTTTATGTTTGCCAATTCGGACTTGAAGCTCAGGTTTCTCTCGAATATCCAGGTAGGCATCGATAATGGTCGGTGACGAAGTCGTTGTTGCCTCGCCAAACTCTGGCGTAAAACGAAAGCCGTACTTGCCAAACACAGTACCCTCAAACGTGGGCCGAATGCGCCGTGCTAAAAAGCCATCGACTGCAGTCGGAAACGCATCGCCATCAAACTGACGATAGTCAGCGTGTACGATGCCGCGCAGCCGATATTCAAATTGTCCATCTTGAGATTTGAATCCAAAGCCTCGCTCACTCGCGGTGACGGTTGGTGTAGCTTTTTGCTTGGCAGCGACGTCGTCATTCACCAGCTCTTGTTTACGGCCGAGGATTTTTATTTTTTGATCCAGTTCCTCAATCTGGGCTTTAAGTTTTTCAATTTCCGCGGCATCGTTAGCGTATGCAGGGAAGGCTGCGGCGATCGCGCTGGCAATCAGCAAGGGTGAGAGGGGCCAGCCTAGGGTTATCTTCCCAAGATTCATGGTATTTCCTTTCTTAATTAATAGGCTCTAATACAAGGCCGCTAGCGTTGTTGCACCGCCTTGCCGTACGTCTGTACTGTCTACGGCGGTGCGCCTAGCCAGCGACATTTGTTTAAGCCTCTAAGAGAAGAACAGTGATGTGGTCACCGCCAACGCAGAGGCTGAGATGAATTGCGTGTTTTACTTGGGTTGGTAGATCTGATCAAAAGTACCGCCGTCGGCGAAGTGCGTCTTTTGGGCCTTGGTCCAACCACCCGCGATTTCATCTACCGTCAGCAGCTTCACCTTCGGGAATTGCGAGGCATATTTAGCGGCGATTTTTTCATTGATCGGACGGTAGTAATGCTTGCCCGCGAGTTCCTGGCCTGCTTCCGAGTACAGATAATTCAGGTAGGCGTCGGCAACTTTGCGAGTACCGCGCCGGTCAACTACCTTGTCAACGACCGTGACCGGTGGCTCTGCCAGCACGCTCAGCGAAGGCACCACGATTTGCACTTTTTCAGGCCCAAGCTCGCGAATCGCGAGTAAAGCTTCGTTTTCCCAAGTGATCAATACATCACCGATTTCACGCTCGATAAAAGTGGTGGTTGATCCACGCGCACCCGAGTCAAGCACAGGTACGTTCTTGTAGATTTTGGTCAGCAGATCTTGCGCAGTTTTTTCATTCCCGCCTGGCTGCTTCAAAGCGTAGCCCCAGGCAGCGAGGTAGTTATAACGAGCACCACCCGAAGTTTTTGGGTTGGGGGTAATTACCGAGATGCCTGGACGGGCCAGATCAGTCCACTCTTTAATATTTTTAGGGTTGCCCTTACGTACCAAGAACACAATAGTCGAGGTGTATGGGGCGCTATTATTAGGTAGGCGCTTTTGCCAGTCTTTGGCGAGGATGCCGCGCTGTGCAATTTCGTCAATGTCATACGACAGCGCCAAAGTCACAACATCTGCCTGTAAGCCATCGATCACCGAGCGCGCCTGCTTGGCCGCACCACCGTGCGACTGCTTGATCTTGACGTCTTGGCCAGCCGTTTTCTTCCAATGCTCGGCAAAGGATTTGTTGAAGTCGACATAAAGCTCGCGTGTCGGGTCGTAAGATACATTCAGCAAACTCACCTCAGCTGCTTGCACCGGGACTGCCAACGAGAGTACGAGGGGAACCCATCGCCATAGATTTCTTAAGTTCATTGGTAATGCTCCTTTTCAAATGGAAAATTGAAATCCGGTGGACGCGAATGTAATGCGTAGGCATGTATTTCCCAACAAATGATTTCGGAATAGCAAATGCTATTTACGTATATCCCCGGCGGCGGGTGCGTGATGCGGCCAAAAGTAGATAAGTCAACTCGCTTGGTGTTCTTGGCAGACCCAACAAATACGTAAATCGCTGTGAGTCAGCGCACTGGCAAGCGTAATTAATTCGGTGAAAAACGAATGAATTCATGGTCTTAAGTCAACATTGAGGCGCGCTGCCCGAGTCGCAGTCGGGGCGCTTGAGTGGTTGCAATAGTTGCATTCGTTTTGTTGCCGCGGCGTCGACGACGGGGGGCTTTCGCCATCGCTTCATGAGCGCAAGTCATTAGTAACCAACAAAACTATCTTTTGAATGGCTCTGTTCGAGTACTATCTTCGTGGCTGATAGACAGAATAGGGAGGGAAATATGGGCTTACACCTTGGGGATGTTGCACCGGATTTCGAACAGGATTCGACGATTGGTCGGATTAAATTTCACGAATGGGCAGGCGATTCGTGGGTGATTTTGTTTTCGCACCCCGCAGATTTCACGCCGGTATGCACGACCGAGCTCGGCTTGACCGCGAAACTCAAACCAGAGTTCGATCGGCGTAACGTCAAGGCGATCGCCTTGTCAGTCGATCCGCCGGACAAACACCTCAGCTGGATCTCAGATATTGAAGATACGCAAAAGACCGTGGTTGGCTTTCCTATCATTGCTGATGCTGACCGTGTCGTGTCCACCCTGTATGACATGATTCATCCAAACCAGTCAGAGACGGCGACTGTACGTTCATTATTCATCATCGACCCCAAAAAGAAAGTCCGCTTGATGATCACGTATCCGATGAGTACAGGCCGTAATTTCGACGAGGTACTGCGGGTCATCGATGCACTGCAACTGACTGATGGCTATTCCGTAGCAACGCCAGGTAATTGGAAAGATGGTGACGATGTCATCATTCCATTGACCATTCAGGATCCTGAAGTCATCAAGCAAAAATATCCGA
>Ga0194123_10007484_pt1 | contig 10850 bp, 7 predicted proteins | sample TA2MahsurfametaG_5_FD_155479 | JGI IMG/M metagenome (GOLD analysis project Ga0194123, IMG submission 155479) | Freshwater microbial communities from Lake Tanganyika, Tanzania - TA2015023 Mahale A surface | ecosystem: Environmental > Aquatic > Freshwater > Lake | place: Tanzania: Lake Tanganyika... | reverse complement strand
ACTCAGGCTGATGCCTGTGCCATGGCTCATAAACCTCGGGGTCCGGGGCAGAGCCCCGCGCAGAAACACAGGCTTTCTACCCACAAATTCTGCTGAAGACCCAAAATGCTAGTCTCAAGGGATTCCGCTCGATCTCCTCAGCCGGCCCCGGACGATGCCACGCCCCCCGAAGCCGCCAGCCGCCAAGGATGCCGCGGCGCTCGTCCTGGGCTACGCCAACTTCTCGTCCGGATCCTTCGACCCGGCCGCCTGGCGAGCGTTCAGCCACCTCTACGAAGGACTCGAGCCTGCCGACGGCTGCGGTGCCGTGACGGAGCGGCCCGACGCGGCCGCGGGCGTGGCCGAGGTCCTCCGCGAGCGCCTCGCGGACCTCGAGAAGACCGAGGCGGCCTTCACCGACTCCCGTCAGGCCCGCTGGGTTCTCGACACGACCTTCGACGAACTCCTGCCCGCCTACCGGGCCCACCACGCCGACCTCCTCGAACACCAGCCGCCGGGAGCTCTCGAGCGTCCCTTCTTCGTGATGGCGGCCATCCGCAGCCTGCTGGCCGAGGGCACGCCCGACGACCCGTCATCCGTGCAGCGGGCGATCAACCGGCTCGACGACTACGTCGGCTGGCGACCGCTGGCGGTGCTCGAGAACGGCCGCCTGTCCGCCCCCTATCCCCATGAGCGCGTGCGGCCGATCCCGCTCTACGTCGGCGGTGCCGGGGCGGCCCACGGCCGGTACGGACGGCTCGTGGCCGGCGCGATCCGCATCCTCGGCGAGGTGCCCGCGGAACTCCTCCGGCAGGCCGACTTCGACCTCGCGGCCCTCGAGGAGTTGGCGATCGATCCGCGGGCGTTCGACTTCCTCCATCCGGCCGCCAGTCGCCCGAACTACCTGTTCGGCCTCTGGGACCCGGCGCTGATCGACGACCAGGGGATGTATTGCCGCATGGTCGTGCAGCAGGCCACCCTGGACGGCATCCTCTCCTGGCCGGCGGCCTGCCCGGCGGCCGAACACGCTCCTGCCGGCGACGCGGAACGGCAGTGGGAGTCTTCGGCCGTGCTCGCCGGCGTGATGCTCATGGCCAGCGGGCTCTCGGGACACGGCCCCGGCTCGCCGCTGGCGGCACTGCCGCTGGCCGAGTTACTCCCCCGCATCGCCGCGTACCGCGACGAGTTCTACCGCCGGCTGCTCGCGAGCCTGCCTGCGGGCCATCGCGAACGGCTGGAAGAGGAGGCGCGGCGGATGCGGCAGCCGTTCGGCGGCGTCCGCCGACACATCAACGCGGTGCTGGCCGGGCGGCGGGCACGGCAGGTGGAGAACGTCGCCCTGGCGGCGGCCCTGGCACGGCTGGGCCGCTCGTCCGCGGCGGAGCAGCTCGTCGCCGCCGTGCCGGCTGCTTCCGCGCGGCTGCTCGCGCGAATCACCGACCGCGTGGTCGCCGCCCAGCGCGAGCTCTGGCAGCAGGCCGACGCGACGGCGGCTCTCCGCGAACTCGACACGGCCGCCGAGTTGCTCCTCCGCGGCGTCGACTGCGGTGCGCTCGTCGACCCTTGGAACATCCTGGGCCTCGCCGGACAGTTCCCGCTGCACGAGGCCAGCGGGGAGAGCCTGCCGGATCCCCGCGTCGGCGACCTCGTCGCCGCCACCGAGTCGATCCTCGAGGGCTACGCCGCCACCTGGCGGCACGCCGCGCTCGACGGAGACGGCCCCGTCGCCGAGCAGGCCGTCGCCGCGCTGCGGAGGCTGGCGGCCTGGTGGGACCGCTTCGCCACGACCACCGTGTCGGGCGTGCCGCACCTGTCAGGCCGCGAGGTGCTCGACTCGGCCGGCGAGGTCATCGCAGCCTTGAGGCGTCGTCGCCAGCATGCCGGCGGACCCCCGCCGCCGTCCTTCTGGCGGCAGGAGGTCGCCCGGTTCACCTCCCCCCGCAGCCATGCCCAGGCGGCGGCGATGCTGCTCGACGAGGGCGACCTGGACGGCGCAGCGGGGCTCCTCATCCACTGGGCCTCGCTGCTGGAGGGAGAGGCGGTCGGCCGCAACGGTCCTGCCTGGCTGACGGCGGCGATGCGCTGGACGACCCAGGCCTGCCAGGAGCAGACGCCGGCGGGCCGCGCCCGGGTCCGCCGCTTTCTCGAACTCGTCGAAGCCAACGTGGGGGGCGTGCTCGACGTGGTCGATTCGGCCTCCCGGACGCCCGGCCCGGGAGGATCTCCGGCGACCCTCGCCGACGACGAAGACACCGACCGTGCCGACGACGAGGAGCGCGTCGCCGCCGCCTACGAGTCGATGGTCTGGCGGGATTCGGCCGACGACGGCGTCGACGGCGGGATGATCGACGTCGAAGGGCAGGGGAGTGGCACGACCGGCGACCTCGTGGCGATCGAGGATGCGGCCGAGTTCGTTCGCGGCCTGCTCCGCCTCTATCGCACCGCGGTCACGGTCTGGTGCGGGAGCGAGTCGAGCGCCGGTGTGATCGACGAGGCGGCCGAACGTGCCGCGGTCGAGGGCTGGCGGCAGTCGTTTCGCCGCCTGCGGAGAGTGCTGATCCGCGCCGCGGGCATGGTGGCGTTGCGCGACCAGGAACCGCCCCCGGGCATGCCGCCGGGAGAGTTCGATCGCCTCCGCTGGCACCGCGACTCAGCCGCCGAGCGGCTCGTCGAGGCGGCGGTCCAGGCGAGCGAAACGCTCTGGATGCTCGCCGCCAGGCGGGCCGTCGCCGCGCAGAACGTCGCGTCGGGGTCGGTCGGGGGCCTGTTCGCCTGCCTGATGAGGGGAGACGCGGACGCCGCGGCCGACCGCTGCCAGGCGGTCTGCGAGCGGCTGGTAGGCAAGCCGGTGCTCTACGTGCCCCTCTCCCGCGGTGGCCGCCCCGATCGCATCGTCCGAGCCCGCAGCCGCGAGCGGCTCCTCGAGCGGCTCGCAGCCTGCCTGCCCCGCCTGGGTTTGGTCCGACAGGCCATCGCCGTCGTGCAACTCTCCAAGGCGCTCGAGAGCCTCCGGCCGCGGGGGGCCGCGAGCGTCAGCGAGTTCGACCGCGTCTTCGAGGCCGCGACCACCGCCCTGGTGGAACGGATCGTGGAGAGCGCCGGCGACGGGGCCGCCGACGAAGCGACGCGAACGTCGCGGATCCTCGAGGGGTTGTCCCTGTTGGTGCCGAAGCTCCTCGAGACCTGGATGACCCACGCCCGCCAGTTGCGGCTCTCGGTGCTCGAGCGGATGCGGGACGACCAAGCCTTCAGCCTCACCCGGGAGTTCATCGAGCGGTACGGGGCGGGGCTGTTCACCCAGCACCTGCTCTCCCCCTCGTCGCTGCGGGGCATCCTCCGCGGCGGCGTCGCCCACTGGCTCGAACAGCTCGTCGATCGGGCCGAGGCTGGCGGCGACGAGGGGCCGCCCGCGGCGCGGCTGCCGGTGCGGCTGATCGAAGACCTCCGCTCCGGCGCGCTGCCCCTGAAGCAGGCCGCCTCCCGGCTGCGGCTGGTGCTCGAGAGCGTGGCGGAGAACCACGCGGAATACCGCGACTGGAACTCGACCACGACCCAGTCCGACCGGGGCGACTGCCTGCACATCCTCCTCGACTACCTCCGCGTGAAGGCGGAATATGACCGCATCGCCTGGACGCTGCGGCCGGTGACCATGGCCCATCGGGTGCTCGCCCGCCGGGGCGCGACGGCCGCCGCCGAATCCTGGCGCGAGCGGCTCCGGGAGGAGACGAAGGACACCGCCCAGGGCCTCGTGAAGCGGCTCGAGGACCTGGAGGCCCACTGGAGCCTGCGGCTGGCGAGCGTCGGCGACCGCGTGCGACGCCCCTTCTCGGCGAGCCTCGAGCAGGATGAACTCGAGGCGCTCGTCCAGCCCGCCGTCGCCGAGCTCCTCACGGGTGCCCCGGCCGGTGCCGGCGGGGCGCTCGAGGCGCGGGCCGCGGGAATGATCGGCGTCGCCAGCGGCTCGGGCGTCGAAGTGCCCGAGTGGCTCGACAGGTTCGGTCAGGCCGTCGATCGCGCGATCGAGGAGGCCGAGGTCACGCCCCGCGGCGTGCCCCCGACGCGGGTGCCCAGCACGCTCGCGGCCGCCGTGCCCCTGCTACCGATGCCATGGCCGCTGGTGGTCGCCGCCCTGGGCGACGAAGCCGCCCCTCGTTGAGCGCTTCGCAGACGCGCCGGCACCCCGCGTTGGCCGGTGAGGGGGTGGGCGAGCGCTCGGGGAGCCGGTGCTAGGATGGGCGGCCGCAGGATTCCTCCATGAGCCTTTCCCCCCTCCGCGCCTCCGAGCACCTCCACGACGTCCGCTACGAGATCCGCGGGGCGCTGGCCCGCCGTGCGGAGCAGCTCGAGCGGGAGGGGTACGAGATCGTGAAGCTCAACATCGGCAATCCCGGGGCCTTCGGGTTTCGGATGCCGGAGTCGATGCGGGTGGCCATCGTCCAGAACCTGCATCAGGCGGATCCGTATTCCCACCAGAAGGGCATCTTCCAGGCCCGCGAGGCGGTGGTGATGCAGCAGCAGAACCGGGGCGTGATGGACGTGACGGCCGACGAGGTGTTCGTCGGCAACGGCGTCAGCGAGCTGATCATGCTGGCGATGCGGGCGCTGCTGAATCCGGGGGACGAGGTGCTCGTGCCCAGCCCCGACTATCCGCTCTGGACGGCCTCGGTGGTGATCCACGGGGCGAAGGCCGTCCACTATCCCTGCCGTCCCGAGCGGCGGTTCGTGCCCGACCCGGCCGAGGTGGAGTCGCTGGTCACCAGCCGCACCCGCGCGCTGGTCCTGATCAACCCCAACAATCCCACCGGCGCCGTCTATCCGCGGGAGACGCTCGCAGCCCTGGTTGACATCGCAGAGCGTCGCAATCTCGTGCTCTGTGCCGACGAGATCTACGACGAGATGCTCTACGAGGGGGCGGAGTTTCATCCGCTGGCCACGCTCGCGAAGCGGACGCTCTGCCTCACCTTCTCGGGACTCAGCAAGGTCTACCGGGCCTGTGGGCTGCGGGTGGGCTGGCTGGTGTTTTCCGGGGAGCGGGCGCACGCCAGCGACTACCTCCAGGCCGTCGAGCTGCTCGCGAGCCTGCGGCTGTGCTCCAACGTGCCCGGGCAGTTCGCGGTGCAGACGGCGCTGGGGGGCCACCAGTCGATCTTCGACCTGACGCGGCCGGGGGGCCGGCTCCACGCCACCCGGGCGGCGCTGCTCGGGGCGGTGTCGGGGAGCCGCTGGCTCTCGGTGCTACCGCCGCAGGGGGCGATGTACGCCTTCATCCGGGTGCACGCCGAGCGGCTGCCCGGCGGGCTGGCCGGCTTCGACGATCAGCAGTTCGCCCTCGACCTGCTCGAGCGGAAGCACGTGCTGGTGGCCCCGGGGTCGAGCTTCAACGTGCCCTACCGCGACCACTTCCGGGTGACGCTGCTTCCCGACGCCGACCAAATGGCCGACGTCTTCACTCGGATCGAGAGCCTGCTCGACGAATACGCAGCCGCTGGCTGAAGCGCCACGCGTGGCTCAGTCCCCATCGCTCACGCGATTGGGGCTTCCGGTGCGGGGTCTGCGGGGGTGCGCCGCGGGTTGAAAACCCGCGCTCCTCTCAGCGGCGGGTTGGAAACCCGCGCTCCTCTCAGGCTCGGGGTTGCCCGTGCCCTCGAGCGGGCTGTGGGAGCAAGCGCAGGCAGGATGCCGAAGCGCCGCGGACACGCAGTGAGCCGAGGGCGGGATGCCCGAGGCGAGCGTCCAGCGAGGGGGCACGGGCGGCCCCGAGCCCGCGCCACGCGTGGCTCAGTCCCCATCACTCACGCGATTGGGGCTTCCGGTGCGGGGTCCGGAGAAGTGCGCCGCGGGTTGGAAACCCGCGCTACGAAGGGCAGGGACTCAGCGGCGGGTTGGAAACCCGCGCTCCGACCAGGCTCGGGGTTGCCCGTGTCACTTCACGGCGAGCATCCGTTCGAGGGCCGTCACGGCCCACTTCGCCGTCTCGTCGTCGACGCGGATCACGTTGACCGGCCTGCCGCGTTCGAGGTGCTCGAGGCTCCAGCAGAGGTGCGCCAGGTCGATGCGATACATCGTGGCGCACATGCAGACCACCGGGGAGAGGAACCGGATCGTCTGCTCGGGGTGGTTCTTCTCCAGCCGCTTGACGAGGTGCAGTTCGGTGCCGATCGCCCACACCGAGCCCGGCGGCGCCTGCTCGACCTGGCGCAGGATGTAGCTCGTCGAGCCGACCAGGTCCGCCTTGTCGACCACCTCCATCGAGCACTCCGGGTGCACCAGGATCTTCACTCCCGGCAGGTTCGCTCGCACGGCATCCACGTGCTCGGGCTTGAACATGGCGTGCACGCTGCAGTGGCCCTGCCAGAGGATCACCCGCGCCCGCTCGACCAGTTCCCGGGGATTGCCGCCGAGCGTGGGCGCGTGCGGATTCCAGAGGGCCATCTCGTCGAGCGGGATCCCCATGGCGCGGGCCGTGCTGCGGCCGAGGTGCTGGTCGGGAAAGAACAGGACTCGCTTGGTTCGCGCGAACGCCCAGTCGAGCACTGCCCGGGCGTTGCTGGAGGTGCAGACGATGCCTCCGTGGCGGCCGCAGAAGGCCTTGAGGCTCGCCGCCGAGTTGATGTAGGTGACCGGCGTGACGTCCGACGTGTCGATCACCCGGCCCAGGTCGGCCCAGGCATCCTCGACCTGGTCGATCGCCGCCATGTCGGCCATCGAACAGCCGGCCGCCATGTCGGGCAGCACCACCGTCACCCGACGGCCGCCCCGGGCCGCCACCTTCTCGGGGCGGTTGGCGAGGATGTCGGCGGTCTCGGCCATGAAGTGGACGCCGCAGAAGGCGATCGCCTCGCAGTCCGACCGGTCGGCGGCCGACTTGGAGAGCTGGTAGCTGTCCCCCTGGAGATCGGCGTGGCCGATCACGCCGTCCTGCTGGTAGTGGTGGCCGAGGACGACCAGGCGGGAGCCCATCCGGCGGCGGACGGCTTCGATCCGCTCCGCGAGCAGGGCATCGTCGAGGCCGCGGTAGGCGGGGAACGGCGCGGCCAGCGGCAGGTCGGGGGCGGCGATCGTCATCGTGACCGATAAGTATAGGACGCCCCTGCAGGGGGTTTTCCAAACGCTATACTTCTGGCCTCGCGATCGAGTTTCCCCTCTGACGGAAGGACGGCGACCCAGTCATGGCGCGCAAAGTGGTGAATCGCAAGGAACTCCGGGCCCAGGTCGAGGCGGCGGAGGCCCGCGGCAAGGCGAAGGCGGGCTCCAAGGAGAAGCCGGCGAAGGAGAAGGTCGCCAAGGAAAAAAAGGCCAAGGAGCCCAAGAAGGCCGCCGAGAAGAAGCCCGCGCGGAACAAGGTCGTCAAGGAGGCCCGGATGAAGGCCTACTGGGGGGTGTTCAACTCCGGCATGAAGCGGCTGGCGCTGTTCGAATATGCCGACAAGAAGGCCGCCGACAAGAAGGTGCAGGAGCTGATCGGCTCCTCCCGGGCCCACCACTTCGTGCAGCTCGTCAAGGAAGCGATCGGCGACTGACCGGCGGGCGGCTGTGCCGGCCGACCGCTCCCGTCAGAACGGGCTCCGCCAGTCGCCCCAGGCGGCCAGGTAGCGGGCCAGGCCGGGGCTCTCCTCGGCCCTGGACTCGATCCATTCCCGGGCCCGCTCGATGAGGGCGTGCTCCCGCTTCAAGTCGATGTCGCCGGCCAGGACCCGCGACCGCAGGAAGATGAAGTACGTGTCGAGCACGTCGCCCCGGCAGTAGTCGTGGATCTCGGCCGTCTTGCCTTCGTCCCAGAGGTCCTGCACCATGTGGCCCGCCACTTCCGTCTTGCCCGGCTTGCCGATCAGGTTCGCCGCCAGCGACAGCCCGCCGACGAACCGCGCGGCGCCGGTGTTGGTGAGCCATTCGTGCAGATCGAAGTGGGCGCCGGTGTTGTAGCGGTACCGCGGCTGGTCGAAGTTCCGCGCGTCCTCCGCGAACCAGTCCGGGATCGGGATGCCGTAGCGGAACGCGCAGAGTTCGAGCAGCGGCATGTCGAAGCCGCGGCCGTTGAAGGTCACCAGCCGGGGCCGCTGGTATTTCCGCCAGCCTTCCCAGAAGAGCCGCACGATCTCGTGGGGCCGCGACTGCTTCTCATCGAGGGCGATCAGGTCCTGGAGGGAGAGGTCCTTGGCCACCTTGGCGATCACCAGCGAGATCGGCAGCTGGAACGTGTAGGGGATGAAATCCTTGCCGTTCTCCTCCATCAGTTCGCGGCGGTACTTCGCGATCGCCTTGCCGGGGGCCAGCCCGTCCCCTGGATAGCGGAGCCGGGAGACGAGGTCCCCGTCGGCGACGCTCTCGATGTCGAACACGAAGTAGCGGGTGTCGTTGGCCGCCATCGCCTCACCGTCGAGCCAAGGGGTGCTGGAGCGGCAGCCAGCCGCCGTTGGCCCGGCTCGAGGCGACCGACTGCTCGATGAAATACATCCCTTCGACACCGTCGTGGATGTTGGGATAGATCGTGTCCCGGCGCTCGACCGCCCCCGTCGTGGACGCGGCGGCCATGGCGTCGAAGCCGGCGCGGTAGACGTTGGCGAAGGCCTCGAAGAACGCCTCCGGATGCCCCGAGGGCAGGCGGCAGGCGGCCCTGCCCGACTCGTTGGTGAACGGCGCGTTGGGATCCCGCGTGTAGACCGCGTGCGGCTTGCCGTTGTGGCGGACGAGCATCTTGTTCGGCTCCTCCTGCCGCCACTCGAGGCTGCCGAGCGTGCCGTCGATCTGGATCCGCAGGTCGTTCTCGCGACCGTGGCTGATCTGCGAGGCGGTGACCGTGCCCAGGGCGCCGTTCTCGTAGCGGATCACGGCGTGCCCGTAGTCGTCGAGCGGCCGGCCCGCCACGAAGATCTTGAGGTTCGCGCTGATCGCTTCCGGCATCAGCCCGGTCATGTAACGGCCGAGGTTGTAGGCGTGGGTGCCGATGTCGCCGAAGCAGCCCGCGGCTCCGCTCCGCGCCGGATCGGTCCGCCAGGCAGCCTGCTTCTGCCCCTCGCTCTCGAGCCTGGTCCGCAGCCAGCCCTGGATGTATTCCGCCCGCACGGCCTGGATCTCGCCGAGTTCCCCCGCCAGGATCATCTCGCGCGCCTGCCGCACCAGCGGGTAGCCGGTGTAGTTGTGCGTGACCACGAACACGCTCTTCGAGGCGGCCACCGCGGCCGCGAGATCCTCCGCCTCGGCGAGCGTCAGCGTCAGGGGCTTGTCGCAGACCACGTGGAACCCGGCCTGGACGGCGGCCTTCGCCACCGGATGGTGCATGTGGTTGGGGGTGGCGATCGTCACGAAGTCGATCCGCTCGCCCACCGGCAGCGCCCGCTCCCGTTCGAGCATCTCCTGCCAGGAGCCGTAGGCCCGGGCCGGGGGCACGTCGTAGTCGGCGGCGCTCGCCTTGGATCGAGCCGCATCGCTGGAAAACGCCCCCGCCACCAGCGCGGCCCGGTTGTCGAGGACGGCCGCCGTCACGTGAACCCGGCCGATGAAGGAGCCCTGCCCGCCTCCCACGAGGCCCATCCGCAGCTTTCGCCCGAGTTCGCCGTTGGTCGCCATCGTCGCCATGCCCCCGCGTGTACTGGTGGACCGCAGATCCTGTCTGGATCGTGAGGGCGAAGCGTAGCACAGGCGCGGCCGGGGGGGCAGCGGCGCGGCCTGTTGCCGCCGGCATCCGCCCGGCCGTAGGATGCCGACTTCCGGGGCGTCGACCGCCCCGTCTCGTGGGCCGCTTCCCGGGCGGCGTCCGCCGATGGGACTCCAGGATCGCGGCTACTCCGGCGGCCGACGTTCGGGATTCGCGCCCGAGTGGTCCGCCGTCCAGGGCATCATCGCCTGCTGCATCGCCATCTGGCTGGCGAACTTCATCCTCACCGGCGACCTGATCCGCGAAATCATTCCGCTGCGGCTGTCGCTCAACGACCTCTTCTGCCTCCGCTCGAACCTGCCCGAGACGCCGTGGCGGTTCTGGTCGTTGCTCACCTACGGCTTCCTTCACGACGGCCCGAGCCTGGAGGCGCCGGGGCCTTATTCGCCGATCCACCTGGTCTTCAACATGCTCACGCTGTGGTTCTTCGGCCGCGAGCTGGAAAACGTCCTCGGCCGCGGGGAGTTCCTCCGCTTCTACTGCACGGCGATCGTGTTCGCCGGGATCGCCTGGGTGGTGGGCGAGGGCTTCGGCGGCACCGGTGGGCGGCTGGTGGGAGCCTCCGGTGGCGTGATGGCCGTGGTCGCCGCCTTCATCTGGTACTACCCGAACCAGACGATCCTGATCTACGGCGTCCTGCCGGTGCCGGCCTGGGCCCTGGGGCTGCTCTACCTCGTGTCCGACATCCAGGGCGCTGCCGACGGCCGGGGCAGCGTCGCCCACGTCGCCCACCTCGGCGGTGCGGTGTTCGGCCTCCTCTACACCTGGCGGGGCTGGAACCTCGAGAGCCTCTCCGAAGCCCCCGCCCGCTGGTTCGCCCGCCGGCCACGGATGCGGGTGTTTCGCCCGTCGGAGCCGACGGGCTCGTCCCGGCCGCTCTCGACACGGCCCGGAGACGATCCGCGGCTCGACGACGAGGTCGACCGGATTCTCGAGAAGATCAGCCGCTCGGGTGAATCGAGCCTCTCGCCATCCGAGCGGGAGACGCTCACCCATGCGAGCCAACGGCTCAAGGGACGCAAGGGATAGGCGCAAGGGATAGGCGCAAGGGATAGGCGCAGGGGATAGGCGAGAGCGGCGCCGGAAGCTCGAGGAGCCTTGGGGGTGTGCGCACAGCACAACCACCCCTGGCCGCCGGCGTGACGCCGTAGCGGAGCCGATCCGGGGCTACTTCCGCGTTCCTCGGCGCCGGGCCCGCTTGGTCGCCTTGGCATCG
>Ga0194123_10007483_pt1 | contig 10850 bp, 12 predicted proteins | sample TA2MahsurfametaG_5_FD_155479 | JGI IMG/M metagenome (GOLD analysis project Ga0194123, IMG submission 155479) | Freshwater microbial communities from Lake Tanganyika, Tanzania - TA2015023 Mahale A surface | ecosystem: Environmental > Aquatic > Freshwater > Lake | place: Tanzania: Lake Tanganyika... | reverse complement strand
GACTCTCGAGGCGCTCCTCCAGAGTCTTCGACGACGACGCCTCCAGGGCCAACTTGTCGCGATCGGTCTGCAACTGGGCCACCTGACCGCGGGCCTCGGCCAGCTCCGTACGCACCACCGCAGCCGCAGCCTCGCCCTCGGCCCGCAGCCGCGACTCCTGCTCCACGAGACGACCCGCCGCGGCCCGCGACGCCAACCACCAACCAAGCCCGACGCCAACCACCAGCACCACAACGGCCAGAACGACCATGACCACAGCAGACATGCCGCCTCCCAGGAAGCACACTAACCGCGCCCACCGACACAGCCCAAAATCACACTCCGGTCCACCACGCGCACGGGTCCGCAGTCGCTGGGGGACTGCACTGCGGTTCGATTTCACGTAGGCCCCCCCGAAAAGGGGGATCGTGCGAGGATCACGACCGAGTAGCGTTCCCCTGTGTCGCACATGTCTGAGGAGGAGCTCCTCCCCTACCGGCGCCCCAATAACAACAACCGTCTCCTCCTCGAGGGCTCGGGTCTGATCGAGGAAGAGGAGAAGGAGGACGACGGCTTCCTGCGCTCGGGTGGCATGGGTGCTGGAATGTCTGGCTCCCGAATGCCGGCGCAGCGCAACCTGTCGCCACTCATCGAACAGGAGCGATCGGAGCCCGAGTCCAAGCCCTACTTGATGAGTCGCGGCAAGGCCAACCTCGCCCGCCAGATCTACGACCGTAAGCAGGCCGAGAAGAACCCCTGGAAGAAGGGGATGCCCTACTCCCGGTCAGTGCTCAACATGTTCGACACGTCGACCCCGTATGAGAAGAAGATGTTCGGCGGGATTCGTAATCCTCGACAGGCGGTCAACCTGGAGGCGCGTCGTCCCGGGGGCTTTCAGAAACTCTTCGGCGCCAAAATGTCGCAAGACGAACTAAAGGAGCGCGAAGCAGCGGGCCGGGCACCGAAGGCGTCCTTCTGGGGGCGCCTCAAGGCGAGTTTCTCGAATGGGGGCAAGAAGCGGTCGTGGATGGAGCGGCTTTTCGGTGCCCGCAGGAGGCCGAGCAAGTCAGCGGCATCCATGGGAATCACGTCAACGAACGCGCCCATGGGTGAGAGCAGTGGCTGGGCGGACCAACTCATCCAGGCGAGCAAGGACGGTCGTCTCGATCAGGGGGGGAGGGACGTCAAGTCCGCCTTCAACAGCAATCCAGCGGGTGCTGCACCAGCTTCAGAAGGGCACCGGAGTTACGAGAATTACGACTCTACGGAGGAACAGAAACAGCCGGCCCTCCGTCAGGCCGTCAACAACCCGCGCGCAACCGGTGGGTACGGGGGTGGAAAGAACGAGGACGCCAACCATCAGACCGTCGACGACAACAGCATCGATCAGGACGATGAACAGGACAACGACAATCAATACGACCAGTGGATGCAGTACTACGGCAAGGCCGAGAACTCTGAGGATGAGGAGTCAGAAGAGGAAGACGAAAAGCCACGTCCGAACTTCCCTCAAGACTTCATCCTGTCGCAGTTAAAGAAGTAGGGCTGAACTCGGTCTCACATTCGAGGTTTCACCCGGCTGCGCGTGCGGGAACGCATGTCCCCATCGTGCGTAGAGATCGCAGGGAGTCGCTTCCACAGCAGGTGCTCCACATGCTGCCGCACATTCGTTGACCCAGCCCCCTAAACCGAGTGATCGTGATTCCCCACCGGCAGAGGGGAGGACCCGTGCGCACCTATCCAGCGACCGAGCTGCCCGGGGTACAGATGTACAATTTGTACATGAGGGAGATTCCGGTCAGCGAGGCACGCGAGCGTCTTGCCGACGTGATCGACGACGTCCAGGCCAACGGAGGACCTATCGCGCTTACCCGGCGCGGGAAGAGTGTCGCGGTTCTTGTGGCATCCGACGTTTTCGAGCGAATGTCCCTCGATGCCGAGGATGCACTGGATCGCGCGGCCGTCGCACTCGCCCAGGATGATGACGACTTCGTCCCCTGGGATGAGGTCAAGGCCGAACTCGGCCTTGCATGACGTCAGGCTTCCAGGTTGTTGTTCCGCGTCGAGTCATCAAGCAGCTCGCACGACTGCCCCGCACCGATCAGCAGCGCGTGCGAGCTGCCATCGACCTTCTCGCCATTGATCCCCGACCATTAAAATGTGTGCCGCTCACGGGATACACGGACGTGTATCGAGTGCGGGTGGGCGATTATCGGATCCTGTACTCCGTGGATGACGGAGTTCGCATCGTCGCCGTGATCAGGGTTGGACACCGACGTGAGGTCTACACATCGTGACCCGGGGAATATGGATCCATGGGAAAGTGGGCGTTAGTCCCGAGCCAGAATCGGCCAGGCCTCGTCCATAGTGGTGATGAGCCAGTCGGCATCGCGGAGTGTGGCCGCGGGCGTGTGGCGCGCGAAACCGATGGCGCGCATGCCGGCCGCGTGCGCGGCCTCGACACCGAACGGGCTGTCTTCGATGACGATGCAGCGCTCCGGATCGATGCGTGCGCGCTCGGCCGTGGTCAGGAAGAGATCGGGGAACGGTTTGCCGCGGCTGACGTCGTCGGCGGTGGTGATGACCGAGTCCGCGAAGAAGTGATCGATCCCGGTGGAGGTGATGCCGAGGGTGACGCGGTGGGAGTTGCCACTCGACGCGATGGCGATGGGTTGGTGGCTGTCGGTGAGGTGGGTGAGGAGTTCCGGGATCCCCGGGATCGGAGTCAGCCGGGTGCGGAAGCCGGCGAACAGGTCATCGTGGAACTGGGCGTGCAGGGCGTCGCGGTCGATGATCGCGCCTTGGCGGCGCAGATCGTCGACCACATAGTCGAAGCTGGTGCCGAGGTAGCGGTCGAATGCCTCGTCCGCGGTGAGTTGGAATCCGAAATCCGTGGAGATCGAGGCGAGGACACTCATCGCGATGGGCTCGGAGTCCACGAGGACCCCATCGTGATCGAAGATCACAAGCGCGGAAGGCATGGGCGAGGGTAACGTGACGTGCTCGGGGGGCAGGGAGCGTCGATGGGTAATCCGCTGGGCGTGCACGCGCTGGTGTGGACGGGTGGGTGGTCACCGGAGCAGGCCGAGTTCGCGATCGCGTCGACCGCGCAGGCAGGTTTTGATCTGATCGAGATCCCGGCCTTCGATCCGACCAGTTTCGATCCCGCTGACACGCGCGCGAGGCTGGATGCGCACGGTCTGGACGCGAGTTTCACGTTGGGGCTGACCTTCGACACCGACATCAACTCCGAGGACGCGGCGAGCGTGGCGCGTGGTCGAACTGTGCTGATGGACGCGCTGCAGGTGGCGCGCGATACCGGCGCGTCGTACCTGGGCGGGGTGATCTTCGGCGCCATGGATAAGTACCCGGGGCCGGTGACGGAGGGCGCCCGACGCAACAGCGCAGCCGTGATTGCTGAGTTGGCGCAGGAGGCGGCACGGTCGGACATCACGATTGGGCTCGAGTTCGTGAATCGTTATGAGAGCAACCTGCTCAACACCGTTGAGCAGACTCTGGCGTACATGGACGTCGTCGATGAACCCAACGTGGTGGTGCACGCGGACGTGTATCACATGAACATCGAGGAGAACGGGTTCCGCTCTCCGATCCTGCTCTGCGCGGATCGTCTGGGGTATGTGCATGTGGGTGAGTCCAACCGCGGATACCTGGGCACCGGGACGATCAACTTCGACCAATTCTTCGGAGCCCTCGCCGAGATCCACTACACCGGGCCGATCACCTTCGAGTCGTTCTCCTCCGCGGTTGTGAGCCCGCACCTGTCGAACACGCTTGCGGTGTGGCGGAACCTGTGGACGGACGGAATGGACTTGGCGGTGTCCGCGCGGGAGTTCATCTCCTCGGGCATGGAGCGGGCCCGCGCGTCCCTGCCGTGAGGTGGGAACCCGCCCGGTGTTGCTGGCGTCTCAGGGGGCATCGGGCTCGTACCCTCGAGGCCTGACCTGAGGAGAGATATGAACCGTCGCATCCTGGGAACCATCGGAGTGGCCGCCCTCGCACTGGGTGTCCTGGCCCCGGCCGCGTCCGCGGCGGAGAAGCCGGACCCGAAGAAGACCTACATCGTCAATTGCCAGGGCAAGCTGGACTACAAGCCCAAGGAGATCGTCTTCGCCTGCGGTGATGCGGGCGTGTACTTCGGCAACATCACGTGGTCGAAGTGGGATATGAACGGTGCCACGGGAACGGGCACACTGTTCTACAACACGTGCGTTCCCACCTGCGGTGCCGGCAACGTCTACAAGTACCCGAAGACGAAGTTGGTGCTAGATGGGGAGGCCTCGGGTCCGGGGTTCGGCACCATGGTGAACGTCTTCAGCCAGGTGAATGCAACGTTCAAGAACCAGGGGCCCGCGATGGCGCAGACCTCGACCTGGACGATCGACAACACGATCCGCGACTAGAGGGTGCGGGTGGGTGGTGCCGGTCTACTCCGAGACCCGCACCACCACCTTCATCGCAGTCGGATCCTTCTTGTAGTAGCTGAGGGCGTCGGCGACCTCGTCGAGGGTGAACGTCACGGAGACGAGAGCGTCGAGATCAATCGCACCCGAGGACACCAGCTCCACCGCGGTGGGATAGGTGTGGGCGTAGCGGAAGGTGCCGGTCAGCCACAGTTCCCGGCCCTGGATGACGTCGAGGGGAACCTCGATGGTGCCGCTCGGTGACATCCCGACCAGCACAACCCGTCCCGCGGGTGCCACGGCGCGGATCCCCTGCATGATCGCCTGGGGTGCCCCACTGCACTCGACGAACGCATCGAAGAGTCCGTGCGCACTGAGGTCGTCGGTGATCGGATCGAGGGCGGTGAAGCCCATGTCCGCGGCCGTCTGACGACGCGCGGCGTTCGTGTCCGTGATCACGATGGTGGCCGCACCGAGGGAGCGTGCGACGAGCGCGCACACAATCCCGATCGGCCCGGCACCCGCGATGAGCACGCGACTCCCCTCGCCGGTCTCGGCCTTGCGGTTGGCCCAGATGCCCACCGACAGCGGTTCCATGAGCGCGGCAGCGTCGTAGGAGACGTGGTCGGGAACCGGGTGCACGAATGCACGATCGAGTGCGACGAACTGGGTGAACGTGCCATCCACCGGCGGGGTGGCGAAGAAGATGACGTCGGGGCAGAGGTTGTAGCGACCCGCGGTGCACTGCACGCACTCCTTGCACGGCACCCCAGGTTCAAGGGCCACTCGCGTGCCCGGCGCGATGTCGGTGACGGCGTCCCCGACGGCGACGATCTGGCCGGACGCCTCGTGACCGAGGATCAGTGGGCCGTCCACGATGAAGGAGCCGATGCGACCGTGCTCGAAGTAGTGGATGTCGCTGCCGCAGATCCCCACCGATTTGATTTCCACGAGCACCTCGTGCGGTGCCGGGGTGGGGACCTCACGTTCCTCTAGCGTGATGGTCTGCGAGGCCGACAGGACACTGGCGCGCTGCTTCATGCGGGTTCCATTCCTTCTGGGTTCGCGACGGTGCCTGAATGGATGAGAGTGTGCAGGGTCCGCTCGGCGCCCCGGGCGTGCAGGGAGTTCAGGGTCGCTGCGTAGGGCTCGGTGAACCGCGGATCGTCCACCAGGTCGCCGAAGAGTCGGCGGTTAGCGATGAAGGCGGTTTCGTCCGCGCGTTGCCGTTGGGCGATGGGCACGAGCTCATCCTTCAGGGGGTCGACCACGGTGATCGGTTGGCCCTGCTCGTCGGTGCCCTCGGCGTAGCGGGCCCAGCTCGCGACGATCGCCGCGGACAGTTCGACGCTGCCGTCGTTGCGGAGTTGGTCGAGCACGACCGGGATGAGCCACTTGGGGATGCGGTCACTGGACTCCGCGCACAGGCGTGACACCGTGTCACGAACCTCGGGGTTCTGGAACCGCTCGATCAACTGGGACTTGTAGGCATCGAGGTCCACGCCGGGAACCGGGTCGAGGGTGGGCGTGGCTTCCTCGTCCATATAGCGGCGAAGGAAGACGGCCATGTCCGGGTCGCGGGTGGCGTCGTGCACGTAGCGGTACCCCATGAGGTGGGCGAAGTAGGCCAGACCCTGGTGACTGCCGTTGAGCAGTCGCAGTTTCATCTTCTCGTAGGGAGCGACGTCGTCGACGAGTTGCGCACCGGCATCCTCCAGCGGAGGCCTCCCCTGCGGGAAGTGATCCTCGAGCGCCCACTGGAAGAACGGCTCGCAGACCACCGGGCACTCATCGATCACGCCGATGAGGTCCTGCACGGCCGCGATGTCCTCGGGCATGGTGACCGGGGTGATGCGATCCACCATGGAGTTGGGGAACGCGACGTTGGTGGCGAGCCACGCGGCGAACTCTGGATCCTGCGCGCGGGCGAATGCCTCGAACATGCGCTGGGCCACGTGACCATTCCCCTGGATGTTGTCGCAGGACATGATCGTGAACGGGGGAATGCCCGCCTTCCAGCGACGGCGCAGTGCTTCGATGACGATCCCGAAGAAAGTCCGCGGCAGGTCGGTGCCAGCAAGATCTTCAGCGATCGCGGGGGTGTCCGGCATGAACTCCCCGGTCACCCGATCGAAGTTGTAGCCACCCTCGGTGACCGTCAGCGACACGATGCGGACATTCGGTTCGGCCATCTTCGCGATCGCACGCTTCGGGTCGTTGAAGATCACCTCGGTGATGCTGCCGATGACGCGCGGACTCCACGTCCCATCCGCGGACTTTTCCACGAGCGTGTAGAGGCAGTCCTGCGCCTGCATGCGGTGCGCCAGTGACTCATCCGAGGGCAACACCGCGACCCCGCAGATCGCCCAGTCGTGGGCGACCCCGGCGTTCATCAGTCGATCGAGGGCGAGGGCTTGATGCGCGCGGTGGAAGTTCCCCACCCCGATGTGGACGATGCCGTGGGTGAGTGCCGCGCGGTCGTAGCGCGGGATCGCCACTCCGGGGTGGAGGGCCCCGAGCGTGGAGGTGGACAACCGTGGCGGTGCCATGTCCCCTCCTCACGATCCTCGGACGTCGAACTTAACCTGTGGAATCATCGTGCGACCACCGAATCCGAGGGGCGATGCCATGATGCGCGCGGTCGTCTACGACCGGCCCGGTGAGGTCTCGGTCCGTGAGGTGCCTGTCCGGGACCCCGGACCCGGTGAGGTGCGGGTGCGGATGACCCGCGCGGGGATGTGCGGGACGGATCTGCATTTGCACGAGGGCCAGTTCCTCGCGACCTTCCCGCTGACCCCCGGCCACGAGACCGTGGGGGTGGTGGACGCCGTGGGCGTCGATGGGGCTGGCGTCGCTGCCGTCGATGGTGACGGCCAGGCACTGCGCACAGGCCAGCAGGTGGTGGTGAACCCCAACTCCAGTTGTCGCGCATGCGACTACTGCGCGGAGGGGCATCCATGGTTGTGCGACTCGTTCGCCGGGATCGGATCGAGCACCCCGGGTGGGTTCGCCGAGTATCTGGTGGTCCCGGCAGCGCAGGTGCACGATGCCGATGGCATCGATCCGGATTTGGCGGTGTTCGCCGAACCCTCGGCGTGCATCGCCCACCTGATGGATCGCCTGGCGCCCCTTGCAGGTCAGCGCGTGATCGTGATCGGTGCCGGACCGACCGGGGTGCTCCTCACCCAGTTCCTGGTGTTGCACGGTGCCGCATCGGTGATGCTGGCCGATCCAAATGCGTTCAAGCTCGAGCGCGCCGCGTCGCTCGCATCGATCGCGACCGCCGTCGTCGATCGAGCAGACGTCGCCGGCTCCTTCGCGCGTATCGCGTCGGGGGGAGCCTTCGACGTGGTGATCGACGCGAGCGGACGTGCCCCGGTGATCTAGGAGTTGCCGGCGCTGGCCCGCAACGGCGGTCGCATCGTCTACTACGGGGTCGCGGATGAGGCCGATCGCGTCACGATCTCCCCGTTCGAGATCTTCCGCAGGGAGCTGACCATCCTCGGCTCGTTCACCGAGGTGGACTCGTTCCCCGATGCGCTGCGCGCCTTCCGTTCCGGGGCGATCCGGATGGACGGGGTGATCACCCACCGCTTTCCCGTGGCGGAGTACCCGCGGGCACTGGCCGCGATGCGCGAGCGCGGCACCCACAAGATCGTCATCACTCCCTGAGCAGGTGTGGTCAGGATCCTCGAGTGGGTTGAAATATATCTATTTGGATATAGTGCTGGGATGCGCACGGGAACGCTGATCCGCTCGGCCCGGGAGGGTGCCGGCCTCACGCAGCTGGCGCTCGCGCGTAGGGCGGGCACCAGCCAGCCCACGATCGCCCGCTACGAGAGCGGGCGCTCCGAGCCGCGGGCATCCACACTCGAGCGGATCCTCGCCGCGTGCGGTCAGCGACTCGAACCCGCGAGCGCACCCGTCGTGACAACGCAGGTTCCCGCGCGGGGGCCGCGAGGACGTCTGCTTCGGCGCCATGCGGCCGAGGTGCGCGCGGTGATCGAGGCGGCGGGATTGCGCAACCCGCGGGTGTTCGGGTCGGTGGCGCGGGGTGAGGACACCGAGGAAAGTGACATCGACATCCTGGTCGACTTGGTCGAGGAGACTGATCTCCTCGCTATCGGTCCACCCATGGATGAACTTGCCGAACTCCTGGGCATTCGCGTGGACGTCATTTGTCCACAGGTCGCGAAAGCCTCTGTACTCAAGGGGGCCCTGCGTGACGCAATTGCCCTATGAACCACGCGCGTCAACGGGAAGCACTCCGCGAGATCATCGAATCCATTGACAGGATTGATACCTACGTCACGACCCTCCAGTCCGCACCGGACATGAGGATCGATGCGATCAAGTACCAGCTCGTTGTGATCGGGGAGGCAGTCTCCCGAGTATCCGAACAAATGCGAAGCCTGGCTCCGGAGATCCCGTGGGACCGCATCAAAAGTCAACGTAATGTCCTCGTGCACGCGTACGACGATGTCGATCTTCCCCGAGTCCTGGTGGTTGTGGAGCGTCACCTTGGCCCGCTGCGGTCCGCGATTGAGGTACTCCTGTCAGAGCCTGCCATCGTGTCGGACCCCCCTTCTAGCGTCGTCGCCAATGAAGGGGGAAACCATGGGAGTTCAGACACGTCAACGGCCCCGTCCACAGGGTCACCTAGGCACCTGCCCGGTGTCGAAGAAGGTCCGGTTCCGGGATCACCGGGAGGCGGTGCAGGCCCTGCATAGTGCGGCGGGGGCACGTGAGTTCTCGTGCGGGGAGTCACGCCGGGCGGAGTGTCGGGCGTACGCGTGCCCGGCCTGTCGCGGATGGCACCTGACGAGCAAGGCCGCCTGATGCCGGGGGTCGTCTCGTTCGGTGAGTACGTGATCTATTGGATCGGCCTCGCCGTGATCACCGTCGGAGTGATCATCGGTGTGGTGATCAGTTGGATTCGGGGGCGTCGCTGACGTCGTCGGTGATGCCGAGCAGGATCCGGGTGTCCGGTCCCGCTTCCTGCGCGCGGTGGGCGCCGGCGATCTCCTCGAGTCGATAGATCGTTGCCGGTGGCATCGTGAGGGCGCCATCGCGCAGGGCCTGCTCGGTGAGGTCGAGTGCGCGTGCGAACTTCTCTCGCTCCGTGTTGTAGAGGAGCATGAATTCCAGCGTCACACTGGCGGTCATCAGTTTCCTGCGCGGCAGCACCGGGTCTGGGCCGTCTGCTGCGTAGACCACGATCACCGTGCCCGGATGACTCACCTCGAGGTCGAGGTCGAGGTTGGCGCCGATGTTGACCTCGATGATGCGCCGGATGTTTGGCGCGGCAGCGAGGATCTGCGTGGCGGCGTCCGTGGCGCGGTAGTCGACCACGTAGTGCGCGCCGGCTTCCATCGCGATCTGTTGCTTGGCCTCGGTGCTTGCGGTGGCGACGACGGTGGCTCCCGCCCAGCGGGCGAGTTGCACCGCAGAGCGACCTACCCCGCCGGCTCCACCATGCACGAGCACCTGCGTTCCATCGATCGGTCCATCGGCGAACAGGCAGTAGGCGGCGGTGAGTGCCGGGACGCCGAGGGTGGCTCCCTGGGCGAAGGAGATCTCCGCAGGCAGCGGGCGCGCGAAGTCCTCGCGGACGATGCAGTAGTCCGCCGCTGTTCCATACGGGTTGGCGTTCGCCGCGAGCATCACCCAGACCCGTTCACCGATCCGTGCCAGATCGATGCCCGCACCGACTGCGTCGATGACTCCCGCGCCATCGTGGTGAGGCACCTGGAAACCGTCGATGACCCGCGGAGTTGCACCCGAACGGGATTTCACGTCCGTCGGGTTGATGCCGGACGCGTGCAGCCGAACCCGCACCTGACCCGGTCCCGGTCCCGGGGTCTTGATATCGGTGACCTCAAGCACGCCGACGTCGCCAGTGGCGCGGTAGATGGCAGCACGCATGGATCCTGCTCTCGGTAGGGTGGGGCTCCATTCTGGTGCACGGGAAGGGATCCATGGAGAATCCCGTCCGGTACATCCTCACTCTGCGGTGCCTAGACGCTCCCGGAGTGATCCATGCGGTCTCGGGAGCGATCCTCGATATCTCCGGAAACATCCTCGAGCAGGGGCAATTCACCGATGAGCACACCGGCATCTTCTCGATGCGCACACGTTTCGAAACGAGCCGCACGGACATCGCCGTTTTCAGCGCGGTAGCGGACGCGACAGCGCGTTACTCCCCCCTCATCACGCTGCGAAACGAGGCCGTGCAGCGACGGGCCTTGATCATGGTGTCGCATGAGGACCACTGCCTCGTCGATTTGCTCTACCGCCACGCGAACGGCGAACTCCCCATCGACATCCCGATGATCGTCTCGAATCACGCGACCTGCGCCGCCGTGGCCGAACAGTACGGAATCCCCTTCACGCACATCACGGCCAGTTCCAAGGAAGAAGCCGAGGCGCAACTGAAGGGAATCATCGACG
>Ga0194123_10007478_pt1 | contig 10854 bp, 5 predicted proteins | sample TA2MahsurfametaG_5_FD_155479 | JGI IMG/M metagenome (GOLD analysis project Ga0194123, IMG submission 155479) | Freshwater microbial communities from Lake Tanganyika, Tanzania - TA2015023 Mahale A surface | ecosystem: Environmental > Aquatic > Freshwater > Lake | place: Tanzania: Lake Tanganyika... | reverse complement strand
TGGGCGGGCAGCGCGGCGCAGGCGAACATGCCCGCGACGAGGAGACGGAGGGTTCGCATCACTTCGCGAGGGTGACGGCCTGTCCGTCGGTGAGCGTGGCGGTGCCGACGACGAGGACGTCCTCGTCCGGCTTGACGCCGTCGAGCACTTCGAGGTGCGCGCCGTCGTTGAAGCCGGCCTTGAGCACGCGGCGATGGGCCTTGCCGGCCTCATGGACGTAGGCGGTGGCCACGGTCTTCTCCATGACGATGGCGTTGAGCGGGAGCAGGCGCGTGCCCTTGCGGGTCTCGATGCCGAGCTTCACGTTGGCATACATGCCGGGCTTGAGGGCGCCCGTCGGGTTGGCGAGTTCGGTCTCGATCAGCATGGTCTTGCTGGGGTTCTCGAGCACGCCGGCGACGCGGCTGAGTTTGCCTTCGAACGGCTTGGCACCGGCGGCTTCGGCGAGGATGCTGACGGTCTGGCCCGGCGTCGCGAGGCCGGCCTCGGTCTCGGGCAGCGCGGCCTGCACGCGCACGGTCGCGGCGTCGGTGAGCACGAAGAGGGCCGCCTGGCCGGCGCCGCCGCCGGTCGCGGCGGGGACGAACGCGCCGAGGTCCACGGAGCGGCGGCTGACGACGCCCGCGAAGGGCGCCCGGATCTGGGCGAAGCCGAGGAGGGTGGCGTTGCGCTCCTGCGCGGCCTTGGCGATGGCGAGCTTGGCGGCGGCGGCGTCGACCTGCTGGCGCGGGACGAGGTCCGGCGCCTGCTTCGCGGCTTCCTGCGCGCGGCGATGCTCGAGTTCGGCGATCGCCAGCTCGGCCCGCGTGCGCGCTTCGTCGGCGACGAGTTCCGGCACTTCGAGCTCGGCCAGTACGGCGCCGGCGGCGACGCGGTCGCCGATGTCCGCGCGGAGGGCCTTCACGTAGCCGCCGACCTTGGCGTAGAGGGCGACCTGCTGGTGCGGGCGCACTTCGCCGAGCAGCTGGACGCTGCGCGTGATGTCGCCGGTCTTGAGGCGCGTGACGGGGAAGTCCGCGGCCTGGAGGGTGAGCGCGCCGAGGAAGAGCGCGAGGAGCTTAGGAGACGGCATGGTCTTTTTGGTAATGGGGGCTGTGGGGATCGTCGGGATCGACGGAAAGTGAGGCGCGGCCGGCCGAAGCCATGAGCCAGGCGTAGGCGGCCGGGACGAGCGTGAGCGTGGCGACGGTGCCGAAGATCAGTCCGCCCATGACGGCGCGGCCGAGCGGGGCGGTCTGGCTGCCGGCTTCGGACCAGCCCAAGGCCATCGGGATCATGCCCGCGAGCATGGCCAGCGAGGTCATCAGGATGGCGCGCAGGCGCGTGGCGCCGGCCTGGGCCGCGGCGTCCTCGGCGCTCGCGCCGCCCCGGCGCGCTTCTTCGGCGGCGGTGAGCAGGAGGATGGAGTTCGCGACGGCGACGCCGACGGCCATGATGGCGCCGATGAAGCTCTCGATGTTCAGCGTGGAGCCGGTGAGCAGCAACGCCGCGATCACGCCGGCGATGACGACGGCGAGCGAGGCGAGCACGATGGCGGCGAGTCGGATGCTTTGGAAATTCGCGGCGAGGAGCAGGGCGACGATGACGAGCGCGATGCCGAGGCCGCCGCCGAGGCTGCGGAGGAGCTCGCGCAGGGGAGGCACCTGGCCGCGCTGGTCGACCTTCACCTTGGCCGGCGGCTTGCCCGCCGCGGCGATGGCGGCGTCGATCCGGTCCGCGAGGTGGCCGAGGTCCGTGCCGGCGTAATTGGCGGTCAGGGTCGCGAGCCGCTGCATGTTGTAGCGGTCATACTGCGCGACGGCGGTGCCTTCCTTGAGCGTGGCGATGGAACGCAGGAGCACGGGCTGCTGGCCGGCGGTGCCGACGGGCAGGTTGCGGAGGTCTTCGGCGCTCTTGGTGGCGGCCGGCGGGACCTGCACCTGCACCTGGAAGGCGACGCCGGTCTTGGGGTCGGCCCAGTAGTTCGCGAGGATGAAGCGGCTCGAACCGGTGGCTTCGATCACCGAACGGGCGGCGTCGGTCAGGCGCACGCCCATGAGTCCGGCTTTCTCGCGGTCGATGGTGACCTCGAGCGCGGGCGCGTCGATGGTCTGCGCGAACTGGAGGTCGCGCAGTTCGGGGATCTGGGAGAGCTGCGCGCGGATGGCCTCGGCGTGCGCGCGGTTGTCCGCCAACGAAGGTCCGCTGACGGCGATCTCGATCGGGGTCGGAGCCCCGAAGCTCATGACGCGGCTGACGATGTCCGCCGGTTCGAACGAGGGACGGACTTCCGGCAGCGCCGCGGCGAAACGACGGCGGAGGTTCTCCTTGGCGACGTCGAGGTCCACCCGGGCGTCCGGCTTCAGCTGCACCTGCAGGGTGGCTTCGTCGGTGCCGCTGTTCCATGCGTGGACGAGGTTGACGGGGTAGTTGGGCGCGTGCACGCCGACCAGCCCGAGGGTGGTGCCGATGTTCTCGGCGCCGATCTCCTGCCTGATGATGTCCAAGGCCCGCAGGGCGAGCTGCTCGGTCTTGTCGAGCTTGGTGCCGGCCGCGGCCCGCAGGCGGACCTGCAACTGGCCGTTGTTAGCGGGCGGGAAGATCTCGCGGCCGAGCGTGGGCCCGAGGACGGCGATGAAGGCGGCGGCGAGGGCCACGCCGCCGAGGACGACGACGGCCTTGCGCGCGAGCACGGCGCCGAGGAGCGCCTGGTAGCGAGCCTTGACGCCCTCGAAGAAGCCCGGGGCGTGCGCGCCTTCTTCCTTGAGCAGCCAGACCGCCAGGACGGGCAGCAGGGTCGACGAGAGGACGTACGAGGCGATCATGCTGAAGCCGACCGCGAGCGAGAGGGGGAGGAAGAGCGCCTGGGCCGGGCCTTCCATGAACAGGGAGGGGAGGAACACGGCCACGACGCACGCCATGGCGAGGAAGCGCGGTCCGGCGGTCGCGGCCACGGCGTCGCGCACGGCCCGGGCCACGGGCCGGCCTTTCTCCCGCTCCTGCTGGATGGCTTCGATCGCCACGGTGGCTTCGTCCACGAGGATGCCGACCGCCAAGGCGAGACCGCCGAGCGTCATGAGGTTCACGGTCTGCCCGCAGAGCCAGAGGCCGAGCAGGGCGATGAGCAGCGCGAGGGGGATGTTGACCACGACCACGAGCGTGCTCCGGGCGTCCCGCAGGAAGAGGAAGACCATCAGGCCGGTGAGCACCGCGCCCAGCACGGCCTCGAGGAAGAGGTCATGGATCGCCCGTTCGACGATCGGGCTCTGGTCCATCTCGTAGGCGACCTTGATGTCCGCGGGCACGGCGTTCTGGAAGGTCCCGAGGTTGGCCTTGACGATGCTCGCCACGGCCAGGGTCGAGGCGTCGGAGCGCTTGGTGACGGGGATGTAGACCGTGCGGCGTCCGTCCACGAGGGCGTAGCTGGTCACGGCGTCCGCGCCGTCCACGACCTGCGCGACGTCACGGATGAGCACGGGCGGATTCTGACCGGAACGCACGGGGACGTTCTCGAGGTCCTTGATGTTCCTCACCGTGGCGTTGACGGGGACGAGGAGGTTCTGGTCCCCGAGCACGAGATTGCCCGCCGGCAGGATGGCGTTGGCGCCGGCGAGCGCGGCGGCGACTTCCTCAGGCGCGATGCCGGTGCTGCGCAGGCGATCGGGGTTGAGGTTGACGAGGATGGAGCGGGCGCTGCCGCCGAAGGGCGGGGGTGCGGAGACGCCGGGCAGGGTCGCGAAGAGCGGTCGGACGGTGTTCAGCGCGGCGTCCTGGAGCTGGGCGACGGAGCGGGTCTCGCTCGAGAAAACGAGCTGGCCGATCGGCACGCTGCCGGCGTCGAACCGCATGACGAACGGCGGCACGGTGCCGGGCGGCATCATGGCGCGCGAACGGTTCACGTAGCCGATGGTCTCGCTCATGGCCTGCGACATGTCCGTCCCGGGGTGGAACTGGAGCTTCATCACGGCCGCGCCCTGGATGTTCTTCGATTCGACGTGCTCGATGCCGGTGATGTACAGGAAGTGGTACTCGTAATAGAAGGTGAGGAAGCCTTCCATCTGCGCCGCGTCCATGCCGCCGAACGGCTGGGCGACGTAGATCGTCGGGACGTTCAGGGGCGGGAAGACGTCCTTGGCCATGCGGTTCAGGCCGAAGAGGGCGGCCAGGACCAAAGCGAAGACCGAGACGACCAAGGTGACCGGCCGACGGAGGACCAAGGAAAGGAAGTTCATGCAAGGGGTGACTTAAGAACCTATCTTTAACCCAAAGGTTTCAACCCCTAAGCCCTATTATTTGTGACAAAACCGTGTCAGGCCGTATCGAGGTAGGGTCAGCACTGCGTGCTGACCTAGTTCCCTCGTTTCAATCCACTCAAGGGAAACCGGAATGTTGCCTGCGGCCTTTGGTAGGGATGACCGGCCAGGTCATCCTCGGCGCAACGGGGTCTGGCTTCATCTCGCGTAGCGATGATGTGCCTGACCCCGTTTGCGCCATCTCACCCCTACCTCTTCCGCCACCCGCCACCCGAAACGATTCATCTCCCCCATACTCAATACTCCATACTCGATACTCACGTATCATCTGGTCCACCGAGCCTCTGAGCCTCCGGGCCTCCAGTTTTGTATTTCTGGCCAACCGGCCCACTGATCAACCGATCAACTACTGTTCGCCCTTTGTCCCCATGTCACCTTGCCCACGTGTCCCCTCGCGACCTTCGGTCGCGCGTCATTTCGCGTACGCTTCCCTCGCCGCCCGCTGGAACTCGCGCCGGATATCGCTTCCGTCGGAATTCTTGAGGTCGGTGCGCTGGATCAGCAGGACATAGGCGCGCTTCTTCACCGGGTCGATCCAGGCCTGCGTGCCGAACGCGCCGCCGTGCCCGTAGGTGCCCGGGCTGAGGCTTTCGGTGACTTCCTGCGGTTCGCCGACGAGGTGGAAGCCGAGGCCCATGCGCATGCCCGGGGCGAAGCTGACGCCTTTGAGGTCGCCGAGCTGGTTCGTGGTCATCTGCTTGAGCGTCGCGGCCTTGAGATAGCGCTTGCCGTCCAATTCGCCGTCATTGAGCAGCATCTGGTAGAGCTGACCCAGGTCCCGGGCGCAGGAATAGAGGCCGCCGGCCGGGAAGGGCGTGCGCTTGGGGTCATGCAGCGGGGTGCTGAAACGGCTGTTCTTGGCCTCTACGAGCGCGCCGCTGGCCTTGTCCTTGGCGTAAGGCTTCGCGAGGACGTCCATGTGGTCGGGCGTCGGCCAGAAGGTGGTGTTCTCCATGCCGAGCGGGTCGAAGAGCCGCTCCTGCATGAAGTCGGCGTAGGGCTTGCCGCTGGCGACCTCGATGATGCGTCCGAGGAGATTGATGCCGTTGTTGTTGTAGGTCCACTTGGCGCCGGGCTCGGTGACGAGCGGCTTCCGGGCGTAGGCGTCGCACATCTCGGCGAATGGGACGGTGTCCACCGGCGCGCCCGGCGGGGTGACGGTCGCGGTGTCGATCCCGCTGACGTGCGTGAGCAGGTCCTTGACGGTGATGCGGCGTTGCGGGGCCACGAGGCCTTGGGCGGTCTTGAGCGGGATGCCCTTGAAGGCCGGTACGTATTGCTCCAGCGGGTCGTCCAGCTTCACCTTGCCTTCTTCGACGAGCATCATGACGGCCATCGCGGTCATGGGCTTGGTCATCGAAGCGATCCAGAACATGGAATCCTTGCCCATCGAACGCTTGCCCGCGACGTCCGCCAGGCCGAACGCCTCCACGGCGATCAGGCCGTCCGGACCCACCACCGCGGTCACGGCGCCGGTGATCTCGTCGCCGTCGACGAAGTGCTGCAACGCGAACGCGGTCACGGCGTTCTCGCTCTCAGGCATGGGCTTCTCCTTCTTGCAACCCGTCAGGAGCAGGAGACCAAGGGCGAGGCTCAGGAAACGCATGGGATGTTCATAGCCGTGGCTGCCCGACGCCCAAGACAAAAAACCCGATTATCACGACCATGTTTCGGTCCGGTGCGTCCGACGCGGCGGCTCTGCGTCGGAAAGCGCCGTTTGTGCGGACGAGGTTACGCCCCGCCCGCGGTTCGCCATCTCCGTCACTTTTGTCGCCAAGAGTTTGGAATCCATGGCTTGAGGCGGGCTTCCGCAGCCCGCTTTTTCATCCGCACACCCATGCGCCACCTCACCCGCTCGCTCCTGCTCGCCGCCGCCGTCACGCCGCTCTTCGCCGCCAACTACGACACGCCGTTCCTCGACAGCACGGCCCCGACGTTCGCGAGCACCGTCTCGCTCGGAGGTCAGAACTACGTCAACCAGGGACTCGTCGGCGTCGGCGTCTTCGCGACCAACGTGATCGACGGCCGCGGCGACACCTTCGGCTCCTTCTCCTCCTTCAAGGTCGACCATAACACCTGGCGCCGGCACGCCAACGGCAGCTACTCGGGCACGCTCTTCGCCCTGCCGGACCGCGGTTACAACGTCGCGGGACTGATCGCCTATCCGGCGCGCATCCACCAGATGTCCCTCGCGTTCACTCCGGACTACACGGCCAACAACGTCCCCCAGTCCCAGCTCACCCTTTCCCTCCAGCGCACGATCACCATCACGGATTTCGCCGGACAGGTCACGACCGCCGTCGACCCCGTCGGTCCGACCAGCCTGCAGGGTTTCAACAACGTCGCCACCGCCGGCGGCCTGTTCTCCGTCGACGGCGAAGGCCTCGCCCTCCGGGCCGACGGTTCCTTCTACGTCTCCGATGAGTATGGCGCCACGGTCTACCACGTGAGCCGTTCCGGCCAGATGCTCGGTCTGATCACGCCGCCGCAGGCCCTGCTCCCGCAGTTCTCCGTGCCGACCACGGGTTATCCCACCGCCAGCGCCGGCGTGCAGACCGGCGGCCGCCGCGACAACCAAGGCATGGAAGCCGTCGACCTTACGCCGGACGGCCGCCACCTGATGACCCTGCTCCAGAGCGCCACCCGCCAGGATAATCCCGCCGACACCAACCAAGGCCGTCTCTTCACCCGCTTGTCGGTCTACGACGTGAGCAACAATCCCACGCCCACCTCGCCGGTCGGCCATTACCTGGTCGAGCTGCCGACCTTCGATCGCGACGGCGTGGGGGGCTCGGCCGACCGGACGGCCGCCCAGTCCGAGATCGTCGCGCTTTCGCCGACGTCCTTCCTCGTCCTCAGCCGCGACGGCAATGGCAACGGCTCGGGCGACAACAACCGCCCGCTGGTCTTCAAGACGGTCTCCTACGTCAACCTCGCCGGCGCCACCAACCTCGCCGGCACGCCGTACGAGACGAGCTACGCCCCCGCCGCGGCGGGCTCCGCCGGTCCGGTCGCCGGCATCACCGCCGCCCAGGTCACGCCGTTCGTCAATCTGCTCAATCCGTCCCAGCTCGCGCGCTTCGGCATCGACATGAACGTCGGCGCCGAAGGCTCGGCCAACCCGGTCTCCGCCAACTCCCTCGGCGAGAAGTGGGAGGCCCTCTCGATCGTCCCCGTCCTCGATCCGTCCGCGCCCAACGATTACTTCCTGCTGGTCGGCAACGACAATGACTTCCTCGGCACGAGCGTGACCATGCTCGGCGGCGCGCCGGTCGACGCCACGGCCGGCCCCGCCGTCGCCGACAACCCGAACCGCATCCTGGTCTATCGCGTGACCCTGCCGGGCTACGTGGATCCGGGTCTGGTGATCTCGGCCGTCAACCGCGCTCCCGGCATGGTGTCGAACACGCTCCAGTCCACCAAGGGCATGGCTTCCAGCTTCGGCACGATCCTGAAGAGCCGCCTGACCAACGGCCTGCGCCTGTCCGCCCCCGGCAAGGTCGCCGGTCTCGACGTCCAGACCGGCGAGCCCCTGGCCGACCTGTGCGCCAACGATCTCGGCGCCCACCATATGGTCCACGGCGGTCTGCGCTGGTGGTTCGATGGCGCCGTGCGCAACATCAATGAAGGCGCCAACGCCGCCGGCCAGTCGCTCGACTCCCGCGCCTCCGCCGGCGCGATCGGCCTGGAGTGGCAGGTCGCCGAGGGGCTCTTCCTCGGCCTGGGCGTCGGCCTGCAGGACGGCCGCTCCGACGGCTCCGACGGCGCCCGCGTCGGCTACCAGGGCAAGAGCCTGACGTCTTATCTGATCGCCCGCGGCGACGTCGTCTTCGGCAGCCTCACCGTGACCGCCGGCCTTCAGGATTTCGATTCGATCCAGTCCGCGGGCCCCTATGGTTCGACGCCTTTCGGTTCCACCGAAGGCCGCAGCTTGTCCGCCGAACTCGTGGTCGGCGCCACGGTCGCGGAATACGACGGCTGGGCGATCATGCCCATCGTCGGCCTGTCCCGCACCAACTCCAAGCTCGACGGCTATGCCGAGGCCGGTGTCGGCGGCATCACCTACGGCGACCAGCGCCTGAGCTCCAACATGGCCTCGGCTTCGGTCGAACTGGCCAAGGTCTTCGGCGTGGAAGGCGGCAGTCTGACGCCCTTCGTCCGCGTCGGCTTCGATCATGATTTCGGCGGTGAGGACGCCCAGAGCGGCGTCTCCGTCCTGACCAACGGCGGCGCCGTCGGGGTGGCCATGACCCTCCCTAATCAGGACCGCGACTATGCCGTCGGCATGCTGGGCCTGCGCTGGCAGGCGGGCGATTTCAACGCGCAGCTGAGCTACGAGCACCGCTCGGGCGACAGCGGTTACTCCGAGAACCGCTTCAACCTGAGCCTTTCGTCGTCTTTTTGATCGGTGTTGGTTTCATAGCACATAGCCTCGGCTGAACTGAGCCGGAAGGGCCGCCTGGGCAGGCGGCCCTTTTTTATGGGCGCGGTGGCCACGTCACCGATCCCGCTGCCGCCAGGCAGGGTCGGGACCGCGTCACGACATCGTATGGAGGACTGTGTTGAGGGCTGAATAGAGGGCTGAATGGATAAGCCGCCACAGTCGCTCAAGGTGAGACCGGAAATCGGAAAGTATGCTGCGGACATGATTCATTCTCAGGTCTCGGTCCTCAGGTACCAGGTTTGGGTGTTCAGCGCCAGGTCCAGGTTCAGGCCCGTGCCCGCACCCGAACCTGAAGATCCGAACCCGATACCCGACCACCTGAGACCCGAGACCCGGGGAAGTTCTTCCGCGCTCAAGGGGAGGCCGGAAAGTTGCCTGCGGGCATGATTCATTCCCAGGTGACGGGTGCCGACCACGGTGGTCAGCCGTTCTGACTTCAGCCGCCAGGCGCCGGCGCGTGTTCTCCGGCCCACTGGCCCACTGATCATCCGATCTACTTGTATGCCTCCGGCCCTCGTGCCCTCGTAGTGGCCCCTTGTCCCCATGTCACCGTGCCCACGTGCCCCCTCGCGACCTTTGGTCGCGCCCCGGTCTCCCTATGGCACCCCCCTTTGATCGCTGCCTCCCCCTATGCTCAATCCTCCATCCTCGATATTCTCGTATCGTCTGGTCCACCGAGCCACCGAGCCTCTCGTTTGATTTTCTGGCCTACCGGCCAACTGATCAACCGATCAACTCGTCTGCCTCGGTCTGGCCCTCATGGCCTCCGGCCCTCATGTCCTCGCTGTGCTCCCCCTGTCCACGTGCCAGCTTGTCCCCTCACGCAAGCTCTAGCCCTCGCGTGCTACGCACGCTTCGCCCTTTTCCGCATCATACTCCCCGCTCCACTTCGCGATCACCAGCGTGGCCACGGTATTGCCGATGAAATTGGTGATGGCCCGGGCTTCCGACATGAACCGGTCCACGCCGATGATCAGGGCGATGCCGGCGACGGGGATCGAGCCGCTGGTGGCGAGCGTCGCGGCGAGCGTGATGAAGCCGCTGCCGGTCACTCCGGCCGCGCCCTTCGAGGTCAATAGCAACACGGCCAGCAGGGTGAGCTGCTGGGTCAACGTCATGGGGGTATCCGTGGCCTGCGCGATGAACAGCGCCGCCATGGTCAGGTAGATGCACGTGCCGTCCAGGTTGAAGGAATAGCCGGCGGGGACGACGATGCCGACGACGGGCCGGGCGCAGCCGGCTTTCTCCATCTTCTCCATGAGACCGGGCAGGGCCGGCTCGGAGGAGGACGTCCCGGCGACGATCAGGAGCTCGTCCTTCACGTAGCGGAGCGTCCGGAGGAGGCTGAACCCGCTCAGGCGCATAATCGCGCCCAGCACGACGAAGATGAACAGCCCGCAGGTGAGGTAGACGCACAGCATCAGCTGGCCGAGGTTCACCAAGGCGCCGATGCCGTATTTGCCGATGGTGAAGGCCATGGCTCCCGCGGCGGCGATGGGCGCGAGCTTGCAGACGAACGAGACCATGCCGAAGAACACGCGCGCGATCTCGTGCAGGAGATTGACGACGGGCCGCCCATGGTCGCCCAGCCGGCCTAAGGCGAAGCCGAAGAGCAGGGCGAGCAGGAGGACCTGCAGGACGTCCCCCTCGGCGAAGGCGCTGACGAAGGTCTTCGGGATGAGGTGCAGCAGGGTGTCGACCCAAGTCATGCCCTGAGCTGCCTGGGTGAAGCCCGCGGTGGCCTTGGGGTCCAAGGTCGCGGGGTCCGCGTGGATGCCCGCGCCCGGGGTGAAGAGGTTCGCGACGACGAGTCCGATGACCAGAGCCAGCGTGGTGACGATCTCGAAATAGACGAAGGCCCGCAGGCCGACCTTGCCGGCTTTCTTGAGGTCCCCCATGCCCGCCAGCCCGACCACGACGGTCGTGAAGATGATCGGGCCGATGAGCATCTTGACCAGGCTCACGAACGCATCCCCGAGGGGCTTCAGCTGCGCGCCGAACTCCGGCCAGACATAACCGACGACCCCGCCCAAGATGATGCCGATCAGGACCTGGACATAAAGATGGCGGAGCAGGCGCATGGGGTTACCGGCAAGATGCAGCATGAATGCTGAGGGA
>Ga0194123_10007475_pt1 | contig 10859 bp, 9 predicted proteins | sample TA2MahsurfametaG_5_FD_155479 | JGI IMG/M metagenome (GOLD analysis project Ga0194123, IMG submission 155479) | Freshwater microbial communities from Lake Tanganyika, Tanzania - TA2015023 Mahale A surface | ecosystem: Environmental > Aquatic > Freshwater > Lake | place: Tanzania: Lake Tanganyika... | reverse complement strand
TATTTTCTGAGGTATTTTCTGAGGAATCTTCTGAGAATGATTTATTTGTATTTTCGGTAGATTTTTCAAAGTTATCATATTTGTGGATATCCATAAATAAGATATGAAAAAATTAATATTTAAAAAACAAATTCAATTAAATCATCGTTATTTTTAAAAAGATTTGTTAGATCATATTTTTTAATAATTTCTGTATAATTTTTAATAGCATAATTAATACGATAAGACCATTCTACAACATCATAGTTATCTAAAACAAGGAAATTTGGGTATTTTTGTGGATGAGCTACATTGCAAGAGATAAAAGGAATGACTTCATTAAATGCTGCTTCGCGGAAAACGTTAGAATTGGAGTCGAATAAGGAGGGAATAATAATAACTTTTGATTTTTTGAGATATTTTTCGACTTCGTGTTGTTTAATAAGAGATATGATTTGAATATTATGGGTATTTTTAAGATCACCAAATAATTCTTCAGTATTTTCACCAATAATAACAATTTTTTTCTTTTTTAATTTTTTATCGAATAATAAAATTTCTTTAACAAATTTAAGATTTTTAACTGGTCTATTTACATTGCTGGCAATTGCTATTAAATCGATGTCTCGTTTATATTTTTCGTTATCATATTTTTGATGAAGAACGTTATATTTGGTGGTATCTATTGGTCTATCAATTAATTTATTTTGGATAATATCGTGATAAATTTTTTGGAAATAATTAATTGTTAAGTTGGAGTTACATAATATAAGATTGGTTAATTCGATTGATTTTTCTTCTTGTATTCTTCGGATGGGTTTAAAATCGGTTATTTCATTAGCACCACATTCAATTTGGGAGAATCCCCATATTCCGGAAACGAGAAAAATGTTTATACAGTTAGGGAAAGTTTGTTTAATTAATTTTGGAGCCATACAATTTTTACAAAAAGCGATATCTGGTAGCCCTCCAAATTTTTCAACGATTATTTGTTGAACATCTGGTCCGCTAAATTCTCTATAATTAATACCCATAACATAATCTAAATTATCTGGATTAGCTTTCTCTTCAATATCATCACAACTATCAATAAAAAGACCAAATGTATTTATATTTGGATATTTTTTGAAATACTTAATAATATTATAAGCGTTAGTTGCTGCCCCACCATAAGAAGGATATTGTGTTGAACATACAAGAATATTTAAATTTCCAATTAATTTAACTTCAATATTATTTTTGAGGACAATATTGTTGAAATATTTGTGCATATCAAAATCGGGTGAATGGAATATTTTAGAATTATCAATTATTTTGAAATTACTATATTTTGAATATTGAATATCAGCATTATAATTAAATTTAACATTAAATGGACAAAAAACATATATGGGAACATTAATTGAGTATTTATTGAAAAGATTGATATAATTTTGGAATAATTCAATTTCAGATTCTTTTTTTATGATAAATTGGTAAATTTTAGCTTCATTATAGGTGGTATATTTATTTTCGAATTCAAAATTTTTATTTTTATTATGGAATTTTTTAAGATCTTCTTGAACTTTTTCATCAAAGAAATATTTATTGATTATTATAAAATTATTATCCATTTTTCTGATGATTTGAGTATCATCATCTACAATTAATATTTTCAGAATGATATTATTATCTATAGTTTTAAGATAATCAAAATTGTCAGAGAAGACAATATAAATATTTTTTAATGGTTCTTTAAAATCATAAATATTGTTAATAACAAGATGAAGTTTCTCATCAAAGACCTTATTTAATATATATTTTTTCATAGTTCCAAGAAGATGTATAAAATTATTTACTTTGACAAAATTAATACGATAATTATAGTATTTTTTCATAAAGTTTAGTTCATCTTTTTTAAAACTAGCTAAAACATCACCAAAACTGATATAATAAAAATTAATGTATTCAATTGGAATATCATTTGTTATAGCTATATTAATATATGGATTTGGTATAAATTTAATAGGTTCAAGAAAAATCATTTTAATAATTCTAACATCACAAAATAGATTATTTGTATTATTGATATAAGAATTAAAATCTTTATTATTTTCAGTATCATTAATATCTGTGCATTTATAGAAATAAAGTATTTTTTTATTTTTTTCAATATCAGAAGGAGGAAAATCGAATATAATAATTTTAGAATTTATATTATAATTTTCTCTGTAATAATTTTGGTCAATTATTGACAACGTGAAAAATGATATTTTTTCTTTGGTATTAACAAGAAATTCCATTAAAGGTAAATTGAATATTTCTGGACCGATAAGAAGGACATAAAGATGTTTTTTAAATTTTTTGACGTCATCAGGAAGCATATTTAATCCAATATGTATGGTTTCTTTTGAGTGTTTAATTATGTTAAAGTGTTCTAATACAATTTTTTGGAATAATTTGTTGTGGCATTTGATATTATATTTTTTGATGATATTAGAGAATAATTCCATAGTTATTTAATTATTATTTTTTTGGTTATTTTCCAATATCATTAAATATTTTGATATAGTTATTTATTCCATTATTATTGGAAAAATTTTCTTCTACATATTTTCTTCCTTGTTCAGCAATTTTCATACCAGTTCCATCTTCATTACTTAAAAAATATTCATAATATTTTATTTTAGTGATCAATTCTCCATTTTGAGTGCAAGGTACATAGTGAACATATGGTAAAAGTCCCAATTCATCTTTTAGTAAAGGAGATTCTTCAAAAAATCCAATGCATCCCACGGAAAGGATTTCAATTATTTTAGCTAAATTAAAGTTTAATGGTTGTTCATAATATCCAAAGAATGCGCCTTTATAGTTTCCGAGTATTTTGTAGTAATTTATTCCATAAGGTAAAATATTTTTGTTTTTGTAGTTATATTCTTTAAGTTTTGGTTTTTTAAGAAAATCGGTAATATTTGAGAATTTTTTGTTGGCAATCATTTCATTGTATATATCATTTCTGATTCTATACTGAGGGTTTACACAACCAGACAAAATTATTTTATGTTTTCTTTTAGAGAATTTTTGGCTACATCCTTTGATAAATTTAAAGTCAACACTATAGAAGAAGAATGCAGATTTATCGTAAATTGGAGAATTAATATTCTTAAGGTATATTGGAGAGGGTGTAATTATTAGGTCTGCAAAGTTAAGTTTTTTAGTTCTGGATTCTGCATTAAAATATGCGTGTAAATCATCTTGCCACAGAATGGTAAAACAATTATATTTTTTAATTTCATTATAATATTTTTGGATAATATTAAAAGGATTGGGATGAAATCCTAGAAAGATAATTTTGGAGAAATTGTTAAGGATATCTGGAAGCTCAATTAATATATTTTTCATTGCAATTTCGAAAAGATTATTAATTTCATTTTTGGGTGTATCAATTAACATTTTATTTTTATCTAATTCTGGAATAAAGTCTATAAATGGGGAAATATCAATATTATTTTGGGTGAAAATTGGTTTATTTTGGAATAAAATTTTAAAATTGTTGACAATAGGTGTACTGGAATAATATTGATTTTTATTGAAATAGAAATAAAAAACTTTAATCATTAAAATTGGAAAGAAAAATAAATGAGTAATTATTCTATAAAAAAAGTAATAATTAAATTATGGATTTAATTACTATTTTAAGGAATAAATTTTCGAAAATACCTTTTTTTGTAAGAATTTTTAAAAAAGATGACAAAATAATAATTTGGAATGATATAAAAATAAAGATTGAGTTAGATGATAATTTAATTAAAGAAAATTTGTCAAATGAGAATGATATAAATAATTTTGTTGAGACAACAACAAAAATGATGAAAGATAAAATAGAGAAAAAATATTTAGAAATGAAGAATCGTAGGGTTTCAGTAGTTATTCCAAATTATAATAATGAGCAATTTTTGAAAAAAACAATAGATTCCATTTTAAACAATACATATAGATATATAGAAGTAATTTTTGTAGATGATTGTTCAACTGACAGTTCAGTTGAAATAGTTAGATCGAATTATGGAGATAATCCGAGAGTGAAGATATATGAGAATAATGGGAACAGGGGTGCATATTATTGTAGAAACAAGGGAATATTATTATCAACTGGATATTATGTAACTGTGGTAGATGGAGATGATTATATAGAGAGTAATAAATTGGAATATGAGGTAAATAGTTTGGAGAAGAATGGTGATTGTTGGGCTTATGGGACGAGATTTCAGAGGATATATTTTCAGGATAGTATGGAGAATGTGACACATATAAACAAGTCACATAGTTTTGTATTTTTATTTAAGAGGAAGTTATTTAATTATTTGGGATTTTTTCAGAATAATAGATTTGGGGCGGATAGTGAATATTTTAAGAGAGCGAAGATGTATGGATATAAATTTTTTCAGGACAAAAAGGAGTATTTATATAATGCTTATACCATAATAGGTAAAAATTTAACACAAATACATAAAACAGATGAGAGAAGGAAATATATAGATGGATGTACTGAGATATTAAAGAAGAAGGGTTATATAGAGATGGCATTATTGGATGAATTGGATCATTTTTTGGAATTAGTAAAATTCATTAAAGAAAAAAAGTGAGAAGATGTATGAGAAGAATAATTTATTTTTATTTATGCAAATCAAGATATTATTCAAGTTTTCCGATCATAAATAATATAAGAATCCTTTTTAATAATTATGAAAGATTTAAAACATATAAAATAGAGCCGATTCCATTTACAAAATATGTAAAATCAATTAATTACAGTGATTTTTTGGTGAATGATGTGAATATTCAGTTAGAAAAAGAGAGAAATAATCATAATTTTCCGGTTCAATGGGAATTAGGTTATGATAAGGCTATGGCATTATTAGATGAGGGAGTTATAGAGTTAAGGAAGCATATGGAAGAGCATAAGAATGAGTATAAGAAGGCGATAATATTGATGTTTCATCCGGTAGCTTATATAAGTATATATAAAGAGAGGAAGAATTTGGAGGATTTAAAGAGGGAATTGGGAATAAAGTATGTATTATGGCAGGATGATTTGCATGCATATTTTAAGGAGGGAAAGAGAGGAGAGATATTGGAGGGTTTAAATTGTATAATAAGTCCATCACCGATATTTTTTAAGAATATTAAATCGAAATTGGAGGAGAAAACAAAATTTTTCTTTTATAGTATGGATTTTTCATTATTAAAAGATGTAAAATGGGAAAATAGGGAGAGAAAAATATTATTAAGTGGTGCTTGTAATAAAGGTTATCCATTAAGATATAAATTAAGTTTATTAATTAACAAAGAGTTTTCAAAGATAGGAGAGCATTTAAGGAGACCTAGACAGAAGGAGTATAATAAGCCATTGGGAACTTATGTGCCTGTTGGATTAAATTATTATGATATTTTGGTGAAATATAAGGGAGCTTTTTTTGGTTATTATGAGTATCCTAAGAATTTTAATTTGGCGAAGATAATAGAGATCTGTGCGTGTGGATGTTTAGGATTTTTCGAGAGATCACCTTTATTGGAAGAGGAAATGGGAATGAAAGCATTTGAGCATTATATACCTATAACAGATGAGAATGGAAAGTTAATTGAAGATGTTAGTTATTATGAAGGTTGGTTGGATGGAAATAGAGGGAGGGCGATAGCGGAACATGGAAGGAATCATATATATAATAATTTTTCGAATGAGAATGGATTTATAAATTATGTAAAAATATTGAAAAAATTATGAAAATAAAAATATGGAGGGTAAAAGAATTTTGGTTACTGGTGGATGTGGATTTATTGGTTCAAATATAGTTGAAAAATTATTTAATTTACCAGTAAAAAAAATAATAGTTTATGATAATTTATTTTCAGGGAAATTTAGTAATATAAGTAATTTTGTTGGAGAAAAAGTGCAATTTATAAATGGGGATATTTTGAATTTTAATTTATTAAATGAAACATGTAGAGAAGTAGATATAATTTGCCATCAAGCAGCATGGGGTAGTGTTCCAAGAAGTTTAATTGAACCACGTTCATATCATGATAATAATGTGACAGGATTTTTTAATATTTTAGAGGCAGCTAGATTAAATAATATTAAAAGGGTAGTTTATGCGAGTAGTAGTAGTGTTTATGGTGATGAGCCTAATTTACCTAAAAAAGAATGTAGAATTGGAAAACAATTAGCACCTTATGGCGTTAGTAAGTATATAGATGAAGTTTATGGGGATATATATAATCGTTGTTATGGATTGGAGACAATAGGATTAAGATATTTTAATGTATTTGGACCTAGACAGAATCCGGAGGGTGCTTATGCTGCGGTAATACCTAAATTTATAGGATTGATAAGTTCGGGAGAGTCAGTCGTAATAAATGGAGATGGAAAAATAAGTAGGGATTTTACATATATAGAAAATGTAGTGGATTTTAATATAAAATGTATGGAAACAGAAAATGAAAGATGTTTTGGGAAGGTATTTAATGTGGCTTGTGGTGATAATTTTAGTTTGAATGATTTAGTTGACAATTTGAAGAAGATAATGGGAGATTTTAATGTTTTATATGGGGAAAAGAGGAAGGGAGATATAGAACATAGTTTGGCGGATATAAGTATGGGAAGGGAGTTATTGGGATATGAAGCGAGGGTAAATTTTGAGGAGGGTTTGAGAAGAACAATAATGAAATTTGGGTTAAAAATTAAAAAATAAAAACGATTAATAAAAAAACATGTTAAAAATTGGAATAATAGGATTGGGGTTTGTTGGAGGAGCTATGGAAAGAAGTTTCAGAGAGTTGGGAATAAATATTACAGCAACTTATGATAAATATAAGGATGGAGGAATTGGACATTTGGAAGATTTATTGGAGACAGATATAATATTTAGTGCATTACCAACTGTTTATAGTGAGAAATTGAAGGAATATAATAAGAAGCCATTGGAGGAGACTTGTGATTTTTTGAGAAAGAACGAATATAAAGGTTTATTTGTTGTAAAATCCACGGTTGAACCGGGAACTTGTGAGGAATTTGCAGTAAGATATGGATTAAAAATATTACATAATCCAGAATTTTTGACAGCGAGGACAGCATATAATGATTTTCATAATCAGAAACATATTATTTTGGGTAAAACAAGTTTGGTGGAGGATGAGGAACATAAATTGATTGGAGATTTTTATGGGAAATATTATGAAAAGGTGGAGATAAGTTTATGTACGTCGATGGAGAGTGAGAGTATGAAGATATTTTGCAATTGTTTTTATGCAGTAAAAGTGCAATTTTTCAATGAATTATATCAGGTATGTAAGAGTGATAATATGGATTATGATAAGGTAAGAAACATGATGTTAAAGAATGGTTGGATAAATCCGATGCATACGGTAATACCTGGTCCGGATGGTAAGTTAAGTTATGGAGGTTTATGTTTTCCGAAGGATACGAATGCATTGAATGAACATATGATTAAAAGGGGAATACCAAATAGGATATTGCAAGCGTGTATTGAAGAGAGGAATGAGATGAGGGATGATAAGGATAATTGTGAGTAGTTAGAATTATAGTAATATTTTGTTATATTTAATAATGCCGATTGGTAATATTAAAAAAGTTGGAATGGATTTGGAGATGTATAATATAGAATATGGGAAAGAATATGATGGTGGAATGATATATTATGTAGATAATTGGGAGAATATGGAGATAGAATTTTCAGGGTATGGTAATTTAATATTGATATTTCCATTTAATAATAGGAAGTATATTTTTACGTATTGTAAGAAGGGAAAAGATAGAATATATTTTGAAGAAAGTTATAAGGGAAGATTTTGTGCGATTTATTTTGAAATAATAGAGAGATTTGTTGTAAGAAATTATTTATTAAGAAATAATGTGTATGAGATTGATAATTTTTTCAAGGATGAAGGATTTAATTTATTTTATTTGTCGAATGATTTAATTCATTTGAGAAACAAAATAAAATTTGCGTATGGATTGGAATATTATTATGAGAGTAATGAGAGGGTATTAATATTTGGATTATATAATGAATTTGATTTAAATTTTATAAGAGAGAAGAATATAGGTATTTTATGGGGAGGTTCGGATATAATGCTGGATAGGAAGAAGAGGGACGAGATATTGGAGATAATAAAGGAGAAAAAATGTATAAATTATGCGATGAGTGAGAGAATATATAATAAATTATTGGAATTGGGTATTGAAAATGTAAAAAAAGTTGTAATATCATTTTGTTGGAATCAATTGGAATATAAAATAAGAAATTATGATAATAAAAAGAGAAAAGGAATTTATATTTATGATGGATTAAATAAAGCAAAGAAAAAGCAGTTAATTTACAATCAAGAATTAGTAGATAAGATAGTTGAGAGATTGGGTAAAAAATTTAAGATTTATCGAAGTTCAGATGGATTTGTGGATAATGTAATAGATATATATAGGGATTGTTTTGTGAGTTTGAGATTGACATTACATGATGGAAATGCGAATTCAGCTCAGGAATGTGGAATGTTAGGAATTCCTGTGATATCAAATCAGGAGATGAATCATTGTATAAGATGGGAATGTGAGGAGGAGATAATAAATAAAGTAAAATACATATATAATAATAATGTTAAATTGAATTGGAGGAAAGATGGAGTGAATTTATTATTTATATCTGGTGATATTCCGGGGAAGGGAGGAGGAGCGACATTTACAGGGAATTTGGCTGGATATTTGAGGGGGAGGGGATATAATATATGGGAGATGTATTTGGTTCATGGAGAGAAGTTTGGGATAGAATTGAATGGGAGGCGATTTATAGTAAAATTCAATCATAAGAGAAAGTGGGATATATTAAATTTTTTTGAGAAATTGGGAGAAAAAGATGAAAATTTTAAAATATTTTTAGGAAATGGATGTAAAATAATTTTAAGATCATCAATAACTGATTTGAAGAGATTAATGGAAAAGCATGAGGTGATATTTATGTCACCTGGAATATATAAAAATGATTTGGGGAAGGAAGTAGATATAAAAAATGTGAATATGACAAATATAAGGAATGCAAGTTTGGTAAAAAGTTATGCAAATAGTAAATTAACTCAGGGGATCTTTCAGAAATATGGATTAAATGAAGTTGGATGTCTGGAAATTAATTTATTACAAATTGGAAGAATTAATAATTGGGGAATAAGAGATATAGATTGCGTATTTGTAGTAAGTAATGTCGAGAGAAATATAAAGAATGCGAAATTATTTATAGAAATTGCGAAGAATAATAGAGAGAAAAAATTTGTGATGATATCTGCAGATAATGTAAAGAAAAAGTATGAGAATATAGAATTAATAATAAATCCAAAAAGATTGGATGAATATTATGGAAGAAGTAAGTGTTTGATAAATTGTTCATATTTTGATAGTATGAGTAATGTAGTGTTGGAGGCGATAAATAATGGGTGTCATATATTGGTATCAGAGAATAATGGGATAGTAGATTATATAGGGAAGGAGATGAGGGATAAATTTGTGGTGAATGGATATGAGATGAAGAATTGGGAAGATAAATTTACAGATATTTTGAAAGAGTGGGAGAATATGGAGAAAGATAGAAAATTATTATGGGAGGAATTAAAAAGAAAAAGTTGGGAAGTTGAAATAAAATTATTGGAATTATTAGGAGCGTAATGATTTTACAAAAAAATTAGTTATATTAAATATGGACCAACTTATCGCATTAAAATTTGTATTAAGTGTAATAGAAGAGACAATAAAAAGTATATTAATGGTAAAAAAAGATTTCAATCCTGAATTATTTAGATTAGTATTAAAGAAGAACGTATATGAAATATTAAGTGATGAAGATTATACAGTCGGTGTAGAGGAGATTATGAAAAAAGCATCAATAAGTTATGATTTAGGTAAGGATAAATATGATGAAGATATATCTGAGGAGGAAGAATTTGAGATAGAGATAGATATACCGATAGGAGGGATAGTGGAGAGTGTGATGAGAATGATAGGGAGAGGTGAAGTGGAGGATATATATAATGATAGGGATTTGATGCGCGATACTGGAATAATTGGGAATATTTGGGAGTCATGGAATCCGTCGGATGATTTTGGGAATACATCTAAGGGTATGGTGGAATATTTATTGGGGAACATGGGTTAAATTTTTAAATATTTGTTAAATTATGACAATTGAATGTCCATTATGTCATAAGAAATTGAGAGATCATAATGAGTTTATAGATCATTTAGAAAAAGTGCATAAGAATGATGATTGTAATTGTGGTCAGGCAGGAGGAAAAATATTGCGGGATATGAATAATTTTGAGAATAAGTTGGTAAAGGTGAGAGATAAAATAAAAAAGGTGGAGGAAAACATGAAGATGGATGCAATACAATATGGATTAAAGATTGGAAAGAGAGATGTAAATAAGATGCCTATAGAAGTAAGAGAGAAGGTTAAATCATTATTACTGGAGAATGAATATTTAAAGGGGAGTTTAAAGATGCAGGAGAAACAGATTAATTTAATGAAAAGACAAATAAATAAATGCATTGATAGTGTAGGAATACATTATGTTATCAAGAAATAATTTTTTGGTCAACTTTATTGATAATACTTTTGCAGATATCGCTAGCTTTTGATTCGAAGACATCTGGATAGAAAGCGTGAATAAAAACGCAGAATGAACCGATAGCCATTTGATATGAGAAATAGAGAGCACTTTTCATATGATGAAAATAGGATTCCTTAACTTTTGAGAGATGTTTAAAATTCATATAATTAAGTAAATAAATTTATTTTATTTTCTTGAAAAAATAAATGTTGAGAGAAATATTTTATGCA
>Ga0194123_10007474_pt1 | contig 10860 bp, 6 predicted proteins | sample TA2MahsurfametaG_5_FD_155479 | JGI IMG/M metagenome (GOLD analysis project Ga0194123, IMG submission 155479) | Freshwater microbial communities from Lake Tanganyika, Tanzania - TA2015023 Mahale A surface | ecosystem: Environmental > Aquatic > Freshwater > Lake | place: Tanzania: Lake Tanganyika... | reverse complement strand
CGGCTCAGGCTCGGGCTTTGGCGGCGCTGAAGACCTCATCCGGGATAAAGCAGACGACTTGGCGGCCGACCTCTGGGAGGCCTCGTCAGTTGCTGCAGAGGGCCTAAGTCAAAGAAACAATGCCGATCCCTCAACCTCAATTGCAAATAACACTGCTGAAATTCGTTCGGGGGACCCAGCCCCTCCTATCAAGCCGCCGCCGGTGGAGGCACCAAAGCCCCCCACAACGTCTCCACCCCGGTCGCTTCCGAATGAGCCACCAAAGTTTCCGCGGTAGTTTTTAAACAACAAGGGGGCAAAAATGTACAGGAGAATACTGTTTGTGGGGCTTGGTGGCTCCGGTGGCAAGACACTGCGTGTGTTGAAGCGCGACTTGAAAGAGTGGTTGAAGGATCTGGAGTGGGAGGGATCATTTCCCGCAGGGTGGCAATTCCTTCACATTGACACTCCGTCGGTGCCAGACGGAATTCGTAAAGGTGGAGGCAGCCTTGACGACTCGGAGTATCTCGGCCTGATCGGCGACGGTGTCGGATTTGATGCTGTCTCAGGAAAAATTGACAAGATCTCCGGTGTTGAACCGGAGTTGCTCGGCTGGAGGGTAGACGGCCAGGCGCTGAGGGTGCCGTTGATGATGGGAGCTGGACAGTTTCGTGCAATCGGCAGAGCAATCGCCATGTGCTATGCGCAGCCAATAAAGGATCGTCTCTCGCTTTCGATTAATCGATTGAACAATCCGGCGTCAAATGCTGAACTAGCGAGTATCTACACGATGGCGATCGGTAAGCCACCTTCGGTTGCGGCCGCCCCCCCGCTTGCAATTGTTGTTTCATCTCTTGCGGGAGGAACTGGCGCGGGACTTCTTGTCGATGTCTGTGACATCTTGAGAGCCCTTGTGCCCACGTGGGGTGGCGATTCAATTGCATTGCTTTACACCCCGGAAGTGTTCTTGGGATTGGGCGATGGAGCTGTCGGAGGGATCCAACCGAATAGTCTCGCCGCGATCAGCGAAGTTCTTAATGGGTACTGGTGGCATGGTGGAAATGAAAATAGCCAAGTCCCGAGAAAGTCACTCATGGCGTTGAAAGCCGCGGGACTTGCAAACGACATTCCGAACAGTGGACCATTTTGTTCTTATCTAATAGGGAGTACCTCGGCGAGCGGTGTTCAATACACAAGTGATATCGAGTTGTTTGAGACTGTTGGTGCGGCACTTGTTTCATGGGCAACAGATACCAAGGTTCAGCAGAATTTCATCGCACATACCATTGGGAACTGGCAGGCCGCTGCTAAGGCGAATCAGCCCACCGAGGACGTGCTGGTAAACCACGGTTCAGCAGCAATAGAGCCAGGGGTTCCCGCGTTTAGTGCCTTGGGGTTCAGTCGAGTGAGCCTTGGTACAAAATACCTCGAGCGATATTCTGCTCGACGCCTTGCGAAAGACGCCGTATTGCACCTTGCTAACGCGCATTTGGCGAGTGCGGAGGCTCAAGCGATGATCCAGAGCAGAAAACTGATTGATCCTGACCAGATTGTAGACGAGATCGCCGAGCGATACGTCTCGTGGTTTCTTGAACGTTCAGCCCTAGAGGAGCGTGGACCAGACAAGAACCAAATCGTAGAGATGCTCACACCTGAAGATTCGACTAGTGAATGGACTAAGGCTGTTAACCGTGCACTAGAACTTGCGTCTCTTTCGGGGTCACATCCTGCAAGCGCTTGGATTGAGACCATTGACTCTGGAGTAGAACAAGCAACTTTGGCGCATCACGATGCGATGACAATACTTGTGCATGCAAAGGTAAGGGAGTGGCTCAAAACCCGTCCTAATGCGGTGCTGCGAGTTGCCGAGGAGTTGATTGCTCGTTTCGGACTGAAGGTTGCCGCAGCAGTCATCATGAAGGCCGCCAATGTTCTGTCCAACCCGGCGACGGGTGTGGTTGTTGAGCTTCGAGCGGAACGGGATAACTTCCAGGGGTTCGCTCAGACAACACGCTGGCAGGAGCAAGTACGCCTCAAGCTTGATGCTTCAAGTAAGTCAAAGTTTGCGTTTGACCATCCGTCCATTAGAGAAGCGGTGACCGAGGCACTTCGCTATTCGATCTGCGTGACCAATGCTCATATATGTGATCGCGCCGCAGTTCTCATCGGCGACTTCGCAAATGGTTTTCTCAGGCCTCTTTCTCGCGCGATTGAGGATTCCGCGTTGTCACTTCAGCTTTCGATTGACGAGGTAAATGATTGGCCAAACTGGGGTTCTGGTCTACCGCCCGCAGACCTTTGCCCACCGAAAAGCGAATGGACTTTGATTGAACCAGAGGAGTTCGCCGAAGTCTTTGACCTTAAGCTCGCGGAGACCTTTGCGGGTGAGGCTGAGCGTACGGCCGTCCAGGATCAAAAGAACTTTGCGAGGAATGATGTGGTTTCGGGGGAATTCATCCGAAAGCTCGCGGAGAACAGCCCCGATGCATACGAGCGGTTGAAAGGCCTGCAACTTCTGGAACCAGCACAAAGTTGGTCTGCTGACTTCAGCGTGTCCCAGGACGCAGAGCCTCGTCGGGAGCTTGTGCTCAATGTCAAGGTAAAGCCAGAGCATTTAAATGATCGGGCAGTTGCATGGCTTCGTCGAGCTGGTACTCCATTTCAGCTTTTGCTGTCGACAGACCTGCGCTCGTACACCGCCCAGGAGCCCCATCAGGCGCCAACTGCAACTCCAAGCGAGTACAAGTCTCGCCAGTTGAGAATGGTGGAAAAACTGACAGCCGCCATCGCTTCGGCCTCGCCATTAGTCGGAATTGACCAAACACTGATCGGTCAGTTGCACCCAATGATTTCCTCGGGTGGCTCGATAAAGATCAAACGTGACGTAAGCGAGGTTCCGTTTTTGGCCCATGAGCTTGCCAAACCGGTCGAAGCGCTTCTCGACAAGACGTGCTATTCCGGTCGCCCATCGGCGTTGCAGCAGATCATTGTGGGAACAGCAAAGGTCCCGCACATTGACATCGTCTCGCAGATGGACAGCCCAGTTTCTCCACTAGTTGTGAAGTCCCTCATGCAACCGATCGCCAATTCTTGGACAGCCGCAAAGTCGAAGGATGTGGCGGTTGGGAACTTTTGGTCGAATCGTCGTGGGCGGACTTTGAGAGAGTTTGTGCCCGTGCCTCAGGAGCACTTGGCTGCGATGATTCGAGGCTGGTTCACAGGCAAACTTCTTCAGATCATCAAGGGTGACCCAGGTGGGGCCGTGTCGATTATCCCCGACGTCAACGATAAAACTCCGCGTTGGGTGGCATTCCCGGATCCAACGCTTACAACAGCCCTTGATCATAGGGATCAGCTGCCTGCTGTTCTTGAGAGTCTGACCCTCGCGTATGCGGCGGTGGGAACAGTATCTTCGCTGGAGCCACTCGCACCTTATATAGCGCTACGTAACTATGGTTCATCGAATCTTGCGGCGACTGCTGAACTGTTCTCTTACAAGACTATTAATCCGACTCTTCGCGCGTGGCTGGTATCGGGCGAGGTTGGCAACGCGTCGGCGATCCCGGGTTATAAGGGCCCGCGAGGTAATTTGACTGGTGCAACTGAAGAGGAGCGACGAAGTAAAGTCGAGGAATTCCTCAATAAGCAGATCGCCGACTATACAGAGAAGTACGAGGCGCACCTGCACCACGCAAAGAGGGATCCTTCCGTGCTCGGACGTGCACCGTTTTGGCCGGCTATCAAAGATGACATTGTCGCAGCATTGGATCAATTGAAGATTGCTGTCATCACTGCAACTGACGATTCGGATTTCTGAGTCAGACTGATGCAAGGCCACGTTGTCACTCTTTTTGTTCGGGCTCGTTCCGATAGTGCTGCTCGAGGTGTCCTCGAGACCCTTGGGCAACTGGTCAGAAAGAAGCTCGTGGCAAGCTTCTTTGAGGTCCCGAGTGGCGGCGGCGATTCAGGTTCCCGTTTCGCAGGGTCTGTTTTCAACTTAGGTGGTGAGGAGTCGTGTGACGCTCTTGCACGACTGGCGGATATCGGAACCTTTGACGAGCTGAGAATCGTCGGGCTTTCTGCATCATCAGGGGAAGGCGACGACTCTGGTGGCGTTGATGCTGAGATTCGGCGGATCCGAAGGGCGCTTGAGCAGCTTCTTGGGGTACGCCTTAAGGTTTCGGATCACCGAGTCGCGGTCCGAGCTTTCGGCGAGGCGTTGCCTACGGCACCGTTCTTTTCAGTCGACGTGAATGCGAATATCGTCGTCATTCCGCACGACCGAAAAACTGACGGTGGAATTGCAAGACCAATAACCCGCCTGAATGCGGCGGGTGGGACGCACTCTTTTTCTTTGCATGGAGCCACCGAGCTTGCCAGTCTCTTCGGGTTGTGGGGGGCGATGGGGGCGGCGCCTGTCGATGGTATGGAACCTTTTGTGGCAGGAACCCAAATTCCTCGTGTGCGTTTCGTGCAGTCGCGGACGCGAATTCTGGTTGGGCCTCCGCTGCCACTTAGGTCGGTGGCGCTGGCAGAGGGGGACTTGCCGGTTCCGTCGCGGTTCCTTCCCGCAACGACGAGCGGTGCCTCGGTTCGTGGACTCGTCGGTCGCGTGTATCCCGACTCTCTTGTATTTAAGGCCGACGACATACCTGATTTCGCGACGAGGATTCGTGGGGGGTTGGGCGAGTTGGTCGCTTTCCTGGGTGTTATGGCCAGAACGTTGGTGACGTTGCCGAAGCTGATCGTCAAAGGAGTCCGAAATGAATTCGACGGAGCAGCCGCAAGAGTGCATCAAGATTTGGTGGGACAGGACAGTTGGCTGCAGGTAATTGGTGGGGCGTCTTTGGTCGAGAGTCACGACGATCTTGGATCGCGTGAAGTTGAGGAAATCATCCGAAGGATCGAAGCGACTGCCGATCGTGAGCTCGTCTCCCCATTGGATGCGGATCACTGGTCGGAGATGGTGAACGGAGTGTTGGGTTCGGTTGACGGGGATCACGAACGTCGTCACATTCGTCAGGAGATATTTGGCAATGAGAACGTTTTGCTCGTGAGTCGCGAGCACATCGGTACGGCTACGGGGACTCTTGGGGAGGCCTTGAGTGGACTTCTGCAGGAGCCCTCGCTGCCTGCACCTGATTTGTCAGATGCGATAGTCGAAGAGGATTCGATTCCGACGATGAGTCCAGATATCGCTACTCCTGTGATAGCTGGGTTGGCTTCTAATCCTTCGACGCTGGTGCATGGTCTGGGTCAGCGTCTCACATCAGAGCGCGATAAAGCACGTATACATCTCGATAAAACAGCGGAGCGTCTGCGTGACGCATTCGCCACGCTTCGCAAGACAGGTATTGACGGAGTTTCGACTGCGGTAACCGCAACTGCATGGTTCAGTCTTCTTGGACTTGTTGTTCTCGTGCTCACGTGCACGCCATTTCGGGAATTCCTCGACTTCTTTCCCTCGCGATTTGCGCGAGATGCCGCCTGGGTTGGATTTTCCGCTGTTTTCGTCGTTTTGGCACTTCTTTTGTTAGGAGTTGGTGGTGACAGAAACTGGCAGGCCCGGGCGCTGATCACTGGAGGGGTAGTGGGTGGAGTTTTGGCAGTCACTCTGGTCTTTTTCGACCGTATTCGTCAAGCCGTCGTCGGGGACTCATCGAGCCCAACTGCAGCGGCGATCCTGGGCGCCGGTACAGCCGCGTTGATGATTGCGGCTATTCGGAAGAGTCTGACGAGTGACTCGGTGACCAAGCGGGAGCTTGGTCGCCTCTATGTGGTGGGGGTGTCGTTGTACTTGAGCATCGGGTTCGTTTTTCAGCAGGCGATGGACGGCTCGTACCTCGATGGAGCTGGTAGCGACAGGACGAGGATTTTGGTTGCTGGCGCGGTCGTTGCGGGCTCTCTGCTTCTCGCGTGTCTTGTGGTGGTGGCGGCTGTGCAGTTCCGGGAGCGTTATCGATTGCGTCGAACAGAGAGGGCCATTGAGTGGTTTCGTTCGGAGATGGAGCAGAGCGTTGACGCATGGAGACGACTTGAGGCGGCTCGTGTGCAGTGGGCCGGAACGGGAGCTGCTCTGCTTCGACTGCTGACGTATCCGCTCGGAAAGCGTGAACAAGTCTCAAGTTTCTCGTTTGATGAGTTGACCGATGACGAGTCGATTCTGAAGTTTGACGTCGCCGAACTGCACTTGAATCAAACCGGCGTCGAGGGTTTGACCGCTCGTCTAAGGACGTTCTTTGTTGAGCCAGGATGGCTGCGTCGCCAGTATGAGATGGTGGTCAGAAAGTTCCGGGAGCGCACAGCGTTCAGAAGTGGTGGCCAAGTCGAGGATATGTACGAACGGCGCCCGGAGACGGATCCGATGGTGTTCAGATCGGATGCGGTCTTGGGTGGCAAGGCTGACTCGGATCGTTGGTCGTTCGCCAGGCAAATCTTCGAAGGTGAATTCGACGAGTTGTTGTCCACTGTTCCGGACGATCTTTCGTTCGATGAGGTCTACCAGACGGTGCTTGATGAGCGGGAGTCTTATTCTGTGGGAGGAGCACAGTTCGGAGAGGTTGGTGCTCGAGAGTTTCTGGCTCAGGTGCTTCCAACGCAGGTCGCCGAGCTTCCCTCAAACGTTGTTGACAGAGCATTTACCGCCGCTGATCCGCTGAGAGTGATGACATCACACGTGTGGTGGCCAAGTGAGGTAGCGGGTGATGCGCCGTTGTCAAATGATGAGGTCAAGGTTCATGACAGCCGCCGTGTGATAGCTAAACGATTTGACGATGGAGTCGTGCTTGTGGCAATTCGTGTTGACTTGTCGGAGCCGTTTAGTTACACGGAATGTGTCGGTGCTGCGCTGGAGGAAGTGGCCCCGCATCGCCCAGCCTCGCGCTCTGATGACGACTTCTGATGCCTGACTCTCCCTGGTCGCGACGGTTGCCACCACTCAGACCTGAGGGTGCACCGTCCTCTCCGCCGCAGCGTGGTGGAGCTCCGTCCGTCGGCACACCGCCAGTTCCTCCATCAGGAGCGGCGCGGTCGTCAAAGCAGGCTGATCCGCCGAGTGAGAGTTCACCAATCCCTAACCGCAACCAAAACAAAGTCCCAGGCAAGCGTCCGGCCAGACGGCCTCCAACCCCAATTTTGCTGGGCGTTGCAGGTGTTGTTGCGATGATGCTTGTCGCCGTTTTAGTTCTGCGTAGCCGTGGAGGAGACCCGGAGGTTGTTGCGGATCCAGTCAATTCCATCGTCACACCCTCGAGCGACACGACGACAGAAACTGTCCCACCATCAACCCCAGGTCCAGGTCAGCCTGACTGGGACCGTTTGGCTCGATCGGTGGTGTTCATTGAGGCGTTGTCTCCGTGTGATTGGCGAGGCTCGGGATCGATCGTGCTTGACGGCAGTTATGTGTTGACCAATGAGCATGTTGCATCGAGCGGGGAGTGTCCGCTGCGTGTGGGATTGACCACGAGTCTGAGTGCGACTCCGTCGGGCTCGTTTGAGGCCAGAGTGTTGGTGACCGACAAGGCCTTGGATTTGGCGGTTTTACGTTTGGTGGACGGAAGCGGGAATCCACTGAAAGTGGAGGGCCATGATGCTGTCTCGATTGACTACGCACAGCCGCCGTTGGGTTCGCGGCTGGCAACGCTCGGGTATCCGGCCCTGGGAAGCTATAACGCTGGAATGACGATCACTTTCACAAGTGGAACTTTTTCTGGCATCGATTACACGGACGGTGAGTATTTTAAAACTGACGCGAAAATGCGTGGCGGCGTGAGCGGTGGAGCTGCGTTCAATGAGCGCGGATTATTGATAGGTATTCCAACAGCCGGGTTAGTCGACGAAGATACCGGTGAGGACGTCGGCATCAATTTGATAAGACCGGCGAAGTTTGCAAAGGCGTTGTTGGACAGAGCGCAGTCAGGCGGGTCTGGTGGGTCAGCGTCACAGGTCCCAGCACCGGGGTCCGGAACCGACGGGGGCGGAAATTCAGGCAGCTCGACGGGAGATTCGGGTCTTGATCCAAGATTTGGCACCTGCAAAGAGGCAATTTCCAACGGTTACGGTCCCTATTACTACGGGGTAGATCCCGAGTACGACTGGTACAACGACCGTGACAGTGACGGCATTGTTTGTGAACGATGATTTTCGCAGGAAATCGGGCCGCCTGAGTGTTGCGAGGCTTGCGGTGACGTTGCTCCTTGTTGGGTGCAGTGGTCAGGCTCGTGAAGAGCCGAACGATGTTCCTGTGACCGCGGTGGATGACATCGCAAATGATGTCGACGTGTTTGATTTTGGGGATGTGCAGGAGCCCCCGGTGCCTTATGTGGGTGGCGATGGTCTCGATGTTCCCCTCGATGACGAGTCGTTCGAGTTTGATTGCGTAGACGCCGAGGAGTTGTGTGAAAGCGGCATCTATCCGTGCGACGACATCGCCGATTTTTGTGATATCGGGCCTGACGATCTTGGTGAGTTGCCAGACGAGTATGACTGGGATGGGGGCTGATACGAGGGAATTTCGCAGGAGACGGCTTATTCCGGGCCTGTCATTTGTGGTGTTTTTGTTTTTTGCGCCGGTTGGTGATCCGGGGAAGATTGCAGCAACAGGTGCCAGCGCTTCGGAACTAATGGCGAGGCTGCGAGTCGCCGCCGAACAAGCCGGCAGCAGCTATGACCGCGATTTGTTTAAGCACTGGACGGACGTGGACAACGACTGCCAGGATGCCCGAGCCGAGGTGCTTGCACGAGACTCCAAGTCCCCGGTCACTCGATCCTGTCGCGTCACTGTCGGACGCTGGCTGTCTTGGTATGACGGGGTGGAGGTCACTCAAGCATCCAAGATCGACATCGACCATATGGTTCCTCTAAAGGAGGCGTGGGAGTCGGGGGCATGGTCTTGGTCACCAATTCAAAGAGAGGCGTACGCCAACGACCTCGGGTTCATAGGTTCCTTGACCGCGGTGTCATACTCGTCAAATCGGAGCAAGGGCAGCAGCGACCCGGCCGAATGGCTACCTCGTTACGAACAATGCCGATACGCACAAGATTGGGTCGCCGTCAAATACCGTTGGCAACTTTCAATTGATCGTCCCGAAAAACAGGCTTTAGAGAATTTGCTTGCCGGAAATTGTGGAAAGAAAACAATTTTGGTGTCGCAGGTGAGTCTGCCCAAGACCGGCACCTTACCGTCAACAACGGCACCCGCAACATCCGGGAGCTCCGGGACCACCGATCCACGTTTTGCGACCTGCTCTAAAGCCAAAGCCCAAGGTTACGGGCCTTATATAAGGGGGGTCGATCCTGAATATGAGTGGTACCGAGACGCCGATCGCGACGGTCGTGTCTGCGAATAGTCCGGATTCAGGTCGCAGGTTTGCGTCGAAAGTAGTGTCTTTTTTGTGGATCGTCCGAAAATCTCCCGCAGGTTGATTTGGTTGATTGCAGCAGTTTTGCTCCCTTACGGGGCCGCTGTTGCATTCGGTCTACTAACCTCAATGTCTTCAGTCGAGGTGGCGGTCACTGATGAAATCGGCACTATTCCAGAATTTGAATCGGACGACGCTGCCAAAGATTTTTACGGGCTAAATCTTTTAGCCGACTCGGTGGTCCTTTATATTCAAATGACCGAGTTCGATCCCGAGTTATCTCGGGCAAAATTTGCAGTTTTTCCCTGGCCGGGTGAAGATCTTGCTAGTCGGTTGGTCAGTTCGATAGATCTCAATGTAGATATGCGGGTTATTTTGGATTCTTTGGATGATCCCGAACCAAAGATTTACGAATCGGGTGACCGTGTGGGTGCAATAAATGTGGTCAGCGACGTGCTGAGCCTGCGAGACAAACGGAGAGCGAACGACTTTATGTACCCATTTGACTCATACGAGCTTGACATGTACGCCTTTGTTGATGTGAAAGAAACAAAAGATTCTGAGTGGTTGATGATTCCAACGATCGAAGATTTTTACATCACCCCATTGTCGAATTTCGCAGTCAAATACGAGCGCACGATATTCGACTGGGAAAATCTCGATGACAAACCGACGATTTCGGAGATCATTGACGAACGAAAAGAGGGGTCAACCTCTTTTTTCGTGAAGTTTGGACGTTCTCGCGCCACGTACGCGATCAGTTTACTAGTCGCGATCTTTTGCATCATTTGCTCGGTGGCCCTCGTCTGGATCACACTTGAGGTGCTTCGGACGAATCGGCCGCCAAGCACACAGATCCTTATTTGGGCCGCGGCGACGGTTTTGGCCGAGATCCAGCTTCGGGAACTTCTTCCGGGAAACCCCCGGATAGGTATCGGATTCGATTTCTTTATTCTTTTTCCGTCGTTGGTGATAGCCGTCCTTGTGGTTTTGGTCCAAAGCGGGTCATGGATTCGGCGTTCAGATTTTATTCCATGAAAAATTTCATCTGAGAGGTTTCGATTCTGTGAGGTTTTTTCGAGCTTGCGATAGCGGGGCCGCCAAATTGGTTGAAAAAGTTGTTTTAAGTGCTTCATAAAAATCTCAATCTTTTACAGACTTTTCGCAAATTGCGCGAGCTTGAGTTGACCCCGGAGAGCAGATTTTGGTTCGGGTCACCTTGTCGATTCGTCCGCTATCTCGACGTCCTTGTGCATATCGTTTTGCCGGAGATGTTGGAGAATTCTCTACCGCGAGTGAGTCGGCATTTACGTCAATCATCACCCCGATGGGGTCGCAGCTGGCGATCCTGGTGATCTGCCTTGTTCAAAGTTTGTGGTCGCCGAAAATCAGCGAGTAGAAAGCGTGTTTAAGCCCGTTTTGAGACCTGGTTTTATTTTTTTACAATTTCAAGCTTTTCCTTGCTTTTCGTGTCACTTCTGAAATCAGTTTGGTTTGCCCTGACTCGAATTCTTTCGGGTCA
>Ga0194123_10007473_pt1 | contig 10860 bp, 32 predicted proteins | sample TA2MahsurfametaG_5_FD_155479 | JGI IMG/M metagenome (GOLD analysis project Ga0194123, IMG submission 155479) | Freshwater microbial communities from Lake Tanganyika, Tanzania - TA2015023 Mahale A surface | ecosystem: Environmental > Aquatic > Freshwater > Lake | place: Tanzania: Lake Tanganyika... | reverse complement strand
TTAATCATTGTCTTCGCAATCATAAGTTCCGATACAGAGTTCTTGAACGCGATGACGTGGAACTACAATTCCTTCGAGACGGTTCGAGGACTCTACGCTATCGATGAAAGCGTCAATAAACATTTGATCAAGAAGATCAGTGAGAGAGGTGTTTTCCATACTTCTAATATAGCAGAAAACGGTCCCCCAGTAAAGCCGGGGAACCGTCCTTGCGGGTACGGTTAACCGCCCCACGTTCAGCGGACCTTGTGCGGTCCTGTGGAGGGTCCGAGTAGCAGACCGGACCCTTACCCGCTCAGGCAGGCACTGCCTCCACAGCGGTCTCCTCGGTTGCCTCTGAAACGGGAGGTTCGGCGATGTTGAAGGCTTCAACGATGTCGCCATACCCAGCTTGGATAATTGAGCGTACAACATCGGCATCCGAAAGATTAGCGATGGCGGCAGATACTGCCTCTTGGTAAACCCTTAAAAGTTCACGAATTGGGGCGTTGGAAATTACGCGCTCAGTGAGCAAGCGAACCACTTCGTCGCGGTTTTCCAGTGTGTAATCAGACATAACTAAACAGTATAAGGATCGAGAGGAAAAATTTTGAGCGGACGTCTCTCTGCGTCTCGCTAGTGCTATTATAGCTATTTAGTAGGAAAGTAAACTCTTTTACCAATACACGTGGTCGGACTCGAACCGACACTGTGTTGATTTTAAGTCAACTATCTCTACCGATTGGATTACACGGGCAAGTGCTTCCTGCGAGGATCGAACTCGCCTGAATCCGATTATGAGTCGGGCGCTTTCACCAGATAGCTAAGGAAGCCTGCTGTAAACTCCTAAGAACGCCGCTTGCAGCTTAACCTCAAGAACTGGAATCTCAGGACTTCTGCCCGCCGCGTCCAGATTCTTTTTTGAATCCCAGTAAATGCGAATGTCCACCCTCCCAGTGGGATATCGCTGGTACTGCTTTCTGATGTACCCTCTCTGCTGCTGCAACCAAGGTTCCCAAATAGCAGTATCAGCCGCTATAAAATCGTCCACCCGATCTTTAGGGTTAACGAGAAAACTCAATCGTTCGATTTCCATTTTCCTAGTGGGCATTCCATTGCTTCAAATGAGGTCTTGATGCTCATTATGCACAAGCACACATCGCACTGGTCGGAGTCTTCAATGTAGTGGTCGCATTGATGGCAAACCGCCAGACGCCTTTTGCGTTCAGCACGGGGGACAAGCTTAGGGTTTTTGAGAACCTCAATCGCTGAGTCTCGGAGAGATGCTCCGAAACTGCGTCGGCAACACTCTGGTGCGTCATTCATGACTAATCCCAATATCTGTCGAGGGATGCGAAATGCGACATTATTATACACTCTTTGGCGTGCCGGTAAACCGATGGCAACTTGCCATGGTCTTTGTAATACTGTAACTCCGCAAGGATCGACCGTGTCACACTGCTATCTGCTACTGTCTCACGAAAGTGGAAAGTAGAAAACTTTTCCAGATAGACGAAAATAGGGTCATTGAAGGCAATCGCCCTGCCATAACCGTCATACTTTGTCTTGAAGTCCCAACCCGCACCCAGCAACCACTTCTCATACTTTTCGGGGTTATCAATCGTGAGCACCGACCGATAACCCTCCGACTCTGCCCTTATACACTCAAAGAGATCCTCGTCGTCTTCAACCTTGAACGTTGCGTTAATCTCTAGGAATGGGACATCTTGTGCCCACATGTTATCTTCTGGGGTAACTTTTGAGTTGACGCGGAGGGAGGTTATCGTGAGTGTCATACTGGGTATTGCTTTGTAGCCCCCTTGCGGGGGCATTTTACTTTGGGCGGATAACGCCGCCTCGGACTCAAACCGCTGCCATCTCGGTCAACACGGCCATTGCACGACGGTTAATGTTGGCGCCTTGACCAAAGTTAGCGTACTGAAAGCGCCCATTGACGGATTTGCGTGAGTAGTTGGAAGCATACTCTGTAACACTGTTCAGGGCGTCATAAAGGGTTTTACCTTCGTTGCCTTTACCACTGTAGAACAGATCGTTCAGCTTCTGTACGAAGCTGGTCCGCATCTTGTCGGTAGGTTTGTTATAAATGGCTTCCAGGGCAGTCTTGAACTGGGTTTGAGTGCACTTGGTTGACGCTAGAGTCTCAACGTACTCACTGTATTTTTTCATGGCACCGTTAACGTAGTCAAGAATAGCAGTCGTTTCAAGCACACGTTCGTTCACGCCCGTACTGTGACGGTACCTTTCGCTAATGTCACTATAAGCCATTGCAAAAGTGTTTCCGCAAATAACACGAGTTGCGGTAGATCCGATGGCTACGGACGCATTACCCGTGTGACCATTTAGAATCGTAATGTAGGATTCATAACTTTCGCCGATCACTTGAAACTCCTGGTTCACTTTCGCCTGGGCAAATACCTGAGCCCCGTGCGCAAGGTAACCCACGTTTTTAATCGTAAGCAATCCTTCCTCGATCATGGGATTAACGAGGTTCAGCAAGTCAGAGTTTTGAACAATCTCATAGTTAGGGGAAACAGATCCCAGAGCGCGTTCGTTATCGTCACGCACGATTGCTACTTTGTCGGGCCACTCTGCAGTGGAACCATTAGCACGCCGGAAGAACAGTGGGCGCTTAGAGACGGTCCAGGAAAGGTCGTCGGTAACAGCGAATGCGGGAGCCATGTTGTTTGTTTCGGTTGATTTGTATGAACTTAGTATAGCGTGTTTGGAGGACGGCGTAAAGGGCGGGTAACCGCCCTAAACGCACACGTTAGTAGCGAGCCGACCTCACCATTGTTAAATACCCTGGTCCTTCACTTGTCTGTAGATTTCGTCAACAGACACTTTCCCGGAAACGTACAGTTCGTACAAACCTTGCCTCTTGAGTCGATCAATGTCTTTCTGAGGAAGTATCGTATCAATAAAAATCTCTCGTGATTCGAAGGGCTTCATTGCTTTAAGTAATTACAAAATGGTCAACTCGGCGTTGTTGCCTTTGAGCAACTTTCAGGAGTACGAGATATCCAATGATGTCGTTGATTACATCTTCGTCCTCGTCGTCCTGGGCATTGCGAATGCGTGACAGTTTGTCATCAAGTCGCACTTTCAGTTGTTCGATAGGACTTGCTTGGCTGAATAAACGCACAGGGTTTAACGCTGAATCCCCATACTTGCGGTTTTTCTCCAGAAGCAACTCTTTGATTTCGTCACAGATGGTTGCGATATCTAGGGTTGATTGAAACGTTTGATTCATAGATTTCCGTCACCCTTATCATAGGTAGTTCCGCACTCTGTAAACCGATCCTCTTGCCTCGCCTTTAAGTACCAACGAGTTGCATTTAAACAACTTTCTTCAGTTAAAGACGTAATCAACTTGTGTCCTTCTTTGTCGTAAGACTGGTAGGTGCCCCATATCTGACGGTCAACTGTGAAACTTTCGTCATACCTTTTCATTGTTTACCTCAATTTGCAGTGTCTGTGACTTCGTGTAGCATTTTTTGCAAGCGCCACTTGAGTTGATCTCTCTCGTCAAGAACGTGTGACCATCCCATTGCCGAGGCTTTCGGGTGGTAGATAAGTTCGGCTACTTCTTCCTGAGTTGGGTCTCGGAAGACGATCGTTAAGTAACGCTCAATCATCAAGCTGCTCCAGTGCCTTGAGAATGCTGCTGTAACATCCCGGAGGAAGTTCGACTGAGCAGAACACTTCATCTAGGGCATCAAGTGCTTCGGTTTTGATGCTGTGCACTCTTTCGGGGCGGCGCTCATTCCGAAGATGCTCGCCATACCCGGCACCAATCTCGTTGTCCAACCACTCACAGCAAGCATCCAGTTCCATATCCGCGCCCATTCGGGCAGCTTCTTGAAACTGTTTTGAGAGTGAAGTATCTTCGTCGGCAAGCCACTTGTCGATTTGGTTGCTCGGTAGAGCAATCGGATGCTTTCTCATTGCGAACCCCTATACCTTGGCCAGGTAGGAAAACGGTTTCGTTTCGGCACCGCCCAGTTCCGCTAGACCCTTATGCTCACCGCACACGTCGGCGCTCAGTAGTTTTTGTCGAAGTGATTGAGTCATTGGTTTTCGTCGATGAGTGTATTATAGTGCATTTCAGGGGCCCGGTAAAGGGCCGGAAACCGCCCTCCTCAGTCCTCAGGTAACTTCCAATAGATCGTCTCAGCAATTGAGTTAAGTATAGCAGTTTCCTCCCAAAGTAAAGTGCCGTAATCCCGCGCACCTTTCGAGCACGCACGCTGCGATTCCTGACTCAACTGGTATGCTTCACCGCGCAACGCATCCACAATCCGACGGGTGTCATCAAGGTTGAAAGAGAAGGTGTATAAAGTTTGATCGGCACTCATTAGGTTTTGAACTTATGAACTAAGTATAGTGTGCTTTATTCGAAAGCGAAAGGGGGTTAACCGCCCTGGGCGGTACGGGAAACCCTCACAGCACTATCTCCTTTACCTTTGAGCGACATCACAAGTAATTCTGTATAGCGTTCTTGCGTCGCAGCATCCAGTGCCATTAAACTCTCGTTCATTTCTTTGCGCAAAGCAACCAGCTCACCCCACTCATTTTGTGTCATTGTTTCTTTAGTGCACGTCATTTGTCCCGAAATCCGGGTACTCGCCTTTTGCCCAGTATATCAACTGATCCCCTAACTCACCTGCCATTTCCGGCGTCAAGATAATTTCATCGAAGCTGCCATAACGGCAGCGATACCCGAATACATACTTAATAGCCCGTTTCACTCGCCTCCAAAACGGTGCGGGCCTTAAGTGAACCTCGAGAAATAAATCCTCGTCGAACTCCGTAACAACAAACATGTGCTCCAGACTGGAGCAGGCGCAGGTGTAAAGAGTGCGTTTCATGGCTTTACATGAATAACGGGAATCCCATTTTTCTTCAACATCGTCACGTTCGATTCGTTATCATCGACCCAAACTTCCGGTTTTCCAAATTTCTCAAGGATTGCAAGCAAATGACCAAATTTAATCATGTAGTCGGGCATTCCCTCACAGGAGTCAGCACGCATAAATATCGCATCGGGTTTCAAACCGTGTGAAGCCAACCATTTCTCTGTCTGAGTACGAAACCGTTCGGGGCGTGCAGTGGAAATGACCAACGGGCGTCCCGTTTGCATGGATAACGCAACCAGTATCATTGCGGAGTTTTCCCGGAGTGTTAGCAAGTTATCCTCATCATAATACTCTGCGGTGAGGGTGCCGTCTACGTCGAATACTACCGGGGCAATCATACGATGCTCACTTGCAACTGATCAAGTTTACGCAACAACGCATTCATCTTATCTGCTTCCCTTTGAGCCTCCTCGAGTTGATTTCTTGTTACATATGTTGCGATGGTCTGAGAGTGCCGAGTGCGATAGGTCTCCGCGAATGCTTCTACACACTGGCTGAGAATCAACCAGGAATCATTGGAAAGTGTCACAGCACGATAAATCTCATTGTTAGGGTCGTCAGCAAGGACGACAATATCGGAAATCATTTGTTTTGTTGTTCTTTGAGAAGTTCGGCGGCGATGCTCTTTGCGGTTCGATCAATCTCCCAACGTACCCAAGGCGAGTTCGGATTGTGACGGAAAAGAAACCAGATCCGTCGTGCCTGAATCCCGACATTCTTCGACTGCAGAATCAACCACTCATAAACGTTGGCATCAACTGATACCATGTACACAAGGATCGCTCCAATTGTCAACCATGTGAACGTTGAGAGTGTCATTATGCGTTTACATTAAGGGTGATCTTGGCCCCAACCGCCTGAAGGAAAACTATCAGCAACTTTGCCAATTTAACGTCATCGACATTGTCACCGCTGATGCTCACATCGATGTCAGTCTCGCGATCGTCGTCATAGGAGAGAAAGTTGAGAGAAGCGTTGTTGTTAGTGTTCATTTTTCTCTTGGTCGATTTTGAAGAGGCGGTTGAGAAGGAGAAATCCTTCTATCTTTGAGAATACTTCGATTGGTGTCCAGTGTTTGACAAAACAACTTGCCAACCACCAACGACCATCGGCAGTTTTATAAACTTTTCCAACCATAACTTGCGTGATGGCACATTTGTATGTGACAACGGTGGGCAGGTTGGTGTCAATTAACAACGGTGACTGGTATTCCATGGGTGCCCCGTACGAGACAAAGATTCTACCGTTGTTTAAGTATTTAATGTCCATCACCGGACTTGTTTGATGTTATCCCAGTAAGGGGAGGATGGCTTCTCCATTGGTTTTACCTTTGGTGTCTGAATGGATGCTTGCCTTTTTGCAAGGGTCTCAGCGAGGAACGCTTTTAGCTTAGGGTCAGTGGTAACACTGTAAGCTTCCCAGAGTCGCTGATATGCTTGATCACGTTGCGGAATGCAAAGGTTGTCACGACTAAGTGTTTTCTTCGAGAGGTCGAGGGAGTCACGTTTTGCTTGAATGCGGGCGGCACCGAAGTTCCCGTTTGGGCGACCCGTGGTTCGCAGTCCGTGGTTTGACATAGTGGTTTGATTGACTGGTTTTAGTATAGCGCTACATCCTCCCAGAGTAAAGTACGGTTTACCGCCCCTTGTCCTTGACCCGAAAAACCAAAAGATCTTCGTTGCGTCTCACCGACTTCAACTCAGGGTGATTGTTGCTGATGCGAGAAGGAATTTTGGCGTGGCGATACTGCCAGAGCATCCACCCAAACACCACAAAAGATCCAATCACATATGCCACAACGACGCCCATTACCATCTTAAGAATAATCATTGCATCATCTCCACAACTTTGAACAACCCGTGAGAGTAAAATGCCAACACTATGATACCGAGGCAAGCGCTAATGAGGGAGGCGTTACGATTGTGCCTTAGCATTGCTTTCTCAATGCTCGCATCAATCATGTCCTGAATTACGTTAAATTCGTATTCGCTCATTGCGCTCCTGGAAAATGGGGAATCTCGAACTCGAACCGAAGACCGTTCAAACGTAAGCCGAAGGATCTAACCACTGAGCTAACCTCTCGCAATCATTTAATGTAGTTGAAATTAATCAGAATGCGGCATTTTTGATCTGTGCAGTTGCAACCCGTGTGTTGGATTGTACCCGGAAAAGTTACCAAACGGTTCTCAACACTTTCAACTTTGGTGCCGTCCTTAAACAACGTGTAACCGTTATTGGTATTTACGTAAAAGATCGAGGTCCAGAACGGAATGTTATCCATGCCGTTCATATCTATGTGGTAGCTATTTTGCCTTTGTTCTTGTAACCAGGGATTGAGATTGGCTTTGATACGCAACCAAGCGATAGGGTTAATCTTACGAGTTATTGGCCAAATAACTTTTTCCCTCGAGTTGACCCAACCTTCGCGTCTTTCAAAGAAGCTGTAGGTAAATTGGCTTTTGGTTGGGTCGTTTTCATCTTCTGGCCCATCGATGATTGTATTGAAGTGCCAGGGCCAAAGTGCTCCCATCAAGTGAGCCTGTACTTCTCGAAATTGCTCCGGTGCAAGATAACTGTCCGCAATCTCAATCATTAAGGAAATAGCGAAGGATTTTATTCTCTACGCCCTGAATCAGGAAGTGCGGATCGGTGTCAGTTTGCGTCAAGTCATAACCGTAATCCCTCGGAAGCAGCTTTTTAGTTTTGCGTAAGTCCATAAGAATCTCCCTCCAGCGGTTGTCTCTAACGAGGGAAGTAGTCCAGAATACTATGGCGTATCGAACTCCCTTTGTAACTTGCTTCACACAATGGGGGATACCGGTGTCATAGGTTATAGCGTGCCCCGCAGGTAGCGCTACCATCTTTTCATCCCCACCAATATACATTGTGAGTTGGCCACCCTCGTAGGTTGTAGGATCCGACAGGAAGATTGTTGTTGAAAAATCGCCGTTGGAGGGCATATCGTGGTGAATCTTGAAACCTTGTCCGACCTCCGTCTTTGATACAATTATACCCGTACTATGTTTCGGAAATACTATATCTCGGAAAACCTTGTCTCGGTTGATGGCTGCGAAAGTAATCTCTGTGATACGGTTGCGTACAGCACCACCCACCATCTCTGAATTCTTTTGGTGAGCGTCAAGATATACGTTGTTTACCGAGGCGTGGCGGTCCCATTCTGTCTTGTCAAGTATTTCATGGATCTCCTGAAGTTCGTCCTCAGAGAGCAAGGATCGAGTGTATAGGTTTGTCATTTTGCTGTTTTGAGGTATGCTCCCAGACGGATTCGAACCGCCGACTGTCTCGGTGTAAACGAGAAACTCTACCGCTGAGTTATAGGAGCGGAAACTCCGACAACACTTGGGTGTAAACCCAAGCCCCACCCCGGTACCTCCCCGAGTTCTGCAGATTACAAAGCTGCTGCATCAATTTAATGCTTGTGGGGCGAAATAAAGGAGCGACGAAGCACTCCTGTAGTATAACCTACATTAAAGTTCGTAAACTTAAACTCGTGAGTAACACACAGAGATCTCTCCACGGCTTGGGGGTGCGAGTGCCGTAAATGCGGCATAGGAGAGATCAAGGGTACGACCGTAGGCATAGGGTCCTCGGTCGTTAATTCGAACCACAATGGATCGATTTTTGTGTGACACTCTGAGGCGGGTTCCCATCGGGAGGTAAGGATGAGCAGCGGTCAGGGCGTAGGTATTGAACCGTTCGCCATTGGCGGTGATTTGCCCATGATAGCCATCTTGATAACCATAGTGACTCGCGTATCCACATCCTGCTTTTGCTTCAAGTGGTGTGACGAGTGCGGATGCAGCAACTACGGCAGCTCCCAAGAAAACCTTCAGTTTAGAGACAAACATTAATACAAATAGAATTCAACATCTCGTTGTAGGAGTGGCATTCCCGTTTTCTCAAACGGCATCCTACCGAGCACAAAGAGTTTAAGGCATGACTGCATGCCCGAGCCACCCCGTGTCGTATGTTGCACGGTCCTTCTCATAAAAGGATCAGTAAAGGTGACGATTTAGCATAGCTTTCTCAACCCCAAAGTAAACCTTTCGATCTATCCCGACATTCGGGACGGCAAACCGTTAGTAGTCTCGCCGATGACGAGGCGGTTCCGGAGTATTATATTTTCGGCACTGTGCGTGTAAAGCAGGATCTTCAATCTGTGGGAACTGACAATAATTGACACCCACGGAGGGAAAACCAACCAGAAATCCGATTGCTATCTGAAACGGCAAAGTCAAATCAATCATTGTAGTGGTCTTTTGGGTGATGTTCACACCATTTTCGAAACTGCTGTTTGAGGTCTTCCCACGACTCTTCGCAAGGTGCCATACCGAGAGCGGTAGCAGCTTTAGGAATGTTCCAGCGGGCGCGAAAGAGTTGGTCGAAAGGATCGGGGTCCATCGAAATATTCGTAGCGGGGCCACATATCCTCGGCCCACAGAATGTGCTTTACAATTTCTGATCTGGCACCGAACCGTGTGGGTGAGGAACCAGAAGACATATGGGTTCCATAGGCCGAACCATCCTCCCACACCAGGCACCAGTGGTATTCTTGCTTACTTTCACAAAACCAAACATCAGCATTAGCATTTTTCTCATCAATGCGCACGGTGGTCATTACCCCGTTTCCAGAACTAGGCACTAACTCAAACGTCATATTCGGGGATCAGTTGTTGGTTCTCCTAAGACAACTCATACAGTTTCTTCAGACGAAGGTCCCGATTGGACAACTTCGCGGATAATAAGACGGTCTCCCACTACGTCAAAATCTAGGACGGTGCCTTCATGCCAGTCAAGCGCCTCAAGGAGTTCGTCAGGGAAGAGGACAATGAGGTTACCGTCGTCATCTTCCTTACAAGTCGTTACAAACTTGGGGTATTCAGTGAAATGCATTGTTTTCTGAGAGTCGTAGGTCTTTTGTTGGGTCAACCATCAGCATGTCGTTGCGTATACGATTGATGCGATCACGGTTTTTAGGTGAGGTCGGTAATTCGACGATAAGGGTTTTCTCACTACCCTCAACCTCGTACAGTTGGAGTACCCCTGGAGGTACAAACCTAGGAGGGATCATTACTCACCTCCACAAACTTGACTGAGTCGGCATCTTCGCCTTCCTCATACAGGGAACGAGTAGCGGCAGCGGGAGAGAAAAAAGCACGTCCCTGCTCTGCCCAGTTCCATCCATCCCAGAATTTTCCGTCGGCACGAACTACGAGGAACATTGCTCCAAGACTCACTGGGAGTAGTATAGGCGAGTCTCCCCCCGGTAAACTTAGGTTGCCGTGGCGTCAGGCGAGATAACTTTGAAGAAGATAGCAGTCGATGAGAACAACACTGGACATGGATTGCATCTGGTTGCCAACGGCAACGAGTCGCGGGTCCTTGGAGTGCTCCTCACAGAAGTTGTAATACAGGGCGATAGTACCCGACAACGCCATAGCATAGTCAAGCACCAGTTCGGCGCAGGAGTGGCAATCGTAAAACTCCATGCTGATGTCCGGCCCTTTGAACAAGTTAAAGTCTGGCGAGAATCCGCAAGCACGCAGTTGCTCCACGAGCGAATCCATTTGGTCGCCGAGGTCGTTGTAGATTCTTTCAAAAAGAAGGTGAGCTTGATAAAAATCGTTTCCCCTAACGTTCCAGTGTGCAAGTCGGGAAACAATAATCGAATCATTCAGATACTTGACGATTTTGTTTGACAATACTGTAAACTCTTCGTTCATTTTGCCTGCTGCTCCTTGCGCATTTTTCTCGTTACTTTCTTGGCAAGGGCTTCAGCTACCCTGCGTTGTTTGTCAGCAATCTTGTTGGCTTTTGTCTGCGATTGCTTCAGCTTACTTTGAAACTTTTTCTCGCGGAGTTCGGCTGGAGTCGAAACAGGGAGGCCCGTGTCACATTCGACGTTCATACTAAGCCCAGCTCC
>Ga0194123_10007472_pt1 | contig 10863 bp, 8 predicted proteins | sample TA2MahsurfametaG_5_FD_155479 | JGI IMG/M metagenome (GOLD analysis project Ga0194123, IMG submission 155479) | Freshwater microbial communities from Lake Tanganyika, Tanzania - TA2015023 Mahale A surface | ecosystem: Environmental > Aquatic > Freshwater > Lake | place: Tanzania: Lake Tanganyika... | reverse complement strand
AAGGGATGTTCAAAGCGTTGAGTGGGCTCGACATTTACCGAATGTGGTCATTTGTAATGATTGGTTACACGATGGTGATGTTATTGTGGCCCCTTGGTTAGTGGGCGACGATTACAAACGCATACCCAAGTTAAATGCCAAATACATGTTTGGGCATTTTGAATTGCCGCATTTTTACATGAATGCTATGGTGCAGATGCCGGACCACGGCGACGTTAAACGCGAAGACTTCACCGGTATCGAACATGTGTTTACCGGCCACTTTCACAAGAGACAAACACAAAAAAACATTACTTACATTGGAAATTGCTTCCCGCACAACTATGCAGATAACCACGACGACGAACGTGGTATGATGGTGCTTGCATGGGGTGCGGAGCCGGAGTATCATGCTTGGCCAGATCAACCCAGATATCGTGTGTATCAATTAAGTGATGTTCTTACAAACACAGAAAAGTTATTGAGCCCTGGCATGCATGTGCGTGTGAATCTTGACGTAGATATCAGCTACGAAGAAGCAACGTTTATCAAGGAAACGTTTGTTAACACTTACAATCTCAGAGAGATAACTCTAATACCGCAAAAGACTGTGAGTGAAGATATCAATTACGATATTACAGGAAACATAATGTTTGAAAGTGTAGATACTATAGTAACCAATCAATTAACAAATATTCAAAGTGAACAGTATAATAAAAATTTACTTTTGGATATTTATAGAAATCTATGAGGTTATTTAATACATTAAGCAAGGACCTCATTGTAATTACATATCCATCTGGTGGATTTGGTAATTTCATTTACTATATCTTAAGTGAATTTGCAGATTTAACGATTAAAGTTAGTAACGATGATTTTGATTTTAACATAAACGGTAATAGTCATAAAACTAACAAATATACAGAAATTTATTTTAACGATCCTGAAAATTACATTCCATATTTGAATATAAATTCCAACATAACAAATAAAAAAATTTTAGTTTTATGTGATAATGGTATAAAAAATGATTCTTATACTAAATTAAAAAAAAATTTTCCAAATGCTACCATTATAAGAATAGCGTTAACTCCTCCAATTCGTCCTGTGGTTTATAAAACCTGTGTTGTCAAAGCCATGCAATCTGACCTTATATCTGAGACAAAAAATCATTTAATTGAAGGATGGGCAAAAGATGCCAACGAACCATATGCTATTAGAGAAAATTTTACCTTATTCTATCATAATTGGCCATTTAAATGGGAAACTAATCATTCATATATAAATTTGGAACTAGAATCTTTAATTAATAATCCGTTGAATACTGTAATTACATTAATTAATGAATTAAAGATGAACATCATTAATGAAAGCAAATTAAAAATATTTTTAGAAGATTGGAAAAATAAAAATTCTTGTTATTTCCAAATTTATTATGATTGTAAATTATTAGAAGCAGCAATTAAAAACAACAAAAATATTGATTTAACTTATATTGATGATTTACATGATCAAGGATATTTAAATTACTGGATAGAAACAAAATTTAATATAAAAATTCCAGTATGGGATTTTAAAAATTGGTTTAAAGACACTTATGAACTAACTAAGGCTATTGCAAAATTAAGAAAATAAAGTTATTATAAAAGACGATATTATGAATTTAAATGATAATATACAAAATTAATGTTTAAAATAAAAAACCTATCAGTAAAAAACTTTCTGAGTGTAGGCAATGCTACACAAGCAGTTCAATTTGATCGTAAAGATCTAACCCTAGTACTAGGACAAAATTTAGATCTAGGTGGCGATGACACAGGGGCCAGAAATGGTACTGGTAAAACTACAATCATCAATGCTTTATCTTATGCACTATATGGATCGGCTCTTACTAACATTAAAAAAGATAATCTTATCAACAAAACAAATAGTAAGAATATGTTGGTCACGATTGATTTCGAAAAAGACGGCATCGACTACAAAATTGAACGAGGACGCCGTCCAAATACAATGGCATTTTACGTTGGAGGCGAAGAACAACAGATTACAGATGAAAGTCAAGGAGACAGTAGAGAGACGCAGGCCTACATAGAACGCATGCTTGGGATGAGTCATGATATGTTCAAACATATCGTTGCATTAAACACCTATACAGAACCATTCTTGGCATTAAAAGCCAACGATCAACGTATTATTATTGAACAATTGCTAGGTATTACAGTATTATCTGAAAAAGCAGATGCACTCAAAGAACAAGTTAAAGCAACCCGAGATGCCATTACTGTTGAGGAATATCGTATTAAAGCAGTAACGGATGCCAACACCCGCATACAAGAACAAATTGAAGCTACTCGCCGTAGACAAACACTATGGAATACTAAAAGACTAAATGAAATCACCGATCTTGAACGTGCATTAAGTGTTGTAGGCGATTTAAACATTGAGATAGAGCTGGCTAATCATGACGCATTAGATGCTTATAATGAAAAAACTAAAAAGGCTGCAGAAATTAATCGATGGAAAGTTGCCTGTGAAACTGATCAAGTTAGAATATTAAAGACGTTAGATAAACTCAAACGAGAAATAGAAACTTTAGAAAAACACGAATGCTATGCTTGCGGACAGGCGATCCATGATAGCAAGCACGAACAGGTATCAAAAGAAAAACGAAACACGCTAAAAGAAACTTCACTACAGTATTTGTCCAACGATAAACAGTTAATGTCTCATGTGGATGCGTTGGCATTAATAGGTAATTTAGGTCCTGTTCCTACAGTATTTTACGATCGTAAAGAAGACGCTATTAATCATAGAAATACTGTAGCCAACCTAAAGCAACAGTTAACAACAAAACAAGCCGAAGCAGATCCATACGAAGAACAAATTCGCGAAATGGAAACACAGGCGTTAGAAGAAATTAATTATGATTTGATCAACGAACTTGCCAATGTTCGAGAACATCAAGAATTCTTGTTAAAACTATTAACTAACAAAGACAGTTTTATTCGTAAACGTATTATTGACCAAAATTTAAGTTATCTAAATGCTAGACTAAGTCAGTATCTAGATCGCATTGGACTACCGCATACTGTTAAGTTTCAAAACGATCTAACTGTAAGTATTGAGGAACTAGGACGTGAACTTGATTTTGACAATCTCAGTAGAGGAGAACGCAATAGATTAATTCTAAGTCTAAGTTGGGCATTTAGAGATGTATGGGAAAGTTTATATCAACCTATTAATCTGCTGTTCATTGATGAAGTTATTGATACTGGCATGGACAGTTCGGGTGTAGAAAACAGTTTGGCTATCCTTAAGAAAATGAGTAGAGAAGGTAATCGTAGTGTATGGCTAGTTAGCCATAAAGACGAACTGGCTGGTCGTGTTAACAACGTGCTCAATGTTATCAAAGAAAACGGATTTACAAGTTATAACACAGATGTTGACATCACCTAAAACATTGCATTTGGAAATAACAGACATTTGTCAGGCAGCATGTCCACAGTGCTCTAGAGAATGTGATCCTAACTTTAATTCCGACATAAAAAATACACTCTCTGTTGGTGATATCAAGAGATTAATATCAACTGATACTATAAAAAACTTAGATAAAATGTTTATGTGTGGCAATTATGGAGACCCTGCCGCTGGTAATGCTATAGAAATTTGTAATTATTTTCGCGAAATTAATCCCGATATTACTCTAGGCATGAATACCAACGGAGGTTTACAATCGATTAGATGGTGGCAATCTCTAGGTACAATTATTAATCGTCAAAAAGATTACGTGGTGTTTAGTATAGACGGCTTAAAAGATACTAATCATATATATAGAAAAAATGTTGTATGGGATAGGGTAATTAAAAATGCAACTGCTTTTATTAAGGCAGGCGGTCGTGCTCATTGGGAAATGATAGTATTTGAACACAACGAGCATCAAATTCAGCAAGTCGAAAATCTGGCCAAAGATTTAGGATTTTATATTTTAAGGTATAAGGTCAGCAGAAGACATGATTTTATACCTATAGTGGGATTGAGCCCTCCTAAAAATTATCCAGAAAAAATAGAATTATCCAACAAAATAAGATGCCAGGCATTAGAAGAAAATAGTGTATATCTGTCCAGTCAAGGTATATTTCATCCTTGCTGTTGGCATGGTAATCTTGGCGGCACTAAATTAGATCAATTTGATAAACTTATTGATTCTTGGAACGTTATTCCTGATTCTATTTGTAGACAAACCTGTAGCATAGTTGATAATGAAACTAATTTTTCAAATCAATGGCGTAAAGAAATTATGTTAAATCCATAGGAAATCATAATTATGTGTACATGGTGTGGCTATTTGAAAACAAAACGGTTGATGTGCTTCCGGAAGATTGCGTTGGATTCGTGTATATGATTACAAATACCGTATCTGGACGCAAATACATTGGTAAGAAACTAGCTAAATTTTCAAAAACCACAGTACGAACAGTAAAATTAAAAAATGGTAATAAAAAGAAAAAGAAAATTAGAAGCAAAATAGACTCAGACTGGCAAGAATATTATGGCTCCAATGACGAACTTAAAAAAGACGTAGAATTATTAGGCCCAGAAAATTTTAAACGAGAAATACTTTTTTATTGTAATTCACGAGCAGAGTGCTCGTATGTTGAGGCACGCGAACAATTTAGACACCAAGTCTTAGAATCAGATGATTACTACAACGGCATAATAAATTGCCGTATCCATGGCTCCCATATCAAAAACAAGTTAAGCAGTTAGGCTAGCACAGGCCAATCACGTGTGCCCTATACCTGGATCCATGATCACAGGGATGGAAGTCTTGTCGCTGCAACAAGCACTCAACTACTACCCTTCGGGATGAAGATCGCAAATGCCGCGATTTAGTTGTTTGAACAGGATTCATAAAGGCTGAAAAGACGTACGAGCGATCGTACACGTTTATGAGATGTGCTGATATACATTTTGTAAACCGCCGTTGTATAAAGACGGAGCTCGAGGTACAGGACAACCGCCTCTGTAATGCTCTAATATCAGTGACTATGCTACTCGGATGAAGCGTATATATTTTTTGCCCGCCCTGGGCAAAGAGTGACCAATTAATCTGGATGAAATCTCTAAAAACAATATTGATGAGCGCAAGCGAAATCAATAGACTAACGCAGTTAGTCTTAGAAGAATGGCATCCCGCTTTTTTTGGCGGTCTCTAAATTGTCTTTGATAATCTCGTTGATGATTTTTCTATCTTCTGCGCTCAACATCATGGCGTCGGAATAAGATATACCGCCGCGCATGTACCAACAAAATCTCAATAGTTCGTCTTTGATCTGCTTGATTTGATTTTCGTAGCTCTTAACTAAGCCTAGTATTTCTTCGGCGTTTTTTGTTAAGAGCTTTTGCCGAAAAAACTTGAGTAATCAAAAGTCAATGCAATATCATATTCTTTGGTACAACTGTTACAAGATCCTACTAGAGGTTTGACTGCGCCTTCTTTATTGATCTGTTCCATTTTCTCTCTGATAGTTTTACAAATTTCACTATCGCAATTGAAATAAAATTCTTCAATATATTCTGGTTCTGAAACCACTGTGCCTGTGTTGGTGATTTCAATATATTCGGTGTTGTCTACCAGCAACTTGGCGTTTAGTTTAATCAAACGGTCCAGATGTTTTTTATAAGCTTCCAGCTTTGCTGTATCGTCGCCGTCGGGTACGCTGATATTTTCCAGTACTCTTTGTTCTTCGTAAGCAATCTTGTTTGTTTCGTTTACACTGGCATAGTTTTGAGGTTTGAGTTTGATTCTAATGTGTCCCACTTGCACTTTTTGTGCATAGTCGGGCACAGTAACATTGTCTAAATAGGTATTCAAATCCACGTCAAATCTGTTTTCTTCGCCGCAATGCGGGCATTTGGTGTCTACCGGCATTTCGCCGCCATAAGATGCAATTCTAATGGCTATCAATACCGGGTCAACATCAACACTGGGCATATGCCAGGCATTGGTAATGTTGGGGCAACAGCTCTGTATCACATCAACCACACCCTGACCGTTTAGCAGTGCGTCGGGTGTTTTCAACAAAATTTCATCTCTGGCTGTCATTGGAAACACCGGTATTTCGCCTACTTCTGGCAAGTCCAGGCCGCTGCTCCAAAATTGACCACTACTAGGTAAACGCAAGTAAATTGCTGGTTGTCTAAAGTGGGCACGAAGCGGATTCGCTGGTTTTTGTTCCATTTTTGATTCCTATAAATAATTGATATATGAATATTTATAGGCTAAAAATATGACTGATGCAGAAGTCCAAAAAGCATTGCAAGCGTTATCACAACTGGGTGCTGCTGCTGGTAATTCGCGAGCAAGTATACAAAGTGTGGGACAAAGCATGGCCAGACTGCGTATGGAAATGCAGCGAGGCACCGGAACTATCCAGGGAAATGCTCAGGCACTGTCTCGATTGCAATCTGAATTTGAAGGACTTCGGGATTCAGCTAGAAATTCAGCTGCCGGTCAGGCCATGTTGGCTGAACAAAGCAAAATGGCCGGTCAAATCATGCGCGATGCTGCCGGCCAAATGTCCGGAGCATTGGTCAAAGGCGGTGTAATTGAAGCTGTTTCTTTCTTCAAGAACCAGGTATTTGCTGCTGCTGAAAGTTACACATCGGGTGTAAGCGGTACAACTGCGGCTCTAAAACAACAACAAGTTGGCATTCAAAGCAACATTGACATTCTCAACAGATTGTCTAATGGAGCACAACTAGCTGCAGAAATGTTGGCCTTGATACCCAATCCGGCTACTAGATTTGGTGCAGTGATCATGGGTGGATCTGCAGCTCTACTAAAAGTTTTCAAAGAGGAAGAAGAAACTAGACAACAGGCTTATACCTTATTAGGAAATGAACTAACTGCAACTACGCTTGCCTACCAAACTCAAACCAAGGCAGGCATGGCATATGTCGCCGGAATGACCGAGCAACGACAATTGTCCCAGGTTCTTCAATTGAACATGGGAGAACTGACCAATGTTGTTACAAAAAACAAAGACGAACTGATACAATTTGGTGGCTCATTGTACGGTGGAATAGGTAGAGTAAAAAGAGTGAATGAAGAATTAAACAAGATGTCAAGCGAAGGTCGTAGTTTTAGAGAACAACTTTACCGTATGGGCATCAGCTATGAAGAACAAAGTCAGGGCATAATTGATTATATATCCTTACAGGCGTCGTCGGGACAATTGGGACAAAAAAGCCAAAAACAACTGGCAGAAGAGTCTTTCAAATACATGACCAATTTGAAAGCCATATCGGCTTACACCGGTGAAGACGCCAAGACGGCACAAGCACGAGCTCAGGCTGCCAGCGAACAGTTGGCGGTGCAAGCCAAGTTGAGACAAAGCCAAGATCCCGAAGCCATGGAAAAGTTTCAAACCATGATCAAGTTGATGCCGGCGGACATGCAAAAAGGTATGCAGCAAATGACAGCATTTGATGGCACCATTATTGACAAAAATCTCAATATTTTGCTTTCACAAAGTCCAACTCGCAAGAAAGTGCTAGATGAAGCATTTGATGATTTTCAAAAAGGAATATACACATCTGCTCAACTGCAAGAAAGACAACAAGAACGAATGAAAAAATACGGCGCAGATCTAGAAAAAGAAGGGCTAGCTATGGGCCCAACTCTTGGAGCTGTGAACTTGGCTACAGGACAGTTTGGTGAAGTAGTAGGAATGGCTCAGAATCAAGTCAAAGAAGGACAAAAAGGTCAAAATGATTTAGTTAACATTGTTGGTACCACAACCGAACAATTTAGAAAATTAAAAGAAGACGGCACTGATAAATTGTTAAATTCAGTAATTGAGCTAGACACTAAATTTAGAACAGTTCAGGTGCCGGCCCTTACTGAGGCATTTACCGATGCAATAACCAACATGGTTACCAAAGGCGGGGGATCTGGAAACAAAATTACTATTCCTTCATTGGCAGAGCAAAACGAAATGGCCATGAGAAATACGCTCGAAGCATTAAACGCCTTAAAATTCTTAGATGGCATTCCAAGTGTGTTTCAAAGTGTTCAAAGCATTGTGCAGAGCACTGCTGAAAGTAACAGAGAAACTGCTACTTCGATGTCTGGAATAAGCACAAACTTTTTGACTGCTAGCACAACAATGTCTGGTGCGGCCGACAAATTTAACGCCTCGGTTGATAGATTTGGTCGAGTACCTAGTGCAGCCACAGGCGGCGTGTTAGAGGGTCCAGAATCTGGATTTTTGGCCATGCTGCATGGCAAAGAAGCCGTTATTCCATTGGGCGATGGCAATACAGTCAATGTTGGATTTCGAAATCCAGCAGGAATGTTAGAAAACATGTCTTCTCAATCTACCGCTGGACAGTCCAACAATGTGGAACAAATGGTTAGCGGTTTGTTTAACACTCCCAATTTAATGACAAATTCGTTATCTGAACTAAAAAATATTATGACAGCCGACAGTCAGGCAACACAGTCACTAATGAAACAATATACTGATAAAATGGATACCTTGATAGCAGCAATGGAAGACAACGTAGACTATTCCAAAAGAATAGCAGACAACATCGCATAAGCACGGTAAATACAGTACTCATTGAGAACAATTTATGACTTGGCGCAAGTACTTTAAGAGCAGCAATCTTCCTAGCAATATCAGTCCAATTGGTAGTGGGCGAATGCCTGATCCTGGGTATCGAAACTATCAAAGCAATTTGCCTGACGTTTACATTGGACATCCTAATCGCATTGAACGTTACAATCAATACGAGCAAATGGATATGGATTCAGAAATCAATGCAGCTCTGGACATTCTCAGTGAGTTCATGACTCAAAAAAACGAAGCAAATAACACACCGTTTGACATCAAATACAAAGATCAACCCACCGACAATGAAGTTAAAATAATCAAAGAACAATTGAATCAATGGGTAGTGTTAAACGAATTTAACAAAAGAATATTTAAAATAGTTAGGAATGCAATCAAATATGGCGATCAAGTGTTTGTTAGAGATCCCGAAAACTTCAAATTATTCTGGGTAGAAATGAGCAAGGTAGTTAAAGTAATTGTGAACGAAAGTGAAGGCAAAAAGCCCGAACAATACATATTAAAAGATCTAAATCCCAATTTTGAAAATCTCTCTGTTACTGCAATAACCACAACAGATCAGTATATGAATCATCCGCAAGTAGGAGGACCTAGTGGCAGTTATATTCAGCCCAACGTACCATTGGGCGGTGGCGGTCGCTTCACACGAGCACAAAATGAAGCCGCAGTTAATGCAGAGCATGTAGTACATTTAAGTCTTACTGAGGGATTGGATCCTTTTTGGCCATTTGGTACCAGTGTGCTTGAAAATGTATTTAAAGTATTCAAGCAAAAAGAATTACTAGAGGATTCGGTAATTATCTATCGTGTGCAACGAGCACCAGAACGCAGAGTATTTAAAATTGATGTAGGCAACATGCCCAGTCACATGGCCATGGCCTTTGTTGAGCGTATCAAAAACGAAATCAGTCAGCGCAGAATTCCTACGCAAACAGGCGGCGGCGTCAACATGATGGATGCCACTTACAATCCCTTGGCACAAATGGAAGATTACTTTTTTCCTGTCACTGCTGAAGGTAGAGGATCAAGTGTAGATACACTGCAAGGTGCCAGCAATCTAGGTGAAATCACAGACTTACGTTACTTTACTAACAAATTGTTCCGTGGCCTACGTATTCCCAGTAGCTATTTGCCAGTAGCACTTGAAGATGGCACACAAGCATTCAATGATGGGCGTGTGGGCACAGCCTTGATTCAAGAATGGCGCTTCAATCAATACTGTCAACGGCTGCAAAGTGCAATTATTGAGAAACTGGATCAAGAATTTAAGTTATTCATGCGTTGGCGTGGCATTAATATTGACAGCCAATTGTTTGAGCTAGTATTCGAACCACCGCAAAACTTTGCACAATATAGACAAGCGGACATCGACAGTGCCAGAATTGCAACTTTTACACAGCTGGAAGCATACCCATACATGAGTAAACGTTGGTTAATGAAACGTTATTTGGGACTAAGCGAACAAGAAATGAGTGAAAACGAAACCATGTGGGCCGAAGAACAGGGCGATATTGAAATAGCACCTGGTAAAGATCCTAATCTAAGAAGCGTAGGAATCAGTCCGGGCGGTATAGCCGGTGATTTAGAAAATGTAGCCCCTCCTGCAGAAGCACCGCCCGAAGGCGAAGCAGTACCAGGAGCCGCAGCGGCTGCAGGTGCTTCAGCAGCAGCACCTGCCCAATCTGCGCCCGCAGGAGCAGCAATTTAACAAATTTGATTAAATAACTATATGATTGTAACTGAACTATTTGAGCCTGCCAAACCCGGTTATCAAAGCGAAAAAGACGATAATACTCCGTTAAAATTGTCTAATTTGCGTAAAACTAGATTAACCTTGGGCGATCTTAATAGACTACGCATGGCTAATGATGTGCGTAAAGTCGAACACGAATACAAATTAGAACAAGTTGCAAAACAATACAAACCGCCTGCAGCCGCTGCGGCTCCTATGTAGTCAGACCAAATCCTTCAAAAAACACCCATTTAACCCCCTAAATTGTGTATTTTAGTAAATAAAATACAGCCATATTATTATAAGGAGTTCCCGATGAACAAATATGAACAGCTAATTGAACACATTATCAACGACGAGGAAGATCGAGCTCGTGCGTTGTTTCACGAAATTGTAGTAGAAAAAAGCCGCGACATTTACGAAAGCTTGATGGACGAAGAATATGCCGAGGAAGCAATCGGCGGAAGTCAAGTTGAAGGTATGCTGGACGAAATTTCCATGGACGAAACCGAC
>Ga0194123_10007469_pt1 | contig 10864 bp, 10 predicted proteins | sample TA2MahsurfametaG_5_FD_155479 | JGI IMG/M metagenome (GOLD analysis project Ga0194123, IMG submission 155479) | Freshwater microbial communities from Lake Tanganyika, Tanzania - TA2015023 Mahale A surface | ecosystem: Environmental > Aquatic > Freshwater > Lake | place: Tanzania: Lake Tanganyika... | reverse complement strand
GAGAGGAACGTTCTCTCGTCTCTCCAAGAGAGTGGTTCGTTCGGTTCGCAGTGCGCGCAAACCTGGGCGCGAGTGCCGGTTCAGGAACACCGTGTCGGTTTCGGCTCCGGCCACGATGGCGTTCTTCCAGTTGTCGTGTACCGGAGACTCGGCAGCCGACACCATGCGGGTGCCGAGCTGGACCCCTTCGGCGCCCAGTGCGAACGCGGCGGCCATCGACCGGCCGTCGCAGATGCCGCCGGCGGCGATGATCGGGACGTCGACCTTGCTGGCGACCAAGGGCAACAGGACCATGGTGGACACGTCGCGTGGATTCTTGAACCCTCCGCCCTCGCCACCTTCCACGACGAGACCGTCGACTCCGGCGTCGACGGCCTTCAAGGCCGCTGACAACGTCGGAACGACGTGGAACACGGTGAGACCGGCTGCTTTGAGCTTCTCCGTGTACTGACGAGGATCACCCGCCGAGGTGGTGACGAACCGAACGCCCTGGGCCACCACGAAATCGACGATCGACGGATCACGCACGAAGAGCTGTGCGATGTTGACGCCGAACGGCCGATCGGTGATCTCGCGCATGGTCGAGATCTCGTTCCGAACGGCGTCGAGTTCTCCCGAGGACGTTTCGATGATGCCGAGTGCACCTGATCGACTCACTGCTGAAGCGAGTTGCGAGCGAGCGATCCAACCCATGGGCGCTTGCACGATCGGATAGTCGACGCCGAGCAGACGCGTGAGTCGGTTGTTGATCGGGGCCGGTCGGTTCATGTGCGCACGGTAGTTCGTGCCGACAGAGCGGCCAGTGGCATCGCAGCCAGCACGAGACCGGCTCCGATCCAGCCGACGGTCGAGAGTCGTTCGTCGAGGAACGTCACCGCGAGGACGGCCGCGACGGCTGGCTCGAGCAAGGTGAGCATCACGACCGTGGTCGGAGCGAGCGTGCGCAAGCCCCAGCCGAACGCGACGTAGGCGATCGTGAGTGTCACGAGAGCGAGCCAGGCCATGACGATCAGGCCGCGGCCTTCACCGAGCCAGGCCAGATCGCGAACGAAGAGAAGTGGGCTGGCGAGGAGTCCGCCTCCGAAAAACAGCAGAGCCATGGTGCTCGTCGAGTCCGCACCCGCGCCGATCGCGGTCGAGCCCGCCTCGGTGTAGAGCGCGTAACTGGCGCCGGCCAAGACCGCGGCCACGATGCCAACGGTGTCGGTTTCGAGTCGGTCGGAACCATCACCGATGAGCAGAACCAGTCCGATGCCGATCATGACGGCAGCGAGATACCACAGGGGCGCCGGTGCCGGGCGATGACGAAACGCGCCGATCAGCCGACTGGCCAGGGGACTGACGGCGATCGTGATGACGGTGGCCATGGCCACGCCGGTTCGTTGGGTCGCGTCGAAGAATCCGAGTTGGTATACCGCGACCCCAATGGCCCCCACGCCCAGAGCAGCCCGGTGTCGACGCCACATCGACAGTCGTCGCCCCGCGATGAGGCACAGCGCCGCTCCACCCACCAAGAGCCGAACCGCACCGGCGGCCAGTGAATCGGTACCGGCCGGGGCCTTGGCCAGAGCGGTTCCGGTCGTGCCGAAGAGGGCGGCCACTCCCATGACGGCCAGGACGGATTCGGCGAACGGGCGGCTGGCCGGGGAGTTGGCCGCTGTCGGTGTGACTCTTTCGAGCGGCACGCACTCTGAACTACCATCTCGGCGTTCCGTCATCACGGATGACCAATGGTCGTCCGGGGCGTATCGGCTGAGTGTCGCCGATGTGTCGTTGCGGTGTCGGACCTGGGCGGGGGGTTCTCCCCAGGTAACTGGACGAGGAAGAGACGGTTTTCGTGGCGAATCGCTGGAGACGATTGATCGTCTTGCTGTTCGGCTTCCTCGCCGTCTTGGGCTGGGCGGCCACACCGGCCTCAGCCGACGGCGTTTCGCTTCGCGCACAGGTCAAAGAGCAGGCCCGTGGAGCCGGTGGTGAGACCGCCAACAAGCCCATTGCCGGAGTCGTCATCGTGGTCACCGACGAAGCGGGCAACGAGGTCGGTCGCGGTGAGACCGACGACAAGGGTGTGGTGGTCATCGAACTGCCGGGAAAGGCCAACTACACCGTCACCCTCGACGAGGACACCTTGCCGGACGGTCAAGCTCTGACTGGCACCTCGCCCGCCACCCAAAGGCTCACGGCCGAGAGTTTCATCACGTCGACCAAGGTGGTGAACTTCTTCACCGGCGAGCCACAGGGAGGCTCCCAGAACCTCGGCGAGAAACTGGCCCAACGTCTGGTCAATGGCATCCGGCTCGGATTGATCCTGGCCATGTGCTCGGTGGGTCTTTCGCTCATCTTCGGGACCACCGGCCTCACCAACTTCGCGCACGGCGAAATGGTGACCTTCGGAGGTCTGGCCGCCTTCATCTTCAACATCACGGGACTCACCTTCCTGGGCTTCCTCGGTTTCCTGCCCGGAGTCACCGACGACGGGAAGTTTCACATCCTCATCGCTGCGCCACTCGGCATCGCGGCCGGTGGTTTGTTCGGCTGGGCGCTCAATGCCGGAATCTTCGCTCGACTGCGTCAGCGCGGAATCGGCTTGGTCACCCAGATGGTGCTCACGGTCGGCCTGTCGATCTTGCTACGCAACGTCTATCTGTCGCGGTTCGACAGCCGCACCAGGCCCTATGGCGACTACTCGTTGCAGAAGTCATGGAAATTCGGGCCGATTCAGATCACGCCGCGCGACTTCACGTTGTCGGTGCTGTCGGTGGTCATCCTCGTGGCGGTCGCCCTCGCGCTGCGGTACACGCGTCTCGGTAAGGCGACGCGCGCGGTGTCCGACAACCCCGATTTGGCTTCGTCCACTGGTATCGACTCCGAACGGGTCGTCAAGTTGGTGTGGATCCTGGGCGGAGCATTGGCGGCCACCGGCGGCGTGTTCCGCGGACTCGACGAGCAGGTCAGCTTCGACATGGGAGCGCGTCTGCTGTTCTTGATGTTCGCCGGTATCACCTTGGGTGGCCTCGGCTCCGCCTTCGGCGCCCTCGTGGGCGGTTTCGTGGTGGGTGTTCTCGTCGAAGTGGCGAGTTTGGTGGTGCCCAGCGAATTGAAGGCCGCACCAGCCCTCCTGATCTTGATCCTCGTGCTCCTGTTCCGTCCGCAGGGCATCCTCGGTAAAGCGCAGAGAGTGGGGTAGCGATGGATTGGTCGCTCATCTTCGAGAACACCCTCAAAGGCTTCATTGGCATCAACGCGGTGTACTTCGCGCTCGCTGCTCTCGGTCTCAACGTTCAGTTTGGTTACACCGGGCTTCTCAACTTCGGCCAGGCCGGCTTCATGGCCTGCGGTGCCTATGGCCTCGGTATGACGGCTCAGTACTTCGAGATCTCCATGTGGTGGGGCATCCCTCTCGGCATCCTGTTCTCGGTCGGGCTCGGTCTGCTGATGGGTGTTCCGACACTGCGATTGCGTGCCGATTATCTCGCGATCGTCACGATCGCCGCGGCCGAGATCGTCCGCCTGATCGTGCGATCGGTCCGCTTCAAGCACTACTTCGGTGGCAGCGACGGCATCAACAACTTCTCGCAGACCTTCCGCGATCTGGGCAACAAAGTCGGTATCGACGAGGCCTCGAGATATGGTTTCTCGCCTTTCCGGTTCACCGGCCGTGAACTCTGGACTCTCATCGTCGGTTGGATTCTGGTCGCGCTCCTCGGCTTCTTCGTCTACACGTTGATGAAGAGTCCGTGGGGACGAGTGCTCAAGGCCATTCGCGAGGACGAAGACGCGGTTCGATCGCTCGGCAAGAACGTGTACTCGTACAAGATGCAGTCGCTGATCCTGGGCGGCATCCTCGGAACGATCTCCGGCATGATCTTCGCTCTCGACCGGGCAGCCGTGCAGCCCGACAACTACAGCCGCGACGTCACGTTCTACATCCTCACTGCTCTGGTGCTCGGTGGAGTCGCCCGGGTATCCGGTTCGATCATCGGTCCGATGATCTTCTGGGGAATCTTCACCTTCCTCGACAACTTCATGCGCCAGGTGGCCGACGACCCGATCCGCATCGGCAACTTCCAGGTAATGGACTCGACCGATGTCGGTCCGCTCAACTTCATCCTCATCGGTCTGACCCTCATCTTGCTGATGGTGTTCCGGCCTCAGGGTGTGTTTGGTGATCGCAAGGAGATGGCGTTCGATGGCCGCTGAGCGTTCGTATTCACCCTTGGCGCAGGCCGCCCGTTCGGCCCTGGCGGGTTGCGAGAAGGTGCCCGGATCGCGCAAACCCGATCCGATCCTGGTCGCTGATGGTGTTCGTCGTGAGTTCGGTGGCATCGTCGCCGTGGACGTCGATCACATCGATGTGCAGCGCGGCTCGATCACGGCACTGATCGGACCCAACGGAGCCGGCAAGACCACGCTGTTCAACCTTCTCTCCGGCTTCGACACTCCATCGACCGGTCAATGGTCGTTCGACGGACGAGACATGGCCAAGGTCGCACCGCACAAGACCGCCGCGATGGGCATGGTGCGCACGTTCCAGCTCACCAAGAGCCTCACGAAGTTGTCGGTGATCGAGAACATGCGTCTCGGTGCCACCGGACAGCGGGGCGAGAAGTGGTGGAACGGCTTGTTCGCGAGCACCTGGAAGAAACAGGAGGCCGAGATCACCTCTCGGGCCGAGGGGCTGCTCGATCGCTTCACGTTGTCGCACATGCGTGACGAGTTCGCTGGCGCCCTGTCGGGTGGGCAACGCAAGTTGCTCGAGATGGCTCGTGCGCTCATGACCAACCCCAACTTGGTGATGCTCGACGAACCGATGGCGGGAGTCAACCCGGCCCTCAAGCAAAGCCTCAACGACCACATCCGCGGCCTCCGCGATGAAGGCATGACCGTGCTCTTCGTCGAACACGACATGGACATGGTTCACGACGTATCCGACTGGGTGATCGTGATGGCCGAGGGGCGAGTCATCGCCGAAGGGACACCCGACGACATCTCGAAGAATCCGGCCGTGATCGACGCCTACCTCGGCGCGCACCAGGGTCGTTCACTCCTGGAGGAGGACGCATGAGCAAGGTTCTCCACGCCACCGACCTCGTCGCCGGGTACATCCCCGAGGTCAACATCCTCAATGGTTGCAATCTGGAGGTGTCGAGCGGCGAGTTCGTGGGCATCATCGGCCCGAACGGCGCCGGCAAGTCGACCTTCCTGAAAGCAGTGCTCGGGCAGTGCAAGGTGCGTTCGGGTCAGATCTTCTTGAACGAACAGGAGATCACCGGACGTAAGGCTCACGAACTCGTCGCCATGGGTGTGGGCTACGTTCCGCAGACCAAGAACGTGTTTCCGAGTCTCACGGTTCGTGAAAACCTCGAGATGGGTTGCTTCCTGAAGCCTTCGGTGTTCACCGAACGTTTCGATTACGTGGTCGACATGTTCCCGCGACTGGGTGAGCGGGCGGCTCTGCGAGCCGGCTCGTTGTCTGGTGGCGAGCGTCAGATGGTGGCGATGGGTCGCGCTCTCATGATGAAGCCGGCGATCCTGCTTCTCGACGAACCGTCGGCCGGGTTGTCACCACAGCTCCAGGACGAAGTGTTCGTCAACTGCCGGACCATCAATCAGTCGGGAGTGGCGATCTTGATGGTCGAACAGAACGCTCGCCGTTGCCTCCAGGTGGTGCACCGCGGCTACGTACTCGATCAGGGTCGTAACGCCTACACCGGTTCGGGCCGCGATCTGCTGAGCGATTCGAACGTGATCGAGTTGTATCTCGGCACGCTCGCCCGCTCGACCGGCGGCTGAGCCGTTATCACGTCCCCCGGTTTCCCGGGGGAGTCTGAGAATGAGAAAGGCCCCCCGGTTTCCCGGGGGAGTCTGAGAATGAGAAAGGCCCCCCGGTTTCCCGGGGGAGTCTGAGAATGAGAAAGGCCCCCCGGTTTCCCGGGGGAGTCTGAGAATGAGAAAGGCCCCCCGGTTTCCCGGGGGGCCTTTGCTTCACTCGATCAGAGCGAGTGGGTGATCACTTTCCGGCGTCGAAGTTCTCGCCGAGTGCGTTACCCATGTTGCCGTCGGTGCCGTACCAGTTCTTCACCTTCGGACCGATTCCGCTCTCGACAGCCACGCGCAGGATGCGGCTGCCTTCGTCGAACGAGATCAGAACGACTGCGTCCGGATCGGCGGCGACCACGTCGGCCACTTCAGCGTCGAACGACGCAGCAGCCGGGTCGTAGGCCTTGACTCCCTTGACTTCGACACCTGCGGCCTCGAGCACGTTCTTCACGACAGCGGCGATGCCGTTGCCGTACGCGTCGTCGAGGTTGAGGATGTAGGCCGAAGCGTTGCCGTCTTCCACGATCTGGTTGGCCACCACGGCGCCCTGCAGACCGTCCGCCGGAGCGTTACGGAAGTACAGGTTGTCGTCGGGGTAGTCGCTCAGCTTGGGGCTCGTGTTGGCCGGGCTGAACATGGTGATACCAGCAGCGGTGATCTTGTCGATGACCGTGAGGGTCACGCCAGACGAAGCGGCGCCAACGATGGCGTCCACGTTCTCGCTGATGAGACGATCGGCGGTCTGCGACGCGATGTCGGTGGAGGTGTCGCCAGAGTCGCCCTGCGAGTACAGGACTTCCTGGCCGAGAACGCCACCCGCGGCGTTGATTTCGCTGATGGCGTACTCGAGGCCGGCGTACTCCGGTGCACCGAGGAAGGCAAGGTTGCCGGTTTCGGGCAGGAGCGAACCGATCTTCAGCTGGCCGTCACCCTCACGGGTGGCGGTGGTGGTGCCGAGAGCGACGATTGCCGAATCGGGAGCCTCTGCCTGGATCAGGTTGTCGTTCGACTCTTCGGTGATGCGGTTGTCAGCACCGAACTCGAGCATGGCGTACGAACCCTGGAGGGGCTCGCCGTTGCCGTTGAACTCGTGCGGGCCGGAGATTCCGTCATAGTCGGGGTCTCCGCCAGCGGCGATGATGGCCTTGCAGTCGGCGAAGGTGGTGCACTTCTCGCCGTCCTTGGTGATGCCGACGATCTCGTCAGCATGCTTGGCGCCATCGGTGCCAGCCTTCTCGACCGCCAGAGCGATCACGACGGCAGCGTCGAACGCCTCACCGGCGTAGTTGAAGTCCTCGAGAGCAGCGTTGCCCTTCGAGACCCAGAAGTCCGAAACCTTCTGGAGCCACTCGTCGCTGACTTCAGCACCCTTGGGCGTGGTGCCCTTCATGCCCTCGAGCTCGCCACCAGCGGCCGGAGCCTCGGTTGCGGGTGCCTCGGTGGCAGGTGCTTCAGTAGCCGGAGCGGCGGTGGTGTCTGCACTCTCGTCGTCGCCACCGCAGGCTGCGCCTACGAGTGCGAGACCAAGAATGAGAGCCCCAACGCGGCGTGCGCGGGTCTTCTGCATGTTTGGTTCTCCCCCTATGGAGATGAGGGGCGGATGCCCCATTGGTTTAGGAAGGGCACAGGTTACCCCGGCTCCGGAAAAGATGACTTCTGTTATCGGTGTTACGGTCGGATCATGAGCGAAGTCCTGTACAAGGTCAACGACCACGTGGCGACCATCACCCTCAATGCTCCGGAGCGGCTCAACACCATTTCCGGGGGGATGCTGAACGACCTGTCCGATGCCCTCCTGCAGGGCGATCGTGACCGTGACGTGCGCTGCATCGTCCTGACCGGAGCCGGCAAGGCCTTCTGCGCGGGCCTCGATCTGGCGGCCCAGATGGGTCAGAAAAAGGCTCTCGGGGTCCTCGACAGCGGGGGAGACATGGGCAGTGAGTTCGACCTCCGGACCGCCCCGCCGGTCGTTCTCCACAACCTCGACACCCCGACCATCTGCGCTTTGAACGGAGGCGCGGCCGGCTACGGACTCGATCTGGCCTTCGGCTGCGACATCCGGATCGCCGCGTCGACCGCGAAGCTGAATCCTGGTTTCGCCAAGCGCGGAATACTTCCCGAGAGCGGTGGTACCTGGCTGTTGCCGCGCATCGTCGGCTACGCCAAGGCCGCGGAGATCTGTTTCACCGGTCGAACGTTGTCGGCGGCCGAGGGTCTCGACCTCGGGCTGGTGAATCACGTGGTCGAACCCGATCAACTGCACGACCGCGTTGCGGAACTCGCCGGAGAAATCGCAGCCAACGCTCCACTCGCCGTGCGGGCCATCAAGCGCATGATGCGCGCGGCCGAGACCGAGACGTTCGAGCAGAACATCCACCACGTGTTCTTGCAACTGCTTCCGCTTTTCCGAACGAACGACTTCAAAGAGGGAGTCGCCTCGTTCATGGAGAAGCGACCCGCCAACTTCACCGGTCGCTGAACCGATCATCGATGTCGTCGGAACACTCGAGCGACGAAGAGATCTCCCTTCTCGAGGGTCTGGCCACCACTCGGGCCATTCGTCGTTACACGAACGATCCGATTCCGGAGCACGACCTCAATCGAATTCTCTGGTCGGCGTCGCGCGCACCGTCGGGATCCAACCGCCAGCCGTTTCGATTCCTGGTTCTGCGTGACGGTGATCGCGCACGACGAGCCAAGGCATTGCTCGGACAGGCCTTTCGCGCGGGCTGGGACTCGAAGAGATCGACCGATGGCTACGACCGATCCGAAGATTCGGCCAGTCCGAAGGCTCGCCAGGCTCGTGCGATGCAGTACTACGTCGATCACTTCGAAGAGATTCCGGTGGTGGTTCTGGTCGGTCTGGTTCGGTACCGCAGCGCGAATCCGTACGAAGGCGCTTCGGTGTACCCAGCCTGCCAGAACTTGTTGTTGGCCGCCCGCGCGCTCGGCTACGGCGGTGCGCTCACGATGTGGCACCAAGGGGTCGAACCAGACCTGCGCGCGATCCTCGACATTCCCGAAGAGGTCGCCTTGTCGGCGTGCATCACGCTCGGTCGTCCGCAGGGGTCGCACGGTCCGGTGCGGCGTCGTCCGATTCGTGAGTTGGTGTTCGACGATCGTTGGGGTCAGGAAGCCGAGTGGGCACGCGATCCGGACGGAACGGGATTCACGGTCTGGAAGGCGCGGTGACGCGAGAAGAAGCCGAAGCGTTGCTCGGTCTCGTCGGACCGTACGACGAGAAGATTCTGCGTGGTCATTGGCGGCGCGCCGCTCGAGATCATCATCCCGATCGCGGAGGATCGAACGATCTGATGGTTCGCATCAACGAGGCGTATTCCGGGTTGATGTCGGGCTTGATATCGGACGATGAAGCGACTCCAGCCGATCCGCCCTCACGACCGACGCAACACCCTCGGCCGAACACCGATCCGATCGTTCGCTCCGTCGATCGCCCGGCTTTCGTCATCGACGCACTTCCCGTGGTCGCCTTCGAGACGCTCCTGTTGGCCGCTCGTGTTCTCGGCGACGTGGTCGATGACGATCCCCCGTACGTTCTCGAGGCCCTGATCGATCATTCCGGAGTATCGACGTGGTGTCGTCTCGACCTCGTTCCGGACGCCGGCTCCTCGACCGTTTCGATCACCACTGATGGACGAGTTTCCGCCGAGCAGCTCTGCCACGTCTGGGTCTCGACGGTCAACGAGTTGGGAGTCGTTCAGTGACTGCGGTGTGCAGCGGCCTTGAAGATTCGATCTCGAACGGCGCGACCCACGCCCACGTCATCGGGTAGCAAAACGGCGACGCGGCAAAGTGACTGCCGGTCGCAGTCGCGCAGAAGCGAGTAGAGGTCGTGGGCGAAGCGCAAGGGATCGCTCCGCCCGTCCAGAATTCGGTCGACGTCGCTCGGTGGCGAGTCGGATACGTCGACCGGCACGATCGTGCAGTCGGGGGCGTAATGACTTTCCAACATCCCGGGTGCTCGCGACGGGCCCGAGGCGCTGGCCAGCCGACCCACCACGTCGGCGATCTGTTCGGCGCTGATCGATCCGGGTCGGAGGATCTGGGGTGGATCGACCGAGCAATCGACGATGGTTGATTCGAGGCCGACCTCACATGGACCGCCATCGAGAACCATGGTGACGTCCGATCCGAGATCGGACCGAACGTGTTCGGCCGTCGTCGGGCTCACGCGACCGAAGCGGTTCGCCGATGGGGCAGCAACTGGCCGACCGAACCGCTGAAGGAGCCGCAGTGCCACTGCGTGTCGCGGAATGCGGATGGCGACGGTGTCACGTCCGCCCGTGACGACATCGAGAATCATCGGACCTCGTTCGACGATGATCGTGAGCGGTCCGGGCCAGAAGGCCTCGGTGAGAACTTCGGCGGACGACGGCCACGATCGACTGAGTTCTCGCGCAGCCGCGAGGTCGGCCACGTGCACGATCAGCGGATGATCGGCGGGGCGTCCCTTGATCGCGAAAATCTTCCGGATCGCTGACGGCGACGTGGCATCGGCACCGAGTCCGTAGACCGTTTCGGTGGGAAGGCCGATGACGTCGCCCGACTCGAGTACTCGACGTGCCTCGTCGATCTGGTCGTCAGTTGGCGAGGAAGTCGAGGACGGCATCGAAGAAACCGAAATTCTCGGTGGTGGCGAAGTGATCGCAGTTGCGCAACGTCACGAGACGCGCGTTAGGGAGAGCGGCGGCCAAGGGATCACCAGGGCCGGCGAAATCCTTGTCGCCGATCACGACGAGCGTCTCGGCGCTGACGCGTCGGAACTGATCGGGGTCGAACGGCTGCGACGGCCTCTTCATGATCGCGGTGAGTGCGACGCGGTCGTTGCCCGTTGAGTCGGCGTACTGCACGAAGAGCCGACCGATGTTGTCGTCCGGGTCACCGCGTCCTTCAAGGGCGGCCACGAGTCGTTCGTGGGCGACTTCGTCACGGGGCTCGATCACGTTCTTCCCGATACCGGCGAGCACCAATTTGCCGAAAGACGACGGCTGTTCGATGGCGGTGCGGAGCAACGTTATGGCTC
>Ga0194123_10007464_pt1 | contig 10868 bp, 5 predicted proteins | sample TA2MahsurfametaG_5_FD_155479 | JGI IMG/M metagenome (GOLD analysis project Ga0194123, IMG submission 155479) | Freshwater microbial communities from Lake Tanganyika, Tanzania - TA2015023 Mahale A surface | ecosystem: Environmental > Aquatic > Freshwater > Lake | place: Tanzania: Lake Tanganyika... | reverse complement strand
AGTTTTCAGAAGCCATGTCTCTCTGCGAGATGAAAGTCTTGCCCCAGAAAGAAACGGCTCTGCAGCTCAACGACAATTGGTTCGCCCTGTACATCATCTCCAAGTTCACGGCCAGCGTCCACTGCCGTAACGGGACCAACAACGAGCATCATCTCTCCACCGGCTTCAACAAGATTACTCTCTCCTCTTCCTGCTCCCTCAAACTCCAGCAGCATCAACTTTTCGCCGACTCTTCTCTGAAAATCCAAAATCAGATCAAAGAGTTCAAATGGAGCGAATCCGATCTTGCGATCTCAGATGAACGAATGGCCGCCGCTGCCGAAGTCCTGGATCAGGCTGAACATCCCAACGGGCCTCTCGATCTCAACGACATCAACTCTCAGATCGTGCAGAACAAGCGATCTCCAGGATGGTTGTATTTCTTCATCGTCGTTGGAATCATCTGCCTTCTGGCTTTTGCGGCTTGGGTCTTTTTCTACATCCAATGCCGTCAACTGTTGGACGTAGGTGCAGGTTTCAAACTCATCTACGACTTCATCTGGCCGCCAGAGGACAAACGCCTGTACAAGGGCTTGCCAGCCACCCTTCCCAGGAAACATCGTCGACGTCGTCCACCATCTGAAGTCGAAATCCCTATGCAGAATCTTCCGTCCAGGCAACGCACCGCTCATGCTGAAGTTCATCGTGAGCCTGAAGTTCACTCCGCTCCTCCTCCTCTTCCTCCTCAACCGCACTCTCCCAGAATCCGACCAAGATCTAGCTCCAATGCTGATCTTCTCACTGCTCGTCCGACCCGCCGCTCCTTGGACAACATTTCCGATCCCGCCTACTATTCCGACGTTCCTCTTCCTTCTCGTGTTCGTCGTCAAAATCGTGAGGAAATGCAGCTTCATGAGATTCGACCTCTACATCGAATGGAGGTACCTCATCTGCATCCCGAACATCAACATCTTCTTCCTGGCCTCAACGACGAAGTGCGCTCTTTGTTGCAACGCGCCTACAGACATCGCGATTCGATCTTCCATCCCGGATCCGGACAGTCTCGTTCTTCTGATTCACGCCGATCTCGACACCAGCCGGTTGAGATTCCGTCAATGTTCGCTCGTCATCGACGTTTTTGAAAGACTCGAGATGATACCTCGTTAAAAGTGTCCGTCAGTGTTCAAATCCCCGTGATTTCCCTGATTGCTCAAAGTGTTCGATTACAGCGATTTCTCAACCGTGTGTCTCCATTGAAAGTGAAAATGCCGAAATCTAAAGGGAAAAAGACCAAGTGGCTTCCCATTGCCGATTTTCAAGAGTACTTTCCGCCGCCGAAGATGTTATATCAGTACACTGGTCACATCAAGCATTATTGTAATCCTGATGAACCGTGCCGATGTTTGGTTGGAACCGATCTCGTCGGTTCAAGATGCTACCCATCGCCTCTTGATCCGTCGCCTCGCGACTAAACCCGATATCATTGTATATATTATGGTTTAAACTAATGCAATCGACTTATCTCTCTCTCTCTACTTGTAATTTTGTGTTATGTCGAGATGCCACCTCGTTAAAAGCTTCCACCTGCTCTTTCATCTTCTTCAGTTTGGACAGATTGTAAAACTGAAGTTTGGTGGGGGAGCCATTTTGGATGAACAGTTGATTGAGTTCAATTCCTAGTCCAGAAACCATCGGCCCTCTGACCCTTTTGACCCAGCTTTGAAAACGGATTCACGCTCTTGCCTCCTGTACATAACAATTTTTATCACCATCTTATTACCTATAACAACCCCTAAATAAGGGAGAGATGTCGTAAAAATTGGTATTATGTTTAACCTTGTCAAGGACATGAACTTATACGGATACGCAGTTTCTGATGTAACTTATTCTACGCTTTGCTTTTAACCTTGAATCTATGTGCGTCTCTTTACGCGATTCTTCCGTCTTCTTTCCCGCCATATTACGATACGGCGTCACTTTCTTGCATCAGACGTTTCATGTATAAAAGCTGAACGTATTCGGAATAAAGTATGAGTCGTTTGACTAAAATCAAACCGAGCTGTTCTTATTCTAACGAAAAGACCAATTTTACGAAATTGGTGACGGAAGTGGGATTCCATTGCGTTTGGAACACTTCCAAGAGAATTAAGAACCCTGCTTGCTGAAGAGAGTACGCCAATCCCCTCAGCACATTCCCGTCATACTATACCTAGGGTATAGTGAAGAGAGAAGAACGAAGAAAAGAAGAAAGCACCCCGTAAAAAGAAAAAGACGATAACTGGAAAAGGTTCCAGTCGAAGAAGAAAGAAGAAGACGATAAAATGGCCATCAACGCTCAGAACCTCGCCGCGGCTATGCAAGCCAACGACCAAGTTCGACGGTCGACTCAACTACCGTTGTTCTTCGGCCGAAAGGACAAGGATACAGTCACCCCGCAGATGCTGTTGGATCGCATCGATGTGGCTGGCGCCGTCGCTCCATGGGACGACAATCGTAAGAGAAACGAGTTCTACCTCATTCTGAGAGATCGAGCCTTGATGTGGTACAACTCGTTGGTCGACACCGACGTCAACCGAGACGACTGGGGCCAGTTGAAAGCTGAATTCTTGGCCTCTTACGAACCTAAAGGGACGGCCAGAACTACTTGCGCCAATTTTGCGGATTTGGTGCAACGTCAAGGAGAGACAGTAATGGATTACTATCTCAGGGTCCACGAGAGCTATCAAAAGCTTATCGACACCAAACCAGCAGCGTTTGCGAACGTTCGAGATGCCGCCGCCGCCGCCGGAGCCCACGACGCCGCCGCCGTCAAGAAAGAAGGAGTCCGAGACATGGAAAAGTTTTTCAAACACCAACTTTTCCTTGCCGGTCTGAAGGATGACATGCGAGCCAAAGTCATGGAGGCCGGAAAAGATACGCTTCATGAGAGCATGCGTTATGCCACCGAGATCGAAGTCATTCACAATGACAAAAAGAAGATTTCTGCCATCGGACCAAAAGTCGCGGCAATCTCGTCGCACGACGACAACGACGACGACGTCAATGTCGACGATCTCGAGGATGACGAAATCGAGGCTATCAACGCGATTCGCACTCGCAACGGCCGTCCGCCGTTTCAACGTCGGTTTGGAAACAGATTCCAAAAACAAGGGCGCCGTGACTTTTCTAAGGTTGTCTGCCGTTACTGCAAAAAGACGGGACACCTTCAGCATTCTTGCAATGCTCGAAAAGCCGCTGGAGCGCCGTTGGTGGATGCCCAAGGAAAGGCTCTGCCCAAAAGAGTCGCTGCGATCTCGGAGAATTCGCCATCTGGATCGCGAGCATCAGGAAATCAACAAGCGTCGTCGTCGTCGCCGTCGTCGTCGTCGCACAACGTTGGCGCCATCACCGCCACTTCGATCAATCATTTAAACTGGTAGAAAATCTGAATGACGCTCCCTCTTCAGATTCTCTGCCGTTGCCCAAAAGTATCAACAGCTTGAACGATATGTTTTGTAGCCTCATGTTTGATACCGTGAACGAAATAAAGCAGTCCGCTCTACCCAAAAAACGTCGTCAGCGTGCTTATTTATCCGTTCGGCTACAAAACTCTGTTGATACTCCAACTTTGTACGATACGGGAGCAGACATTTCGGCAATCAAAGAAGAAGTTTTTGATCGAATTCCCGCCGAAATGTTACCAGAAGAGGTTCCGATGAAACCTACCGACCGATTCTACGCCGCAGGTGGACAACGTTTACATCCACGAGGCCGTTTCAACATCTGCATGATGGTTGAAGGACGAGAAGTGACGTACCCGTTCTACGTCATTAAAGATTTGAACGAGCCCATGATCATGGGGGACGACTGCATCTGTGACCTCGGTCTGCAACGAGACGTTGTCACAAAGGAATTCTTCTGGCACGACGAAGGATATTGGTGCCAAGGTCAGCTGAAAGTGAGCTCAATACAGACTTTGGATCCGTTGAGCGTCACTATGTGCAAGCTGAAAGTGAAAACAAAAGAAGGTTTTCGTCCGAAAGAGAATGACGAGGTCATGATCAACGTTTGCCACAAGGAGGCGCCGCTCATTTTCGGGGGTCCTTATCTTGCAAAGATCGACAGCGAGGGACAGGTGACCGTTCCTGTTTACAACTGCGCACCCACCGAACGTCGGCTTGAGCGAAATGAGTTTATTGGGGTCGTTGAAAACGCCAATAAACTAGAGAAGAGAGAGATAAACCCTCGTTATCTCAATGCGGTTCAGAAACAGCTGGACGAAAAAGAAGCCTTGAGCGATGAAAAACGGAAGTTCATCTTGGAGAATTTGAAATTGAACGTGCCTGAAGAGTTCAAAGAGGCATATACGAGAGTGATTTTGGACAATCACTCATGCATCAGTCGTCATCGATTTGATCTGGGACGAACAGATACGTTGATGCATGAGATTGCACTGAAAACGGAGGAGCCAATTTATGTGAAGCAGTTTCGCATCCCCGACGCGCACCGCGAAGAAGTCGAAAAGCACGTCAACGAGTGGCTCAAAATGGGTGTTGTACAAAGTACGAGGAGCAAATACAACAGTCCCATCTTTGCGGTTTCGAAGAAAAACGGAGGCATTCGGCTGGTTCAAGATTTCCGTGCGTTGAATGCAGCGACGCACGTTGACAAGTACTCGATGAAAGACGTCAGCGAATGCATTGGAGAGATTGGACGATCGGGTAGTACGTTGTTTACTACCATCGACTTGACCGGAGGCTTCTGGCAAATGCTGCTTCAACCTCGGTCTCGACCCTACACAGCATTCACAGTTCCGGGAAAAGGACAGTTCCAATGGGTCACCAGTCCGATGGGCCTTCTTGGGTGCCCAAGTTCATTTCAAAGACTGATGGAAACTGTTGTACACGGCATTGAGAACGTCATCGTGTACATCGACGATCTCCTGGTGCATTCGTCAACTCACGAGCAGCACTTGCGACTTTTGGATCAACTACTCAAGAGATTGGTCCAACACAACGTCAAGTTGAATTTGCAGAAATGCGAATTCGGAAGTCGCAACGTGGCTTATCTAGGTTTTCGACTTACTGAAGAAGGAGTCAAACCAGGAGTCGACAAATTGAAAGCCGTTGAAAAAGCCCTACCGCCAACCGATGTGCACGAAATTCGTCAATTTCTCGGACTTTGCAATTTCTTTCGTACTCACGTGAGAAATTTTGCACAACTGTCGGCACCATTAACAGCGCTTACTCGGAAGGATGCCAAGTGGACGAATGGTGTGTTACCACCAGATGCTCTCAAATCGTTTCGCGAACTACAGTCATACCTGTGCTCTGAGCCAATCGTGGCCTACCCTCGACGAGATAGGCCCTATGCTCTCATCACCGACGCCAGTCTTGGTGGAGATGGCAAACCAGGGGGACTCGGAGCCATTCTAACTCAGGTCGATGTCAAAGGAGATCATCACGTCATTGCCTACGCCAGCCGGAAGCTACAGAAGCATGAGGCCAACTACACTCCGTTCCTACTTGAAATGCAGGCTGCGTTGTGGGGTATGGACCACTACGACACCTATCTTCGAGGAAGGCCTTTTATTCTGTACACCGATCACCGACCGCTGGAGAAATTAGGCAAGGTGCACACCAAAACTCTGAACCGTCTTCAAGAAGCAATGGGCCGATACAATTTCGAGATCATCTACAAGAAGGGTTCCGAGATGCCTGCCGATTATCTATCAAGAAATGTCGTCAACGCCATCAGTTGGGACAACGACGAATTGGCCAAAGCTCAGGAGGGAGATCCGTGTATCAGAGCGCTCCGTGACTTTCTCCTCAACAAACAGTTACCGAGAGACGAAACCTGCCAGAGAGTTGTCAAACATTTCGCCGACGATTGTTTCGTTGAGGACGGACTTGTCTGGAAGCGAGTGAAACGCAAGTACGAACCGAGTCGAGTCGTCATCTTTCTACCGGAAAGTCTCATTGAAGATGCGTTGAAGGACGCACACGGACATCTTCTCACGGGACACGACGGAATTTTCAAAACGAAAGAGAGACTTTTCCAATGTTTCTATTGGCCCGGAATGGACCAAGACATATCGGAACATCTTCAGAAATGTCACCGATGCCAAATCCGAAGGAAAGATGATCGCCCCACTCCCGTTCTGGTGACCACCATGCCACAGCCGACTGAACCGAACCAACGTGTGCATGCCGATTTGTTTGGCCCTCTTCGAACTTCGGGCAATCAAAAGAAATTCGTTCTCTGCATTACCGACGCCTTCACAAAGTGCGTGGAGCTTGTTGCACTTCCGAGCAAAGAATCAAACGTGGTTGCTCAAGCCATCTTCGAGAAATGGTTCTGTCGGTACGGCATTCCGTTGGAAGTTTTCACGGACCAAGGAAAAGAATTTTGCGGTTCGTTGTCCGAAGACCTGTTTCGACTCATGCAGGTGCAACACACAACGACGTCGGCCTATCATCCGCAGTGCAATGCTCAGGCCGAAGTTGCCAACAAAACAATCGCAAAGTATCTGGCATCTTTCGTCGACGACTCGACGTTAGATTGGGAACCGTACCTGGCTCCGTTGATGTTCGTCTACAACACTTCGTTTCACCGTTCGATCAAGACTTCGCCGTTTTTCCTTACCTACGGAATGGAGGCGCGCCAACCAAATTTGCCCGGACCAGATCTTCGGCGAAAGTTCTACGGCGAGTCAACTACTGATGAACTTTTATTGCGTCTATTGACTGCGAGGGATGTCGCTCGACGCAATAATGAAACGACCTCGAGCAAGACACAAGCTGATGCTAATCGTTCGACCGAAGCTCACACATTCAAAGTCGGTCAACTTGTATTGCTCGACGAACACAGTTTTCTTCACAAAAACGTCAAGTTGGCGCCAAATTGGAGTGGCCCTCACACGGTTCTTCGACTCAAGAACGATAACACTGTTGAGCTGAAGCTCAAGAACGGACGAGTTCTGATCACTCATGCGAGTCGATTGAAACCGTACTTTGTCCCCACTCCTGTCACTGCAGACTTCGTGGAGCACCAACTTGTGAAGAAATCCGAACCAACGGAAGGCGAGCAAATTTCCGTCGACGAGAAAATGCAAATGGAAGCAGTGCCACATGATCCTTGGGTCCATCGACTGCCACCAGTACCCATGGCTCCGCGAGAGGGCGTTGAAATCGCGACCGGGAGTGTCCCTGGAATTGGAGCTGTGCCACCGGCCCAAGAATTCCAAGATGTCCGAGAACTGCTTGATGACGCAGGAGCAGTCTTCCGTGGGTTTACAACTCCGCCGCCAACGCCTACCAAACCATCGACGCCGATCAAACGAGGTCGAGGTCGACCTCGAAAGGTTCCGCTTCCCACGATCGCCGAAGCAGAAGTTCCCCCTCGTCGAATCCCATCCGGCGTCGCCGCCGACGTCGTCGATGTCGCCGTCGCTTCTCCGGAGATTAACATTCAGGGTCAAGTGCAAGTCGGAGAGGCGCAAATTGAAGCAATAAAAGACGAAAACAATGACAGCGACGGATGGGTCACTGTTGTTCGCAAAAGACGCCGAGCAGAACAATGGAGCAAAGCCAAGCGGGGCAACTTTCTCCGAGAAGGGGACGTGTATATATTGAGCGATCCCGGCGAAGTCCCTCCAGTTCAGAATGTTCCGCCGATTGTGCCAGTTGTGCCAAATCTGCCTCCAGCAGCAGCAGTCCCAATCATCGTCGCTCCAGCAGCTCCAGCAGGACCAGGACATCCCTTGCCACCACCCGTTGTCCAAGGCGTCGGACCCGACCTACAGGGTCAAGCAGCAGGTGGAGTTCAAGGAGACGGAGTCGGGGCTGCACATGCACACCACTATTACGATCTGCCGCCCATTGAAGAGGAACGAGACTCCGAAGAAGAACTATTAGGAGCCGCCGCCGCCGCCAAAGTTGAGCCAAAATCAGAGAGCAACTCTGACGAGTACGAAGACGTCGATTCCGATGCCAGCGATTCAAAGCCGCCGCGCCAGGCCCAGGAAGCTTCAGGAAGCCCGAGAGTGGCAGCTGTGCCCTCGGCATCACCACGAGTGTCGCCGTTTTCAAAGAAAGAGTTGGATCTTCTCAATCGACTGGCTGGCCGATCTCCTCCAGCTACCAGAGCGAAGACGCGCTCATCAGGCCAGACAATTGATCCGAGTATACTTGGAACGTATTTCTCTGGGTCTCGCCGACGAAAGAAATAAAGAGAAATGGTGGTGGCACCACGTCTCCAGAGGCTTGTCACTTTTGCCTCTGCCGTTTACCTTCTGTTCCTCACTGTCGACAATGTACAAACTCACTACGTGGCCTTCGAGGAGGTCGGACGTATTGCCATCAGCGTGGCCTACCTACACGTCGTCGTCCCCCTAAATGTCACTGGAGTCTTGGACGCTGTCAACACCATCGAAACCGGCCTGAACCTGACCTTCGCGAACTTCCGGCAGCAACACTTTTCCGACCCGGAATGGTATCGGTACTATTATGTTGATCGACCATATCATGATCAAATCGACATCACCATCCAAGGCTTGAGAGCCTTGCGACCCGAATTTCTGAAAGCCTCTTCTCGCCGCTCCAAACGGCTCCAGCACATCCGGCTCATCATGCCACTTGTGGCTCAATCAATTTCCGACTATCCCGATGCCTACCGTTATCGACGCTTCCTCCCGATAGCTGGTGCTGTGGGTCCAATCCTTCTCAAAGGAGTCTTTGGCACCATACACGGGCTCTACAATCATCGTCAGCTTGCGAAATTGAAGACCGATCTCACCACGGTGATCGCCAATCAAAATCGGATGATGACAATGCTTCGAGAGGTTCCTCCTCCTGATCAATCTTCACCAAACGGCCCATTGGAATTCTTACGCCCGTTCGTCTCAAATGTTACCCAAATTTCCGGACCTGCGATCATCATGAAGCTCATCAACATAAATCGAGACCTGGATGACGAAGTAGATCGCATCTACGAAGCTGTCCAAGCTGCGCAACATCATCGTCTCTCCGTCACTCTACTTTCTGCTTCAGCACTTCGAGATCTCTTCTGGAGAATCAAGAATCGGGCTGCTGAGCTGGACACGGAAGTCCTCATCTCGGATCACTCTGGTCTTTTTCAAATTGAGACCTCATACGTATCGGACGGCAATGACATTTCGCTGGTAATTCACGTTCCCACTGCGAACAAGAAGTCAATCCTCCGATTGATGAGATATCTTCCTTTCCCCCTCTCCTTTGCTCAAGACCACTTCCTCATGCCTCAACCTTCTAAAACCCTCCTGGCCATTTCCGAAGGAGAACCACGGCTTTCTATGGAGCTGGACGACTCCGATCTGGAGAGCTGTCACAAGATCGGATCAATGCACATGTGCGAGAGAATGGGAGTTCTGGACACCTCTCAAGACCTCTCCTGCCTCGGCGCCATGTATGCTCAAAAGTTTTCAGAAGCCATGTCTCTCTGCGAGATGAAAGTCTTGCCCCAGAAAGAAACGGCTCTGCAGCTCAACGACAATTGGTTCGCCCTGTACATCATCTCCAAGTTCACGGCCAGCGTCCACTGCCGCAACGGGACCAACAACGAGCATCACCTCTCCACCGGCTTTAACAAGATCACTCTCTCATCTTCCTGCTCCCTCAAACTCCAGCAACATCAACTTTTCGCCGACTCTTCTCTGAAGATCCAAAACCAGATCAAGGAATTCAAATGGAGCGAATCCGATCTGGCGATCTCAGATGAACGAATGGCCGCCGCTGCCGAAGTCCTGGATCAGGCTGAACATCCCAACGGGCCTCTTGATCTCAACGACATCAACTCCCAGATCGTGCAGAACAAGCGATCTCCAGGATGGTTATATTTTTTCATCGTCGTTGGAATCATCTGCCTTCTGGCTTTTGCGGCTTGGATCTTCTTCTACATCCAATGCCGACAGCTGTTGGACGTAGGTGCAGGTTTCAAACTCATCTACGATTTCATCTGGCCGCCAGAGGACAAGCGCCTGTACAAGGGCTTGCCAGCCACCCTTCCCAGGAAACATCGCCGCCGTCGTCCACCGTCTGAAGTCGAAATCCCCATGCAGAATCTTCCGTCCAGGCAACGCACCGCTCATGCTGAAGTTCATCGTGAGCCCGAAGTTCAATCCGCTCCTCCTCCTCTTCCTTCTCAATCGCACTCGCCCAGAATCCGACCAAGATCTAGCTCCAATGCTGATCTTCTCGCTGCTCGTCCGACCCGCCGCTCCTTGGACAACATTTCCGATCCCGCCTACTACTCCGACGTTCCTCTTCCTTCTCGTGTTCGTCGTCCAAATCGTGAGGAAATGCAGCTTCATGAGATTCGACCTCTACACCGAATGGAGGTTCCTCATCTGCATCCCGAACACCAACATCTTCTCCCTAGCCTCAACGACGAAGTACGCTCTTTGTTGCACCGCGCCTACAGACATCGCGATTCGATCTTCCATCCCGGATCCGGACAGGCTCGCTCTTCTGATTCACGCCGATCCCGACACCAACCGGTTGAGATTCCGTCAATGTTCGCTCGTCATCGACGTTTTTGAAAGACTCGAGATGATACCTCGTTAAAAGTGTCCATCAGTGCTCAAATCCCCGTGATTTCCCTGATTGCTCAAAGTGTTCGATTACAGCGATTTCTCAACCGTGTGTCTCCATTGCAAGTGAAAATGCCGAAATCTAAAGGGAAAAAGACCAAGTGGCTTCCCATTGCCGACTTTCAAGAGTATTTTCCGCCGCCGAAGATGTTATATCAGTACACTGGTCACATCAAGCATTATTGTAATCCTGATGAACCGTGCCGATGTCTGGTTGGAACCGATCTCGTCGGTTCAAGATGCTACCCATCGCCTCTTGATCCGTCGCCTCGCGACTAAACCC